>Ga0265320_10000222_pt1 | contig 46248 bp, 38 predicted proteins | sample 4827metaG_FD_202087 | JGI IMG/M metagenome (GOLD analysis project Ga0265320, IMG submission 202087) | Rhizosphere microbial communities from Carex aquatilis grown in University of Washington, Seatle, WA, United States - 4-8-27 metaG | ecosystem: Host-associated > Plants > Roots > Rhizosphere >... | reverse complement strand
TGGGGCGGCATGCCGGAGCAGGCCGGGCCGGAGCGCGGGGCCGATTTGGAGTCGGACTTGCTGGTCACGCTGGAGGAGGCCAACAATGGCGCGGAGCGGTTGCTCACCTTGCGGCGTGCGCAGGGCAACCGCGCGACGGAGACGTTGAAGGTGAAGATTCCGGCGGGGGTGAGCGATGGGCAGCGTATCCGCGTCGCCGGCAAGGGCGAGCCGGCCTCGGATGGCGGCGAGGCGGGCGATTTGTTTTTAAATGTGCGGCTGCAAAAGCATCCGGATTTTCGCGTCGAGGGCGCGGATTTGTATTATGATTTGGAGCTGACGCCGTGGGAGGCGGCCCTCGGCGCGAAAATGACGGTGCCGACGCTGGCGAAGGCGGTGACGGTGAAGATTGCCGCGGGCGCGGGGACGGGGCAGCAACTGCGGCTCAAGGGGCTGGGCCTGCCGACGCGCGGGGGGGCGCGCGGGGATTTGTATGCGGTGCTGGCGGTGCGCGTGCCGCCCGCCGAAACCGCGGCGCAGAAAAAATTGTGGGAGCAGTTGCGCGCGGAGTATGGGGAGTGAGGGAAAGCGAGGTCGTCGATGAAAATTCCCGCCCAAGCCAGCATCCCGGAGAGCAAGCTCACCGCGTATTTGCTCATTCCCAGGCGGGTCGATGATAAATCGGGCTATCTGGCGCTCGCCGGCTTTTCTTTGGACAACTGGCCATTATTGCTGATGGAATTGCGCCAGTAATCGCGCAACATGAGGCCGTCGCCGAACAAGCAGATGAGTATGGTAAATATTTTCGCGTGGAGGGCCATCTGACCGGCCCCAACGGGCGAAAACTTTCAGTTGTCACCATCTGGCTTTGCCTTAAAATGGATGGCAGCTACCGATTTATTACTTTGAAGCCTGGACGGAGTGCATCATGAAAAAGCCAAAGTTATTTCAGCGGGTGGCCCTGCGGCAAAACTGGCCGAGGGCGGGTTTGCGCCGGGGCGATCTGGCGACGGTGGTGGAGTTTGTTCCGCACCCGGCGGGAGGAGCAGAAGGTTGTGTGGTGGAAATTTTCAGCGCCTTGGGCGAATCTTTGCGCGTGGCGACGGTGCCGCTTTCGCTGGTTGAGCCGTTGGCGGCCAAGGATATTCCCTCCCTGCGTCGATTGGTCGTGGCGTGAAACGGTCGCGTGCCGGGGGCGGATTTTGCGGGAAGCGCCGCTCGACCACCGCAGCTTGCCTTTTCTTGGCTACGCCATCATAAACGGTTGTATGAAGTTTTTGGGCTTATATTTCGCCGGCGCATTGGCCGCGGGGTTGCTTGCCGGATGCGGTGATACCACGGGCCACAAGGATGGCGTTTATCAGGGTTATCTCGAGGGGCGGTTTTTGGGTGTGGCGTCGCCGCAGGAGGGTCAACTCATCGATTTAAAGGTGCGGCGGGGCGACTTCATCAAGAAGGACGCGCCGTTGTTTGCCCTGGATCCGCAGCCGGAGGCCGACCAGTTGCGCGAGGACGAGCAGCATGTGGCCTCCGCGCAGGCTCATGTGGATGATTTGCGCAAGGGTTTGCGCGACACGGAGCTGGCGGCGCTGGACGCGCAATTGCAGGCCGACCAAGCCTTGCTGAATCAGGCCAAAGCCGAGTGGGAGCGCAATGAAAAGCTCAAGGAGGGCAATTTTGTTTCGCAGAACGACCTCGACCGCCTGCGGTATGCGACGGAGCAGCACACGGCCGAGACGCAACGCGACGCGAACGAATTGGCGACGGGCAAGCTCGGGGCGCGTGCCGACCAGATCAGCCAGGCCGCGGCCGACTTGTTCGCCGCCGAGGCGTTGCGCGACCACACCAAGTGGATGCTGGATCAAAAAACGCAGGTTTCCCCAATGGAGGGCTGGGTGCAGGACACGCTGTTTCGGGTCGGTGAGCGCGCGGGGGCGGGGCAGCCGGTCGTCGTGTTGCTGCCGGTGGAGGAATTGCGCGCGTTGTTTTATGTGCCGGAGACGGAAATTAACCGCGTCAAACCGGGCCAGGAAGTGACTATCCGGCTGGACGGGCGCGACCCGGTGAAGGCGCGCATCAGTTTTATTTCCACGCAGGTCGAGTTCACGCCGCCGGTGATTTACAGCGAGAGTCAAAACTACAAATACGTGTTTCGGGTGGAGGCGGACTTCGACCCGGCGGTGGCGCGCGAGTTACATGTCGGCCAGCCCGCCGAGGTGAGTTTGCAGCCATGAATGCCGCGCCCACCGCCGCCGGGCTTGCGCCGGGCGCGCCCAACGGCGCGGCCGGGTTGGCGGTGGACGTGCGCGGGTTGACGAAGCGTTACGGCAGCCGGACGGTGGTGGACCATCTCGATTTTCAAGTCCGGCGCGGCGAGGTTTACGGTTTCCTCGGTCCGAACGGCAGCGGCAAGACGACGTTCATGCGAATGCTGTGCGGGTTATTGACGCCGGACGACGGCGAGGGCACTTGCCTGGGCTACAATTTGCGCACCGAGGCCGACCGCATCCGACTGGAAATTGGCTACATGACGCAGAAGTTCAGTTATTACGAAGACCTTTCCATCGAGGAGAATCTTGATTTTGTCTCGCGGATTTATGCGTTGCCAGACCGGCGAGCGGCGGTGGCCGCGGCGTTGGAGCAACTGGGCCTCACGGCGCGGCGCAAGCAGCTCGCGGGCGCGCTCTCCGGCGGCTGGAAGCAGCGGCTCGCGCTGGCGGCATGCCTGATTCACCGCCCGCGCCTGCTGCTGCTGGACGAGCCGACGGCGGGCGTGGACCCGAAGGCGCGGCGCGATTTCTGGGAGCAGATCCACGAATTGGCGGCCGAGGGCATCAGTGTGCTCATTGCCACGCATTACATGGACGAGGCCGAGCGGTGCCACCGCGTCGCGTATCTGTCGTTCGGCAAATTGCTGACGAGCGGCACGGTGCACGAGGTGATTGATCGCGCCGGGTTGACGGTTTGGCGAATCGAGACGGATAATCCCAGCAAATTAGTGGTGACGCTGCAGGGCTGGCCGAAAATTTCGGTGGTGCCGTTCGGGAGCGCGCTGCACATTTGCGGGGACGACGCCGCGGCGGTGCGCATGGCGGTGGAGGCGGTGGAAGGCCCGGGCGTCACCGCCACCCCGTCGAAGCCCTCACTCGAAGACGTGTTCATTTATTTGCAAGGCTCGGCCAAGGACAACTTTTCCTAGACCAACATGCTGAACGGATTTTCATTCCGCCGGTTTTGGGCGATGGCGCGCAAGGAGTTCATCCAGATGCGCCGCGACCGGCTGACGTTTGGCATGATGTTCGGCATCCCGCTGATGCAGTTGATTGTGTTCGGCTACGCCATCAACACCGACCCGAAGCACCTGCCCGCGGTCGTGGTGACGGGCGACACCGGCCCGATTCCGCGCGCGATTGTCGAGGGATTGCGCCGCACGGATTATTTCGACATTCGGGCGGAAACGGTGAGCGAAGCGGACGCGGCGGAGATGCTGGCCGACGGCGACGCGATGTTTGTCATCACCTTTCCGCCGAATTTTTCCCGCGATTTGATGAGCAATCGGCACCCGCAAATGCTGGTGCAGGCGGATGCGACCGACCCGGTGGCGGTGGGCAATGCGGTGGGCGCGGCGGCGGTCGTCCAGACGGCGGCCACGCGCGAATTGCAGGGGGCGTTTGCCACAGTGGCGGAAGCGCCGACCCCGGTGGATTACCGCCTGCACTTGATGTATAATCCCGAGCGGCGGTCGCAGTTGAACATTGTGCCGGCGCTGCTGGGGCTGGTGCTGACGATGACGATGAGCAACATCACGGCCATGGCGATTGTGCGGGAGAAGGAGCGCGGCACGATGGAGAATTTGTTGTCCACCCCGGCGCGCCCGGCGGAGGTGATGCTCGGGAAAATTCTGCCCTACATCGCCATCGGCTACGTGCAGGCAAGCGTGATTCTGGCGGCGGCGCGTTATTTGTTCCACGTGCCGGAACTGGGCAGCTTTGTGCTGCTGGCCGGTTGCATTTTGCTGTTCATCGCGGCGAACCTGGGCATGGGCATCACGCTGTCGACGCTGGCGCAAAGCCAGTTGCAGGCGATGCAGATGGCGTTCTTTTATTTCCTGCCGTCGATGATGCTATCGGGCTTTTTCTTTCCGTTTCGGGGAATGCCGCAATGGGCGCAAACGATTGGCTCGCTGCTGCCGTTGTCGCATTTTTTGCGCATCGTGCGCGGGATTTTGCTGAAGGGCGACGGCTTCCCGGAAGTTTGGCCGCAAATCTGGCCCATTGGATTGTTTTTTCTGGTGGTGATGACGATTGCGGTGGTGCGGTTCCGGCGGACGCTGGATTGAGGAGGGTGAAGGCTCGATTGCTCCAGGGTTGAATGGTTGAAGAAAAGCCCGGTGATTGTTCGATTGGACGATGCAACATAAAAGTTTTCCCGGCACGTGTATTTTGCTAGACTAGGCCTCAGTGAAATTACACCGGATATCGTTGGTGGTGCTGGCGCAACTTGGGCTTGGCCTGAGTGCGGGGGTTTGGGGTCAGGCGCCGGCCCCAGCAGCGGCGAGTGCCCCGACCGCGGCGGCCCCGGGTTCGTCGACGGGTTCGGCGGTGATTTCCGAAGTGCAGGTCGGCCAAATGGTTTACCACGAGGTGCGGGTTTTGCAGGTCACGCCGGTGTCGGTCGTGCTCGCGCATCGCGACGGCATCACGTCGGTGGCACTGGCGGATTTGCCGCCGGATTGGCAAAAGCGCTTTGGCTATGATCCCGCGAAGGCGGCGCAGGAGGCTGCCGCCCGGCAGGCGATCAACAACGCGCACAAAGTGCAGGCCAACGTTGCGCCGGGCGACAAGGGGCCGCCGATGTTGACGGCGCAGGAAATATTACAGCGGTTTGGCACCCCGCCGAAAATATTCGCCGAGGTCAATTTGCAGCCGCGGTTCGATTTGCTGGGCATCGGCGTGAAAAACCAAGGCTCGCGCCCGAGTTGCGCAGTGTTTGCGCTGGTGAGCGCGCTGGAATACCAGCGGTCGCCGCCGGCCGGGCCGGCGCCGGAATATTCGGAGGAATACATGATTTGGGCCACGCTAAAGACGCTGGGCAAGGTGGGCATGGCCGTGCCCAAGGGCGAGGCGGAAAATCTGGACATTGGATTTTCGCTTAACGAAGTGGCGGAGGCGCTGCGCGCCTACGGCATCGCGCTGGGCGGAGAGCTGCCATATCAGTTCAACCTGAAGAATCCGCATGTGCTGGAGCCGGCGACCGATGTCATCGAGCGCGCGAAAAAGCGCAGCCCGGTGAACGGCTTTTATATCACCGGGCGCGAGCCGAAGGCGCAGATCGCCAACATGGTGCAGGTGCTCAACGCGGGCGTGCCGGTCATCACCGGGGTCAAATGGCCCGATCAGAAAAAATTTGGCGACAGCGCGACGCTCGACGAACAAACGGGCGAAGAAAAATCCGGGCACGCGGTGCTGGTCGTGGGCTATCTGACGAAGACGGGCAAAATTGAGGACGCGCAATTCCTGTTCAAAAATTCGTTCGGTGAAAAATGGGGCGACCATGGCTACGGTGTCGCCACCTACAAATACCTGCTGGGGAATTTGCAGACGGCGCTGTTTTTGGATGCGCGGTAGTTTGGCCGCGGGGAGGGGCGCGGGATAAAGATGGACCGTGTGAGAGGGAGCAGGCTTCCGACAGCCCATCCGGTAGGGTTTCCCCCCATAGTAAACTTTGTGGCGGCGTCCTATAGTCCGGGCGACAGCCCATAGCTCATCTTTCACTGTCGGTAAAATTGGAGACTCTCCTATGAACATTCGAATCATTCCCGTTATCATTTTCGCTTTGCTCGCGGCCACCGGATGCAAATCCACCAATGTCAGCAGCAATGGTGGCGTTGCGCCCATTAACGAAGAGTTCAGCATCTCCACGCCGAAGACTGCCACGGTCAAGCAGGGCGGGAACTCAACCATCACCATTTCGTTGAACCGAGGACCCTATTTCAAGCGGGACGTGCAATTGGAAGTAACAACCGAAGGCATCAGCATCACGCCGAGCAAGCTATTGGTCAAGGACAGCGACAAGCCCGATGTGCAATTCCAGGTCAATGTGGCCCGCGATGCGGCGATTGGCCAATATCGCGTGACCGTCACAGGCACGCCGATTACGGGTGAGCCGACTTCGACGGTCTTCGTGGTTACGGTAGCGGCCCAGTAGCCGGCGGGCCATGGGTTAGGCGTGGGTGAGGCGGCACGAGTGGGCGGAAAAGCCCGCACCGAACGAGGTGAGCCACAGATCATCCACGACAGCGGTGCTGTTGCGCAGATGCTCGCCGAGCGCAAAGAGGACGGACGGGCTGCTCATGTTGCCGAATTGGCGGAGGACGGCGGTGCTTTCCGCGAGGGCAAATTTGCCTTCGAGCGCCGCGCCGACGGCTTCGATGACTTTTTTCCCACCAGCGTGGGCGAGCACATGGGCGATTTTTTCGCCCGCACCATTTTGACGGTCAAAGAGCGCGCGCACGGCGGCGGCGGCGTGGTCGGGCACGGTTTTATCGAGGCGGTTGCGCAATTTGCCACCGCGATTTTCGAAGCGCAGACATTCGCGGTCGGCGGGCCGGTGCAGGGTATCGAAGCCAGCGCAGCGCAAACCCGTGGGCCCGGGCTGGGCGCTCCAGATGCTGGCCGAGGCGCCGTCGGCGAACAGGCACAGCGAAACGAGCACGCCGGGATCGTCATCCAAATAAAATGCGGCGGAGCAAATTTCCACCGCAATGCACGCGACGCGCGCGCCGGGGTGGGCGGCGAGGAAGTGGCTGGCGCTGCGCAGTGAGGGAATGGCCGCGCCGCAGCCCTGGCCGACATTGTCTTGCAAAAAGGCCTCGGGGCGCAGGCCGACGCGCTCGGCGACAAAGCTGGTCAGGCCGGGGCACAAATAACCCGTGCAGGTGCAGATGATGAGCGCGTCCAAATCGTCCGGCGCGAGTCGGGCCTCGGTGAGCGCGGCGCGCAAGGCGCGTTCGGCGAGGGCGGGGGCTTCGCGCTCGAAGGCGCGGTTGAGCGCCTCGGCGTCGAGGTCGAAAATTTTGTCCAAATCGCCGACGGCGAAATGGCGGGTCTCGATGCCGCTGTCGTTGGTCAGGATCTTTTCCAGCAGCGCGCGCGCGCCGGGGCGCAGCTTGCGTAACGCCGGCGAGTGGCGCAGCACTTCCCAGCACTCGTGCTGGGTGAGACACTGCGGCGGAACGACATTGGCGAGCGATTGCAGAAACATTTTAAAGGGGAGAAAATAAAATCAGGCGGTGATGGCCGGGGCTTTCGGCTCGGGAAAACTTTCCCCGTGGGTGGCGCGATAAAAAAAGTTGAAGGGGAGCAGGCGCGAGTCGGCCAAGGCGAGCAAGAGGGTTTGGCCGACGGGCCGCAGGAGCCACGGGTGTAACAGACGCGCCCAGCGCAGACGGGAGTCTTGCTGTGCGGCGACAGCGCGGCGGATGGTTTGCGCGGTGGCGTGCCAAAGATTTTGGCCGCGGGCGTAGGCGAGCAGGGGGTCGAGCGCGGCGGCGGCGTTTTCGAGCGCGAGTGCCATGCCGTGGCCCGTATAGGGCGGAATGGCGGCGTGGTGATCGCCGAGCGCGACCCGCTGGTCGGCGCGCCAGGTGTGCTTGAAATCGAGGCCGGAGACGGCGGCGACGCTCGCAGGGTCGGGGTCGCCCGCGACAATGCGGGCCGCCAGTTGGTCCAGGCCGCAGGCGGCGAGATAATCGAGCAGGAGCGTTTCGCGCGGACCGCGCAATTTCGGCCGCACGCGAAAAAGGCCGCAAAGATTGACGCGCCCGTCTTCGATGCGCGCCGCGCCGACATAACCGCCGCGACCAAGGTGGACTTCGAGATCATGGCCGACGCGCAAATTGCGGCAGTGAATTTTCAATCCCAGCCACGGGCTGGCGGTATCGGCGCGGCGCCCGGCGGTCCAGATTTTTCCGGGCAAATCTTCCGCGTTCGCCGACGGTGCGGGCGCGCGAGTGTTGAGGCGCAAGTCGCCGCCGGCGGAAACAAAATCCTGAATCAGTCGCGCCTCGAGCACAGGACGCGAAAGCCCGGGCGCGGGTTCGGGCAATGTCGCCGACCAACGCAGCCGTTCGCCCGCATACCAGCCGGTGGTGCGGTTAAGGGCGGCGTCGCGCAGATGCGGCGCGAGGCCGAGGCGCGCGATGGTGTCGGGTTTCAAGCCACTAATGAATTCGCCGCAGACACGCGGGCGCGGGAGCAGTCCGGCTTCCAGCAACGACACGGCGGCCCCGGCACGGGCCAGTGCCGCGCCCAAGGCGAGGCCAGCCAGACCTCCGCCGATGATGGTGATGGGTTGCGGCATGGAGTGAGGTTCACCGCAAAGATGCCAAGGGCGCAAAGGAATTTTTCTTAAAGTTTTGTGCTCTGGGCGTGTTCGCGGTGAATTTAAAAAATGTTTCGCACGGCGATGAGCCGATACGCGCCGAGGAAAGTGTGCGAAAGTTCGCAGCGCCAGGGCGGGGCGTCCACGCCGAGGAGGCGGGGCAGGTCGCGACCGCGAAAGCCGCCTTCGATGCTGACGCGGGCGTCGTGGCGGCTGACGTAGTTGATGCCCGCGAGGCGGGCGAGCGGAAGCTGCGCGAGGTGGAGCATGTGGCGGGCGGGTTCGCAGAAAATCAAGAGGCGTGCTCGGTCGTGCCACTGGCGTCCGAGGTCGGCGAGCGCGTCATCCTCAAATTGATGGAGGATGAGGTTGCCGAGAATGACATTATAATTCGCGTAAGCGGGAAATTTTGTGAGGTCCGTGCGATGCCATTCCTGTGTTGCGGGCCAGTCGGCGGGCCGCGGCCACAAATCGAGTCCGGTATGTGAAATATCTTTATTGGGCAACGCCCGGCGCAAATATTTGGCGAGGTCGCCTTCGCCCGCGCCGAGTTCGAGGAGGCGGTCGCCGGGGCGCAGATGTTGGCGCAGCGCGCGCGCGAACCAGCGGTAATTGCCCATCAGCCCGTTGAAGAACCGCAAATCGCGCCGGTTGTGCAGCGCGTCCGGGTGCCCAGGCGGCAGTGAGTCCAGCAATTCCGGTTGCACGCGCCGTGAAATCATCCGGCCATGATGCGAGCGGTGCGACGGATGGTCAAGCGGTTGGATACACAACACCGAAATTCCACGCTTGCATCGTTATATTTGTTTTACAACAGATAGCAATAATTCAAGCTGGTAACGGTTAGGCTGGTACTGCAAAGTGAATTCATCCCTAACAGTCCTTGAGAATGAGCACCAAGCCAAAAATAAATGTCGTGGTTGACACCAACATTATACATACAGGTATTGGGAGTCGAAATTTACTGCCAGAAAAATTTAAGACGGCAATCGATGAATTAGCAAACAAGGCGATCATCACGTTGCATGTGCCTGAAATGGTGCTTGAGGAGGTGCTTTATCGAAAAATCGAGGCGCTAGGAGCCCAATATGGGCTATTAATGGATACAGCTACCAGTGTTAAGAGGCTTGTTAGTACGGACGTAAAGATTCGTCATAAACTAGCAACTTTAGTTACGCGTTTAAAATCGCAACATTTTGAAGACGTCAAGAGTGGCAGAATAAGGTTACTAAAATGCAAACTCCATGAGAAACAATGGGAGGAGATTTCACTTAAAGCAGTTAGGCGGAAAGGGCTTTTTGAAAAAGAAGACAAGTCGGCATTCAGGGATTCAGTTATTTGTGCATCGGCACTTATTTTTGCCCGTAGAAGTAAGTCTGGCCCTGTAGTTTTTATCACTGCAGACAACAGATTGCGTACTTATGCTGAGAAGTTTCAGGACAAAAGACTTTTTGTGCTGCCAAGCGTTGAAGCATTGAACGCATTAATTGACCATTTCTCTTCAGAAAATGCAAAACGACTGAAATCAATTCGGGATCAAGCCGGAAAACTTTTTAACGGATATAAACCAGAAGCATACATTATTAAATGGCAAGTTCACGATAAAATATCCGATTATCTTGGCGAAAAGAATACCTATCTCAAGGCAGCAGCTTCAATATTTACGCAACATTGTCTAAGTCTGCCGACAGCGTCACTAACTGCCTATCCAAGGATTGTGTATCATGCCACGGAAATTGTTGATTATTCAACGAGGGGGGAATGTCGTTTCGTAAGCAAAATTTCGTGTGAAGCTTATAAAGAAGAGAGCCGCAACTTGATGACCATTAATTTAGAGAAAAGAGAAATGGATATTGCAGTCGAATGGTCTGCTCGCATATCTGGAGAGATATTTTCCAACGAACAATTCGTGAATATTCGTTTTGAGCACGAGAAAAAATCCAAGGCGGCTTTTCCACTTGAAGATGATGTCTTTGCAACATGGAAATCGTACTTTTTGAATCCGTCTGGTTCGGTATTGGGAACACTTAGCCCTGTTGCCTCCTCAGCGAGCGCATATTTTTCGCCTAGTGGCACAATCTCCGGCCTTGGTTCTGCGCCCAGCTCACCGTATTGGTCACCTGAGGAATTCTTCAGGTCAATGGCGTCTGTTTCCAACGAACCATCACAATATGCTGCATATACCTCTTATCATGACCCAGCGGATCCATCGGGTGCGGGATCAACCAAGACCACACTTGATGATTGAGTAACTTAAAATCTCTTTCATCTGACGGCGCTTTCGCGTTTGGCTCCGCATTGAGACGGAGGGGTTTCACCGCAAAATATTTCCACCGATAATTTCATGCTCAGGACGGTGCGGTCCAATGGACCAGATTATGTTTTCGGGGATAATTTCTTAAGTTGGGCGATGAACGATCCCGCGCCGCCGGGCTGGTAGCCGACCAGGGTCGCCAGGGTTTTGCCGTCGGGGCCGAGGACAACAAACGTTGGGTAACCTTCGACGTGAAATCTGCCTTGCAAGGCCGTGTTTTGCTGCGCGAGCGCGGGGGGAAGGGTTTTGTGTGCCGGAAAGTCCAACTCGACGAGGACAAGATTGGCGTCGGCGTAGGTCTTGAACGTCGTTGTGTCGAGCGACTCCTCATCCATCTTGATGCACCATTCGCACCAGTCGGAGCCGGTGAAGTCGAGCAGCACCAGTTTGTTCTCCAGCTTGGCCTGGGCTTGGGCGGCGGTAAAATCCGTGAGCCAATTGGCCCGGACCGCGGGGCCGCGCTGACGTCCGCAGGCGGTGATGAGGAGTGCGCCCAAGGCGAGCGCGAGTGAAGGGAGGAGACGGCGAAAAGAGTTCACAGCCGGGCGGGGGATTAAAGAATGATGAAGGATAAATAAAAATCTGAATTGCAGCCAGCAAAAAGGCCCGCAACCGGTTGAGGCTGCGGGCCTTGAGAAATGGCGTCCCCTTGGGGATTCGAACCCCAGTCGCCAGGATGAAAACCTGGTGTCCTAGGCCGGGCTAGACGAAGGGGACGCGAAAAGATGCTGGAAAACGGCTTAAAGTAGCGATTTTGAAGCCAACCGCAAGCCGCAAGTGCCTTCAAGTGCTTTAGTGCTTGGTGTTTTAGTGCTTAGTGTTCTCGTGCTTAGTTTTAAAAAACCATCGGGTGGTGGTTCTCGCAGACCGCCGCAAGAACCAAGAACCAAGAACCAAGAACCAAGCACCAAAGCACTAGAAAACTTATTTCGGCACCAATTCGCTCACGAGCGAAATCTCTTCCTGCAATTCGGCGACGCTGGCGGCGATTTTGCCCTTGGAGAATTCGTTGACGGGGACGCCGGGGACGACGGACCATTTCTTGCCGTCGCTGGTGATGGGCATGGAGGCGATGATGCCCTTCGGAATGCCATACGAGCCGTCGGAGCATACCGCGACGCTGAACCAATCGCCCGCAGGCGTGGGGGTGACGAGGGCGCGGACGCTGTCCATCGCGGCGTTGGCGGCGGAGGCGGCGGAGGACGCGCCGCGGGCCTTGATGATGGCCGCGCCGCGTTGCTGGACGTTCGGGATGAAGGTGCCCTTGAGCCATTCCTCGTGGCCGATGACGTCGGTGCACGGGCGACCGTTGATTTTCGCGTTGTAGAAGTCGGGATACTGCGTCGAGGAGTGGTTGCCCCAGATGCAGAGGTTGGTGACGCGGCTGACATGGACGCCGGCTTTTTGCGCGAGCTGGCTCTTGGCGCGGTTTTCGTCGAGGCGCGTCATGGCGAACCAGCGGTCGGCGGGAACGCCGGAGGCGTTGCGCATCGCGATGTAGCAATTGGTGTTGCAGGGGTTGCCGACGACGAGGATACGGACATCCGCCGCGGCGTTCTTGGCGATGGCCTGCCCCTGGCCGGTGAAAATTTTGCCATTAATGCCGAGGAGTTCCTTGCGTTCCATCCCGGCCTTGCGCGGGACGCTGCCGACGAGGAGCGCCCAATTGACGTTCTTGAAGCCCTCGTTGAGGTCGGCGGTGGCCACGACATCGGTGAGCAGCGGGAAGGCGCAGTCGTCGAGTTCCATGACGACGCCTTTGAGGGCGTCGAGCGCGGGCGCGATTTCAATGAGGTTGAGTGCGACGGGCTGGTCGGGGCCGAAGACGGCGCCGGAGGCGATGCGGAACAGGAGAGCGTAGCCGATTTGGCCGGCGGCGCCGGTGACGGCGACTCGAATGGGTTGTTTCATGGGGAAGTGCTTTAGGGTTCTAGTGCTTAGTGCTTAGTTTTTAAGATTTCAAGCTATGACTGGAATTGAGGGCTGGAGCGCGGCGTGGGCCGAGCGAATGAGGCGCTCGGTCGTGGGCCAGTCGATGCAGGCGTCGGTGATGGAGATGCCGGGGCGGAGTTTCGCGCCGGGTTTGGGTTCGGGCTGTTTGCCGGCGTGGAGGTTGCTCTCGATCATCGCGCCGATGACGCTTTCACGTCCGGCGACGCGTTGGGCGAGGATGTTGGCGAAAACCTCGGGCTGACGTTCGGGCTTCTTGCCACTGTTGTCGTGCGAGCAGTCCACCAGGATGCGGGTGAAGAGGCCGGCTTCGCGCAGTTGCTTTTCGGCGGCGGCGACGTGCGGGGCGTCGAAGTTGGGGCCTTGAGCGCCCCCGCGCAGGACGAGGTGGCAGTTCGGGTTGCCGCGGGTGGTGACGGCAGAGGCCTGGCCGTCCTCATTGATGCCGAGAAAAGTTTGCGGCGCCCACGCGGCTTTGATGGCGTTAATGGCGGTGTGGATGGAGCCGTCGGTGCCGTTTTTGAAGCCGAGGGGCATCGAGAGGCCCGAGGCCATCTGGCGGTGGGTTTGTGATTCGGTTGTGCGCGCGCCGATGGCCGACCAGCAGATGAGGTCGGCGATGTATTGCGGGGTAATGGGGTCGAGGAGCTCGGTGGCGGTGGGCAGGCCGAGATCAATGACGGTGCGGAGGAATTCGCGGGCGAGGCGCAGGCCGGTGGGGATGTCGCCGGTGCCGTCGAGGTGGGGGTCCATGATAAGGCCCTTCCAGCCAACGGTCGTGCGCGGTTTTTCAAAATAAACACGCATGACCAGCAGCACGCGGTCGGAGACTTCGCGGCTCAGGGCGGCGAGGCGCTCGGCGTATTCGCGCCCGGCAGCGACGTCGTGAATGGAGCACGGGCCGACGACGATGAGGAAGCGCGGATCGTCGCCGAAGATGATGCGGTGCAAGGCGTTACGGCTCTGGGCGACGAAGTCGGCCTGGGCTTCCGTGCGTGGGACGCGGGCGAGCAACTCGCGCGGCGTCGGCAGCGCGCGATTCGAGGAAATGTTGATGTCGGTGACTTTGAGCACGAGAGTGCGAAGTGCGAAGTGCGAAGTGCGAAGTTTGTATTCCGAATTCCGAACTCTCGCAGGCCGAACTTCTGCTTTGGGGTAAAGTCGTCCAGTACACCAAATTGGCGTGCGCGCGGCAAGAACAGAAGCTATAACGACTGCCACCCATGTCGGAACTGCATGTCTATTATTACTTAGCGCGCCCGGCGGCGGTGCTGCGCGCCACAGGGCCGGATGCGTTCACGTTTTTGCAGAGCCAGTTCTCGAATGACCTGCGGGTCGAGGGCGTCGAGCAGCCGGTGACCTACGGGCTGTGGCTCGACCACAAGGGGAAAATCCAGGCGGACAGCTTCATCATCCAGAAGACGCGGGAGGATTTTTGGGTGCTGAGTTACGATTGTTCGGCGCTGAAATTGCGCGGGCATTTGGAGTCGCACTTGATTGCCGACGAGGTGGAGTTGCGCGACGAGTCGGCGGAGCTGGCCTTGCTCCACATCTGGGCGGAGCGTTATGAAGAGAGTTTTGCGGAATTGATCGAGGGGCTGGCGCGGGCGGCGGGGGCGGAGTCGTGGATGGGGCGGCGGCCGACGTTGTATTCCTCGTGGGATGTGCTGGCACCGAAGGCGGTGCTGGAGAAGATTGCGCGCGAATTGGAGGCGCAGGGCGTGGAGTCCGCGCCGGGGGAGGCGATGTTTGTGGCGCGGCTGATGGCCGGGGTGCCGGCGGTGCCGGCCGACGCGGGGCCGGGCGAATTGCCGCAGGAGGCGGGGCTGGAGCGCGAGGGGGTTTCGTTCGACAAGGGTTGCTACGCCGGGCAGGAAATCATGTCGCGCCTGCACACGCAGGGGCATGTGAATCGCGCGCTCTGGCAGGTGCGCTGGGAGGGCGACGCACCGGCGGCGGTGAAAACTTTATACGCCGGCGGCGAAGAAGCGGGCGAATTACGCAGCCATTTGGTCGGCGATGCGGGCGGTCTCGGCCTGGCAATGCTCAAAAAGCGCGCCCTCACCGGCCAACCCGCGCTAAGTTTCGCGCCGAATGGCCCGAAGATCGTGCGGCCCATGCGCGATTTGACGGCGGGGTGAATGGGATTGATGGAATATCGCCGGAAGGCACCGAGGGCTATTTTGGCAACTGCCAGTGTTCGTCAAACAAGCCGCCAGTGACCAGGTCGGGAACGGCGGCGCCGGGTTTCACTTTGACGATGGCGTAGTCGCCCCACAGTGGGGTGCCATAGTCGCCGTTGTACCCGCGATCTTCCATGGTCAGGCCGGTATTGAGCACGACGTATTTCGCCGGGTTGAGCGGGTTGGGGTAAATCAAGGCCGGATAATTTTCGTTCGCCGGGAAGGTCTGCCCGCCCAAAGTGACCTGGTCCTTGTTCCAGGTGAAGGGGAGTTTGCCGTTTAGTTTCGCGATCCAGAGGTTGCTGCCGGGATCGCCGAACAGTACGATGTGATACTTGACGAGGTCGGCTTCCGTCACGTCCTTGTCGTCCTTGACGAAGGGGTGGCCGCGGAAGAACTTCCCCCAGAGCCGGTCGAAGCGCGCCAGGGTGCGCAGGGCCTGCTCATTCACTGCTTCGTTCCACGGCGTGCCGGTCGGTCGAACGAGCAGGAACGGGTCGAGAAAAGCGTCATCAATAGGGCCTTGTAATGCGTGCGTCTTGCTTAGGCCGGCCGCCGGGCCGTTTTTCGCCAGCGACCAGTTGGGGCCGTTCCGTTCGAGGGTGATTTCGGGCGCCGCCGTCACCGCCAGCGTCTGGCCGTCGATTTTGATTTCACGGGCGTGGTCCGTCTCGCGCAGAACCAGGCGGGTGAGGTTGGTTGTTTTGATGTCGTAGGTGGCGCCAGCGCCGGAGCGTTGCGCATCAACATCCGCCCGCACGTAGTGCTGGTTGAGTCCTTCGACGGAAACCCAGTAGTCGCGATTGTAGCGCGTGGTGAAAGTCACGAAGCGGAGGTGATCGGGTGAGCTTTGGCCCCGGTCGCCATATTCTTTGAGGAAGGCGTCGAGCCGTTGGCGGACGAGCGGGCTGGTGCCGTGGCCGGTGTTTTTGGATTGCAGCCAATAGCCGGGGGCGCCTTGGGAGCGGAGGTAATCGGGATCCCCCACGGAGGGGAAGCCCTCCTTTTCGAGCTGCGCCCGGGCGCGGAGGGAAGACTCCAACTGGCCGGGATCGTTTTCGCCGTCATGTCCGGCAAATGGGAGGTTGTAGATATTGAGGGCCCATTCGGACATGTTTTCCCAAATGTTCAAGGTGGCGCGCTGGTAGGGGGTGAGGTCGGTCCGATCGAGGTTGCGGGATACGGTGCCGGCGCCGACTTCGGCGGCGGCAAAATGATCGGGATAATGCAGGGAGAGATTCCAAGCGCCTTCACCGCCCTGTGAGAATCCGCGCAGGATGACGCGCCGGCCATCGATGTTAAAACGCTTTTTCACGGCGGCGATGGTCTCCAGAACGTCCATTTCGCCGGCCCAATGCCAGCCGGCGCCGTTGACACGGCCAAAGCAATCAACCTGGATTTGTCCCTGATCGGCGACCGGTGGGTTGCCCGCCCCGCGGCGGTTGAGAAAGGTGTAAATAAATTCCGCTTCGGTGGTGTTGTTCTGGCGTCCGTGCAACCAGACATACAGCCGGGCCGGCTTGGCGGGGTCGTAATTTTCCGGCAGCGTGATGCCATAGGGGAGAACCGCGCCGTCAATTTCCGAGGTGTAGGCGAGAATTTGCGTTTTACCTTGATTCCAGAGCGGCGAATTGGCCTGGAGTTGTTGTGCGCGCTCGAGGCCCTGATCCAGCGTGGCGAAGGCGTGGTCAATGGCGGCCTGGGTGCCAAACATCTCAGGATATTCGAGCAGCATTTGGCCGGCGTGCGCATAGACTTCGACGTCAGTGATCAGCTCGGGTTTGGCGCCCTTGGCTTGGAGGTCTTTCACCAACGCGGAAATCTGCGAAGTCTTGGCCTTGATTTTTGCGAGGTCCTCGGGTGTGGCCTGGGCGGGAGGCGGCGCGGCGGGGCCGCGTCCCTGGCGCACGCCGCGCGGCGTGGGGGCGGGCGTCGGGGCGGGCGTTTGTGCGATGGCCGATTGTATCGACATCGCGAGCACGAAGGTGGCGGGAAGCAGGCGTCGTTTCATGGAGGGGTTTCCAATGGGGGTGAAGAGCACAGTAATTATGCTCGGAGCAACGACTAACCGACAAAATGCTTTGGGCCGGCGCAGACTTTGGGGGATGGAAGTTAAATTATGAAATGGGCTTGAGTGCGCATTGGGCAAGGCAAATATACCGGGTTACGGCGCGGACTTGAGCGCCGCGAGTTTGGCGGGGCCGAGGATTTCCTCGCTGCGTTTCTGGGCGACGGCGCGGCGGGCGGGGTCGAGGCGTTGCTCAATGTTGGCGAGGGCGGCGGGGTCGAAGATGGTGCCCTGTGCTTGGGCGGCATACAGCATGGCGAGGCCTTCGACTTCGTTTTTCGGCACACCGTCGCCGTTGGCGGTGAGCTGACCCAGATAACTCAGGGCGAGCGGCGCACCGCGGTTGGCACCGAGCTTGAGCCACTTGATGGCGGCCACCGGGTCTTTCGCGCCGTCGTCGCGCTGGGCCAGGAGGAGGCCGAGGCTGGCGGCGGCGGCGGCATCGCCTTGCGCGGCGGCCAAGGTGAACCACTGGGCGGCTTCATCGGTGCTTTGCTTGAGTCCGCCGTAGCCGGTGAGGTTGTAGCGGCCGAGCAAGACTTGCGCGGAGGGCACGCCGAGGTTGGCGAGTTTGCGATACCATTGCATGCGCGCGGAACTGGGCGGCGCGGGCGTCGGCGCCTTTTGGTCGCGCAAAAATTCTTCTGCGACGACGTTGCCCTTGGCGGCGGCGAGTTCGTAGCCACGCGGATCGGGGCCGGGCGCGAGTTTGGGCGTGCCGTTGATGACGGGCGTGTCAAATTGCACCCAGGCGAGGCTGAGCATGGCTTCCTCGTGGCCCTGGCGGGCCGCTTGTTCGAAGAGTTGGAAGGCTTGCGTCGGATCGCGTGGGGCGGCGACGCCGAGATACGCGGCCCAGCCGAGCGCGTAAATCGCCTGCGGATCGTTCGCGGCGGCTTTTTGTTTTATCCAGGCGACAGCGGCGGCGGGGTCGGCCGGGAAGCCCGGCTCGTCGGGGTAGAGCACCGCGAGATTGATGGGTGAAGTGATGGTGCGCGGCGCGGCGGCGGCGGGGTCGTTCAAAATTTTGCAGGCGGAAAACGGCAGAGCGGCCAACAGGCAGACGCTGAAAAGGGATGCGGAGAGTCGCTTCATGCAAAGGGAAAAGAAAACAATTGTCCCATTTTGGTTCAAGCGTTGAGGCTGGCAATAGCCGTTATTCGGTGACGGCCGGGCGAGTTTGCCATGGATTTATTCCCGGGCGCGGGTTAGAAAAGCCGAATGCCGTTGATCATTGAAGCGCGAGAGGTGCGCAAGAATTTTGACGAAACCGAAGCTTTGCGCGGGGTTAGCATGACGGTGCGCGCGGGCGAATGCGTGGGGTTGCTGGGGCCGAACGGCGCGGGGAAGTCCACGTTTATCGGCATACTCTACGGCGCTGTGCGGCGCACCGGCGGCGAGATCACGGTGTTCGGGCTGGATCCGGCCACACAGGCACGGGACATCAAGCGGCGGCTGGGTGTGGTGCCGCAGGAGAACGCGCTGGATGAAGGATTGACGGTCGAGGAAAACATGCTGTTGTTTTCGCGTTTCGTGGGCGTGGCGCCCGCGCGCCGCGCATCGCGGGTCAGTGAGCTATTGCACCATCTGAATCTCGAGCACAAAAAAGACGCGACCATCCACGAACTGTCGGGGGGGATGAAACGGCGGCTCGCGTTTGTGCGCGCGCTGCTGGCCGACCCGGAAATGCTGATTCTCGACGAACCGACCACGGGCCTCGACCCGGCGGTGCGGCATTTGTTGTGGGAAAAGGTCGCGGACTTTCGTCGCGCGGGGAAGACGATTCTGGTCAGCACCCATTATATGCATGAGGCCGAGGCGTTGTGCGATCAGGTGTTGGTGCTCAACCACGGCCGGGTGGCGGCCGTCGGCTCGCCGCGGGAGTTGATTCGGGCGCACACGCCGGGCTTTGTGGCGATTTTTTCCGGGTCGGCGGAATTGGGCGCGAAGCTGGCGGCGGCGAATAATTTTGCCGTGGACAACCGCGGGGATGTCCTGCTGGTGCGCGCGCCGACGCTCGAGGATTTATTGGGGCTGCAACGCGAGCTGGGGGTCGAGGCGCAACAATTGCGGCCGGCCAGCATGGAGGACGTGTTTCTGCAAATCACCGGGGAGGGGTTGGACCAGGATGCGTGAAACCCTCCAGCTTTCCTGGCACCTCGTGGTGCGCAACTGGCGGGTCTATGCCAAGGACTTTCTCGCCAATATTTCGCCGACGGCGGTGGATCCCGCGTTGCTGCTGCTCTCACTCGGCATGGGCCTGAGTCCGTATATGAGCAAAATTGACGGGCGCAGCTATGTCATGTTTCTGGCGCCGGGGCTGGCCTGCACCACCGCCATGTTCACGGCGTTTTTTGAGGCGAGCTACGGATTTTATGTGCAGATGACGTTCGAGGCCATTTTCAAGGCGATGCTGACGACACCGATCGGCGTGGACGAAATTGTGCTGGGCGAGTTGTGGTGGGTGGCGATCAAGGGCGCGTTGATGGCGACGGGCGTGAGCCTGGTGCTGGCGTGTTTTGGGTTGTTCGCCTTTTTGCCCTGGCTGCTGGTCATGCCGCTGATTGGCGCGGCAGTGGGCCTGGCGTGCGGGAGCATCGGGCTGATTGCAAGCACGCTGGTGCGCAACATCGACCAATTTCAACTGGCCTATGCGTTTGTGGTGTCGCCGCTGTATTTTTTCTCCGGCGTATTTTTCCCGGTCAGCGCGGCGCCGGTGTGGTTTCGCGCACTGGTCAATATTTCACCGCTCTATCAAGGCGCCCGACTGTCCCAAATGGCGTTCTGGAATGATTTCCACGCGGGCGAGGCGGTCGCGCGCACCGCCGTGTTGCTGGGCTATGCGCTGGGGCTGAGTGTGGTGGCGGCGCGGCGGGTGCGGAAGAAACTTATCCTGTAAGTGGTGGGCTTGATGATGGAAACAGGTGGCGAATCTTCAGGCCTTTTTTCGACCCAAGTGCCAGATGGCGAAGAGGGCGGAGAGGGTGGCGATGAAAAAGATGGTGTCGAGAAATTCGCGGGACACGCCCCAGCCCTGGCTTTTGGCGAGGTCGTAAAACACGTAGATGCCGAAGGTGACGGCCCACGCGACGCCGAGGTAGCGCTTTTTCTCGAACACCATCTTGAGCGCGAGCACGAAGACGACGAATTCGAGAAGGATGGAGAAGAAGTGGAGCAGGGACATGGGGGGACGGAAGTGTTTTGGTGCGCTAGTGCTTAGTGCTGGGTTGGGCGCGGGAGCAACATAATCCGCCAAGGCCGTTCGGCGGCGGGAAAATTCGATGCTTGTCAGTGACGCATATCCGTCTATATAAAGACGCCATGACGACGCTCTCACCCACCACCGCCCGGGCCAACTTGACTCGCTGGCTCAAGCGCGCCGCCGACGGCGAGGATATTGGCATTCTCTGCGGCGGGCAGGTCATCGCCCTGCGCCCGGTCAAAATTTACTCCGAGGACTACGCGCAGCGCGAGTACGGCGTCACCGGCGCTGAACTGGACGCCTTCGTGAAGCGCGCCGACGCGGAAATCAAACGGGAGCGCAAAGCCGGCCGCTTGCGGCGTTACACGGGGAATCTCGATGCCGCCCTGCACGATTGATTTCACCAACCGTTTTTCGTCGCAGGCCCGCGCCCTGCCGCGCGAACAACGTCAGGAACTGGACTTGTTCTTCAGCGCCTCGGGACGGTTTTTGGACAGCCCCATGCCCACAGCGGTTTGGGCATTCGTCGTTTGCGGGGCGATTATTTCGAATGCCGGATGGGGCGGGATTTACGCCTCGTGTTCAAGCTGGAAGGCGCGACGCTGACCATGGCCGCCCTCGGCAATCATGACGATGTGAGGAAATTTCTGCGAGGGCTTTAGGGCTATACCGTCTACTTCTTCAACAACTTCCCGTATTCCTGCAGCGAGCGGACTTCGACAGGTTTTTTGCGGAGGGCTTTGATGCCTTGGAGGGCGGCGCGCGCGCCGGAGAGGGTGGTGATGATGCAGACGCGCCGCAGGATGGCTTGCGAGCGGATGATGTTTTCGTCCTGACGGGGGATTTGGCCGAAGGGGGTGTTGATGATGAGGTGGATTTCGCCGTTTTTGAGCAAGTCCACAACGGTGGGGCGGCCTTCCTGGAGTTTAAATAATTTGCGCACGGGCAGGCCGGCGGCTTCGAGGGCGCGGGCGGTGCCGCTGGTCGAGCAGAGCGTGAAGCCGAGGTCGACAAGTTCGCGGGCGATGGCGATGGCACCGGCCTTGTCCGAATCTTTCACGGACAAAAACACCTGGCCGCTTTCGGGGAGCGGGGGCTGCGCGGCCATCTGCGTTTTCGCGTAGGCGAGGCCGAGGTCTTCGTCGAGGCCCATGACTTCGCCGGTGCTGCGCATTTCGGGCGTGAGGGCGACAGGCGCGCCGGGGAAGCGCACGAAGGGAAACACGGCTTCCTTCACCGCCCAATACGGCGGCGTGATTTCGCGCGTGAAGCCGAGCTTCGCGAGTTTTTCTCCAGCCATGACGCGCGCGGCGAGCTTGGCGAGTGGGACGGCGATGGCTTTGGAGACAAAGGGGACGGTGCGCGAGGCGCGCGGGTTGACTTCGAGGACATACAATTCGTCGCCTTTGATGGCGAATTGGATGTTCATGAGGCCGACGACCTTGAGTTCGCGGGCGAGGGCGTAGGTGGCTTGGCGCACTTCGTCGAGCATCGCGGGCTTGAGGGTGTGCGGCGGCAGCACCATCGCGGCGTCGCCGGAGTGGACGCCGGCGAATTCGATGTGCTCGAGCATTCCGCCGATGACGGTCGTCTCACCGTCGGAGATGGCGTCGACGTCGAGTTCGATGGCTTCCTCCAAAAATTTGTCGAGCAGGACGGGTTTGCCGGGCGCGACGTCGAAGGCCTCGCGCACGACTTTTTTCATTTCGTCCTGGTCATAGACGATGAACATGCCGCGACCGCCGAGGACGAAGGACGGCCGCAGGAGAATCGGGAAGCCGATTTGTTCCGCCATCGCGTGGGCCTGTTCGACCGAGAGGACGGTGCGGTTCACGGGCTGACGCAGGCCAATTTTTTCGAGGATTTTTTTGAAAAGCTCGCGGTCCTCGGCGTCGTCGATGCTTTCGGGCGAGGTGCCGATGATGTTCACGCCATGGGCCTTGAGGGCGGCGGCGAGGTTGAGGGGCGTCTGCCCGCCGAATTGGACAATGGCACCCTGGCAACCTTCCTGGTGGTAAATTTCGAGAACGTCTTCGAGGGTAAGCGGCTCGAAGTAAAGGCGGTCGGAAGTGTCGTAGTCGGTGGATACGGTTTCGGGATTGCTGTTGACCATGACCGTTTCGTAGCCGATCTCGCGCAGGGCGAAGGAGGCGTGGACGCAGCAATAGTCGAACTCGATGCCCTGGCCGATGCGGTTGGGGCCGCCGCCGAGGATCATGATTTTCGGCTTGGTGGTTTTCTTGATCTCGTTCTCCGCGCCGTAGGTGGAGTAGTAGTAGGGTGTGTAGGCCTCGAACTCGGCGGCGCAGGTGTCGACAAGGCGGAAGACGGTGTTAATGCCGGCCTTGACGCGGGCGGCGCGGATATCGGCGGGTTTGGTCGCAGTGAGTTCGCCGATTTGCAAATCGGTGAAGCCGGCTTCCTTGGCGCGGCGGAGGAGGTTGGGCAAAAGCTTGGCCCCCGCGGCTTTCAACTCCTTTTCGAGGCCGACGATTTGGCGGATTTGCTCGAGGAACCACGGGTCGATAAACGAGACTTCGAAAATCTGGTCGACGGTGAAGCCGGCAAGGAATGCGTAGCGGATATAGAAGATGCGCTCGGCGGTGGGCTTGGCGAGACGGGCGCGGATGACGGCCGGGTCGGTGACTTCCGCGCCGCCAAATTTGCCGCCGCCACCGAGGCCGCGCGCGCCGATTTCGAGCGAGCGCAGGGCTTTTTGCAGCGATTCTTTGAAGGTGCGCCCGATGGCCATGGCCTCGCCGACGGATTTCATCGAGGAGGTGAGGGTGGTGTCCGCGCCGACAAATTTCTCGAAGGCGAAGCGCGGGATTTTCGTGACGATGTAGTCGATGGTCGGTTCGAAGCTCGCGGGGGTCTGGCGGGTGATGTCGTTGCGCAACTCGTCGAGTGCGTAGCCGACGGCGAGCTTCGCGGCGATTTTGGCGATGGGGAAGCCGGTGGCCTTCGAGGCGAGCGCGGAGGAGCGGGAGACGCGCGGGTTCATCTCGATGACAATCATGCGCCCGTTCTTCGGGTTGACGGCGAACTGGATGTTCGAGCCGCCGGTTTCGACACCGATGGCGCGGATGACGGCGAAGGAGGCGTCGCGCATCAACTGGTATTCCTTGTCGGTGAGCGTGAGGGCCGGGGCCACGGTGATGGAGTCGCCGGTGTGGACGCCCATGGGGTCGAAATTTTCAATCGAGCAGATGACGACGCACTGGTCCTTGTGGTCGCGCATGACCTCCATCTCGAATTCCTTCCAGCCGAGCAGACATTCCTCGACGAGGACTTGGTGGGTGGGCGAGACCTCGAGGCCGTAGGCGACCATGGTCTCGTATTCCTCGCGGTTGTAGGCGATGCCGCCGCCGGTGCCGCCGAGGGTGAAGCTCGGGCGGATGATAAGCGGGAAAATTTTTATCGAGTCGGCGGCGGCGCGGGCTTCCTCGAGATTGTGGACGATGCGCGAGATGGGCACGTCGAGGCCAATATCGAGCATGATTTGGCGGAACAGCTCGCGGTCTTCGCCGCGTTTGATGGCCTCCTCCTTCGCGCCGATGAGCTGGACGCCGTATTTTTTCAGGATGCCGCGGCGGGAAAGTTCGAGGGAGAGGTTGAGGCCGGTCTGGCCGCCGAGCGTGGGCAGGAGGGCGTCGGGGCGTTCGCGGGCGATGATTTTTTCGAGAATTTCCGGAGTCAGCGGCTCGATGTAGGTGACATCGGCGAACTCCGGGTCGGTCATGATGGTGGCCGGGTTGGAGTTGACGAGGATGACGCGGTAGCCCTCCTCGCGCAGGGCCTTGCAGGCCTGGGTGCCGGAATAGTCGAACTCGCAAGCCTGCCCGATGATGATGGGGCCGGAGCCGATGATGAGGATGGTTTTGAGGTCAGTACGCTTGGGCATGGCGGAGCGGGCGGCGGCGGCGAAAAATTCCGGCAAGTTTTGGCGACGCGGCGGGCTGGCGCAAGCGAAATCAAAATCCGCCCGGGAACGTAACCAGCGCGGCGCGGGCGACTGCGGTGGCCGGGGCGGGCTTTTATGATGCGGCGGGCATCAGTTCCAGGCGGAGGCAGTAGTCCCGATAGCCGAGGCGGCGGTAGAATTTGATGGCGTCGGCATTGCCGCACATGACCTCGACGGAGAGCCGTTTTTTGGGCCAAATTTGCGTGAGTAGGATGCGCATGGCGGCCTGGCCGAGGCCTTGCCGGCGCTGGTCGCGCCGGACAAAGAGTTGGCGCAGATAAATTTCCTCCGGCTCTTCCTTATACAAGGCGTAGGCCACGGGATCGCGGCTCGTGAGGAAAACGACGCACTGGTATTCCCCGGCGAGCCAGCCTTGCAGGCGCTCGCGCAACTGGACGACGGTCATCGGATTGCGATGCCCCTCATCGCGGATGAGCTGGTGATTCCATTCCGCGAGGAGGTCCAGATCCGATTCGGTGGCCGGGCGGTGGGAGAGCATGGGGCGGATGCTCTACGACCTGCCGGGCAAAATCAAACCTGCTTATCCCCATGCGCGCTAGGCGAGAAGGGATACGGGGTGATGAAGGGCACCTGGGTTTGGGTGGAGTCGGGGCCGACGGGGCACGGGTGGATTTTCCAGATGTCCCGGGCGTATTCGTGGATGGTGCGGTCGGCGGAGAATTTGCCGGAGCGGGCGGTGTTGAGGATGGCCATGCTCGCCCAGTGTTTCTTATCGCGGAAGGCGCGGTCGACGTCGCTTTGGCGGGCGATGTAGGACGCGTAGTCGGCGCAGAGGAGGTAGGGGTCGCCGTGATCGAGGATGGACTGGCGCACGGAGAGAAGCGACTTGGGTTCGTCGGGCGTGAAGTAATCCGAGCCGAGCCAGTCGAGCACGCCGCGGAGTTCCTCGTTGGAATTATAAAAATCCCAGGGGTTGTAGCCGCGCTTCCAGAGTTCCTTCACCTCTTCGACATTGAGGCCGAAGATGAAGATGTTGTCGTCGCCGAATTCCTCGTGCATTTCGATGTTCGCGCCGTCGAGGGTGCCGATGGTGAGCGCGCCGTTGAGGGCGAACTTCATGTTGCCCGTGCCGGAGGCTTCCTTGCCGGCGGTGGAGATTTGCTCGGAGAGGTCGGCGGCGGGGATGATTTGCTCGGCGAGGGTGACGCAGTAGTTGGGCAGGAAGGCGACCTTGAGTTTGCCTTGGATGCGCTGGTCGCGGTTGATGACGGCGCCGACGGCGTTGATGGCGTGGATGATGTCCTTGGCGAGGTCGTAGCCCGGCGCGGCCTTCGCGCCGAAGATGAAAACGCGGGGGACGATGTCGAGGTTTGGATTATGGAGCAGGCGGCGGTAAAGCGTGAGGATGTGGAGGAGATTGAGGTGCTGGCGCTTGTATTCGTGCAGGCGCTTGACCTGCACGTCGAAGAGGGCCGTCGGGTCCACGGTCACGCCGCACTCGACCCTGATCAGCTCGGCGAGGTGTTCCTTGTTCTGGCGTTTGACGGCCATAAATTTTTCCTGAAAGACCGCGTCGTCGGCGTATTTTTCGAGGCCCAGGAGCAGGTCGAGCTGGGTCGTCCATTGGTCGCTGCCGAGCGTGCTGTCAATCAGGCTGGCCAGCTCGGAGTTGCAGGTGCGCAGCCAGCGGCGCGGGGTGATGCCGTTGGTCTTGTTGTTGAAGCGCTCGGGATAGAGTTCGTAGAAATCGTGCAGGAGGGATTCTTTGAGGAGGCGGGTGTGCAACTCGGCCACGCCGTTGACGGAGTGGGAGCCGGCGACCGCGAGATAGGCCATGCGCACCATCTTGGGTTCGCCTTCCTCGATGATGGAGAGGGCGGATTTTTTGCCGCCATCGCCGGGCCAGTGGCGCTCAACCTCTTCGAGGTGGCGGCGGTTGATTTCGTAAATGATTTGCAGGTGGCGCGGGAGCAGGCGCTCGAAGAGCGTGACGGGCCATTTCTCAAGCGCCTCGGGCAGGAGGGTGTGGTTGGTGTAGCCGAAAACTTTTTTGCCGATGGCCCAGGCGTCGTCCCAAGCGAGGCCGTTGTCGTCCACGAGAATACGCATCAGTTCCGCGACACCGATGGAAGGGTGCGTGTCGTTGAGCTGGATGGCGACTTTGTCTGGGAAGGCGTCCCAGGTTTCGTTGTGTTTGTGGAAGCGGCGGATGATGTCCTGGAGCGAGCAGGAGACGAAAAAGAATTGCTGGAGCAGGCGCAGTTCCTTGCCCGACATGGTTTTGTCATTCGGGTAGAGAACCTTCGAGACGGTTTCGCCCATGGCTTTTTCGTGGACGCTTTCGACGTAGCCGCCCTGATTGAAGGTCTGGAAATCGAATTCGTGCTGGGCGCGGGATTCCCAGAGGCGGAGAAAGTTCACAGTGCTGGCACCGTAGCCGGGGATGGGAATATCCCACGGAATGCCGAGGAGTTTGCTGCCGGGAACCCAGACGGGTTTCCAGTCGCCTTTGGAGTCGAAGCGCGTTTCGACATGGCCATAGAGCGGGACCTCGACACGGTATTCCGGGCGCACGACCTGCCACGGGTTGCCAAAGCGCAGCCAGTTGTCGGGCAGTTCGAATTGGCGGCCATTCACAAAGGTCTGCTTGAATAGGCCGTATTCGTAGTGGATGCCGTAGCCGACGGCGGGATAGTCGAGCGTGGCGAGGGAATCGAGGAAGCACGCCGCGAGTCGTCCGAGACCGCCATTGCCGAGGCCCATGTCCACTTCCTCGTCCACGATGCGCTCGAAATCGAGGCCGAGTTCCTCGATGGCTTCGCGCGCATGGTAGTAGAGGCCGGTGTTGTGGAGGGCGTCGCGCAGGAGGCGGCCCATCAAATACTCGAGGGACAAATAATACACGCGGCGGACATTGCGGCGGTTGTGGGTGCCTTGGGTGGTGATGAAGCGCTCGAGGACACGGTCGCGCACGGCGAGGCAGAGACAGAGCCACCAGTCGCGCGGACGGGCGCCGCGGATATCGCGCGCAAGGGAAAATTTGAGGTGGTTGAGGATCGAGGTCTTGAGGCCGTGGGTGCTGCCTTCGACGCAGAATTCAGTGCCGGCGCCGGTGGGGGCGGCAGTGGCCGGGCGCGCGGCGCGGCCAGGGGTGTGCTTAATCGGCGGGCGGGTCAACGGCATCGCGTGTTTCGAGGGGCGGGCGGCCGTGGCAGACTTGGGCGTGCCTGCTGCGGTGGAAAACTTCATGGGCGGGCGGGTCAGGGGCATTGGCTGCGAAGTGGCGCTGGCCCGACGGGTGGATGACTCGGTGCCATCGGCCGCCGGCGCGGCGTCCGGCGCTTTGACGGGCGAACGGGTGGCGGACTTGCGGGAATCCGAGTGGCTTTTAGACATGGGCTGGATATTAGTGCAATGGGCCGCCGGGAGAAGCGTGAAATGGGTGACGATTGGAAGGCGGATCAGAAACGCCCAACGTTTAACTCATAACGCTTAACGTTCAATTTAAGACATGGAAATGAAGAGGTATAATAGGGCGTTGTTGGTTGAGAGAATGTATTCAAGCTGCCTTACCGGTATTTACTTGAGCGTTTAGCGTTAAAAGTTGAGCGTTAAATGTTAATCCGATGGGTGCTACTCCAAGGCATCCGGGTCGCCACCGAGGCGGCGGTGGAGGTCGCCGGCGGCGAGTTCGAAAAACGTCGGGCGGCCTCGCGGACTGGTGAGCGGTTGCTTGGTGGCGAGCAAGCGCTGTGCCAGAGCGCGGATTTCCTGTTCGGCGGGCTGGTCGCCGAGGCGCAGGGCGCGGGTGGCCGCGAGGCGGGCGATGTCGTCATGGCGCAGCGGGGAGCCGCCGCGCTCGCGGGCGAGTTCGGCAAGGTCGCGCAAAAAGGATTCGGCGCGGGCCGGGTCGAGCCAGTCGGGCACGCCTTCGAGGCGGTAAAAGTTGCGGCCAAATTCCTCGAGGGCAAAACCTTGCTGGTTGAGCCAGGCGCGGTGCGTTTCGAGCGCGGCGGCGGCGAGGGGTTCAAATTCGAGCGGCTGGGGAAAGAGGAGGCGCTGGCTCGGCGCGCGGGCGGCGGCGAAGCGCGCTTGCAGTTCCTCGAACCACACGCGCTCGTGGGCGGCGCGGGCATTGAAGAGAACAAGTCCGTTCGGGGTTTCGAAGAGATAAACATTTCCGCGCCAGCGGCCGAGAAGACGCCAGGTGAATTTGAGTTGTGCGGCCGTTTGGGCGGTAGATAAGGCGGGCGGCGGGGCGGGCGGCGGGCTGGATATCGGAGAACGCTCAACATTTAACGCTGAACGTTCAACGTTTAAGGCTGGGCTAATTTCGGCTCCTCTAATTGAAGGCGGTGGTTCAGTGAACGATTTTTTAATTTCGGTTAATTTGCCATCCGCAATCTTTACTTGAGCGTTAAGCGTTGAACGTTGAACGTTGAACGTTTCGGGCCTTCTAGGCTCCGCGCTCCCGGCTCCCGGCTCCGCGCCTCCCGTCAGTTCGCGCAGCCGGGCCAAGATCGCGCCGAGGACAAACTGGCGCACGCGGCCTTCGTCGCGAAAGCGCACTTCCCGCTTGGTGGGGTGGACGTTGACGTCAACGGCGGCGGGGTCGATTTCGAGAAATAAAATCGCGGGCGGATAGCGGCCTTTGGGCACGTGGGTGTGGTAGGCCTCGAGCACGGCGTAGGAGAGTGTGCGGCTGTCCACCGGGCGGCGGTTGACGAGGGTGATGAGGCCGTCGCGCGTGGGCCGCCCTTGTCCGGGGCGTCCGAGCAGACCGTGGAGGCGCAGGCCGTTGGCGGTGTCGGCGGCATCGGGAAACTCGACCAATTCTTCAGCGAGGCGGCGGCCCCAGATTTCGGCGACGCGTTCGCGCAGATCAGGGCAGGCGGGGGAGCGGAAGAAGAGGCGGCCGTCTTCGAGCAGACTGAAGGCGACGGCGGGGTGGGCGATGGCGTAGAGGCGCATGAGGCGCGTGATGTGCGCGGCCTCGGTGTCGTCAGTCTTTAAAAATTTCCGGCGCGCGGGGACGGAATTGAAAAGGTGCGTGACTTCGATGCGCGTGCCCGCCGGGCAGCCGCAGGCGCGCTGGTGCAGCATCTTGCCACCGTTGATGAGAATTTCGGTGCCGGCTGCGGCGTCCGCCGGGCGCGAGATGAGGGTGAAGCGCGAGACGCTGGCGATGCTGGGCAGGGCTTCGCCGCGGAAGCCAAACGTGCGCACGGCCGACAAGTCGGCGGCTTCGCGGATTTTCGAGGTGGCATGGCGCTCGAGGGCGAGGAGCGCCTCATCGGGTGCGAGGCCGACGCCATTGTCCTCGACCCGAATATAGCTTTTGCCGCCATGGCGAAATTCGACCTCGATGCGCGACGCCCCGGCGTCGAGGGAATTTTCGACCAGCTCCTTGACCACCGCGGCGGGGCGCTCGACCACTTCGCCGGCGGCGATTTGGTTGGCGACGCGATCGGGCAGGATGCGGATGCGGGGCATGGGGGATATATTCTACAGTAAAGCCGGATGAGCCAGGAGCATCGTTGGGTTAAGAATCGTTACGCCTTGGATGTTTTTCCCGCAGAGTGAGCCAAAATGCCGCTTGTCTCCACTCAGAAAATGGGTGCAGCCATGCGCGATCGCAATCCCTAGTAAATGGCCGTCGTTGACTGGCAAATCCAATCCGTGGGGAAGACCGAATTCCGAAACGATTACCACTTGGATAAGCGCCGCGTCCAGTCCCGCCAAAGCTTGGGGCGACTTGCGCGCGAAGTTGCGTTTGGCTTCACCCACGGCCAATTGGGCAGTGACTGCTTCGTGGCGCAGGCGCAAGGCTTCGGTCAGCGTATGCACCACCCCGCGGCCCAGGCTCGCCGAAAATAAAATATTGGCGTCGAGGAAAACGCGCAGCGGTTTCATGGCTCAAGGTGCAACGGGAGAACGGGCGACTTTTTGGCGGAACAGTTCGGCGGCTCGTTCGAGGCGCGCTTTAATTTTCGGATTGCGGGCGAGGGCTCGCTCCAATTCCCGCTCCGATTCCGCGAATTCCGCCATGCGTTCGTCGGAGTAGATTTCGATGGCGGTGGCCACCGCCGGGCGCAGGAGGATGCCCTCCGGCGTCGATTCGGCCAGCAAGAGGTCGTGCGTGCCGAGCGCGTATTGTTCTCGGAGAAGTTTGGGCAGCGTGACGGTGCCGCGCGGCCCCATGCGAAGGGTGGTGTTTTTCATCGGTAATGCTGATTTTCCGTAAATCAGTAAATCAGGCAAGGTTAAAATATCGATTGCGGCAGTGACTGGCGGGGCCGGCAGAGGGCAATACGGAATCCGGGATCGGCATTCCGATTTGGCTTCATCCTTCATCTTGCATCGCTCATTCTCCATTCCCCCCATGAACCGCCTGTCCCGTGAGCCTTCCCTTTATCTGCGCCAGCACGCGGAGAATCCCGTTGACTGGTTTCCATGGGGCGAGGAGGCGTGGGCGAAGGCGCGGGCGGAGGACAAGCCGGTGCTGATTTCCATCGGTTATTCGGCCTGCCATTGGTGCCACGTCATGGCGCATGAATGCTTCGAGGACGACTACATCGCCGATTTGATGAACCGGCATTTTGTCTGCATCAAGGTGGACCGCGAGGAGCGGCCCGACGTCGACCAGATTTACATGGAGGCGGTGCAGATGCTCACCCAGCACGGCGGCTGGCCGCTCAACGCGTTTTGCTTTCCCGACGGGCGACCGTTTTTTGGCGGCACGTATTTTCCGCCGGCGGACAACAACCGCGGCATCATCCCCTGGCCGCAGTTGCTGATGCGCGTGGCGGATTATTTCGCCAAGAACCGCGATGCGCTGGTCGAAAACGCGGACAACATTGTGAAGAACCTCGCCCACGCCAACGAGCCGCCGGGCGCGTCGGCCAGTGCGGAGTGGGACAACCGCGCGCTGGTCGCGGCGGCGCAGTCCATCTGCTCGCTGCACGACGACACGAGGGGGGGCTTCGGCGGCGCGCCGAAATTTCCGCCCGCGATGACGCTGGATTTTCTTCTCGCCGTGCGCGCCACCGCCGCGGCGGAAAGCATGCCCGGCCTGGCCGCGCGGCTCGACCAGGTGGTTTACACCACGGCGCGCGCAATGGCGCACGGCGGGATGTTCGACCAGTTTGGCGGCGGGTTTTGCCGCTACAGCGTGGATGCACAGTGGCTGATTCCGCATTTCGAGAAGATGCTCTACGACAACGCGCTGTTGCTGAATTTCTATGCGAAGGCGCATCGACGGGATCCGCAGCCATTGTATGCGGCGGTCTGTGAGGAAACGGTGGCCTGGCTGATGCGCGAGATGCGCCACCTTGGCGGCGCGTTTTATTCCGCGCTCGACGCGGACACCGCCGGCCACGAGGGCGCGACGTATGTGTGGACGCCCGCGCAGGTGCGCGAGGCGCTCGGCGAAGAGGGCGCGCGCGAAATTTGCGCCGCCTATAACATCACCGAGGCAGGCAATTTTGAAAATCGCACGTCGAATCCCGCGCTGGTCGAGGCCGACTTCACGGTGCGCGCAAAGCTCGCACCCTGGCGCGAGAAATTGCTGGCCGCGCGGCAGACGCGCGCGCAACCGGGGCGCGACTCGAAAATTCTGCCGGCGTGGAATGCGCTGCTCGTGCGCGGGTTGGCCGAGGCCGCCTTTGCTTTCGGGCGCAAGGACTGGTTTGCCGCCGCGCAGCAGTGCGCCGACTGGCTGTGGAAAAATTTGAGTTTCGCCGGCAACGATGGCGCGCGGCGGTTGCGCGGGGTCTATTACGAGGATGCGGAAACTTCACGGCCGGCTGCGCCCGCTTTTCTGGATGATTATACTTTCTTCGCCGAGGCTTTGCTGACGCTGGCGGCGTATGCGGATTGGGCGCAACCAGACTCCGCGCTGCTGGAGCAAAACGCGGCCCGCGCCCGCGCGCTGGTGGCGACGGTGCGCGCGCATTTCCGCGACCCCGCGTCGCCGGGCTATTTTTTCACGGCGGACGACCATGAGAAGCTGGCCGTGCGCAAAAAGGAATGGTGGGACAACGCACTGCCGAGCGGCCAGGCTGCGCTGGCGCACGCGCTGGCGGGGCTGCACGCGCTCACCGGCGAGAGCGCCTATGCGGAGGAACTCGCCGACTTGAAAAAATGCTACACCGGCCTCGTGCAACGCGCGCCGATGGGCGTGCCGCACGCGCTGGCGGCGTTCACCTGGGATGCCGTGGGCGTCGCGGTTTTAAAAGTGAAAGGCCCCTGCGATTGGGACGCCCTGCGCGCCGCATTGGCGAAGAAGCCTTATCGCCCGCTTTATCTCGTGGCGGCGACCGACCCCGCTCAACCCGAGGGGATGCAACTCTGCGTCGGCACCCAATGCGCCGCGCCGACGACAAGTTTGGTCGAGTTGATGGAGATGCTTTAAGAAAAGGCGTCGAAGAAAATTCAAGAGACAGATTGTCCGAATAATGCGACAGAAGTTGGCTTAATTGCGTCAACCGACCTAACCTTATAATCCAAGTCAAAACTTGGGATTTATTCTTCATCTTGTTGATGGATAACGTAAAACGGCCAGTTTGACGGATGAGCGGCATGGAAGTAGGTTGTGGAATAATATTTGCAAGCCATACTGGCTCCATGAACCTCGACCTCAATAAATTTACTGAAAAGGCGCGCGAGGCGGTGACCGAGGCGCAGGCCGAGGCGCGTCGTCGCTCGCACCAGCAGGTGGACAACTGGCATTTGCTCGCGGCGCTGCTGCATCAGCAGGGCGGCTTGGTGCCGGCACTTTTGCAAAAGTTCGACGTATCGCCGAACGCAGTCGAAGTTGCGCTCGAGCGCGAACTCGGGCGGCTGCCAAGTGTGTCCGGCCCGGCGGCGGCGGGGCAGATCTACATCACGCAGGCGTTTCAGGACGCCATCACCAAGGCCGAGGCGGCGGCGGGGCGGCTGAAGGACGAATATCTTTCCGTCGAGCACTTGCTACTCGGCCTGGTCGAGTCCGCGGGGTCGACGGAGTTTGGAAAATTTCTGAAAAGTTTCGGCCTGGCGAAAGACAAAATTCTCGAGGCGCTGAAGGCCGTGCGGGGCAACCAGCGCGTGACCTCGCAAAATCCCGAGGCGACCTACGATGCGCTGGGCAAATACGGCATCGACCTGGTCGAGCAGGCGAAGAAGGGGAAGATCGACCCGGTGATTGGGCGCGACGCGGAAATCCGCCGCGTCATTCGCATTCTCTCGCGCAAGACGAAGAACAACCCGGTGCTCATTGGCGAGCCCGGCGTGGGCAAAACGGCGATAGTCGAGGGCCTGGCCCAGCGCATCCTGCGCGGCGATGTGCCGGAGGGGTTGAAGGACAAGACGATTTTCTCGCTCGACCTTGGGTCGCTGCTGGCAGGCGCGAAATATCGCGGCGAATTCGAGGAGCGCTTGAAGGCGGTGCTGGCGGAAATCAAAAACTCCGAGGGGCGCGTGCTGCTCTTCATTGACGAGTTGCACACCATCGTCGGCGCGGGCAAAGCCGAGGGCGCAATGGACGCGGGGAACATGCTCAAGCCGATGCTCGCGCGCGGCGAGCTGCACTGCATCGGCGCGACGACGCTCGACGAATACCGCAAGCATATTGAGAAAGACGCCGCACTCGAGCGGCGCTTTCAGCCGGTGATGGTGGATCAGCCGAACGTCGAGGACACGATTTCGATTTTGCGCGGCCTGAAGGAGCGCTTCGAACTGCACCACGGCGTGCGCATCACCGACAACGCGCTGGTCGAGGCGGCGGTGCTCTCGCACCGCTACATCGCCGACCGCTTTCTGCCCGACAAGGCGATTGACCTGATGGACGAGGCCTGCGCGATGATCCGCACCGACATGGACTCGATGCCGCAGGAGCTGGACGAGCTGTCGCGGCGCGTGCTGCAACTGGAAATCGAGGAGGCCGCGCTAAAAAATGAAAAGGACGAGGCCTCGAAGCGGCGGCTCGACACGCTGCGCAAGGAACTCGCGGAAATCCGCGCCGAGGCGGCGGCGTTGCGCTCGCGTTGGGATACGGAAAAGGCCGGGCGCGGACGCGAGCAAAAGGTGCGCGAGGAGTTGGAGGCCGCGCGCCGCGCCATGGAGGCCGCCGAGCGCGCCTATGACTTGAACAAGCTCGCCGAGCTGCGCCATGGCGCCATCCCGAAACTCGAGGCCGAGCTGGCGCGCCTCGAAAAAATCGAGGGCAAGAACACGCTGTTCAAGGAGACGGTCACGGGCGAGGAAATCGCGCAAATCGTCTCGCGCTGGACGGGCGTGCCGGTGACGCGGTTGCTCGAGGGTGAGAAGGAAAAACTTCTGCGCCTGGAGGACGTGCTGCACGAGCGCGTCGTCGGCCAGGAGGAGGCGGTGACGCTTGTGGCCGAGGCCGTGTTGCGCGCACGCTCGGGCATCAAGGACCCGCGCCGGCCCATCGGCTCGTTTTTATTTTTGGGGCCGACAGGGGTCGGCAAGACGGAATTGGCGAAGACGCTCGCGGCGTCGCTGTTCGACTCGGAGGACAATCTGGTGCGGCTCGACATGAGCGAGTATATGGAGAAGCACTCGGTCGCGCGGCTGATTGGCGCGCCGCCGGGGTATGTGGGCTATGACGAGGGCGGCCAGCTCACCGAAGCCGTGCGGCGCAAGCCGTACAGCGTGGTGTTGTTCGACGAAATCGAGAAGGCGCACCCGGACGTGTTCAACACGCTGCTGCAAATTTTGGACGACGGGCGGCTGACGGACAGCCAGGGCCGCGTGGTGGATTTCAAGAACACGGTCATCATCATGACGTCGAACATCGGCTCGCGCTTCCTGCTCGAGGGGGTGACCGGCAATGACATTCCCGAAAGCGTGCGCGAGAGCGTGGTCACGGAATTGCGCGGCGCGTTCCGCCCGGAATTCCTGAACCGCATCGACGACACGATTTTGTTCAAGCCGCTCTCGCTCGAGGAGATCACGAAAATCGTGGACTTGCTGCTGGCCGACCTGAACAAGCGGCTGGCGGACAAGCGCGTGCGCGTGGTCTTCGACGACGCCGCGAAAAAGTGGGCGGCGGAGAAGGGCTACGACCCGGTGTTTGGCGCGCGGCCGCTGCGGCGCTTTTTGCAAAAGCAAGTCGAGACACGCCTCGCCCGCGCCCTCATCGCCGGCGACGTGCATGAAGGGCAGGAGGTGCGCTTCAGCGTGGATGCGAAAAAGGGTGAACTGACGATGGAAGTCGCGGCAGCCGCGGTGGAAAAACCGGAAAAGTCGGTTGGCAAAACGGGGAAGAAATGACGGAGGGGCTGCCGTGCGCAAAGACCGGAGAACCACGGATTTACACGGATGGCACGGATTTTCCTGGCATTCCCCATCCGTGCTATCCGTGTAATCCGTGGTTAAAGTCTTATCTACCAGCGCCTTCGCATCCAGCCGCAAAATATTCCCCCGCCGCAACTTTTTTTCCATACCTCAAACTTAGAGGCTTGACATACCTCAAGGTTGGATGTATGATGGGGGCATGATGACTAAAACTCCCAAGACCAACCCGAGTTTCCTCAACGGGGTGCCGGAGCTGCTCGTGCTGCGGCTGCTGGCGCGACGGGCGATGTATGGCTACGAAATCGTGAAGGAAATCCAGGTGCAAACCAGCGACGCCCTCTCCTTCGGCGAGGGCTGCATCTACCCCTATCTCCATTATCTGGAGGCGGAAAAATTTGTGCGGAGCAAACGCCGCGAAGTCGAGGGCCGCAGCCGCAACTACTACGAACTCGCCGCCCGCGGCAAAAAACGCCTCGCCGAACTCGAACGCGAATGGAGCCGTGTGACTGAGGCCGTCGCCGCCGTGAGGGGAGGGCAACATGCGTAGCCCCAAGCCCATCGAGCAATTGCAACGCCGACTTGTGGAACTCGGTTGTCCGCCAAAGGCCGCGCGGAATATCCTCCGAGAAACCGCCGAGCATTACGAGGACTTGCAACGGGCGGCACTCGCGCAGGGCTTGCCCCCAGACGAGGCGTCGTCGCGCGCGGCGGAACAACTGGGCGACTCCGCGGTGTTGGCGGAACGACACGTTGAGGTCCTAAGGAAATCTTCATGGTGGGGGCGGTTTCCGCGTTTCGCATTTGGCGTATTGCCGCTGTTGGTGATGCTGGAGCTGACCCTGCAATATTACAGTCTGAACGGTGGCCAATTGCCGGCCCAATTGGATCGACTGCCTATAAGCCAACCGAAATTGGTGGAGTGGGCCTATCCCGCGTTTTTCGTCGCTGTCATTGCGGTCACCGCTGCGCTCACCTTTTTCTTTTGTCGCATGGCTGCGCGATGTGCGGTCGGGCATCGCTGGATGTGGATGACCGGCGGCGTATTGGCGGTTAATGGCTTGTTTATGCAAATCCATTCGTCAATCGGGATGGGTTTGAGTCTCATTCAGCCGATCGAACTGGCGGACCAAAAAGTCGCACCGGGCCACCCTATGGATATATCAATCGGCGGATCGTGGACAAAGCCTGACCGATTGAAGTTGTATCATGACGAACACGATATGGATTCCGATTACCGATTTGATGCCATGCCCGAAACCATATACGAGTATTATGACAAGAGGGATTTGCCGACGAATAGAAATTTCAAGCCCTACGATGCGCCGGACGTTGAGGAAAAGATAAATCAAGGAGTCGCGGAGCTGCGCCAGCGTTCATTGCGCGGCCAACTGCCCTCGCATACACTGCGCGATCCTGGCTGGACCGCATCGGGCATTTCCACGAGTTGGCAGCATACCTGGACAAATCGCCCCAACGGAATTAGCGCCGACCTTGAAATCGAACGTGATGATGCGGGCAACCTAAACTGGACGCTGTGCTCTGGCGAGATGCTACCCTGGCCGGTATTGTCTTATGGATTGCCGGGCTTGGGTTACGGCCAGACATATCAAGCCATCAACGTCGCAACGCCCTTGCTCATCGTTGCGGCGATGCTGGCGTGGCAGTCGTGGAGGGGGAAGCGTTTGCTGCGTGAAGGGGTGCTGGGCCCTGCACAGTCGGCTGGGTGCATCCTAATATTGAGGTAGGTACGGCTCTCCGAGCCGTCTGCGGGCGCCACGGAGTGGTGTCCCTACCAAAGTCGCCATCGTCAGGGCCTGCGGTTCACGCTTGAGGAAATAGTGCGCTTGGGGTTGGCTAGTCTAATGGCGGATGCGACCTATAACACCCTGAACGCGCCGATTGAATACTTCAACCGGCACGCGGGGCGCGTGGAGGTGGAGCGGGTTTACGGCGAGGCGGCGTTGCGCTGGGCGTATGGGAATCCGCTGGGGCGGTGGACGAATTGGGCGTTCGCGCGGCGGGCCTGGCTGGCGCGCATTTATGGCGCGTGGATGAGTTCCCCGGCGACGCGGGACAAGATTTTGCCCTTTATCGATAAATTCCAATTGGATCCGGCGGAGTTCGCCAAAACGCCCGAGGAGTTCGCCTCGTTCAACGATTTCTTCATGCGAAAACTCCAGCCCGGCGCGCGGCCCATTGAGGGCGACGCGGACACGGTGGTCTTCGGCGCGGATGGGCGGCATTTGGGCTTTCCCGATGCGTCGCAGGCGGTGGGCGTGTTTGTCAAAGGGCAGCAATGGGATTTGGCCGCGCTGCTCGGCGACGTAGAGTTAGGGAAAATTTACGCGCGCGGGACGCTGGTGCTGTCGCGGCTGTGTCCGGTGGACTATCACCGGTTTCATTTCCCCACAGATGGCACGCCCGGAGTGCCGCGGTGGTTGCCGGGTTCGCTGTGGAGCGTGAACCCCATCGCGCTGCGGCGCAAACTGGCCTATCTCTGGGAAAACAAGCGCGCGGTGACGGTTTTGGAGACGGCGCGGTTTGGCAAAGTGCTGTTGCTGGAAATCGGCGCGACGAATGTCGGGAGCATCAATCAGACTTTTTCGTCCGGCAAACCGGTAAAACGCGGTGAGGAGAAGGGCTTCTTTGCTTTCGGCGGCTCGGCGACGGCGACGATTTTCGAGCCCGGGCGTGTGAAACTCGCCGACGATTTGGTCGAACAAACGAAATTGGGGCGGGAGTTGTATGCGCGGATGGGGAGTAAAATGGCAAGTGTTCTAGTTCCTAATTCTTAGTTCTTGGTTTTTCGTTTTTTTGAATTGGATGCTTTCCAGACTTTAACCAAGAACCAAGAACCAAGAACCAAGAACCAAGAACCAAGAACCAAGAACCAAGAACCCCTCGCTTCACTCGGGACAACTCCCGGCAACTTTGTTGCCTGGGTTGCCAAGAACCGAAGCACTTGATCGTCCCCAACTTCTAGCTTCTAACTTCCGACTTCTATCGTTACGCTCACCGTTTACCTCCTTGCTGCCGCATGATTGTCCGCGAAAACGATTTGGCCTCGATAGTCGGGGCGATGCATGCGCAACCGCATGGGGTGTTGGGGCTGCATCCGCTGACGTGGCAGGGCAAAAAGGGGCTGGTGGCGCGGGCGTTTTTGGACAACGTGCGCTCATGCGAGGTCGTGGATTGTTCGTCCGAGCCGGAACGGCGCTATCCGCTGAAATGCATCCACCCGGCGGGATTTTTCGAGGGGTTCATTGAAGGGCGCACGGAGGTGTTCCCGTATCGGCTGCGCGTGGCGCGCGGGAATGGCGAGATCCGCCAGTTTTACGACCCCTATGGCTTTTTGCCGACGCTGTCGGAGCACGACTTGTATTTGTTCAACGAAGGCAACGACCATTTTGTCTACCGCAAACTCGGCGCGCAGGTGCGCGAACACGGCGGCGTGCGCGGCGTATCGTTCGCGGTCTGGGCGCCGAGCGCGCGGCGCGTCTCCGTGGTGGGGGATTTCAATCGGTGGGACGGGCGCTATCATCCGCTGCGCTCACTCGGCGCTTCGGGCGTGTGGGAGATTTTTATTCCCGGCTTGGAATCCGGCGCGAAATACAAATTTGAGATTTTCACGGGCGGCGGGAAGTTGACGCTGAAGACGGATCCCTACGGGCATTTTTTCGAGCCGCCGCCGCATAATGCGGCAATTGTGTGGGACCTCGGCGGGCACACGTGGGGCGACGGCGAGTGGTTGGAGCGCCGGGCCAAGACCGACTGGGCGCGCGCACCGCTGGCGATTTACGAGGCGCACTTGGGTTCGTGGAAACGTCAGTTGCACGACGGCCACCGCCCGCTGACGTATCGCGAGACAGCGGCCGAAATGGGCGCATACGTGAAGGAAATGGGCTTCACGCATATTGAGTTCATGCCGCTGGCGGAGTATCCCTTTGAAGGCTCGTGGGGCTACCAGGGCACGGGGTTTTTCGCGCCGACACACCGCTATGGCCGCCCGCAGGATTTCATGGCGATGGTGGATTCGTTCCACCAGCAGGGTATCGGCGTGCTGCTGGACTGGGTGCCCGCGCATTTTCCGCGCGACACGTTTGCGCTCGCGGAGTTCGACGGCACGCATCTCTACGAGCACGCGGACCCGCGCCAGGGCGCGCACCAGGATTGGGGCACGCTGATTTTCAATTACGGGCGGCACGAGGTGCGCGGGTTCCTCACCGGCAGCGCGCTGGCGTGGCTGGATCGTTATCATCTCGATGGCCTGCGGGTCGATGCCGTGGCGTCGATGCTCTATCTCGATTACTCGCGCAAGGAAGGCGAGTGGGTGCCGAACCAATACGGCGGGCGCGAGAACATCGAGGCGATTGAGTTTTTGCGCAAGACGAACGATTTGGCGCACCATTATTTTCCCGGCACGCTGATGATTGCGGAGGAGTCCACCGCGTTTGGCGGCGTGTCCAAGCCGACCCAAGAGGGCGGGCTGGGCTTCGACTTCAAATGGAACATGGGTTGGATGCACGACACGCTGGAATATTTCACCAAGGACCCGATCCACCGGCGCCACCACCACAACCAGTTGACCTTCCCGATGCTCTACCAGTTCACGGAGAAGTTCATCTCCGTGTTTTCGCATGACGAAGTCGTGCACGGCAAGGGGGCGCTGATTCTGAAGATGGGCTCGTGGTCGATGACGGACAAGGCGCGGACGCTGCGCGCGCTCTACGCGCTGATGTGGCTGTGGCCGGGCAAGAAATGCCTCTTCATGGGCCAAGAGTGGGGCCAGTCCGGCGAATGGAAATACGACGGCTCGCTCGAGTGGCACCTGCTGCAATACCTCGACCACGAAGGCACGCGCCTTGCCGTGCGCGACTTGAACCGGCTTTATCGAAACGAGCCGCGGCTGGCGGAACTTGATTTGGACGGGCGCGGTTTCGAATGGATCAACGCGCACGATGGCGACAACAGCGTGATTACTTTTCTGCGCATTGGGCCGGATTGGGAGCCGGTTTACGCCGTGGCGTGCAACTTCACGCCGGTGGCGCGGATGAATTACCGCCTGGGCCTGCCGCGCGCCGGGCGCTGGCACGAGGTGTTGAACACTGACGCGTCATGCTACGGCGGCACCGGTCTGGGCAACCTCGGCGAAGTCATGGCCGAGGCGAAACCGTGGGACCACCGCGAATATTCCGCCGCCATCGCGCTCCCCGGCCTGTCCACCGTGGTGTTCAAGTGGGAAGCGCCGCCCAAGTCGGTGGCCTCCGCGGCATCCGCGTCGCCCGAAAAATCATCAGCCCCCGCCGCTTTGAAGAAAAAGGAAACGTCCCCGGCAGCGGAAAAACCTGCGGCGGAAAAGCCATCAACGATTATAAAAACAACGGCGGTTGAACGCCCGCGCCGTAAAAAGGGCAGTTAGTCCAACGCCCTCACTTCTTCCGCCCGTGACGGACGGTGATCCAAAGCAGCCAGCAACCAAAGAACATGGCGGCGACGAAGCCCCATTTGCCGAGCACATACGGGAATTTGTTCAAGTCGGCCGAGCTGACGCGGGAGACGATGAGGGAGGAGGACAGGAGCGTGGCGGCGATGATGATGGCGAGAACGAGGCGGTTGACGCCGTGTTCGAAGGAATCGCGCAGCCCATCAAGCCCCTTGTGCACAAAATTGATGCTGAATTCGCCTTCCTCCAGATTGCGCAGCAGGCGGATGAGGGTGCCGGGAATTTCCCGGGCGTGGCGCAGGGTGGAGCGCCAGTCCCAATAGAGCAGGTGGGCGAGGGTGTGCGGCGACCAGCGTTCGACGTTCAGCTCGCGCAGGAAGGGGTCCGCGATCGAGCGGATATCGAACGCGGGGTCGAGAATTTCGCCGACTTCCTCGATGGCGAGGACGGACTTGGCGAGCAGCGCGTAATCACGCGCGAGGCGGATGCCGTGGGAGCCGAAGACGTAGAGCAGGTCGAGGATGATGCGGCCGAGTTCGCGGCCTTTGTCCTTTTCGGAGTATTTCCGCATCATGATGCGGAGGTCTTTTTCCAACAGGGTGGCGTCCACCCGGCGTTTGGTGATGGCGTTGGCCATGACGATGCGCACGACTTTTTCCGGGTCGTCGGCGGAAATGGCGGCAAACAAGTCCGCCAGGAAATAGCGCATGTGCCGGGTGAGCTGGCCGGCCTGGCCCCAGTCAATCAGGCACAGGCGGGCGTCCGGGGTGATGAGAAGGTTGCCAGTGTGCGGGTCGGAGTGGAAGAACCCCGAAATCATGATCTGGTTGAAGACGGAGCGCCCGCCGGTCGCGGCGAGGCGCGAGCGCTCGATCGGCGGCAGGTCAACCTTGGCCGGCTCGACGCCCTCCACCCATTGCAGCACGAGGACGCGGGTGGTGGTGAAGTCTTCAAAAACTTTCGGCGCAAAAATTTCCTCCTTATAGGGATTGATCTGGTTGAAGTAATCGGTGTTGCGGGCCTCGATGGTGAAGTCGAGCTCGAGCAGCATGTTCTCGCCGGTTTCGCTGACGACGGTCGGCAGGTCGTAGGCGCGCAACTCGGGCAAATGGAGCTGCATTTTTTGCGCGAACCACTGGATGATCTCCAAATCGGCCTTCATTTCCTTGCGCAGATGCGGGCGTTGGGCCTTGACGGCGACGAATTCGCCCGAGTGCAGGCGGGCCTTGTAAACTTGGGCGATGGAGCCGGCGGCCACCGGCTCGGGGTCGAACTCGGCAAACACTTCCTTGACCGGACCTTTGAGTTCGCGTTCGAGCAGCGGGCGCATCAACTCCCACGGTACGGGGCGCACCTGGTTGCGCAGGCGCTTCAGTTCCGCAATCAGCGGCTCCGGCAGCACGTCAGCGCGGGAACTGAGCACCTGGGCAAATTTGACGAACGTCGGGCCAAGGTCCTCGGCGGTGACGCGGATGCGCTGCCAGACGTTCAGGCGCTCGGCCCGCAGGGGCGTGCGCTTGGAAAGCCAGGAGGGCGGAGCCTCAATTTGCTCGAGAAACTCCTGGAACCCATTCCGAATCAGCACGGTCACGATTTCCGTGAACCGCACCACGTTGTTGAAGGTATGGAGTGGATTGAGATTCACGAATTAAGCAACAAACAATGGTGATGACGGCCCGGCGGCGGTGCTAGTGGTGGGCCTTGGCCGGCTTGTGCGTCGTTTCGGCGGCCTTGTGGTGACCCGCTTCGGCGTGCCTGGCCGGATGCTCCTCGGCGTGCTTGTGCCCATGCGTTTCCGCCGGTTTATGGTGGATGCCTTCGAGCGTGGCGACCCGTTTATGGAGCGCGTCCATTTCCTCGCGCGTGGCGAAGTTGGATTTCTTGAGCATTTCCTGGAAGCGCTGGCCGAGGTCGTGTTTGGCCTGTTCGAATTCCTGTTTGCCGTCGGCGACGATGCGTTCGGCGAGGCTTTGGGCGTCGGTGGCGGAGAGTTTGCCTTTTTCGACGTAGTCGTGCAAGGCGCGCTCGATGGTTTCCTTGGTGGTCACGGTGGCGCCGATGCCGGCCAGCATGGTTTTTTTGATGAGGTCTAACATAGTGTGAATGGGTTGGGTTGTTGGATTGGACTAAAGTAGTTTCGGCACCAGATACCAGCCGAGGATCCAGTGGCCGAGCGGTCGGTTGCGGCCGGGGTCTTCGGCGCGTTCGAGATGGAGCAGGCCGCATTTTTTGAAATCGATGAGCACCGGCTCCGTCTGGCCGCTGAGCAGGCAGGAGGCGAGGTATTCGAAATGCGGGTTGTGCCCGACGACAAGGACGGATTTGCGCGAGCAGGCGAGGCGCAGGGCCATCGGGCGCGGATCATCCTCCGGGCGCAGGCCGGGGGCTTCATGCAGCGGGGCGGCGAGATCGAGTTCCTGGCGGAAAATCTCGGCGGTCTGCACGGCGCGCAGCAAGGGGCTGTGCCAGATCTCGCGAATGTCGAGTTCGACTTCGCGCTTGCGCAGGAATGTGGCGAGCTGGTCGACCTGCTTTTCACCTTTGCGCGTGAGACGGCGGTCGGCATCGGCATCACCCGGCTCGGCTTCCGCGTGACGCAGCAAATACAGATTCATGCCGGAAGTGTGAGTCGCCGCGCGGGGCAACGCAAGCATCCAGCCGTGGCGCGGCATGGGGTGATGTGCTTATCCCCAAGATGTTACACGTTCGGCAAAAAGGGATAGTCCGTGTAGCCGGCCGCGCCCGGGCCATAGAATGTGTCCGGATTCGGCGGATTGAGTGGGGCGTCGAGCGCGAAGCGGCGCGGCAGGTCGGGATTCGCGATGAACAGCTTGCCGAAGCAGACGGCGTCGGCCTCGCCCGTGGCAAGGACTTGCTCGGCGGTTTCCCGGGTGAAGCCCTCGTTGGCGAAATACACCCCGCCGAAGGCCGCCTTGAGTTGCGGGCCAAGGCGGTGGGGGCCGAGGGATTCGCGCGCGCAGAGGAAGGCGAGGCGCCGCCGCCCGAGTTCGCGCGCAACGTAGCCAAAAGTCGCCGCCGGATTCGAGTCACCCATGGATTGCGCGTCCCCGCGCGGGGCCAGGTGCATCCCCACACGCCCCGGCCCCCACACCGAGATGACGGCGTCGGCGACTGCGAGCATCAACCGCGCGCGGTTTTCGATGGGGCCGCCGTAGTTATCGGTGCGCCGGTTTGTGCTATCCTGGAGAAACTGATCGAGCAGATAGCCGTTCGCACCGTGGATTTCCACGCCGTCGAAACCCGCCGCTTGCGCGTTTTGCGCGCCAACGCGATAGGCTTCGATGATGGCGGGAATTTCGCTCATTTCCAACGCCCGCGGGACGGGGTAGGGCCGCAGCGGCCGCAGTTGGCGGACATGACCGGCGGCGGCAATCGCGCTCGGGGCGACGGGCTGCGCGCCGTTGAGAAAGCTCGGGTCGGAGATGCGCCCGACGTGCCAGAGTTGCAGCAGCATCCGCCCGCCCGCGGCGTGCACGGCGGCGGTGACGGCCTTCCAGCCCGCGACTTGCTCCGGCGACCAGATGCCCGGCGTGTCGGGGTAGCCCACGCCCATCGGCGTCACGGATGTGGCTTCGGAAAAAATGAGTCCGGCGGAGGCGCGCTGGCGATAATACTCCGCCATGAGCGCGTTCGGCACGCGACCCGGGCTGGCGCGGCAACGCGTGAGCGGGGCCATCAGGATGCGGCTCGGCAGTTGCAATTCACCCACCCGCAACGGATCAAAAAGAGTTGGCATGGTGAGCCAGCTCTAACGAACAAACGCTGCTTTGCCAAGACTGGCGGCGGTCCGGTGATGGTATTATTTAAAAGACCGTTGCCTTTGTGGCGCGGGCTAAAGCACCGCGCCACAAAAAATCGGATTGGACATCCAAAACTGTATTGATGCCAGATTTTGCACGAGGACCCCTGCGGCGGGATGCGTTCACCACGTTAACTTGGCGCGCCGGTTTGGCGGGCGGAGAGTGGCGGAATTTTTCGCGGGAGGGAACCTTGGGTGGTCCAACCGTGTTAACTATCAAAAGAGGGCGCGGCCCCTGCGATGGTTTTCAACTATGAAACTTCCTCATACTTTAACTTTGGCGATTGGAACGGCAGCGTGCGTGATGCTTGGCGGGCTGGGCAGTTGCGCGTCGCCGCCGCGCTTGACGGATCGGGAGATCAACGAGCAGCATCATCGGCAGGTTATCGCGGAGCGGCCTAATCTGCTGATGACGCAGCGACCCGTATTTCGCGGCCTATATTATTTGGAACTGGCGGAGGCGTTACAGGCGATGCCGCGGGCGGAGTCGGAGAGCCAATTGAAGGCGTGGGCGGAGTCGGGGAACTACGAAAGGGAAGTCGTCATACTTTGCGTAATGCTCTTTATAAATCAGGACGGCGGCCCGTTGAAACGTGCCTTTAGGTTGAACTTCTTTGGCTTTAGTCACGCGGCGGTTAGCATAACCAATGGGTATGGCCTGGGTGCCACGAAGGCGGAGGATTGGCCGGATTGGCCGCTGGCGATGGTGGACGGCGTGCCGTTTTTGCTAGCCGCCAATTTTGCCGCCCCTTACTCCGGGCCGTGGGTGCATCAAACCGAGCCGCCTCCGCCGCTGGCGCTGAATTACCTGAAATATTGCGTGGCCGAGGGGCACTGGACGACACACACGTATTCAACAGTGAATATGGCCGTGCGCCAGCAGGCATTGGACAAGCTTTTGAAGTCGCCCGTGTGGAAGCGCAACTTACGCGAGGGGGAAATAAAGTATCTGAATTACCAAATCAGCGACGACGCGCCGGGTGAGCCGGTCTATTTTTTCGAGGATGGACGGATGGACCATTAAAATGGCCTCCCGGCGGTTTAGAGCAGGTTAAACAATTCCCTGGCCATTTTCACAGCATCAGCGGTCTCGTGGAGCGCGGGCCTCCGGCCCGCTGCCGTCGGCGTCTCGCCGACGGCATTTCCAGAAAATATGGTCTGGGCGAGACGCCCAGCCCTGCGACCGGGACGGTCGCGCTCCACGAGACGAAAAGTGGCCACACTAAAATTTAAACCACTCTAGATGGTGGCCAGTCGACCAGTGGAATCGCCGAATCGCTCGACATTGGCGACGCCCATGCGGTCGATCATGCTGAGGTAGAGGTTGGCAATCGGCGCGGGGTCGTTCTGGATATAGCGTCCGGTCTGGAGCGTGCCACCACCGGCGCCGGCGAGAACGACGGGCAGGTTCTCGTGCGTGTGACGGTTGCCGTCGGCGATGCCGCCGCCATACATGATCATTGAATTGTGCAGCAGCGATTGGCCGTCCACATCCTTCGTCGCCTCCATCTTTTCGAGGAAGTAGGCGAATTGCGTGGCGTAGAATTTGTCAATCACGCACGTCTTGGCAACCAAGTCCGGGTCGTCGTGGTGGTGGGTGCAATAGTGGTGGCCTTCGTTGACGCCGATTTCCGCGAAGTCGCTGTTGTTGCCGTCGCCCTTGAAGATGAAGGAGGCAATG
>Ga0265320_10000220_pt1 | contig 46330 bp, 41 predicted proteins | sample 4827metaG_FD_202087 | JGI IMG/M metagenome (GOLD analysis project Ga0265320, IMG submission 202087) | Rhizosphere microbial communities from Carex aquatilis grown in University of Washington, Seatle, WA, United States - 4-8-27 metaG | ecosystem: Host-associated > Plants > Roots > Rhizosphere >... | reverse complement strand
CTTTTTGGGTGCCGCTTCGAGCAATCGTCCGGCGAGCTCCGACAACGTGCCGCCCGCCGACGGGGCGACGCTCGCGTCGACGGCGATCGCCGTCGCGCCGCGGAGCTGCGCTTCCAGCGCGACGTCGCGCGCGAGCCGAGTTTTTCCGAGCCCGCGATCGCCCACGATGCAAATGTCGGAGCCGTGCGCGGCGAGCGCTCGCTCGAGCGCTCGCGACAGCACGGCGAGCTCACGCGCTCTGCCGACCGTCTTCGCGCTCAGGAGGTAGCTCTCGGCGACCTCGCTGCGTTCTTCGGGATAGAGCCGTCCGAGTGCGTCCAACCGCTCGATCACCTCGGCCGCGCTCGACGGCCGCGCCAGCCGATCACGGCTCAGCATCGACAGGACGAGCGCGTCGAGCCCCTCGGGGATCTCCGACACGAAAGCCGACGGCGGGGGCGGACTGTGCTCGAAGACCTTCGGTAGGTCGTCGAGGCGGCGCGCGGCGAACGCCTCTCGACCGGTGAGGAGAAGGTAGAGCAGGCACCCGAGCGAATAGAGATCGGCGCGGTGATCGAGCGGCTCGCCAGCGAGCGCCTCCGGCGGCACGCACGACGGCGTGCCGGCGATGTCCGCGGGGACGCCGAACGGCGTCAGGGTCCCGAAGTCGAACAGCTTCGAGCGACCCGACAGGGTGGCGCGCACGTTGCGCGGACTGACGTCGCGGTGCACGAGCCGATGCGCGTGGAGCAGCGCGAGCGAGGACGCGACGTCGCGCACGCGACGGCACGCCTCGCGATAGCCGGCGGGGGCGACCTCGATGAGGTCGCGCCCGTCGAGGAGCTCCATCGTGTAGTAGGGCCCGAACTGATCGACGCCGTAGTCGTAGACCTCGATGATGCTCGGGTGCCGGAGTCGCACCAGCATCGCGTACTCTTGTCCGAAGCGATGTTCGCGATCGCGCGCCTCGGCGGGGCCTTTACGTCGCGTAGATTCGCGCGCGTCGTCGGGATCGAGACGCTTCAGCGCGACGCGCGTCTTCGTGGACTCGTCGTACACGGCGTAGACGACGCCCATGCCGCCGCGCGCGAGTTCTTTCTCGACGCGATACCGCCCCGCGAGGATGGGGCTCGCGCGGTCAACCGCCGCGACCATCGGAGAGCGCACGGCGCGTATCCTACCTCGGTCCTAGTCCGGCTGCCCGGTCCGCGAACCGAGCTTTTGCGACGCGGTCGGCGAGTCGGCCGTTTCGAAGTCGCACCAACAAACCCCCTGAAAACCGCCGGATCCAGCCGGCGCGCGTCCGATCGCAGAGCCGAAAAATCCGATGTTGGCGGCGGAAACGTCAGGGCCGCCGTTGCTTGTCCTCAGCGGCGATTTCGGCGAGGAGCTCTTCGACGCGTAGCGTGCGATCGACGCCGGTGTCGTAAACGAAGCGCAGATCGGGGATCCGCTTGAGACGCAGGCGGCCGCCGATGCCGCGACGAAGACGACTGCGGACGCGTTCGAGGTGCGCCATGACGACGCGACGGGCGTCCGCGTCGTCGACGATGAGCCGCACGTTGACGCGCGCGACGCCGAGATCGTCAGGGAGCTCGACGCCGGTGATCATGAGACCTGCGAGCTTCGGATCGGAGACTTCGCGCGCGATGAGATCCGTCAACGCCTCGCGGATCTGGGCGCCGACGCGTCGCGCACGGAGGCCGGACTCGGCGGTCACGAATCGCTCTCCTCGTCGAGCGAGTGCTCGATGCCGCCGCGGATGTTCTCGCCACCTTTGCCGAACGACAGCACTTCGGTCCGCACGTCGGCGAGGATCGCCTCGGAGAGCGAGCCGGCGATCGACGTCACGGCGGACAGCGCCTCATCGCATCGCGGGCGTTCGCGCGACACGACGGCGATGGCGACCGTTGCGATCTGCCAGGCCTCGACGTCGCCGACCTCGGCGACCGACGCCTTGAGCCGCGCCCGCACGCGGTCCTTGAAGCTGCGAACCACGCTCCGTCTGTCCTTGAGCGACCGCGCTCCCGGCATCTGCAGCACGAAGCGCGCGACGCCGACGAACATGGCCTAGGGCGCCGCGGTCAGAGCGACTGCCGAACCTCTTGCACGTCGTAGCACTCGACGGTGTCGCCGACCTTCATCTCGTTGAATCCTTCGAAGGACATGCCGCAATCGAAGCCTTCCTTCACTTCGCGGACGTCGTCCTTGAAGCGCTTCAACGCGGAGAGCTTGCCGTCCCAGAGGAGCGTGCCTTCGCGCCGAACCCGCGCCCGCGCGGTGCGCTTGAACAACCCCTCGGTGACCATGCAGCCCGCGACCCAACCGGCCTTCGAGATCTTGAAGAGTTGTCGAATCTCCGCCTTGCCGATCGTGGTCTCGATGAGCGTCGGCGCGAGCATGCCCTCCATGGAGAGGCGCACGTCGTCGACCATCGCGTAGATGATCGAGTATTGGCGGATCTCGACGCCTTCCTTCTGAGCGAGGCTGCTCGCCTTGCCGGCGGGGCGCACGTTGAAGCCGATGATGATCGCCTTCGCGGCGACCGCGAGGTTCACGTCGCCCTCGGTGATGGCGCCGACGGCCGAGTGAACGATGGTCACCTTCACCTTCGGCGTGCTGAGGCGCTCGAGCGCGTCGACCAAGGCTTCGACCGAGCCCTGAACGTCGGCTTTGATGATGACCTTGAGGTCGAGCTGCGCCGCTTCGCTCATCTGGCGGGCGAGCTCTTCCAGCGACACCTTCATGGCGCTCGGCAAGAGGCTCTTCCGCTCCTTGCTCTTCCGGGTCTCGGCGATTTCCTGCGCCTTCTTCGGGTCGGTGACGACGTGGACGGGGTCGCCCGCGCTCGGCACGTCGTTCAAACCGATGATCGCCACCGGCGTCGAAGGGCCGGCGCTCGAGATGCTGCGCCCGCGATCGTCGATCATCGCGCGGACCTTGCCCCAGGCGGAGCCGGCGAGGATGACGTCGCCACGGTTCAACGTGCCGTCGGTGACGAGCATGGTCGCGACCGGGCCGCGGCCACGGTCGAGCTCGGCCTCGACGACCAGACCTTGTGCCGGGTTCTTCGGATTCGCGCCGAGATCGAGCAATTCCGCCTGAAGCGCGATGCTCTCGAGGAGGTGATCGACGCCCTGACGGGTGGTCGCCGACACTTCGCAGAACAGCGTATCGCCGCCCCACTCTTCGGGGACGAGGCCGGCCTCGCTGAGCTCGCGGCGCACGCGATCGGCCTGGGCCTGCGGTTTGTCGATCTTGTTGATCGCGACGACGATCGGCACGCCCGCGGCCTTGGCGTGAGCAATCGCTTCCTTGGTCTGCGGCATGACGCCGTCGTCGGCAGCGACGACGAGGACGACGATGTCCGTCGCCTGCGCGCCGCGCGCCCGCATCTGCGTGAACGCTTCGTGGCCTGGCGTATCGAGGAACGTGATGCGGCCGCGCGGGGTTTCGACCGAGTACGCGCCGATGTGCTGCGTGATGCCGCCGGCCTCACCTCCCGCGACGTTCGCCTTGCGGATCTGATCGAGGAGGCTCGTCTTGCCGTGGTCGACGTGGCCCATGACCGTGACGACCGGGGGACGCGATTCCTTGCCTTCTTCGGTCTCCAGCTTGGGAACGCCCTGCGCCGCCTCGATCGCTTCCTCTTCGGAAACGGCCGTGTCTTCGACCTCCCACCCGAACTCGTTCGCGACGATCTTCGCGGTGTCCGCGTCGAGGGAGCTGTTGATGTTCACGCCGGTCAGACCGAGTTGCATCAACTTCATGAGCATCTCGGTCGCCTTGACGCCCATGCGCGCGGCGAGGGTCTGCAAGAGGACGGTGCCCTCGATGCGAACGACCTTCTTGTGCGCGGCGCGTTCCTGCGCGGGGATCATCGGCGCGCCGATGCGCTTCATCGGCTGGCCCATCGGCATGCCGCGCGGGCCGCCGCGACCACCACGCTGGCCGGGTCGTCCACCCATCATCGGGCCGCGACGCTGCGGACCGCCAGCGGGACCGCCAGCCTTCGCGTCGTACTGCACGCGGCGCGGCGTCGGAGCACTGCGCGGCGGTGTCGGCATCGGCACGCCCGGGCGCCCTTGCCACACTTCGACGCCGGTCTTCGGCGGAGTCGACGGACGACGGCGCTGGTCGGGTTCTGCGGCGCGAACTGCGGTTACTCCACCGCCTGCCGCCGCGGCGGCGGGTGCCGCTGCTACAGGGCTCGCCGCAACCTGCGCGACGGACGCAACAGCCGCGACGGGCGCCGCGGGCGAGGCAGGAGCAGGAGGAGTGATGCGCTGCACGACCGGCGGCGGTGCGGGCTCGACGGGCGCGGGCGGCGGAGGCGGCGCGGCGGCCACCTCTTCGCGAACATGGTGAACCGGCGCGGGCCGCGGTGCTTCGACGACGGGTGTCGGAGCGGGCTCGGAGACCGAAGCTTCGATCACGGGCTCCTCGACGACCGGTGCTGGCGGAGGCGGCGGGGCGTGGCGCGGCGCGCTCGGCGCCGGAGCCTTGGCTTGGACCACCGGTTCCGCGTGACGCGGCGCCGAAGGAGGCGGCGGTGGTGCGGCGCGCGGCTCCGAACGGACCGGGGGTGGCGGAGCCGCGTGGTGCGGCGCGCTCGGAGGCGGCGCGGAGACCGGCGAACTCGGCGCGCCCGGGCGCTTGACGGCCCGACGTTTGACGACCGATGCGTGAATGCGTTCTTCGACGACGCTCTGTGCGCTCTGCTTTTCCAAGTGCCTCTTCACCCGATCGATTTGCTCGGGCGCAACCGCGCTCATGTGATTGCGGACGTCCGTAACCCCAATTGCCTGGAACATGGCGACCAGAGCCTTGTTCTCCAGACCCAAGTCGCGGGCGACCTCGTACACGCGCAGCTTACTCATCGAACCTCCGCCTGAGCCGGCTCGTCCGTCTTCGGTGAACCTGGGTCAGGCATTTTTGACAATGCGATCGCTTGAGCGATGGCTTCTGAAAAACCGCGATCGCGAATGGCGAGCACGGCGGTCTCCACGCGACCGACCGCATCGCCGATGCTTTGCTTCGTACCCCACGTGACGACCTTGCCTGCCGCCGCCGCTTTCGCGACGAAGCCGGCGTCGGCCGCCGCTCGAGCGTCTTCCGCAATCACGACGAGCGACGCTTGTGAGCTCTCGAAAGCTTCTCGCGCCGCTTCCGTTCCCGCGGACAGCTTGCCCGCGCCGCGAACAGAACCGAGAAGCGACTCGACCCGCCGATCGGCCGCTTGACGCACCGCCGCGCAGAGCGCCGCACCGTCGAAGCGAACCTGGCTCTTGAAGCTCTTCGCCGCGCCGCCCCGAGCGGCACCGACCAGACACTCCGGGCGAGGGTGCGCCCAGGCTCCCCGGCCAAAGCTGCGCGCGGCGAGATCCACGGCAACCGAGCCGTCGTCTCCAAGAACGAGGCGGATCATCCGATCGGATTCGTCCTGCCTTCCACAGCCCACGCATGTGCGCACGGCTCACCTCGCATCGTCGCCCACGCGGGCGGCACTGGGCCCGCTCTGCATGAGCGCCGCGCGGGCCGCTTCGATCTCCTTCGCCTCACCATCCATGAAATCACGGGCCGCAGCCTGAACCGCGCGCGCTTTCTTGTGTGAAAGCCCGCTGCGGATCGCCAGGCGGTCCGGGTCTTCGCGCACGACGTCCTGGATGCCTCGGTAGCCCCCCTCTTCGAGGAGCTGCTGAGTGCGGACGCCGACGCCGCGCACCAACCTAAGCACGTCGCGCTCGGTTGGCGGCTCGAAACTCGTTTTTGCCGCCGCGATGCGCTCACGACGGAGCCGCTCCATCGTGCTCGCCGCACGATTTCGAAGCCCTTCGGCTTCTTCGGCGCCGGCGATGCCGTCAATCGTGACGAGCTCTTCGATGGTCGCCTCGGCGAGCTCTTCGAGCGCGCGAAAGCCGAGCCGGTACATCGCGCGGGCGAGCGCCTCGTCGATGCCGTCCATCTCGCGGAAGGCGGCCAGTGCCTCTTCCTCCATCTGCTTGAACTTGCTCTCGCTGATGATGTCGAGCTTCCAGCCGGTGAGCTGCGAGGCGAGGCGGACGTTCTGGCCCTTGCGGCCGATGGCGAGCGAGAGCTTCTCGTCCGGAACGACGAGCTCCATCCGATGGTCGGCTTCGTCGACGATGACCTTGTTCACTTCGGCAGGCTGGATGGCGGCGATGATGTAGCGCGCCGGATCGGGATCGTACGGGACGATGTCGATCTTCTCGCCGCGGAGCTCTTGCACGACGGCCTGGACGCGAGACCCCTTGATACCGACGCACGCGCCGACCGGATCGACGTCCGCGTCGCGGGTGGTCACCGCGATCTTGCTGCGCGAACCGGGCTCACGCGCCACGCCGACGATCTTCACGATGCCTTCGTAGATCTCCGGCACCTCGGCCTCGAACAGCCGATCGACGAGCCGCGGATCGCTGCGGCTCAGAATGACCAGCGGACCGCGCGCTTCGCGATCGATGTCTTTGACGTAGGCGACGATGCGATCGCCCGGGCGGTACGTTTCCCGCGGCGTTTGCTCGCGGTGCGACAAGATGCCCTCGGTGCGGCCGAGATCGACGATGACGTTGTGGCCCTTCTCGAATCGCCGGATGATCCCGCGGATGAGCTGGCCCTTCTTGTCCTTGAACTCGTTGTAGATGAGGTCGCGCTCGGCGTCGCGAACGCGCTGGAGCAAGACCTGCTTGGCGGTCTGCGCAGCGATGCGTCCGAAGGCGCTTCGGGCCTGCCGCATGTCGAGCACCGAACCGAATTCACGGTCCTGCTGGCGCGCGCGCTCCGCGTCTCGGGGATGCCAGAACACCTGGAACCCGAGCTCTTCACCGAGCTCCGCGTCCAGACCGTGTTTTTGGGCATCAGCGAGCGCGATCTCCCGCTCTCCGTCCGCGACGGCCTCGACGACCGTCATGTACTGGAAGAGGTCGATCGAGCCGGTCTCGTCGTTGTAACGAGCCTCGAGCTCGCGGGTCGGTCCGAAGGCGGCTTGCGCTGCCTTCAAGATCGCGGCCTCCATGGTCTCGATCAGGATCTGCCTGTCGATTCCCTTTTCCTGGGCAACCTGACCAATGATCTGGCCGAGGCTCCCGTCCAACGCGGATTCCGATGCTGCCATGAGTTCACCTGTCGCGCGCTGCGGCGCGCCTGGGGTGCGGGCGCCCGCGGCCGTCAGACGACGGAGCGCCTTTGGCCCGAGCTGTTTGCCAATCGAACGACAAGCGGCCGCTCTCGATCGCCTCGAACGGCAGCTCTAGCTTTCGTCCGTCGGCGTCGAGCACGATGCGACCCTCGGGATCGAGGCCTTCGAGCTTGCCGCGAAAGACCCGCTGACCCTCGCGGGCCTCCTTCAACTTGATTTTCGCGATGCGCCCCGCGAACCGCCCGTAGTCGGCCGCTGAGTAGAGAGTCCGCTCGATGCCCGCCGAGCCCACCTCGAGGTGGTAGCGTCCCGGCATGACGTCCGCGACGTCGAGCGTTGCCGAGACGTCCCGCGAGATATCCGCGCAGAGATCCAACGTGATGCCGGCCCCGGGGTCAGTCGTCCCTGGACGCTCCACCGTAAGATAGAGGACCCAACCCCGCGCATCCGACCGCCAAATGAGCTCCACCACGTCGACGCCATGCGCCTGGAGCACGGGCTCCACGAGCGAAATGACGCGCGCGCGATCGAGACCTTTGAGGCTTGCGTAGCCGAGTTGCATTCTGGGAGTTTGCTCTGAGACGAAGGGAACCGAGAGCGAGACGCTGGACAGCGGAGAAAAAAAAACGGACCCTCAAATCCAGGGGGGTCCGGAGGAGCCCTCAAGTTTTCGGCGGGGAATCTAACCTAGCGACCCTCCCTTAGCAAGGGTGGACGGGGTCGCGGGGCCGAATCGAAAACCGCTCCCCCGACACTTCGACGACGGGTTCGCCGTCGGGCCCTTCGACGATGACGTCGACCAGCCCGGCTTGCGCCGTCGGGAAAAACCGCGCGTCAAAATCGCCGCCTTTGACACGCGCGTAGAGCACGCCGTCGGATGAGACCGTGAGGGACGCCGGGTCGAGTGGCTCCTCCGTGCCGTCGGAGAGACGAAGCAGGACGGCCTCGTCGGACGGGTTCGCGCGGCGGACGAAAAAGGGGGCGTCCTTGACCGTAAAATACGTCCAGTCGTACCCATTTTCGAGGATGTAGCGCCCATCGTCCGGGTGGCGGCGGATCCACGACGCGAACGCGAGCGCCATGCCGTCGTGGTCGACCCTCACGGGGCCGTTCCAAAACGTCCCACTTTCGTCGAGCACGATGTGGCTTTCGCGCGATCGCCCCGGCGGCGGCGGTAACCGAAAAAAATCGGGATGATCGACCGGTTTCATCCCGGGCGTGAGCTCGAAGCGCATGACGAGGCGAATGTAGCGCCGGAGTCTCCTTACCGGTACTTGCGGCGCGCGCACGCGGATGGCAATTAGTCCTGGAAAGCCGGCCGCGCGCATCGAGCCGGTAGCCGGACTGCGCGGAACGGACCAACGTCGACCTCATGGACGCCTCGGGGAGCCCCCACTCGAACCGCGAATATTACGACGCTTTTTCGAAGGGGTACGAATCGCGACGCGGCCGGAATGCGCCGGGCGGCTACCACGAGCTCCTCGACGAGCTCGAGAGCGAGTTCGTCGCGCGGTTCGGTCGGGGCGGCGACGTGCTCGAAGTCGGGTGCGGCACCGGGCTGGTGCTCGAGCGCATCCAGGGGTTCGCCCGGACGGCGCGCGGCATCGACTTGAGCCCGGGCATGCTCGTGCACGCGCGGCAGCGGGGTCTCGACGTCAGCGAAGCGTCGGCCACCGAGCTCCCCTTCCCCGACGATTCGTTCGACGTCACGTGTTCGTTCAAGGTGCTCGCTCACGTGCCGGACCTCCGGAAAGCGCTGTCCGAAATGGTGCGCGTGACGCGACCGGGCGGGCACGTCATTGCCGAGTTCTACAATCCGACGAGCATCCGCGGGCTCGTGAAGCGGTACGGCCCCGCCGGCGCGATCGCCCCCGGCGCGAACGAACGCAACGTCTACACGCGGTTCGATTCGCGGAGCGACGTCGAAGCGATGCTCCCTCCATCGGCGAAGCTCGTCGCGGCTCGCGGCGTCCGCATCGTGACCCCGGCGGCGGTGGTCTTCGACTATCCCGTCCTCCGATCCGTCTTCCGCGCCGCCGAGCGGGCACTCTGCGATACCTGGCTCGGCAATTACGGCGGCTTCTGGATCGCGGCGATCGAGAAGCGATCCGGATGACGGCCGTCGCCGATCGCCCCACGTCGTGGTGGCGCCACGCCCTCGAACGTCGCGCCGAACGACGGACCGACGACGCGATCGATCTGTCGGTTCCGTTTGTCTTCGACGACGACGTGCATCGGCGCGCCGCGCTCAAGTTTTTCAACGCCGCCTACCGCGCAGAAGAGTCGGGATTCAATCAAGCCCACGCGCTCGCGAACTCCTTGTCCTCGTCGGACCCGGAGCTCTCCGAGACGCTCGCCCTGTACGGCAACGAAGAAGGCTGGCACCGAGAGCTCCTCACGGACTTTCTCGAATACCTCGGCGGAACGGTCCAGCCGATGGGCAAGACCACTGGCTTTCTCTTCCGGCTCTACGCGCGCGCCGAGCGGATGGACACGATCCTCCTCACGAATCTGATGTTCGAGACGATCGGGTCGACCACGTATCGAATCGCGCTCGGACGGCTCGAACACCCCGCAGTGAAATCGATGCTCACGATCCTCACGCGCGACGAGGCGTTTCACGTTCCGCTCAACGTGCATTTTCTGAAGCGCGCGCTCGCCCACGCTTCGGCGCTCGACCGCGTGCGACTGCGTGCGTTGTTTCACGTCGTGTTCGTCGCGCTCGTCGCGCTGCCGCTCGCGAGCCGTCCGAAATCCGGCGCCTTCGATCGCATCGGGACGCTCGAGCTGTCGCGGGCGTACGCGCGCGAGCTCGGCAAGGTCTTCGCCGAGGAACCTGGATTGCCGTTCGAGCCGCCGCGGTGGCTCCTCCGTGCGCTCGGCGTCGTCCTCGACGCTCGAGAGAGCCGGATCGGCAACGGCGCCACGAGCGTCGACGCGGCGGAGCGCGCCGCGGACCGCAAGAACGTGACGGTATCGACGCTTCCCTGAGCCGGCGCCCGACGGCCGCGTGCCCCCAAAAAACTAGAACCGTCCGAACACGCCGATTTCTGCGCCGCCGGGTGCGGCTTCGACGGTCGGCGCGACGAAGAACGACGAGCTCGGCCGCTCGAGCCGCCGCGGCAAACGACGCTTCCTCACCCCGTCCCGAAACTCGGGCACGTACGAAAGATTCGCCTCGAGGATGCCGCCGCCGGCGACGAGCAGGAACGCACCGGCGCTGACGAGCGCGACGCGATTGGCCGTTCGCAGGTTCGCATTCAACTGCTCGACCTGCGCCTCGTTGGTGAGGTGCGCGCCGCCTCCAGCCTGGGCGTTCAAGCTGAGCTCGATACCCGTCGCGGTGAGGGCGGTGCCGACGAGGATCGTTTCGGCCGCCAGGAACACCGAGCCCAGGAAGTATTTCCGATTCTGAAATTGCCCGACGCCGAACGGCACGCTCGCGACCCAGCGCTGGCTGCGATCGATGACCGTCTCTTCGGTCGCGAGCTTTTCGAGCTCGACGACCCGGCGTTGCTCGGCGACCGCACGTTTTCGCGCGAGCTCCGCCGCAGCGCGCTCTCGAGCCGCGCGCTCTTCTTCCGAGCGCCGGATCTCTTCGATGAGCTCGCTCCGCACGATGACGAAGCGTTCGATGACCGACGGCGGAAAGACGACCGCGCTCGGCACCGCCATTTGAGGATTGACCCGGATCGCTTCGCGAAACTGCGCGTCGGCGGAGTCGACCCTTCCGACGGCGATCAAGCAAGCGGCGTAGTAGACGCTCGCCTGCTCGCGCGCGCGCGGCGAGAGACCGGAGTCCGGGTTGCCGAGGAGCGACGCGAACGCCTCGACGCAAGGGACGTACTGTCCGGCCTCGTAGAAGGAGCTGGCGCTGGCGAACGCGGCATCGGCGGACAGCGCGCCGTCTGCGTCCGGGGCGCGCCGCGCCGCGCCCGGCTTCGGACGAGCCGCGCCGGCAGCGGGCACGCGCGGCGCGTGCGGCGATTTCGTGCTCGCCGGGTCTTCGGCGTGCGCGTTCAACGCGACACCGAGGACGACGAGGCTCGCGAGGAGCGGAAGACGGAGGCTCATGCGAACCGAGCTAAACTCGCTTACGGCCAGGAGATCTCGGTAGTCTGTCCTGCGGTAAGCGTCACCTCTTTCGTCTCCGGCGAGGTGGGCTCACCCACCTCGGGGCTCAGCGTACAGAGACCCGTGGCCGAAAGCCTCGACATGGGCACGCCGAGCGAACCCGGTACCTCGAGGTCGCCGCCGAAGAGCGCTCGACAGCGCACGATGCCTTGCGGCGAACGATCGACCCGGAGCCGCGCATCGCGAAAGGCGACCGTGAGCATCACCTGCTCCACCGTGTCGCCCTCGTCGATATTGCGAGTGAGCGGCGGCGACGGCCGGCAGCAATCGGCGTCGGCGGGGACGAACTCGAACGTGTGCGGGCCGACCGTGAGCTCGTGCTGGACGCCGAACCACGTATCTTTGCGGACGCCGTCGATGTTCAGGTAACCGCCTTTCGGACCCACGACGTCGACCGTGACGAGTCTCGTCTCGACCGGGCCGGGGCGATGACGCGCTTCGCGGAGCGCGGGCGGCGCGTGGCGATGCGCGGGCACGGACGTCGCGCTGGCGGCGGCGTTCGGGTGCGCCGAATCGTCGGGCTTCGCCGGCGGAGCCAGGGCGAGCGCCGGCGCATGGGAAGGACTCGGACCTGCCGAGCGCGCGGCGAGCACCGTCGCGCGATGGTGTCGATAGAGAATCACGCCGCCGAGCGTCGCTCCGGCGAGGAGCGCGCCGAGCGCGGCGTTCCTCGCGACGCGCAGGAGTCGTTCGCGTCGCGCGAGACGGCTCGCGCGCTCGAGGAGCATCGGATCTTTGGGTCGATGCGCCAGCGCGCGGTTGAACTCCGAAGCCGCGAGCGGAAAATCGCCGTCGCGACGCGCACGTTCGCCGGAGCTCACCAGCGCGTCGATGAGCCGCGGCTCGAACTCGCTCGCGTAAGCATCCTGATCGGTCAAGAATTTTTCGATTTCTGCGGTCGGTTCGGTCACTCCGACCCGCTCGAGCGCGGCTCGCATCGCGGTCGCGAACGCCTCGATCGATTCGTAGCGGCCACTTTCGTCGTGCACGAGCGCGCGGTCGAGCACGTCGCTCCACGTCGCTCCGACGCGCGGCTCTTCGCGCACCGCGGGGGGATAGACCCCTTCGAGCACCCGGCGCAGCACCTGAGCCGGGTTGTTCCCGTCGAACGGCAACCGCCCCACCATGCACTCGTAGAGCATCACGCCGAGCGCGAAGACGTCCGCGCGCGGCGTCACTTCGCCGCCCTCGATTTGTTCGGGCGCCATGTGCGCCGGTGAACCCAGGACTTGCCCGGTCGACGTCACGCCCTGTGCGTCGAGCAGCTTCGCGATCCCGAAATCCGTGAGCTTCACCCGCGGTCGCTCGGGCGGCTTCGACGACGTGGTCGGCGCGGAGTCGGCACCGACGATCTCGATGAGCACGTTCTCCGGCTTCACGTCGCGGTGCACGATGCTCTGTTCGTGCGCGTGCGAGAGCGCGGCCGCGACCTCGAGGCCGATGGCCGCCGTGAGCTCCGCCGGGAGCCGCTTGTGCCGCGTGAGCAGGGCGCGGAGCGTGGTGCCGCGGACGAGCTCGACGACGAGGTATCGCTCGGGCTCGCTCTCGTCGGAGACGTCGAACACTTCGACGACGTTCGGGTGCCGGAGGCGAGCGACGGCCCGGGCCTCGCTCACGAATCGACGCGCGACCTCGGCGTTCTCGCGCAGGTGGCCGTGGATCAGCTTCACCGCGACCTCGCGTCCGAGGCGTCGATCGCGCGCGCGATACACGACGGCCATTCCGCCGAAGCCGATCTGCTCGATCAGCTCGTATTTCGCGAGCTCGGGTGTGCTCTCGAGTGCTCTCATACCAACCCCGACCCTATCCCCGAGAGCAATACGCGAGCGCCGAGACGGTGGGAAGGCCGGAGCCCTTCCGCGCCCGCCGCGTGCTCATCCGCCATGCGGGCCCGAGCATGCCACAGGGACTTGCAGCCCACCGCACCCAGAGTAAGGGATGGCGAAATGTCCGGATTCGAACGTGACTCGAGCGGCAGGGCCGTGCTTGCGGGAGCGCTGCTCGACGAGCTCGTCGCGGCCTCGGGTGTCCCCACGCCCACTTATGTGTATGACCTCGACGCCATCGAACGCGAGGCCAAGGAGATGGTCGAGGCGCTGGGAAACTCTCGTCATTTGGTGGTTTTCGCGATCAAGGCGAACTCTGCTGGCCCCATCATCCGGCGTGTGGCGCGCGCCGGCGCAGGCGCCGAAGTGGTCTCGCGCGGTGAGCTCGAAGTAGCCCTGGGTGCCGGGGTCTCGCCGGATCGCATCATGACGACGTCGGTCGCGAGGACCGACGCCGAGATCGATGCGGCGATCGGCGCGGAAATTCGATCGATCCAGATGGAAAGCGTCGAGGAGATCGACCGCGTCGCGGCGCGAGCTCGCGCGCTCGGTAGGACGGCGAGAATTTCGTTTCGGATCAATCCGGGCGTCACGATCGACTCGCACGCGCACGTCGCGACAGGTCACGACGGCGCGAAGTTCGGCGTCCCGCTCGACGACCTCGGGACGGCGTTCGAGCGCGCGGCAATGTCGCCGTCGCTCCGCGTCGTCGGCGTGGGCGCGCACGTGGGCTCGACGCTGAAGGACGTCGGCGCCTACCTCGCCTCCGCGCGCGTCGTGTGCGACGTCGCCAAGGCGCGGCTCCGCGCGGGCGCGCGCCTCGAATTGGTCGACTTCGGCGGTGGTTTCGGCATCGACTACGGCGCGGGGCCAGTGCCCAGGCCCGCCGAATTTCTCGGGGCCGCGGTGCGTTTGCTCGAAGCGGAGGGGCTCGGCGGGCTGACGTTGGTCGCCGAGCCGGGTCGCTCGATGGTCGGCCCGCACGGGGTCCTCGTCTCGAGCGTCATCCAAGAAAAACGGGCCGGCGCGCGACGATGGGTGTTCATCGACGCCGCGATGAACGACTTGATTCGACCGGCGCTCTACGGCGCGCATCATCGCATCGAGCCGCTCGACCGCGTGCCGGCTGAGCCGGCGTCGCGTGTCGCTGGCCCGGTGTGCGAAAGCGCCGACGACTTCGGCGAGCACTGGCTCGGCCCGACCTTGCCGGCGCGCGTCGTCATTCGCGATGCCGGCGCATACGGCTTCACGATGGCGAGCGAATACAACGGGCGCCCGCTCCCGGCGGAAATCTTCGCCTCGAACGGCACGGTCGAGTGTGTGAGCCCGAGCCCGGGCCGCGAAGCCTGGGTCAAACGTCGTTTGATGAGACCAAGCTGAGCGGCGTCAGTGATTGCGCTTGGCGGCGGCTACCGGCGCGGCCGACGCGCGGCGCGGTCCCGGGCGCGTGCCGCTTGCGTGGCGCGATGGCGTGGTCCCGGATTCCGGCGCCGGCGTGACGCTGAGCCGGCGCGGAGGGGCGGTCGACCTCGAGCGGTAGACGTCGCCGTCGACGAGGATCTCGACGCCGAGCGCCCGGCAACGCCGCGCGAGACGATCGAGGTCGATGCCGGCCGCGATGAGCAGACCGCCCGGCGGTGACGGATCGACGAACAGATCCGCCGTCTGCCGTCGCGTCCGGAGCAGCTCGCGCACCTCCGGGTCGTCGACCCAGAGAAAGCCTTGCGACGTGACGAACTCGGCGCGCCCGAGCACGGCGCTCGCTTGAGCGAGGAGCCGCGCCACCGGATCGGGGAGCGGCCCGAGCGCGGCGAGACGCGTTTGCATGAGCTCGGCCTCGACGCCCGCGCCGAGCGCTCGCGCCACCGATTGCTGGCTCACGAGGAGGTCGAGATGAGTCGTCACGGCGCCGATCTCGGTGAACGGCGCGAGCGCGATCACTTCCGCGACGCGTGCCGAGCCCCCGACGCGAAGCGCGTGCGTGTCGAGATAGCGGCTCGGTGGGTAGCTTGCCGCCGGCGCTTCCGCTGCGGCGAGGTATTGGCGGCCGCGTGGCGTGATTCGAAGCGTCGGACCCATGCCGTCGTCGACGTCGTCGACGTCGCCGAGGTCGACCACGCCGAGCACGTGGAGGCTCTCGAACGCGATGCGATGCGCGATCTCCGAGACGGTGACCGCTTCCACGCCGGACCGCTGTGCCCATCGTTCGATGAGGCGGTTGATGCCCGGCGTTCGACTGTCGGTGCGCACGAAACCGGCGATCGCTTCCCACGGAACCCATCGGCCTTCGCCGAGCTCTTGCAACGCCTCGAGCACCATCTCGCGAATGACGCCGACGACGCTCGCTTCGCGCGCTTCGGTGCCCACGCGAAGCATTTCGCCGTCAGGTCGCGCCTCGTCCCACGCGCCGCCGCGACGCCACGCTCGAAAGAGGAGGTCGCCTGCGTCCGCGAAGCGCTCGGAGCCCGGGGGAGAGCTCGCCTGTGCCGCCGAAGCGTCCCAGAGCCCGACGGCACGACTGAGCGCCGCAATGATCGAGACGGCTTCGGGCTCGCGACCGAAGCGAACTCCGAGCTTCGACAGAAGCGAGCGCGGCGTTCCGACACCGGGGCGGACTTCGACCGACGGATCGCGCACCGAGAGGGCCATCGCGAGAGCGAGCACCGACGGGTCCTGGGCGAACCGCGCGCGCCGTGGCGCGTGGTCTTCACCGAGTACGAAGGTGCGGATCTCACGCCGTCGCGCTTCGCGCTCTTCGTGACGTCGCGCACTGATGATCGCGGAGACCTCGGTCGGCACCACGTGCCGATTCGGGTGTAGCGGAACCAGGAAACCGCGCCGTTCGAGCGCAAAGCCCACGCCTCGGCGCGAGGGAGTGGCTCCCGTCGCACCGCGCAGCCGCATCGGTTCCCGCTCGAGATCGAGCAGTTCTTCGGTGTCCACTTCGCCGCCCGCGTCTTCGACGGCCTGGAGCAACTTGCGCTCTAGAGGAGCGAGCTGTTCGATCTCCTCGGCGAGCCGCTCGGGATCGGTGAGCGCCGTCCACGCCGATTCGAGGCCGAGCACGACCGGAGGCGTCGCCGGGCGACCGAGATAGTGCGCGGCGATGCTGCCGGCGACTTCGTTCGACGTTTGCGAGAGCAACGCGCGCACGCCGCGCGGGTCTTCGCCCTCCCAGGGCCGGAGCTGCAAGAGGAACGCGATCGGCAAGATCAGCTCGACCCCTTGCTGCGCCCCGCGCGCGAACACGATGCCGCGAGCCACCAACGGCTCGACCGCGGGGGGCAACGACGCCACGAGAAGGACGCCCTTCGCTTCCGCGACGCGATGCACGAGCTCCCGAGTGGGCGCCGGAAAGTGCGCGAGGTCGCGCAGCTCGGGGGTTGCCACGAGGGCGCGCGCCACTTGCGATGGCACATCGATGCGTTTCGCGGGATCCACGTGGATCCCCAACCGATCGACCACCGAGTCGAGCTCGCGCTCCGGGAGAACCCGGAGCACGTCGGTCACGCCGATTGCACGGGACCGAGCCCCCCTCGGTTCCATATTCTTGCGCAGCTTGGACATGACCCTGACCTTTTGACGACTCTCCGTCGCCGTAGCGTGCCAGTGTAGCGAAACGTAACACCGAGTCGGCTCATTCCGAGGCCTTTTTTCGCTTGATCGACATTGTGTAAAGTTCGTACACCACGCGAGCGAGTTCTCCACATCTCAATCGACCCGTCGAGCGCGCCCTGCTTCTTTCGATTTATCAATGAATCCGAGCGGGAACATGCAGAGTTCACCGCGTTGCTCTCCATTGATGGAGATCGAATGAAGTCCAAGAGAACTCAGGGTCAAGCGGCACCCGGACATGAAACCAGGGGGGTTCCCGAATCGGGACTGAAATGATCCTTCGCGATCCAGTCCACGGGCTCGTTACGTTCGAGGCCGACGAGTACGCGATTATTCCCAAGTTGCTCGATACGCGAGAAGTTCAGCGCCTCCGTCGTATCCGGCAACTCGGGCTCACGTCCCTCGCCTACCCGGGCGCCGACCACACGCGGTTCGCCCACGCGATCGGCGCGGCGTTCGTGATGACGCGCTTCATCCGAAGGCTGCGCGAGCTGCACGACGTTTTGCCGTTCTGGCAGCGGGTGAGCAGCGAACGCGCGCGCGACGCGGTCGTGGCCGCGCTCCTTCACGACCTCGGCCACGGCCCCTTTTCTCACCTCTTCGAAGAGGCGCTGCCGGAGGCGCCCCGGCACGAAGAGTGGACCACGCGCGTGGTCATGAATCCGACGACGGAGGTTCATCGCGTTCTCACCGAGAACGACCCCGGACTCCCCGGCAGAGTGAACGAGCTCATCCACGGAAGACACCGCATCACGTATCTCGCTCACATGGTGTCAGGCACCTTCGACGTCGACCGTTGTGACTATTTGCTCCGCGACGCGCACTCGACGGGCGTCGAATACGGAACCTTCGATCTCGACTGGCTCCTCCAGAGCCTCCGGTTCGGCGAGCTTCCCCCCGACGGCGAGGCGCCGCCGCTGGCGATCGACGGCGCGAAGGGCCTCCCGGCGATCGAGTCGTTCATCCTCGCTCGCCTCTTCATGTTCCAGCAGGTCTATTTCCACAAGACCAGTCGAGCCAGCGAGTGGATGCTGTCGCGGCTACTCGAGCGCGTGTGTCGACTCGTCGCAGCCGGAACACGCGTGGCTCACGTGCCGCGCGCGATCGCCTCCATCGCCGAAACGGGGGACGCGGAGCTCGACGACTACCTCGACCTCGACGACAACACGCTCTGGACGGCGATCGCCGCGTGGCGCACGGCCTCCGACGGCGTGCTCGCGGACTTTGCGACGCGCCTCTACTCGCGCCGGCTGTTCAAGACGGTAGAGCTCCATGGCGACGCGCAGACGCCCGAGAGCCGGGGACGCTTGCTCCGCCGGGCTCGCGACATCGCGAAGGAACGCGGCTTCGACCCCGACGCGTACATCGGCGTCGACGTCGCGAGCGATCTTCCCTTCGACGATGATCACGACACGCTCAGAGTCGTCTTCCCGACGGGCGTGCCGAAAAGGCCGAGCGAAGTATCGTTCTTGCTCGGTCGTTTGCGCGGCCAACGACTCGAGCGCGTGCGACTCATTTTCCCGCCGGAGCTCCGACCCGACATCATCGCGGCGCTCGACCCATGAGAGCCCTGGGGCTCGTGGCTCCGTTACTGGCCGTCGCCGCGCCCGCGCGCGCACGGGCCGCAGAGCCACCGCCCGGGTGGGGAGAATCGGTGACGAGCTCGCCCGGACGAGACGTCCGATCGCCCGAACACGCGCCGGCTGACGGTGTCTATGGCCGTTTCCACGCCAGATTCGACGTCGGCGTCGACGCGGGTGCGGAGCTCGCCGACGGCGGCGTTTCCGGAGCGCTCCGCGCCACGGCGCACTACTTTTTCATGGCCGGCGTTTACGCGGGTTACGCCGACGCGCTCGGCGGTTCGTCGGTCGACTCCGCACGCACGCTGTCGTTCGGCGTCGACATCCAACCTGCGTTCATTCCTCGGTGGTCGAACGATCTCGAACAAGGGAGCGGCGTCCTCGATCTCACCCTCGATTCCATCTCCCTCGCGCTCGGGACGTACTTTCGCGAGCCCAACGGCGCGTCCTTCGGCGACCGTCGCGGCTTCGAAGCGTCCCTCGGCTTCGGCGTGCCGCTCACCGGCCATGCCCCCGGCCCCTGGCTCGGCGCGCGCGGTTTGCTGCGCTGGGACGACCCCACGAGCACCGCACCGACCGCACGCGGCGCCGCGCTGGTTACCTTCGGTTGGCGGTTCTTCCTCGGGCAGTAGCTATTCGACGAATGCGGTCGCTTTCAGGATCGGGGACTTTGCGTATTCGGCGAGATGCTGTTGGATCGCGCGGCGCTCTCGGCCGACGAAATCGCGGACCACTCGATCGAGGCGACCGTCGGCGAGGTGGTGAATGCTGTGGGTGATCGTCGGTTCGAAGCCGCGCGCCACCTTGTGCTCGCCACCCGCGCCGGGCTCGAAGAGCGAGAGACCGCGCGCGATGCACTCCTTGATGCCGTGGTAGTAGCAAACGTTGAAGTGCAAAAAGGGCCTGTCCTCGCGTGCGCCCCAGTAGCGGCCATAGAGCGCCTTCTTGCCGAGCACGTTGAACGCGCCGGCGATGGGAACGCCGGAGCCCTCTTTCCGGGCGAGCACGACGAACGTCGCGTCCGGTAACCGCCGCGCGATCTCCAGGAAGAAGGCGCGATTCAGGTACTGACGACCCCAGAAATGCTTGTCGACGGTGGAACGATAGAATTCGTACACGGCGTCGATCAGCGGCGGTGTCAGATCGCGCCCGCTCAGTGATTCGAGGACGAGGCCTTGCTCGCTCGGTCCGCGGATCTCGCGGCGGATCTGGTTTCGCTTCTTCGAGCCGAAGCGTTCGATGAAGTCTTCGAACGTCGCGTACCCTTGATTGCGCCAGTGATACTGGATGCCGTGCCGGTGAACGAGGCCCTCCGCCTCGAGCGCGACGGCTTGCTCCGAAGTCGGGAACAGGACATGCGCGCCGGACACGTCGAGCTTGTCGGAGAGCTGAACGATACCGGCGGCGAGCGCCTGGTGAACCTCGCGTTCGTCCTCGCGCGCGCGCACCAGCACACGGCGGCCGCTCGCGGGCGTGAAGGGCACGGCCAGTACGAGCTTCGGGTAGTAAGGAACGCGAAGCCGCGTCGCGGTGAACTCCGCCCAGCTGTGATCGAACACGAATTCGCCTTCGCTGTTCTCCTTCACGTACGCGGGCGCGGCGGCGAGCAGCTTGCCCTGACGTTTCAACGTGATGTGACAGGGGTGCCAGCCGCGATCGGCGCCGACGCAACCGGTTTGCTCGAGCACGTCGAGAAATGCCCACGACAGAAACGGCGGATCGTCGTCACGAAGCAGCGAATCCCACTCGTCCTCGCGAATCGCGCGGATGGATTCGTGCGTCGTCAGCTCGATCATTCGGGACGACAACCATGGTGCACGCGGCCGATGGCCGCAATCATCGGCGCGCGGGCGCCACCGCGGGACCGCATTTTTGCCGGGGTCCGGGCGATACGCGACGCTCGTTACGCCGCGCGGTAGTGTAAGCTCGCAGGCCATGCGAGCCCCATTGCTCGTTCTATTTTTTTCCGGTTCGATTCTTTTCGGCTGTGAGGCATCGACTCCGACGCCACAACCAGCGACTCCGAGTCCCTACGGCGCTCCTCAGGCGCAGTACCCCGGCGCGTACGGGCCTCAGTACGGCGCGCCGCCGCAGGGAACCTACCCGGCGGCGCCTTACGGCGCAGCGCCGTACCCGCCGCAAAATGGGTACGCGCCGGCGCCATATTCGGCCCCGCAGCCGCCAGGGGTCGCGCCCGCCGCCCCCGCCTTGCCGTCGGTGCCGACGTACACGGGGCCCGATCCGATCACGAACGTCGACATGGGTTGGCTCCGCAGCCACGCCCTGGCGTTGATGCAAGAGCTCATCGCGGTCTTGCCCGACGTCGCGCGCGTTCGTGTGCAGTCCGTGCCGATGGTCTACGACGACACGCCGGGCGAGGTGAACGCCGCCGCGGCGTGCACGCAACAGGGAGCGGTCCTGATCATCACCGACGGGCTCCTCGACGTCGCGGCGCGACTCTCCGCCGCCAAGGCGAACGACGACGTATTCCGGACCACGAAGCTGAACGACTACATTCAGCTCGTCGCGACTCAGCAAAAACCGGACGGCCCCCTCGTCGAGCCGCCCGCGGGATTTTTCGACAGCACGCAACAAGCCGACCCGCGGCGCGTCGCGCGCCAGCACGACGTGCTCGACGAGCTCCTCGGCTTCGTCATCGGACACGAGCTCGGTCATCATCACCTCGGGCATCTTCCGTGTACCGGAGGCGCCGGGCCCCTCGGGCTCGGCGAGGTCGTGCGCGGCATCACGAGCTCGGCGCCGATCTTCAATCAGCCGAACGAGTTCGAAGCGGATTCGGTCGGGATCAACAACCTGCTCATCGCGGGTGCGAAGCGGCCGACCTATCACCTCACCGAGGGCGGCGCGCTCGTCATCATGCAGTTCTTCGAGGCGTCCGATCAGCTCTCGCCGGAGAGCGTGCTCTTCGCGTTCAATCGGACGCATCCGCCGCCCGCGCTCCGGATCCCGGTCATCCAGCAGACCGCGAACTATTACCGCATGACCGGCGGCTGGCTTCCGCTGCCGAGGTTCTGAGCGTGTCCAAGTCGGAAGCGCCGACGCCGCGTCGCCTTCGTCGCGCGTTCGACGCGGGCGACGTGCCGCTCTCGGCGTCGCTCGTCCGATCGCTGTGCCTCGTCGTTGCGCTCGGCCTCGCGCCGGGATTCCTCTCCGCGGTAAGGCTCCGATTTATGTCCGGGTTGAAAGCGGCGCTCGAGCATCCGGAGCACGCCTCCGCAGCGTCATTCTGGCACGACGTCGTGGTCCTGACGACGCCGCTCCTCGTCGTGCTCGCCGTCACCGCGCTGCTCGTCGGAGGGGTGCAAACCGGCGGCGCATTCGCCCTGCCCTTCGCCTCGACCCGGTTCGAACGAAACAATGAACGCCGGGCGAGCTCGCCGTTCGACGCCGCACGCTTCGGCAAGGCGCTCCGCGGCGCGCTCGCGGTCGGCCTCGCGGGGGTCGTCGCCGCTCTCGTGCTCGACGATCGTGCGCCCTCGCTCGCCTCCGTGCTCGGTCGGGGTGGCGCGGCGCCCGAGGTGGCGGGAACGGTCGTCCTTCGCGCAGCGTGGGTCGTCGGCGCCGTCCTCGTGCCGCTGTCGCTCGCCGACGTCGCGCTCGTTCGCGTCGCGTGGCTCGAGCGCCTCAAGATGACGCCCTACGAAGTGAAGGAAGAGCAGCGCGAGACCGCGGGTGATCCCGCAATGCGCCGCGCGCGAAAACGCGTCCACGACGACGTCGCGCGCTGATTTCGATGCTCGCGGATGCCACTCGACGCGCGATGCGCGACCCCGCTTCGAATGCGCCCGCCGATCAGATCGACAGGGCGGCCCACGCCTCCGCGACGTCGGGGTGCCCGGCGATGGCCGACAACTGAGACAGAAACCGGGTGCAGGCGCGCTCTCCGCGAGCGTCGCGAAGTTCGCGTGCGCGCGCGAGCGCGTCGAGGGCTTCGAGCAACGCCTCTTCCGCGCGATTCACCGTCGCGAGCGCAACGCCGAGCGCGAGCGACGCTCGACACCGATCTCCGGATTCGTTCTTGCGGGCCGTGTCCGAGGCGTCGCGGAGCCGGCGAATGGCGTCTCCGCTCTCGCCGCGGGACAGCTTCGCCATCGCTTCGAGGCGCGCGGCGAGCTCGAGACGCCCTTCATCGACTCGTAGTTGATTGGCCATGCGCTCGACGGTCTCGGCGTCGCCGTTCCGCAGCGCCTCGACGGCGCGCGAGCTCGGCGTCGTGGCTCGGTCGGACGAGGCACGCGGCGGGCCGCTCCCGGGTCGTACCGAGCTCGGCGAAACGTCGGGCCAGACGCTCGAGACCTTCCGAGCGAGCTCGAGCTGCGACGAGAACAGGCGCCGACGACTGAGGAGCTCGACGTCCTGCGACGCGGCGAATCGCTCGTAGGCCTCCGCCGTTGCAGAGAGGCCGACTGCCTGAGCGACGGCCGCAGCCGTGCGCGCCGCGGCAATGGCTTCGCGAACGTCGCCGCCGAGGAGCGCGTGCGATGCGATCGCCGCGGCGCGGAGCCCGCTGTCGCTCCCGCCGAGCGCCGCCGCGGCCGCGGCATGCCAGGCGGCGAAATCGTCGTCGGAGAGCGACGACAGCACGGCTTCGCGGTGCGTCGCGCTCGGCAGCGCAACGACGTCTGCGGAACCCCGGTCGAGCCACGCCTTGGTCTCGAGCGAAAGGAGCACCGGATCGGCGTCGAACTGGAGCCGCGTTCGCCGGAACACCACGCGCGCGAGCTCGCCGGCCTCGGCGCTGCCGCCGAGCACTGCGAGCGCTTCGAGAACCCGACGCTCGGAGCCGTCGAGGGTCGCGAGCCGCCGCGTGATCCAGTATTTCGCGGGGCGCGGACCGCCTGTCCCCGACGTGGAGAGGCGGGCGCTCGCGCGGCCGTCCTCCCAGACGATGTCGGTCGCTTCGACGGCGTCGCGGATCGATTCCACGACGCCGAGCGGAAGACACCCGCCCCGCGTCGCCCAGCGTGAGCCGACCTGCTCGTCGAGCTCGCCGCGAAGAGAACGGACGGCGACGAGCGCGGCGTCTTCGACCGAGAGCGGACCGAGGAGCACCTCCGCGCCGACGTCGAGCGACGCGAGCGCTTCGGGGATCGGGTCGGTCTCGCCGAGGCGAATCAGCACCCGGAAGGGCTCGGCCGATATCAGCGCCGCGCGCGCCACCGCATCGAGACTGTCGACGTCGATCTCGCTCGCGTCGTCGGCGATGACGATTCCCGTGGGCTGGTTCGCCGACTCGGTCGCGACGAACGCCGAGATGATTCGTGCCGCGGAGTCCACGTCGAGCCCCTCCCCCCCGAGCAACGCGCCGAGCGATCCTTCGCGCGCCCACTCGAGCCCCGGCGCCGACTCCCCGTCCGCGACGACCGCGCCGAGGGCGCGCCGGAGCGAGCCGAGGGGCTCGCCGAACGGCCCCGGAACGAGCCGCAGGATGCGCATCGGTTCGAGCTCGCGCTCGAGCTCCTCGAGAAAACGCGTCCCCCCTGCGCCGCGTGCGGCGCGCAGGATGCCCAAGCTGCCGGCGGGTAAATACAGGTCGCTGAGCTCGGGACGCCCGATGAACTCCGGCCGCATCAGGTTCGACGCGGTCTCCTCGAAGGGCACACGGAGCGGGTGGCGACTGTCGAGCACGAGAGCGCGGAGCCGCATCTCGCCGTACATGATCACCCGCGAGCCCGCGGCGAGGATGTCGCCGCGCTTCAAGGCGCCGAGGTTGGCGTCGAGGAGCACCTCACCAGCGCCGGCCGCGCGAGCGAACGCGGCGCCCGCGACGAGCGGATACCCCCACGTGAGTGGAATTTTCGCGGTCGCTTCATCGCCCGTGAACAGCTCCCCTTCACTCACACCGACCCCGTGTTCGCCGACCGCATCGGCGTCGCGCGCGACGGAAAGGGAAAGCTCGATCGCGTCCTCGATCGCGTCGGGTTCGAATTCGAAGGCGTAGAGCGTCGCGCCCCACGCGATGAGGCGACCGCCGAGGGCTTGCGCTCGTTCGCTCAGCGCGCGCACGGCCCGAAGATACGTCTCGGGGTCGCTCAACACCTCCGGCGAACGAAAGCACACGACGAGCCGCACGGACATCAGACGCGCAGCTTCGTCTTCAATACGCGAAGCTCCTCGTCGACGTCGGCGCCCGCGCCGGAACCACCGCTCGCGGCCTCGAGCTCGCGGAAACGCGCCTCGACCTCTTCACGCGACAGACCTCCGGGTGATTTGTCGCCCCCGCCGAGCGCTTCGGCGACCTCTTTTTCGGCGGCGATCGACGCTTCGACGCCCTCGAGCTGATCCTCCATGCGACGGAACTCGCTGAACGCATTGCCACCGGGACGCGCGCCGAGTCCTTCGACGCCGCCGCCCGCGCGCGCCTGGCCGAGCCGCGCAGCAAAGATGCCGCGCTTCGCCTTCACTTCGTCGACGGTGCGCTCCATACGCTCGAGCTCGGTACGCAATTCGAGCGCGGCGCCGCGCTGCTCGGTTCGGTATTTTTCGGCGCGGCCGCGCTCGTCTTCGACGCGTCGTTTTTGCCGGAGCGCGTCTCGCGCGAGCTCGTCATCGCCGTGCGTGACGGCAAGCTCGGCGCGCTTGCCCCAGCGCTCGACGTCGCCGCCGAGCTCCTCGACCTTTTTCTTCAACTGCTTCTCGGCCGCGACCGCCGAGACGATGTCGGCGCGCGCCTTCCGGAGCGCGTTCTCCATGTCCAAGATCGTCTGCTCGACGTCCTTTTTCGGATCCTCGAGACCGTCGAGCAGCGCGTTGAAATTGGCCGAAACGGCTCGGCTCATTCGATCGAAGAGCCCCATGCCGCTAACCTTGCCATGCGGGGCCCACGAGAGACCAGCCCCCAAATCGCGCTCGCCCGAACTGTGCCCAATTGGCCAGGGAGCGCGGTAAGATATGTGCTTCCTCGGGGCGGTTCGGATGGAAGCGGAGCTGTTTCGCACGATCATCGCAACGTTGACCGACGGCGTCGTCGTCGCGGATCCGCGCGGAATCGTCGTCTTCGCCAACCCCGCCTTCGCGTCCCTGTTCGAGCGGGCCACGCCGGGCACGCCCCTGCTCGAGGGTCTCGCCGAGCTCACCCTCGCGAGTGATCCGACGGCCGCGCTCGCCGACTTTTTTCCCGCGGCGAAAGCGGCCGGGGGCGAGAGTCCGCCGCGGATCGACGTGACTCTCGAGTCGACGGGAGTGAGCCTCACCGTCGAGTCTCGTCCGCTACGCGATCGGGCCGGCGTACGGGTCGGCAGTCTGTCGGTGTTCCGCGACGTGACGCCGGTGCGACAGAGCGAGCGAGAGCTCGCCCGCGTGACGTCGTTCCTCGACTCGATCGTCGAAAATATTCCCGACATGGTCTTCGTGAAAGACGCGACCGAGCTGCGCTTCGAGCGGCTGAACCGCGCCGGAGAAGAGCTCCTCGGCATTTCGCGTGAAGAGCTGCTCGGCAAGACCGACGCGGAGCTCTTCCCGGCAGAGCAGGCGCGGTTTTTTCAGACGCGCGATCGCGACACGTTGCTCTCGGGGCGTCTGGTCGACATCGCAGAGGAGCCGATCGACACCAAGCAGGGCCAGAAATGGCTCCATACCAAAAAAATCACGATACGCGACGCGCGCGGCGTTCCGAGACACCTGCTCGGCATTTCGAGCGACATCACCGAGCGCCGCCGGACGGAAGAGGCGCTGAAGCGCGTGCACGAGGAGCTCGAACAACGCGTCGTCGAACGCACCGAAACGTTGCGGCGCACCGAAGAACAGCTCCGCCACGCGCAGAAACTCGAAGCGGTCGGCAGGCTCGCCGGCGGCGTGGCGCACGACTTCAACAACGTGCTCGCGGTCATTCTCGGCCAAATCGGGCTCATCGAGCACCGCGTCGGCGACGAGGACCCGATGCGCGACGATCTGGCGCCGATCCGCGAAGCGGCGCAGCACGCCGCGACGCTCACGCGGCAACTTCTGGCGTTCAGCCGGAAGCAAGTGATGGAACCGCGAATCGTGAACTTGAATCGCATCGTCGAGCGCACGCGCAACATGCTGTCGCGCCTGCTCGGCGAGGACGTCGAGCTCGTCACTCGCCTCTCGGGGGCCGTCGGCAACGTCCTCGCCGATCCGGCGCTCATCGAGCAGGTCATCATCAACCTGGCCGTGAACGCGCGCGACGCGATGCCGAGCGGCGGCGTGCTCGTCATCGAGACCTCGTCGGTCACCGGAACCGACGAACACTCGCCGCCCCTCGCGGCGGGCGCGCCGCCGCACACGCTCCTCCGCGTCAGCGACACCGGCGTCGGCATGGACGCCGAAACCGCGGCGCGCATCTTCGAACCGTTCTTCACGACGAAGGCCATCGGACTCGGTACCGGGCTCGGCCTCAGCATGGCGTACGGCGTCGTCACGCAGAGCGGTGGCAGCATCCACGTCGACAGCCAGCTCGGCAAAGGGACTTCCTTTCGCGTCTATTTCCCGTGCACGCCGCACGAGCGGAGCCTCACGCCGTCTCCAGCGCAGGTCCGCGTCACCGGCGGCATGGGAGAAACGATCCTCGTCGTCGAGGACGAAACGCCGCTCCGCAAAGTCCTCTGTGCCGTGCTCGAACAAGCCGGCTACGGCGTCATCGCGGCACGCGACGGCGTCGAAGCACTCAATCTCTCCGCCGAAAATCCCGGACGCATCCACCTGCTCTTGAGCGACGTCGTCATGCCCCACATCGACGGACCGGAGCTCGCGCGCCGCCTCACCGTCTCACGCCCCGGCATCCGCGTCCTCTTCATGTCCGGTTATCCCGCCGAACGCCTCGCCGGACATCGACTCTCGATCGCCGACGCCGAGGACTATCTCCAGAAGCCGTTCTCTCCAGAAACCCTCGCTGCTCGCGTCCGAAAAACGCTGGATTCGTGAGCCGTGCAGCGCAGCGCGAGGCGGACCAGGGTGCCGATGAGTCCTGGTAGAGGGAGAGCCAAAGCTAGAGGCCAAGGAGGAGCATCTCGATGACCATCACCATTACCGCTTTTGAACGCTCGCCCGATGGCGGCAAGGGACTGGCGCGTGATACGCGCGTTCGCTGGGCGCTCGAGGAAGTGGGCCAACCCTACCAGGTTCGCCTTGTTTCGTTTCGTGCGATGAAGGAACCCGCGCATCTGGCGATTCATCCTTTCGGCCAAATCCCGACCTATGAGGAGGGCGATCTCGCGCTGTTCGAGACAGGGGCGATCGTGTTTCACATCGCCGAGCGACACGCGGGCTTACTGCCGGACGATGCCAATGCTCGGGCGCGAGCGATCACCTGGATGTTTGCCGCGCTCAACACGGTGGAACCGCCGATCCTCGAACTGGTAACCGCGAAACTGCTCGAGGGCGACATGCCCTGGCGTGCGGAGCGCCTTCCCCTGGTGGAGGATCGCGTTCGCGGCCGGCTAGGCCCACTTTCCGTTCGCTTGGGCAAAGCCGACTGGCTCGATGGTGCGTTCAGCGCCGGCGACTTGATGATGGTGTCGGTGCTGCTCAGGCTGAGACCCTCGGGCATTCTGGACGAATACCCAACCCTGGCCGCCTATGTCGCCCGCGGCGAAGCGCGGCCCGCCTACAAACGAGCTTTCGACGCTCAATTGGCGGTTAACACCGGCAAGCTACCGACCCTCTGATCGTCCGCTCCCACTCCTTTCGGCGCTACCGGTGCTTCGTCCGAACGTCAGCGGTTCGCGATGTGGACGGCGCGGCCGAGCGCGGCGGCGCTCGCTTCCATCATTGCTTCGCCGAGCGTCGGATGCGGATGAACCGTGAGCGCCACGTCCTCGGCGGTCGCGACCATTTCGAGAGCGAGCGCGGCTTCGCTGATGAGGTCGCTCGCGTTCGGCCCGACGATGTGGATACCGAGGACGCGGCCGGTTTTTGTGTCGGTCACGACTTTGACGAACCCGTCGGTCTCGCGGAGGCTCATCGCGCGGCCGAGCGCGGCGAAGGGAAACTTGCCGACACGCGTCTCGTAGCCTTCGGCCTTGGCGGCCTCGTCGGTGAGCCCCGCGCTGGCAATTTCCGGGTCCGTGAAGACGATCGCCGGCACGGTGACCCAATCCTTCCCAGCGGCGTGGCCCGCGATGACCTCGGCGCAAACTTCGCCCTCCTTCATGGCCTTGTGCGCGAGCATCGGCAGACCGCTCACGTCGCCGATGGCGTAAACGCCGGGCACGTTGGTGCGGCATTTGTCGTCGGTCGTCACGAACCCGCGCGGGTCGATCTCGACGCCCAGCTCTTCGAGGCCGATGCCGCGCGACCGCGGCTTCATGCCCACGGCGATGAGCGCGACGTCGCATTCGACGACGTGCGCGCCGTCCTTGGCGGCGACGTGAACGCGAAGCGAACCGTCGTCCGCTCGCTCGAATTTCTCCGCGCGCGCCTCGGTGTGCACCGTGGCGCCGAGCTTCTTCAGGCGCCGTTCGACGACCTTCACGCATTCGCGGTCGATGCCCGGCAAGAGCCCGTCGGTGAGCTCGACCACCGTGATCTCGCTGCCGAGCTTTTGGTACACCATGCCGAGCTCGAGGCCGATGACGCCGCCGCCGACGACGAGCAAGCGCCGTGGAATCGTCCCGAGGCTCACCGCTTCGCGCGCACCGATGATCGATTTGCCGTCGAACGGAAACGCCGGCACTTCGATGGTCGCCGAACCCGTCGCGACCACGACGCCGCTCTTCGCGCGCACTCGGATCTTCTCGCCGGATTTTTGGGTGACCTCGACGGCGTCGGGCGTGATGAGCCGACCGGTGCCCTCGAGGAGCTCGCCGCCGGTCGATTTGAGGAGCGTGCGAACTCCCGAGGTCAGCTTGTTGACGATCTTGTTCTTGAAGCTCTGGAGCGTCGCGGGGTCGACGCGGATCGACTCGACGACGATGCCCATCTCGGACGCGGTGGCGGCTTTTTCGTACAGATGCGCGGCGCTGATGAGCGTCTTGGACGGGATGCATCCCCAGTTCAAGCAGACCCCGCCGTACTCCTCGGCCTCGATACACACGACTTTCAGGCCGAGCTGGCCGAGCCGGATCCCGCACACGTAGCCCCCGGGCCCCCCGCCGAGGACGATCACGTCGCACGTCTTGTCCGCCATGCTCGGCAATAGAGCAAAATCGGATCGCGAAGGTAAAGCCCGATTCGCTGGCGCCGCGCCGTTATCCCGAGAGTCGCGCTTTTTCGCCGGAAGGCCCGAGCTCGCGGTCTTGCTCGACCAGGTGCCAGGGTCGCTCCGCGTAGACGTCTTCGGTGAGCGTCGACAACGCGGGCAACGGACGATGCTTCGCCGCCTCGATGGCGACCGCGACGGCGTTGTCGAGCTCGCGCCCGAGGCTCGCGTCCGAAGCGTCGTCGACGAGCTCGAGGTACGACAGGTGTCGCCGGAGCCGCGCGATCGGGTCGCGGATGCCGTCGTGCGGTGCCTGGACGGAAGCCGCTTGCACGAGCTCGCTCGTCGAATCGACGCCGGTGCGCGTCGTGACGCATTCGAGGAACGTCGGACCCGCGCCGGCCACCGCGCGCACCCGCGCACTCGACACCGCGCGATAGACGGCGAGCACGTCGTTGCCGTCGACGCGGAAGCCCGGCATGCCGTAGGCGCGCGCCTTGATCGCGAACGACGCGGAACTCGTCTGGCGTGTCGACGGCGTACCGAGCGCCCACTGATTGTTCTGGCAAATGATGACGCACGGCACGCGGAACACGCCGGCGAAATTCATCGCGGCGTGAAAATCTCCGGTGCTCGTGCCGCCCTCGCCGATGAAACCGACCGAGATCGTGCGCGCTCCGCGTTTGCGCGCGGCCCACGCGGCGCCGACCGCTTGCGGCAGCTGCGTGCCGATCACGCCCGACGACGACGCGACGTTGTGCGCGCGGCTGCTCACGTGACACGGCATCTGGCGGCCTTTCTGCAGGTCGTCGACGGTGCCGAAAATCTGGCCGAGGTAGCTCGCGAGTGGAAAACCGCGAGCGAGCAAGAGCGCGCCCTCGCGCAGTGCCGGAAATACCCAGTCGGACGGCTCGAGCGCGAACGCCGCGCCGATCGCGACCGCTTCTTGCCCGAACGACGCCGAGTAAAACCCGATCTCGCCTCGCTGTTGCAGCGCGACGAGCGCGGTGTCGAGCGAGCGGATGCGCCGCATGTCGCGGTAGAGCGCGAGCAGCGTCTCCGGCGCGAGAAACGGATCGGTCGCGGGATCGGTACGGCCGTCGTCCCGGAGCACCCCGAGCAGCGAGTCGGTCGCGGATTCCGACACGTGCCTTCACTAACACGATTTTCGTCGGGGGACGTCGTCGTCAGCTCACTCGCCGAGCAGGGCGAGGGCTTCGCCGACGGCTTCGGGCTCGGCCCGGGACGGGTCGCCGCGCATCGCGAGGAGCGCGCTTTTCGCCTCGGCGAGTCGCGCCCGCCCGACGGCGACGACGGCGAGCGTGCGCGCGTCGCGCGACCAGGCGGCGAGCGCGCGAAGGATCGCCGCGCGGGCGCGCTCGTCGCCCATTTTTGCCAGCGCGATGCGGGCGTCGAACGCGAACCGATCCCGCCCCGTGAGGCGTCCGAACGCTCGCCGGGTGAGGCCGCGCCGGGCGGCGGAGAGCCGGAGCTCGCCCGCGAGCTCGATCGCCGCTTGCTCGTCTTCGGGATCGAGCGCGCGGCGCGCCGGGGTCGCGATTTCGGCGAGCACGGACGCGCCCGCGGTGTCGCCGTGACGCGCGAGAAGAATCGCGGCGACGAGCCGGACGGCGAGCACCGAATCGTCGAGCGCGGTGTGAGCCGCGGCCGCGACGGCGCCCGAGAGAGCGCGCGCGGAACCGCCGTCGCCCGCCGTGGCTCGCTCCTCGAGCGATCGGAACGCGACGTGGCGGACTTCGGCGTCGCGATCGGCCGTCGCGTCGACGAGGACGCGTTCGACGTCGGGCACATCGAGGCGATGACTCGCGATGACGGCTTGGAATCGAAGCGGAGCCGCCTCCTCGGCGAGCGCGTCGCGGAGGGTCTCCATCACTCCGGGATCGCCGCTCGTGCCGACTTCGCCGAGCGCGAGGAGCGCCATCTGGCGAACGGAGATGCGCGTGTCCTTTGACGCTTCGATGAGGGCCGGCACGGTGGTCGGCGCGCCCGCGTCGGCGAGCGCGATCGCGGCCGCGGCGCGCACTTCCGCGGTCGTGTCGTGCAAGAGGCGCGCGACCAGCGCGTCGCGCGCGCGCGCATCAACGTCGTCCGACGCATAGCGCGCGAGGTCTCGCACCGCCGAGACGCGCACCTGCGCGCGGTCGTGCTCCGCGTCGCGAAGCGCCGCCGCGAGCGAACGCGGCAACGGAGAGAGCCCGAACATCGCTCAGCCTTCCCGCGTCGCCCAGGCGCGCACGCCCTCGCTCGCGAGCTGGAGCGATCCACTGACGACGATGACGGCGAGAGAACCCGTGAGCAGTACGTGCGGCGCGCGCAGCATCCCGAAGGTCCCTTGTTCGAGCAATGCGCCGAGACTCACCCCGTCGGGAGGGCCGAGCCCGACGAAGCCGAGCGCCGTCTCGCCGAGAACGACGCCCGCTGCGGCCGTTCCGATCTGCACCGCGACCGGCCCGAGCACGTTCGGCAGGACGTGACCGAATACCACGCGGCCTTCCGCGGCGCCGAGCGCGCGAGCGGCTTCGACGAACGCCGCGCCGCTGATCGCGCGGGCTTGGACGAGGGCCATGCGCGCGAACGGCGCCCACGCGCCGATGGAGAACACCACTCCGATATGAAAGCGCGAGGGCGCGCGAACGGCGGAGAGGACGGCGAGCGCGAGCAAGAACGTCGGAAACGACTGCACGAGGTCCGACGCGCGGAGCGTCCATCGCTCGAGCGCGCCGCCGCGCAGCGCCGCGACGATACCGAGCGGCGTGCCCACCGCGAACCCGACCGTGGCGACCGCCATCGCGAGCACGAGCGCGCGCACCGTGGCGTGGCTCACGAGGCCGAGAAGGTCGACGCCGGCTTCGCCGCTGCCGAGCGGACGCGCCGCGCTCGGCGGCGCCCACGACAGCTCGAGCGTCAATCGCGTCGGGGAACGGTGTCCGAAGGTGGCGACTATGAGTGCGCCGACCAAGACGACGGCCACCGGCACGACGGCGAGGACGGCACGACGGCGAGGACGGAGAGAACGGCGAGCGGCGTCGATCACGTCGTCTGACCTCGCGGATCGACGATCGCCGTCGCTGCGGCCGCGCCCGCTTGCGCGAGGATGAAGAGACCGCCCGCGGCCACCACCGCGGCCTCCAGTACCGGAATGTCGCGAGACGCATAGGCGTTCAACATCAAGGTGCCGAGTCCGGGTCGCTCGAAGAGTCGCTCGAGCACGACGGCGCCGCCGAGGAGCGCGCCGAGCTGCGACGCGACGACGACGGCGATCGGCCCCGAAGCGACCGGAAGCGCGTGCACCACGAACACCCGGAACTCGGACGCGCCCTTCGCGCGGGCGACCTCGAGATACTTGGCGTGCCGCTGATCGAGGAGCGCGGCGCGCGCGATGCGGGCGACCTGCGCGCCGAGTGGCGTCGCGAGCAGCGCCGATGCGAAGAGCAACCCGAGGGCGCCGCTCTCCGGATCGCCGGGAAGCGGCACGATGCGGTATTTCACGGCGACCAGGAACGTCACCGCCGGGGCGACGGCGACCAGTGGAGTCGCGGCGACGGCCAGAATCGCGCGATGGACCCATTCGCGACGTCGCGCGAGCCACGGGCCCGTCGCGAGGAGCGCGACGGCGATGCCGCCCACGGCGCCGAGGGCGACCGCGACGGCGGCCAGCGCCGACGTCGGACCGAGCGCGCGACCGACTTCGGCGAACGCCGGCACGCCTGGGCGGCTCAGCGAATCGCCGAGGTCGAGCGTGGCGAGCCCCGCGACGAACTTCACGTATTGAGTCGAGAGCGGCGCGTCGAGGCCGAGCCGAGCGCGGAGCAGCGCGCGCTCCGATTCCGGCGCTTGTTCCCCGAGCACGAGCGACGTCGGATCGCCGGGCAAGAGCCGGAGCGACGCGAAGACCAGCGACGCGAGCACGAGAAGGACGAACCCGGCACCGAAGACTCGGTCCGCGGCGGCTCGAGCCACCCGGTTCAAAACCGCGAAGCGCTCAGCGACGATGCCGGAGCGCTCCCGCGGCTCGCTCATGGGGCGCCGTCCCGAGCACGCGCGTCCCCGCCGTCGCGGACAGCGGCGTCACGCGCCGTCGCGTCGGGTTCGCCGGGAGACGTCGCATCGACGGAAGCGTCGACACCGCCGCCAACGCCGGAGTCGGGGTACGGCAAGAATGAGGCGTCGACAGGCGGCTCGCAGACCTGGTTCGAACGGTCCGTCGGCGCCGGCGGCGTCTCGGACGACACGGCGATCGTGCACACTCGCGGATTGAAACCCGGGTACTCGACGATCTCGGCGTCCCACGGGTTCGACTGGGGGTTCGAATAGTCCGCGCAGACGTAGCCCCCTCGGCAATCACCGTCCGACGAGCAGCTCGCCATGCAAAACGTCCGTTCGAGCCGGTTGTCGGCCGGGTCGTTGCAACCGGGGGCCGCCGCGACGCTCACGTTGTAGGCGACACACACCGAATCGCTCGGGCACTTCGACGGCTCGCAGTTGAAGATGGTGCAATAACCCCCCGGGAAGGTCGGGTCGCACAGCCGATCGCCCGCGGCCGAGCAGTCGGTGTGCACCGTGCACGAATCGCCGATCTTCGGAGAACACGCGGAGAGGGTCCCCAGGACGCCGAGGAGCCAAAGAAAGGCGGACCGCTGCATGGGCGGCGCGAATGTAGCGGCCTTCCCCGGGAAAGCCATCTCGAATTCCGAGGGGTCCCGGGCTATGAAGCGCCGCCCATGCCGCTTCCGCGAGCCGCCGTTCGTCTGTGGATGACGATGGGGCCGCTTTCGCTCGCGTCGTGCGGCGGCGGTGCGGCACTGATGCATCCGGCGCACACGCTTCCCCAAAATCGCGTCTCGGCCGGCGCGGGGGTGAGCGGACAATTCGTGTTCGGCCAGGGGCAGCGCGCCATCGATACCGGGAAGGCGTCCGGAACGCCCGGCGCGATCTCCGGCGGCGCGAACGAGCAACAGTTTCTCGCGGGGGCTGCGGCGAACGCCGTCCTCGCACCCGGAGTTTCTCCGTGGGTCGGCGCGCGCGTCGGGCTCGGGCAGAACTTCGAAGCGGGCCTCGCGTACACCGGTCGCACCGCTCGCATCGATGCGCGACACGCTATCGGCAACGACACGTTCGCGCTCAGCATCGGCGCCGGCGCGTCGGCGGTCATCTTCCACCCGACGACGTCCGCGGACAGCGCGGCCCCGCAATTGTCGTCCGGGCGATTTCAGGGGACGACCGGCGGATTCGCGGCGGGCGGCTTCGGGTTCGACGTGCCCGTCATCGTCGGGTGGCGGAGCACGGCGTCGGTCGTCCAGGTGTGGGGCGGGGCGCGCGCGGGCTTCGAGCGAGTCGCCGGTGACGTGCCGGTCAACGCCGATACGAGTGCAGCGCTCGAGTCGACCCTCACCGCGCATCGCTGGTGGGGGGGCGGCCTCGTCGGCGCGGCCGTCGGGTTCGAGCCGTTCTGGATCGCGCTCGAGCTCGACGTCGCCTACCAGTCGCTGTCGGCGAGCGCGTCGTTTCCGCCGGCGAGCGGGGCGCCCAGCCAACGAAGCGCCGAGGTCACCGGGGTATCGCTTTCCCCGACCGGCGCGCTCATCGGAAAATTCTGATGATTCGGCACCTTAGAGAAGTTCCCTCTGCGCTCCCGCTTGCGGGCGTTCCCGACGCCGCCTACCATGGGGAGCGCTTCTCCATGGTGTTCCGCTCCGAACGGCGCTTCGCGCTCCGAAGTTTCTCGAGCCGTCTCGCCGCGGGCGCGGTTCTGCTCGGCCTCGGGGCCGCGGCATGCGCGAACGAACCTCCGACCGCAGCGGCGGACGGAGACGTCGGGAAGACTCAAGCCGTCGTCACGATCGATCGCACCGATCCGGCGTCCGTCGACGCAGTGGGCAGCGCGAGCGCGGTCGCCCGGTTCGTGAGCGTGCCCGCGTATCTGGATCCGAGCCGGGTGCTCATCGCGGCCGGCGCGACCTTGGATCTTCCGACCGTCGACGGGTGCTCGTCGAGCGACACCCCGGACGAGCTCGCGCCGCCCCTCGCCTCGCAAGATCCGGTCGAGTTCGTCGAAGCGGGCGACGTCGCGATCCACGCCGCGGATTCGGTGAGCAGCCTCGTGCCTCACGCGTTCCCCACGGTCGGGTCGTTCGCCTCGGGCGTGCTCTACACCACCAAAGATCGCGAGGCCTCGGCGCTCCCGACCGGCGTGCCGTACCTCGTGAGCGCATCGGGGTCGACGTCGGTCTCGGCGCTGCATTTGACGGCCGACGCTCCTCCGTCGCCGAGCGATATCCAGGTTGCCGGAGTCACGCTTCGCGACGTGACCGAAGTGAAGACGTCGTCTCCCATCGAACTCAAGTGGGCGGCGGGTGAAGCCAGCGACGTGGTGTACGTCGAGCTTCTCGCTTACGACGGCTCGCCGAGCATTCTTTGCACCTTCCACGACGAGACCGGCCAAGGGACGATCGCAGCGGAGACGTTCAACGGCGTGGGCACGGGACGCCTCGCGCTCCATCGCGTGCGCTCGCGTCACGTCGACGGCGGAGCGAGTCCCTCGGGCGACATCCGATTCGACTTCCAGGTCGGCGCGTCCGTCGAGTTCGCGAAGTAACGCCATGGACGGCCGGCTCGCCCGCCTGGACGAGCTCGAGCGGAGTGGGCGACTCGAAGAGGCGGCGGCGCTCGCCGAAGCGTGCGCTTTGTTTTCGCGCGCGGCAGATCTCTGGGAGCGAGCCTGCGCATTTCGCAACGCCGCTCGCGCCGCGCTCGCCGCGGGCGATCCGGGACGCGCCTTCGCGCTCGCGTCGACCACCGACGACGTCCCCCTGCAAGACGAGGCGCGCCGCGCCCTGACCGCGGTTCCCGAACGGCTCCGACAGACGGCGAATCGTCTCGGTGCGCTCGGACGCTTCACCGCCGCCGCGACGCTTCACGAAGCCTCCGGCGATTTTCGCAAAGCCGGCGAGCTCTTCGAACGCGCGCGACAATGTTCCCGCGCGGCCGACGCGTTCGTCCGAGCGCACGCTTTATCCGACGCGATCCGATGTCTGAAGACCCGGCTCGACGAAGAGCCCGGCGACGATCGCGCGCGCGTGCGGCTCGGGCGCTTGCTCGTCGCGCATCACCCGGAAGCGGCGGCGAGAATCGTTCAGAGGGTCGCGCCCGCGTCTTCCGATCGCTCCCGGGCTCTCGCGATCCTCGGCGTGGCGCTCCGCGCGGTCGGCATGCCTGGCGCGGCGGCGATCGTCGAACGGGACGCCTCGACGCTGGGCGCCGCGTCGGACGAAGACGTCGGGGCACTCGCCTCGGCTGCGCCGGAGAGCGAAGTTTTGTTCGGACGCTACACGCTGGTCGCCGAGCGCGCGGTCGGTGCGACGGCCCGTGTCTACGAAGCGGTGGATCGGACGACCGATCGCCGCGTGGCGGTGAAAGTCTATTCCGTCGCGTCCCTCCGGGACTTCGGCCGCGACGCTCGACGCCGTTTCGAACGCGAAGCGCAGGTGCTCGCCGCGCTGCACAGCGCGTCGATCGTCCCGCTCGTCGAATATCGTCCGGAGGCTCCGGCGGTCGTGCTGGCGTGGATGCCCGGCGGCTCGCTCGCGGAGCGATTCGCGCGCGGACCCGTGTCGCCCGCGTTCGCCGCAGACGTCGTCGTCGCGATTCTGACGGCGCTCGGCGACGCGCACGCGCGCGGCATTCTGCATCGCGACGTGAAACCGGCGAACGTGCTCTTCGACGCGGCGGGAAACGCGCGCCTCGCCGACTTCGGGACCGCGCATTTCGCCGACGCCGCCGCGACGGTCACGGAAGGACTCCTCGGCACGCTCGCGTATCTGTCGCCGGAGCGTCGCAATGGCGCAGCTGCGTCTCCCTCGAGCGATGTGTTCGCCGCAGGCGCGATCTTCTGGGAAGCTGTGACCGGCGCGCCGCCCGGCCTCGCCGGCGCGCAGGAACCCGCCGCGCTCGACGACGTTCACCGAGCGATCGCCCGACGACTCGTCGGCGACGAAGCCACGCGACCGGACGACGCGCAGACCGCGATCGCGCTGCTCCGGAGCGTCACCTGGCCGGCGCACGAACCTGCGCGCGCCCCGACCTTTCGAGCGAGCGCGGCGGTCACCGCCGTCGTCGAGCCGCCGAGCTTCACGCGATTTTCGCCGCTCGGCCACGAGCTGTTCCGCGACGCCCTGCTCGACCGAGACGTGCTCGGGCTCGTCGCGACGCCCGAAGTCGTGCGGACGGCGCGCGCGTTCGCTCGCGCAGGTCATCCGACGCTCGCGACGGTGTTCGGCTTCGACGAAGACGCCCGCACCGTGCACGTCGAGCCGCTCCGTGCGGCGCCGCGCGCGGGTCGACTCAGCGCGGCGGATCGGGCGAGCCTCGAAGGCGCGGTGCGGTCGTTACATCGGAGCGGCGGCGTTCACGGCGCCATCGACGCCGAGCACGTGGTCCGCCGGGGTGGCTCGGTCGTCCTCGCGTTTCCGGGTTCGCCGGGCAACGGCTCGCAAGAAGCGGACCTCGTCGCACTCGGGCGCCTCGATTGAGCAACGTGGCTCGATTCGTTCGGCTTTGCGCATCGGGGCCGAATCCGTCAGCGACTATTTCGAGTAGCGTCGCCCGAACTGGTTCTACCAGCGTCGTCGCTCCCCGCGTTCGTCGGTACACCAACGACAAGAACGACAAGGGGGACACCACTCGTGCTCTCGGCTGCTATATAGGAACGGTCGCCATGGTCACTTACATGAATGGCAGGTTCGTCGACGACGCGGATGCGAACATCAGCGTTCGCGCGCGCGGCTTGAATTATGGGATCGGCTGCTTCGGAGGGATCCGCGGGTACCTCGCGGACGACGGCAAGCAAGTCTACGTGTTCCGGCTCGATCAGCACGTCGAGCGGATGCAGCGCTCGGCGCGGCTCATCTGTCTGGATCTCACGGTCGAGCCGTCGCGCTTGAAGGAGATCGTCGTCGAGCTCCTCCGTAAAAATGACGTGCACCAGGACACGTACATTCGCCCGATGGTGATCAGCGGGTCGCTCGAGCTCGCGCCGGTGCTGCGCGCCGAAGATTCATTTCTCATCGTGTACACGCTGCCGCTCAAGCGATACATCGACAAGGAAGCGACCAACGTCTGCGTCTCGTCGTGGCGCCGGGTCAGCGACAACGCGATCCCTGCGCGGGCCAAGCCCACGGCCGCGTACCTGAACAGCGCACTCGCGCGCCGCGAAGCCGTCGACAATGGGTTCGACGAGGCGATTCTGCTCACCGAGCGCGGCACGGTTTCCGAAGGAAGCGCCGAGCACGTGTTCGTCGTTCGCGACGGCATGCTCGTGAGCCCGCCGTCGACCGAAGACAACCTCGACGGCATCACCCGCCGCACCTTGATGACGCTCGCCACCGAAGACCTCGGGCTCACGGTGCTCGAGCGCCAGATCGGTCGCACCGAGCTGTACGTCGCCGACGAGATGTTCCTCTGCGGAACCGGCGCGGAAGTGACGCCGGTCGGTTCGGTGGATCGACGCCCGATCGGCACCGGAAAGCCGGGACCGATCACGGCGCGCCTCAAGAAGCACTTCGAAGACGTGGTGCGCGGCCGCGTCGAAGCTCGAAAGAGCTGGCTCACGCCGATCTGGACGTAAACGCCGGAGCTAGCCCGAACTGCTCGGCTTTTGTTGCGCTGCCGGGGCGGGGGCGGGCGCTTTTGCCGGAACTGCGGCGGGCGCGCCGGGCTTGGCGGCGGGCTTCGGGGTCCGATCGACGATGGCGTACGCGAGCTCGTGCCGCACGCCGCTTCGGACGTAGCTCACCTTCAGCGCCGGCGCGGATTTCAACGCGACGAACGCCTGGTAGGCGTCGATATCCCGTTCGATCGGCATGCCGTTCACCTGGAGAACGACGTCTCCAGGCCTCAGATCCACGCTCTGCCAGAAATCCGGTGGCTCGAGATCGACGATGCGGAATCCCTCGAAATGTCCGTCTTCGACCTGGGCTTCCACCGACACGCGCTGAAGGAAATAACCGAGCCCTTCCTCGACGGTCGCGTTCACGTCTTCGCGATAAAGGGCCCCGGGAGGAGCCGACGCTGCCTTGGCCGGCGCGAGGTCGACGGGAGCCGCAATCGACGGAGCCTCGATCGGCTCATCGATGAGCTGCGGGCCGCAACTAGTGGCAAGACCCACGAACACGATGACCGCTCGACGCACCCGTGCACTATGACGGTCGCCCTCGGAACCGGCAACTTTTGCGCCGTCAGTCGCCCGCGCCGCCCTGCAGCGCAGAAAAAATGTGCGCGAAGACGGCGTCTTGAGAACCGTCCGCGACGTGGACGACGCGGTCGCCCGGGACGAGCTCTTCGGCGCGCGCGTAGACCGCCGCGAGCCGCCGTTGAAGGTCGCTGACCTCGAAAATTTCCGGGGGGCCCCCGCGGGCCTTCCGGCGTTCTTCGGCAATGTCCGCGGGCACGTCGAGCACGACGGTGACGTCGGGGCGTAGCGCGCGCGCGTTGAGCGCGCGGATCCAGGGGACCACCGATGCCCCTTCGGGAGCGGTGACCGACTGGTACGCGAGGCTCGACAGATCGTAGCGATCGCTCACGACGGTGCGTCCGGCTTCGAGCGCCGGAACGATGACATTGTCGAGGTGGTCCAGGCGATCGGCGGCGAAGAGCAACGAGAAGGTCGCCCACGACACCCGCCGACGCGCCTCGCCCGGTTCGGGGACCCATTTTTCCTGAAGCGCGCCGCGCAAGAGCACCCCGATCGGACCCGGGGTCGGCTCCCGCGTCAGACACACCGGCGTGCCGCGGCGCTCGAGCTCGGCCGCGAGGCGCGCCGCCTGCGTGGTCGTGCCCGAGCCGTCGATGCCCTCGAGCACGATGAAGCGCCCAGGGTACGGTTTCATCCGACCACCAGGGGGGCCGGATCTTCGCCGAGCACGACGTTGTCGATGAGGCGCGTCGTTCCCGCGAACGCTGCGAGCGCGAGCAAGGCGCGCGGCCCCGTCGACACGCTGGTGGGAAACGGCGTCACGTCGTCCGCGTTCGCGACGGTGACGTAGTCGACGCGGAGCGACGCTTCGTCGAGCGCCCGCTCGAGCGGTTCGGTGAGCGCGCGCACCCGGCGCTCGCCCGCGGTGAACCGCGACACGGCTTCGGCGAGCCCGCGGGGAATGGCGAGCGCGCGACGGCGTTCGTCGGCGCTCAAGTAGCGGTTCCGCGACGAGAGCGCGAGGCCGTCCGATTCGCGAACGGTCGGGTGCCCGACAATCTCGACGGGCAGGAGGAGATCGCGCGTGAAGGTCTGGATCACGCGAAATTGCTGGTAGTCTTTTTTGCCGAATACGGCGACCGACGGCCCGGCGACGGCGAAGAGCTTCGTCACGACCGTCGCGACGCCTTCGAAGTGGCCGGGGCGCGACGCGCCGCAGAGCGCGTCGCTGACGCCGGCGACGTGCACGCGCGTGCGCTCGTCGGGCGCGTACATTTCGGAGATCGGCGGCGCGAAGACGAACGCGACGCCCTCTTTGGCGCACTGCTCGACGTCGCCGTCCAGATCGCGCGGGTAGCGCGCCAAGTCTTCGTTCGGACCGAACTGCGTCGGGTTGACGAAGATGGTGACCGCGGTCGCCGTCGCGCGGCGCGCCGCTTCACGCATCAACGCCCGGTGCCCGTCGTGGAGCGCGCCCATCGTCGGCACGAGGCCGAGCCGGCCGCCCTCCGCGCGAACCTGGTCCGCACGGGCGCGAAACTCGGCGACCGTGCGGAGGATCTCGGGGCGCGACATGGATTGTTCCAGAAAACGAGTGCACTAACCGGCGAGCTTGGCGAGCGTCGCGCGCTTCACGCACACCGCGAGCACTTCCATCGCCGCTTCGATCTCGGCGAGCGTCGGCAACGACGGCGCGATGCGGATGTTCCGATCGCGCGGGTCGTGGCCTTTCGGGTACGTCGCGCCGGCCTCGGTGAGCTTCACGCCGACGTCGTTCGCCATCTTCACGACGTTCTTGGCGAGGCCGTCGCCGGTGTCGAGGCTCACGAAATAGCCGCCGAGCGGCTTCGTCCAGGTCGCGAGACCTTTGCCCCCGAGCTCCTTCGCGAGCACGCGATCGACGAGATCGAACTTGGGCCGGAGCAGCGCGGCGTGCTTCTTCATGTGGTCGCGCAGGCCGTCCATGTCCTTGAAGAAGCGAACGTGACGGAGCTCGTTCAGCTTGTCGGGGCCGATCGTCGATTTCGACCGGTGCTGGCGGAACCAGCCGATGTTCGCGACGCTTCCGCCGATGGCGCCGATTCCCGCACTCGCAAACGACACCTTCGACGTCGAGCCGAAAATCAGTGGTCGATCGGCGACGCCGGCGGCCTTGCACGCTTCGAGGATGTTCTCGAGCTTCGGCGGTGAATCCGTCAGATGGTGGTGCGCGTAGGCGTTGTCCCAAATAATCCGGAAATCTTTCGCGCGCGGCTTCATCTTCGCGAACCGCTCGACGACGCGCGCCGAGCACGTCGCGCCCGTCGGATTTTCGTACTTCGGCACGATCCAGATCCCCTTCACCGACGCATCGTCGGCGGCGAGGGCCTCGACGCGATCCATCTCCGGGCCTTCGTCGGTCATGTCGACGGGAATCATCTCGATGCCGAAGTGCTCGCAAATGGCGAAGTGCCGGTCGTAGCCCGGCGACGGACAGAGGAATTTCGGCTTCTGCGCCGACCACGGGCCGTCGCCGCCCGGCACGCCGTGCGTGAGCGCGCGCGCCACGACGTCGTGCATGAGCGACAGGCTCGAATTGTCACCGAGCAGCACTTCGTTGGGCGCGACCTCGAGAAAATCGGCGAAGAGCGCCTTCGCCTCGGGCAATCCGTCGAGACCGCCGTAGTTCCGGCAATCGGTTCCGTCGGCGGCCTTGAAGTCGTTCGGCTCGAGGATCGAGATCAGGCCGTTCGCGAGATCGAGCTGAGCCGAACTCGGCTTGCCGCGCGTCATGTCGAGCGACAGCTTCTTGTCCTTGAACGCGGCGAAGCGGCGCTCCAGTTCCGGACCCGATGCTTTGAGTGTGGCGACGTCGATTGAGGGCAGTTCTGTCATGGGGAAGGCGCTCCCGCGCACGGTCTCGCTAACAGAACGGCTCGCCGACGAAAAGCCTCGTTCTCGGCGTGCGCGTTCCGGCTCGGAAGGTGTACCCGACCGCGCCGTTCAGCGCACGCGAAGCCGGAACGGCGGCCGCGGCGCCGCGCGAGTACACTCGCCGGACCATGAAGATGCTCCATCGCCCGGATTTGTTCGGCTGGTCGCAATTCGACACGGCGAGGAACATCGATTTTCACGGTCTCCTCTGGGTGCGCCCCGACGGCAACGTCGTGATCGACCCGTTGCCGCTCACCGACCACGACGCCGCCCACCTCACGGCCCTCGGCGGCGCCGCGCACATCGTCATCACCAATTCCGACCACGTGCGCGACGCGGCTCGCTTGAAAGAAACGACGGGCGCGCGCCTCTACGGCCCCGCCGCCGAGCGCGCGACGTTTCCCGTCGCGTGCGACGTCTGGCTCGCCGACGGAGATACCGTCGTTCCGAAGCTCACCGTCGTCGCGCTCGCCGGCTCGAAGACACCGGGCGAGCTCGCGCTCGTCCTCGACGGCACGACGCTCATCACCGGCGATCTCGTGCGCGCGCACTGCGGCGGCGCGCTCACGCTACTTCCCGACGCCAAGCTCGCCGATCGCGCCCTCGCCCTCGACTCGCTCCGCCGTCTCGTCGCGCTCGACGCGATCGACGCGGTACTCCCCGGCGACGGCTGGCCGGTGTTCCGCGGCGGGCATCAGGTGCTCAGCGAACTGCTCGAACGGCTTTGCTAGATTGCGTGAAGGGGGCTCAGTCGATGCAAGTCTTGCTTACGATCGCGTTCGTCTGCGCTTTTGTCGGGGCCTGCTCGGACGGCACGCCGAGAAGCTTGAATGACTTCAAGGATTCTGGCGGAGCGGGAGCGAACAGCGGCGGTTCCGGTGCTGTGAGCGCCGCGGGTACCGGCGGCGCATCGACGGGCACCGGAGGGGCCGCCAACGACGGCTCGCTCACGCCGGGTGGGAACGACGGCGCTTGCGATTTTCCGCTTTCCGAATGTTCGACGAAGCCCCAATGCAAGCTGCTCTACGCACACCGGCTGTATACGCCGACTTGCTCCGGGCCGTTCGTAGTGGTCGGCTGCGGAGACCTGGGTTGCGGGGCTTCACCAACGTTGGCTAACGACCCAACGGGGAACCTTTGGGGCTTTGAGAGCACCTGTATTCCGACAGGATGGACGTTCGTGGCACTTACCGGCGGTCCTTTTGACTGCCCCGACGGCGCGATGCCTGACGCTGCGATGCCTGACGCCGCCGCTCGCTGAATCTGACGCCTTCGTCGCGCGAGCACACGTCGTCGCTTCGAGCGCACACGCTTTTGCGGACGGCGCGCGCCGCGGGCAATCAAGAATAGAATCGCGCGCGTCGCTATCCGTCGTCCGCGGGACCCTAAGGAACCGCGCGCCGTCGCTACCCGTCGTCCGCTGGTCCGTAAGGAACCGGCGCGCCTTCGACGCGGGGTTTTTCGCCGGTGGCTTCGCCGAGGGTCTTCGGGGCGGCCATGCCGAAGCTGTGCTTGGCTTCGGGGAACGCGCCGCTCTGCACGTCGGCGATGTATTCGCGGGTCGCTGCGACGATCTCGTCGCCGAGCTCGCGGTAGCGTTTGACGAATTTGGGCTGAATTTCGCGGAACATGCCGAGAAAATCGTAAGAAACGAGGACCTGTCCGTCGCAGTGCGGTCCGGCTCCAATGCCGATGGTCGGCACGTCGACGGTCTCGGTGATGCGCCGCGCGAGATCGGCGGGCAACGCTTCGAGCACGATCGCGTACGCGCCGGCTTGCTGCAGCGCTTGCGCGTCGAGCATGACGCGCGTCGCGGCGTCTTCGCCCTTGCCTTGGACGCGAAAGCCGCCGAGCGCGTGAATCGATTGCGGCGTGAGCCCGACGTGACCCATCACGGGGATCCCCGCGGCGACGATGCGACGCACGGTTTCGCCGATGGCAACCCCACCCTCGAGCTTGACCGCTTCGGCGTGGCCTTCCTTCACGAGTTTCCCCGCCGCTTCGAGCGCTTTTTCGCTCGAGAGCTGGAAGCTCATGAATGGCATGTCGACGACGACGTGCGCGCGGCGCGCGACGCGCGCGACGGCTCGCGCGTGATACGCCATCTCGTCGATGGTGACGGACAAGGTGTTCGGCTGGCCTTGCACGACCATCCCGAGTGAATCACCGACGATGAAAATGTCCGCGCCGGCCTCGTCGAGGAGACGCGCCATCGTCGCGTCGTACGCGGTCACGACCGCGAGCTTCGGTCCCTGTTTTCGGGCCCGGATACCGGGTACCGTTACCTTTTCTCGATTCATGGTGTTTTCTCGCTCGCGCGGTCGCGCGGAAAACGAGCTCAGTTCGAGACGGCGGTCGTCACGACGTCGCCATTCACGAACGTGACCGTCGAGCCCGAGACGCAATAGTCGAACATCGTCACGAGGCCCAAGGCATTGGTGATGCTCACCTTGTCCCCCGTGATGGAATAAGTGTCGCTGTCGTCGACGCTGCGCGCCAGGGTGACGTCGCACGAACAGCCGCTGGTGTCCGAGGTGCACACCGCCGCCGCGTTCGTGTACTTGGTGGTCAGCGACATCTGGGCGTCCGCGCACGTCCCGCTGATGCAGGTGCTCGGGTAAGTCGCGTGCTGCTTCCACGACTCGGAGCCGGTCTGGTGCGCCGTGCCATCCTTCTGGAAGGTGATCGATCCGTCGGTCTCGGCGCTCAGGTAGGTCGATTCGGCGCCGGAGCACTGCACGCTCGTCAGCGGCACCCCCGTGGTGCACGTGGACGTGTATTTCCACGTGCCGATCAGGCTCCCCCCGCACGGCTCCGGGACGGCGCACGAGCTCGCAGCCGGAGTGGAATTACTGCCGCACGCAACGAGCGACGCGGCGGCAAACAGGGCAACGACGAACCGGTTCATGAAAGGCGCTCCTCGACCCGGCGCGACTTCGGCCGGACCGGCGAGCTTACTCGAATTTTCCGCTTCGCGGGCCTGTGGCCATTTGGCCTTCCCGGCTGCGGCGCCCGTCCTTGTTTCCCCGGCTTCGAGGCGTCTTCGCCGAGCAAGCGCTCGAGAAGCCCGCGAAGGGCCGCTCTTTCTTTGGATCCGAGGCCGCGCATGGCCTCGTCGACACCGGACATCACGCCCGGGGTCACCGCGTCGAGCCACGCCTGCCCCTTCGGCGTCACCTCGACGAGGAAGCGACGGCGGTCCTGCCGGTCCTTCTTGCGACGGACGAACCCCGACGACTCGAGCTCGTCCAGGAGACGCGACATGCCCGCCGGGTGCTGCGCGTTCGCGTACGCGAGATCGCGTTGCGATGTGGGACCATTTCGCGCGAGGTAGCACACGGTCTGCCAGATGAAGATCGATTCACCCCGCCCCTCGAGCTCGGCCGCGAGCGCCATCCAGAGGAGGCGCCGGCTTCTACCGACCAGACGATAGATTTCTTCGGCGACCGGCGCGCCTCGGACATCCGCCATCGCACGAGAGCATGAGCCCGACCAGTTGCGGTTGCAATGCTTGCGATTACAATCATTGCGCTCGCAACGAAATCCCCGTGCTCCGGCGGCTCTCGCTAGAACCGTCCCGCGGGCCCCCGCCGAAACCCGGTTTCCGAGATGTGGATCGTCCAACTCGCTCTCCGACGGCCGTACACCATCGCCGTCCTCTCTTTCTTCATTCTCCTGATGGGCACCTTGTCCATCACGAAGATGCGGGCGGACATTTTTCCGACGATCGACATTCCGGTCGTCCTCGTGGTCTGGAGCTACCCGGGCATGTCCGCCGAGGACATGGAACGGCGCGTG
>Ga0265320_10000219_pt1 | contig 46488 bp, 34 predicted proteins | sample 4827metaG_FD_202087 | JGI IMG/M metagenome (GOLD analysis project Ga0265320, IMG submission 202087) | Rhizosphere microbial communities from Carex aquatilis grown in University of Washington, Seatle, WA, United States - 4-8-27 metaG | ecosystem: Host-associated > Plants > Roots > Rhizosphere >... | reverse complement strand
GGCGCGCGCGCGGACGACCGAACCGTCGGAGAGCTCGACCTCGGAGACAGCGCCATCTCGAGTCTCGATGCGCATCGCGCGCCGGTCGGTGAGAATCGTCGCGCCCCCGCGCCGCGCGATGTCGGCGAGGCGAGTGGTGACGGTCCCCATGCCGCCCCGGACGATCATCCACGTGCCGCCACTGCCCGGAAGGCGGCACATGTTGTGGACGAGGAAATTCATGCCGGTGCCAGGCGTGTCCCAACCACCGGAGAGCCCGGAGAAGCCGTCGGTGACGGCGTACATCGCTTTGACGAGGTCGCTCTCGAAACCGAATCGCTCGAGGTAGTCGCGGACCGGCCGGCGACACAGCTCGACGAAGACCTGACGCAGCGCCGGGCGCACATAGCGTTCCGCCGTGTCTTCGATGGAGAGCGGCTCGGTGAGCCACGTCGGAGCGATGTCGTCGCGAAGCGCGTCGAGCTCCCGACCGAGCGCCTCGTGAGCGCGGTAGTCGGCCGCGGAGAAAAACTTCAGAAATTGCGCCTTCGTGCTCTCGGTGTCGGAGCCGAAGAGGAGGTACCGGTTCCCGGTGGTGGGCAGGAAGTAGTGCGGATCCCGTCGAATGAGCGGCAGCTCGAGGTCAAGCTCGGCGAGGAGCTCCGGCGGCATCAGCCCGAGCAAATAAGCGCCTGTAGAAGCGCGAAGGCCGGGCACGCGCGCGAACGGTGATTCTGTTCGGGCTGCCCCCCCGACCACGGAATGCTCCTCGACGACCAGGACGTCCCGACCCGCTTTCGCGAGCATCGCGGCACAAACGAGCCCGTTGTGGCCCGCTCCAACGACGAGCACGTCGACCTCTTTCGCCTGAATTGCCACAACCGGAGGCTACCATCGAGTCGCGAGTGGGAGAGCGCGCCACGAGTACGAGTAGGGGGGTGTGCGGCCCCTCCGAGCCCTCGGGAAAAGCCATGGCGGCCCGTCGCATCCGTCGTCCCACACACTAAAGATCGGCTTCTCTCGACATTTGGAGAAGACGCGAGGATTATAGAGAATCGCCCGAGGCGCTCCGGAGCTGCACACGGTGCCGAAAGAGGATTTCGACGAAGCTCACGAGCAGACCGTGGTGTTCGAGAGGGCAGATCTCATCAGTGGGGTCGCCGCACCGGCACCAGGGCGGATGCACGTGCTCGTTCGGATGGACGGCTCCGACGTCGGACAGGTGACGACGCTCACCGGGACCGACCTTCAGATCGGACGCCTCGCACGAAACTATCTCCACCTGCCGTTCGAGGGCGTGAGCCGGCAACACGGACGACTGGTGTGGCAAGACGGCGCGTACTGGGTCGAGGATCTCGCGTCGGCGAACGGCACGTTCGTGCAGGGCACGCGCGTCACTCGCCACCGGCTCAGCGACGGCGACGTCGTGCAGTTCGGACCGCGCGTCGTCTTCCGCTATTCGGTCACCGACACCGGCGAAGAGAAGATCCTCCGCCAGCTCTACGAGTCGAGCGTGAAGGACGCGCTGACGACTTGCTTCAACCGCGACTACTTCAACGAACGGCTGAAGGCAGAAGTCGCGTACGCGAAGCGTCACGAGACGGAGCTGTCGCTGGTCCTGTTCGATCTCGACCACTTCAAGAACGTCAACGACACCTACGGACACCCGGCGGGCGACGCGGTGCTGATCTCCACGGTGAACGCTCTGTCGAAGACGCTCCGGACCGAGGACGTCCTCGCGCGCTACGGCGGCGAAGAGTTCGCCGTCATCCTCCGCGGCATCGAACTGTCGCTCGCGGCCGGGGTGGCGGACCGACTACGCGCGCTCGTGGAAGGAGCGATCGTCAAGCACGACGAGCACGTGATTCGGATCACGTTGAGCGCCGGCTGCTCTTCACTCGCGAGCGCGCCCGAGCCGACCATCGAGCGGCTCATCGAGCAAGCGGATCGCCGGCTGTACGCCGCCAAGCACGCCGGTCGAAATCGCATCGACTCCTCGGCGTGAGCATGTCCGCAGAACGCCGGTCCGCATCTTCACGGACCCAGGAGACCGACGAGTGACGCTCACGACGCGTCTCCGGTCCGTCGCCATCGACATGGCGGCGCGGGCCAGGGTCTTTCGTTACGTGCCCGAGCTCAGCCTCGGAAAAATCAGCGCCGCGCGCTTGCTCGAACAAGCCGCGGAACGTTGGCCCGATCGCCCCGCCCTCCTCTACTCGGACGAACGCTACACCTGGGCCGATTTTCATCGAGAGGCGAGCCGCTGGGCGCGATTTTTCCTCGCGCGCGGCGTCGTTCGCGGCGACGTCGTGGCCGTGCTGATGGACAACCGCAGCGAGTACGTCTTCGCGCTGCTCGGTCTTTCGATGATCCGCGCGACCGCGGCCTGCGTGAACAGCCACGTCGTCGGCCATGCTCTCGCGCATGCGCTTCGCATCGTCAGTCCGCGCTTCGTGCTCGTCGGCTCCGAGCACGAGCGAGCGATGCGGGACGTCGACGTCGACCCCGCGCTGAAAACCCCCGCGCGACTCTGGGTGCACCGCGATCGCGACGCGGCGTCGGAAGCGCCGCCAATCAACGAGGAGCTCGCGGCGACGAGCACTCGAATCGTCGACGACCCGTCGCACGGGCGGATCGACGAACCGGCGTCGTATCTCTACACCTCGGGCACGACGGGGCTTCCGAAGGCCGCGAAGATCACCAATCAACGCTCGATCCTCGCGTCACTCGGGTTCGGCAAGGTGTTCCACGAGGCGACCGCGGAAGACGTGATCTACGTGGCGTTGCCGCTCTATCACGGCAACGCACAGTGGGGTGGCCTCGGCGCCTGTCTCGCGACCGGCGCGGCGCTCGCGCTGCGGCGCAAGTTCTCCGCGTCGGCGTTCTTTACCGACGCCGTTCGGTTCGGTGCGACGCGCATGATGTACATCGGTGAGCTCTGCCGATACCTCGTGTTGTCGCCCGAAAATCCGGACGAACGCCGTCACCGAATTCGCATGGCGGTCGGCAACGGTCTCCGCAAAGACGTCTGGGAGGCGTTCAGCGCGCGCTTTCGGATCCCGGTGATCCGCGAATTCTACGGGGCCACGGAGGGCAACTCCCCCATCATCAACCTGGAGGGACGTCCGGGGATGCTGGGCCGGCTCGTCTTCGGGCAGGCGCTCGTCGCCTGCGATCCGGAAACCGGTGACGTCGAACGCGACGGCCGAGGACACTGCGTACGCCGCACGCGCCCGTCCGATCACGGGCTCTTGGTCGCGCGGATCTCCGCGACCGCGCGCTTCGACGGGTACGCCGACGCGAGCGCGACGAACGCGAAGATTCTACGCAACGTGTTCCGGGACGGCGACGCCTGGTTCAACAGCGGCGACGTACTCCAACTGCACGACGACGGCTGGGTGAGCTTCGTCGATCGCGTCGGCGACACCTTCCGATGGAAGGGCGAGAACGTTTCGACCAACGAAGTGGCCGAAGCCCTCAACCTTGCCGCGGGCGTCGTCGAGAGCAACGTCTACGGGGTGACCGTGGGCAACGCGGAAGGCCGAGCCGGTATGGCGAGCCTGCGCGTCACCGCGGATTTTTCGCTCGACGCCTTCGCGTCGCACGTCATGGTGACGTTGCCGCGCTACGCCCGGCCGCTATTCCTTCGGCTCGACGAAGCCGCGCGCACCACCGGGACCTTCAAGTACCAAAAGACCGACTACCAGCGAGACGGGTTCGACCCGGACGCGGTACGGCGTCCGCTGTTCGCTCTCGTCGACGGAGCATATCGACCGCTCGACCGCGAGCTCTACGCGCGGATCCAATCGGGCGCTGCGGACGTCGGTTAAGCCGGTCGACGTCTTGCTTCACACGCCGATGTCGCGGGGGATTCAGCGGCCCTCGAACTTCGGGGGGCGCTTTTCGAGAAAGGCGCGGACGCCTTCGTCGTAGTCGCGGCTCGCGTAGCAATCGCTGACCGAGCGGTCGACCCCCTCGACGTCTCGCGCGCTCGCCGGCTTTCTGAGCTCGCGCGCGACGACCTTGACGCTCTTCAGAGTAAGGGGTGCATTTTCCGAAATCTGCGTCGCGGTCGCGCGGACGTAGGCGTCGAGGTCCGCCTTCGGTTTCACCTCGGTGACGAGCCGGCGCGCCAACGCTTCGGTGGCGTTGAACCGGCGCGCCGTGAAGAAAAATTCCTTCGCCGTCGAAGTGCCGACGACGTCGACCAGGGTTTCGATGCCCGACGGCGGGTAGCCGAGGCCGAGCCGCGCGGCGGGCACCGCGAACGTCGCGTCGTCGGCCGCGTACCGGAGGTCCGCCGTGATCGCGATGGCGACCCCTCCGCCCACGCAAAATCCGTGAATCATTGCAATGAGGGGCTTGTCGAAGTCGAGCAAGGCGGCGAACGCGCGGACGTTCGCCGCGTCGTATTCTCGGGCCCCATCGCCGGAGCGCATCCGGCTGAACTCCGAGATGTCGGCCCCCGAAATGAACGCCACGTCGCCCGCGCCCCGAACGACGACGACGCGCACGTCGGCGTCCGCGGCTAGCCGGGCGAGCACACCGGGGATTTCTAGCCACATCCCGAGCGAGATCGCATTGCGTCGCTCCGGATAGTCGAACACCAAAAATCCAATCGCGCCCTCTTTTTCGAGACGAACGGTGCCGGCCATGACCGCCCGGACTCTAGTGCCTCGATTCGCTAGAATCGAGGCACCACGAGAGAAAGAGTGGACGAGTCACACGGGAATTTCGATGCCCTCCCCCATGTGGGGGGCGTCGGTTCCTATCGCCTCGATGGACTCGTCCTACTAGAGCGTGGAGCGCGTTTCGGCTACGGGTTCTCCATGTCCGAGCGTGGTAGCCTGCGCCGCGTGTGGGGTCTCGGGAGTCGCAAGGTCATCGTTTTCGTCGCGTTCATCGCGGCGGCGTGCGGCAGTAGCTCCGGCGATGCGTTGTATCGCGCGGCCTCGATCATCGAGCCCGGAACGGGCGGCACCACTGCGACTGGCGGAACGAGTACGACCGGCGGAACGCTCGCGACCGGCGGCGACGCGACGAGTACGGGAAGCGCGACCGGCGGAACGATCGAGAGCGCGGGTGGCTCGCTATCGACCGGCACCGGCGGCACGACCTCGATGGACGAGAGCGGTGGTGCCGACGCCGGACTCTCGGCAAGCGCAACGCCGGGAATCGTCTCGTGCGGCAACAAGCCGTGCGTCCTCGACGCGTCGCCTGCCGTCCACGACGTGTGCTGCATCGGAAGCCCGTTCGTTCCGAGTCTGTGCGTGGCGGCGCCGTCGTCGGGGTGCCAGTCGGCGTTCAGCCCGACGACGATTGCGTGCGACGACGCGGCCGATTGTCCCGATGGAAAGCGGTGTTGCGGCGCCGCGGACGGCTCGTCCTGCAAGACGAGTTGCCCCGAGCTCACCTTGTGCCGCACCTCCGCCGAGTGCCCCGGAAAGCGCTGCCTACCGTTCGCGGCGCTGCCGGAATACAGCACTTGCCAGTGAAATTCGGCGGCTGAGCGTCGCGGAGCGCCTCGACCCGACTCGGTTCGAGGCTGCTACACTCGCGCCGTGCTCGCGAGCCTCCTCGGAATCCGGCCAGAGGATCGACGCGTCGCAACGTTCGCGTTCCTGACGTTGCTCGGCTTGATGACGGCCCATTCGCTGCTCGAAACGGCGCGGGACACGCTGTTCCTTTCCCATCTTCCGGCGCGCGATCTCCCGCTCGCCTACGTCGCGATCGCCGTGATCGCGTTTCTGATCGCCGCGGTGAGCCGTCGTTTCGAGGGCGCGGTCCCGCGACGGATCGCCCTCTCGATCGCGCTCGTCCTCGGCGGCGCGATCACCGCGAGCTTCGGGTTCTGGGTCACGTCCGAGAGCATGGTGGCGCTGATCTCGCTCTACGTGTGGACCGGGGTTCTGGCCACCATCGTGGTCGTTCAATTCTGGCTCCTGGTGGCCCACGCGCTCGATTTCGGCCAGGCGAAGCGCACGTTCGCGATCATCGGCGCCGGGGGATTGGTCGGCGCGGTGCTCGGTTCGGCGACGGCCGGCGGCCTCCTCATGATGGTGGCGCCGAGCTCGCTCTTGTTCGTCTCCGGGTCGATCTTCGCCGTCACGGCGGTGCTCCCGCAGTTTCTCACCATGCGCCGCGCCGCCCCGGGCGCAAAACCCAAAAAAATTCACGACGCTCGACCGTCGTTCACGCTCCTCCGCGAAGAGCCGTACCTCAGACGCATGCTCTGGGTCGCGCTCTTGTCGAGCATGCTCTTCACCGGCGTCGACTTCGTCTTCAAGGCCCAGGCGTCCGTCGATCTCGCGCCCGATCAGCTCGGCCCGTTCTTCGCTCGCTTTTACGCGGTGTCGAGCGTGCTCGCGCTCCTCGTTCAGGTGTTCGCCGCGCCTCGCCTGCTCCGGGTGCTCGGCGTGAACGGCTCGCTCCTCGTCTTGCCGTCGCTGCTCCTGGTGAGCTCGGCGGGGTTCGTGCTCACCGGCGGGCTCGGCGCGGCGCTCTTGATGCGCGGCACCGACGGGACCCTGCGACACTCGCTTCACCGCACCGGCACGGAGATCCTTTCGGTGCCGCTCTTGCCGGCCGTTCGCGAGCGCTTCAAGGGCTTCGTCGAGGCGGTCGGCCAGCGGGGGGGTCAGGGCCTCGCGTCGCTCTTGCTCCTCGCGGCGACCTCCGTCGGCGCGCGGCCACTGCAGATCGGCTGCGGACTCGTCGCGTTCGCCGCGCTCTGGATCGTCGTGTCGAGCGGCATCAAGCCGCACTACCTCGAGCTCTTCCGGCGAAACCTCCGGCAAGGCGTCCTCGAGACGCACGTCGAAGTTCCGGATCTCGACTTGAACTCGCTCGAAGCGCTGATCGCGGCGTTGAGCTCGCCGAACGACTACGAAGTGACCGCCGCGCTCGATCTCCTCGCCGCCTTCGGTAAGACGAACCTCATTCCGGCGCTCATCCTCTATCACCCGTCGACCGACGTCGTCCTTCGCGCGTTCTCGTTGCTCTCCGGCTCGGATCGTCCCGATCTCGATCGACTCGTGGAGCGGCTGATCCAGCACGAAGACGACCGGATCCGTGCCGCGGCGCTCCGATTTTCGGCAGCCCGCTCCGAGCAAAGCCTGCTCGAGTCCATGGCGAAGGATCCGTCCCCGTTGGTTCACACGACGGCGGTCGTGGAGCTCATCGGGCGCGGCGCGATCGCCGAAGCGAAGGGGACTGTGCTCCTCCGCGGCATCGTCGACGGAAGCTCGTCGGAGCTCCGCCGCGCGCTCGCCGTCTCGGCGCGCGATCTGCCTCGCGGTCGGTACCCGTGGACGTTGGTCGAGCTCGCGTTCCGGAACGAAGACGGCCTCGACGCCGAGGTCGCCCGCTCGATGGCGGCTGCGCCCGAGCTCGACTACGTACCGACTCTCGTACGCTTGCTCGGCGATCGCGACTGTCGCGAGGACGCGCGAACGGCAATCATCGGGCTCGGCGAGCCCGCGCTCGATTCGCTCGACGACGCGATGGGCGACCTCGGCCTCCCGAGGGCAGTCCGGCGCCACTTGCCGCGCACGATTTCGCGCTTCGCGGGCACGCGCGCCGCGGAGGTGCTCGAGCGGCACATCGCGACCGAGCCCGACGAGCTGGTCGCGTCGCAGATCGTCCGCGGGCTCGGACGGCTGCGCGCCGCCGATCCGACCCTCGCCGTCGATCGGCGCATGCTCCTCGAACGGTCGCGCGCGGCGCTCCAGCGCGCCGTCACGCTGCTCTTCTGGCGAGTCACGTCGCATGCGTTCACCGGCACCGAAGTCACCGGTCGCAGCGCGGTCGCCGAAGTGCTGGGCGCGCTCCTTTCCGACAAAGAGTCGATGGCGCTCGAGTCCGTGTTTCGGATCCTCAAGGTGCTCGACCCTTCGGAAGAATTCGAAATCCTCTTTGCCGGCCTCCGGAGCACCGACGCGCGCCGTCGAGAGAACGGCCGAGAGCTCTTGAGTCACGTCGTTCCGGAGCCGCTCCGCGGGGGCATCCTCGCCATGCTCGGCGATGGACCGCCGACGGCGCGACTGTCCGCGGCGCGACGGTTTCACGATCCGGAAGGGTGCGAGCGCTTCGAACGCGTCGCCGAGCGACTCGTCGCGACGCACGAACCGACGCGCGCCGTCGCGATGGCCGAGCTCGGCGCCCTGCACGCCGATTGTCTCCGCCGCATGCTCCTCGACTCGAGCGACGCGCTCCGCGGCGTCGCGAGCTATCGCATCGCCGAGCTCGGCCTGGACGAGCTCGTGCCCGAGCTCCGGACGCAACCCGCCGGCGGGCAGGGAGCGCTCGCGGAGCTGTCCGAGCGCGCCGTCGATCTCTTCGAGCAGCAAGCGATGGAGTCCGGTCGTGTCGGCTGAGCCGGAACGGATGGGGCGGCTCGAGCGGCTCCTCGCGCTCCGATCGCTCCCCGGTTTGTCTCAGCTCGAGCCGTCGCATCTCGCGATGCTGGCAGAGGTGACGAAGGAGCGACTGCTTCGCAAAGGCACGACCTTGTCGTTTGCCGGAGAGCCCGTGCGCGCCGTGCACCTCCTGCGTTCCGGCGAGGTCGCGATCATGCGCGAGGGCGTCGCGATCCGGAAATACCGCGGCGGCGACGTCGTCGGCAGCATCTCCGCGCTCTCGCGCGACCCGCTCGGGCAACACGCCGTCGTCACCAGCGACGCGCGAACGTTCGAGATCGAGCGGGACGATCTCGAGGACGTCTTCGAGGAGAGTTTCCCCCTACTCCACTCGGCGCTTCGCGGGATGATGCGCGGCGTCCTCGGGGCCCGCCTCCAGATCCCCGTCGACGCGGGCTTTCCGGAACCCGTGCTCGACTCGTCCCGTTCGCATCCTCGCGAGCTCGGCCTGGTCGACCGCGTGCTCTTCGGACGGCGGCTCATCCTGTACGGAACCGGGAGCGTCGAGGCGCTCGCGGATCTCGCCCGCGATATGACGTCGATCGAGATCCCGCGCGGCGCCGAGGTGTGGCCCATCGGCATCCCGTCGCCGTACTCGCTTCTCCTCTACGGCGGGCTCATTCGATGCGAGACGACGAAGGGACAGACGTTTTCCTTCGGTCCCGATTCGGTCGTGGGCGGCATCGATTCGCTCGCCGCCGAGCCCAGGTGGTTTCGCGCCGTCGCCGAGACGGACGTCGTGGCGCTCCGGAGCGACGCGACGCATCTCATGGACGTCATCGAGGATTATCCGGAGATGGGCCTTGGCATTCTGCGCGCCGCGGCGCGGGTCCTGTCCGAGCTCAACGAACGCGTGGACCGCATCACCCTCGACGGGCGTGTCAGCCCTTGACGTGCAAGCTCGTGACGAAGCTCCAGAAGTCGTCACGGGCGCGTTCGACCAGCTCGGTCCGCCCGTACATGACGACGCGATACGGTGAGCCCGCGGTCGGCACGAGCGCGATGACCCGGCTGCGATCCGGACGCTCGACGGTCTTGTCTTCGCGCGGCGACACCGGAATCGATTGGCGTAGGACGCCGCGCACCTCGACGAGGACGGCGCGACGCCCGTCGGGGAGTGGTCTCACGTCGATGCTCTGCTTGTCGACGCGCGAAAAGACGTCCGTTTCTCGAGCGAGCGCGTCGTCGGCCCACTCCTCGGGCGTCGCGCCGTGCGTCGGACGATAGAGCGAGACGTAAATGTCGACCTGCTCGTAGCCGCCGTCGCCTCGCTGCGGATAAGCCACGAAGTGGCCCTTCTCCGCCGACATGATCGGCGCGCCGTAAAATCGCCAATCGGCGGGAACGGTCCACGCGAGCTCCTCACGGCCGTCCATCGGACGCGTCGGAGGTGCGGCGCTCGCGACGGGCGCACTCGCCGACGGCGCGGCGGTTCCATGGTCGTCCTTGGCGCGCGGGGTGCACCCCCAAAAAAACCCAACCGCGACGACGGCCGCGACGAACCTCGCGATCCCGCGAGGTTCGGAGACCGTCGGGGCCGCCGCTTCACGCTGCATGGAAACGCCGATGCCCCGGGCTAATCGAGCTGTTCTTTGGTTTTCAAGAAGTGGAGAGCGGGCCACTCTTCTTCCGCGGTGTCGAGGTGCCACTTGTTCCGCGCGAGGAACACCTTCATGCCGGTATGATCGTCGGCGATGCTCCCCTGGTTCGCCTCGATGAACTTCTCGAGTGTCCGCGGTTCGTCGGTCTCGATCCAGCGCGCGGTGTAAAGCGCCGTTCCCTCGAAGCGCACCGGGATGTCGTATTCGGTGCGGATCCGATCCGCGAGCACGTCGAACTGCAGCGCGCCGACGACCCCGACGATGAAGCTCCCGCCCGCGAGCGGCTTGAACACGTGCGCCGCGCCCTCTTCCGCGAGCTGTTCGAGCGCGCGCCCGAGGTGCTTCGCGCGCATCGGATCTTCCGGACGCACCCGCTGGAGGAGCTCCGGCGCGAAGCTCGGAATGCCCGTGAAGTGCAAGGATTCGCCCTCGGTGAGCGCGTCGCCGATCCGGAGCTTGCCGTGATTCGGCAGCCCGATGATGTCGCCCGCGAACGCCTCGTCCGCGACTTCGCGGTCCTGGGCCAAAAAGAGCAGCGGATTGTGCGCCTTCATGATCGCGCCGCTCCGCACGTGAGACAGCTTCATCCCGCGCTCGAAATGGCCCGAGCACAGCCGCACGAACGCGACGCGGTCGTGATGCTTCGGATCCATGTTCGCCTGGATCTTGAAGACGAACGCCGTCACTTTCGATTCGTTCGGGTCCACGAGGCGCTCGACGGCTTTTTGCGGGCGCGGCGGCGGCGCGATGTCGGCGAGCCCGTCGAGCAGCATGCGCACGCCGAAGTTGTTGATCACACTGCCGAAGAACACCGGCGTCATGTGCCCTTCGCGATACGCTTCGAGCTCGAACGGCGGACAGAGTCCGCGCGCCATCGCGACTTCCTCGCGCAGCGTCTTGGCCGCCGATTCCGGCAAGAGCTCGTCGATCTTCGGATCCGAGAGCCCCTGACAGTGCACGCCCTCGTCGCGCACGTTCTTCGCGCCGCGCTCGCTGAGCACGAGCTCGTCGCGGAACAGATCGTAACAGCCGCGAAAGCTCCGGCCCATGCCGATGGGCCAGCTCGCCGGGGTGACGTGGAGCTGGAGCGTCTGCTCGATCTCGTCGAGGAGCTCGAAGGGTTCGCGGCCCTCCCGGTCCAGCTTGTTGATGAACGTGATGATCGGCACGTTCCGCATGCGGCACACTTCGAACAGCTTCCGGGTCTGCGTTTCGATGCCCTTCGCGGCGTCGAGCACCATGACGGCGGAGTCGACGGCGGTCAGCGTGCGGTACGTGTCTTCGCTGAAGTCCTCGTGGCCTGGCGTGTCGAGGAGGTTGAACGTGCGCCCGGAATAGTCGAAGCACATCGCCGACGCGGTCACCGAAATGCCGCGCTCTTGCTCGACCTTCATCCAATCCGAGCGTGCGCGGCGCTGTTCCCCGCGCGCCTTCACCGCGCCGGCGAGCTGAATCGCGCCGCCGAACAGGAGCAGCTTCTCGGTGAGCGTCGTCTTGCCGGCGTCCGGATGCGAAATGATCGCGAACGTACGCCGGCGCGAAATGGACTCACTGACGGACGTCATCGGTTCTCGGGGACGCTGCACTAGCATGCCCACCACCCCTCCGTCCTCGGCGGCCCGGGCGCGCCGGATCCTGCGACGATCCCAGGTTTCTCGTCGATGACGCGCCGCCGTCGACGCGCGACGGCGCGAAATGCCGTACGCGCCGAGATCCGGCTCGACTGAAAATAGCCCGCACGGCGACGCCTCGGCACGTTCGTTCGACCGTGCTGTATGACGAAACGCTGACAGACGAACTCGCCAAATATGACCGAAAGGTGGCGGATTCAGCCCGGATCGCCGCTTAATCTGCGGGCGAGGTCAACGTGATCATCATCGCCTTTTTCGTCCTGCACTGGGAGCTCTCGATCTTTTCGCAGACGTTCTTTTTGCACCGGTACGGCGCACATCGAATGTTCACGATGTCGAAGGGCTGGGAACGGTTTTTCTACCTGTTCACTTACGTGACGCAGGGGTCGAGCTTCCTCGTGCCGCGCGGCTACGCCGTGCTGCACCGGATGCATCACGCCTTCAGCGACACTCCGGAAGACCCGCATTCGCCGCTCAACCACCCGAACGCGGCGGTCATGATGCTGGCGACGAAGAAGAAGTACGACGATTTCGCGTACCAGCGCGTCGAACCGGAAGCGCGCTTCAAGGGCGGCTACCCGGAGTGGCCCGTCGTCGACCGCATCGGCCAGTCGTGGATGGCGCGGCTCGCGTGGATCACCGGGTACACCCTTTTCTACGTCAAGTTCGCGACCGCCCCCTGGATGTTCGCGCTACTTCCCATCCACTACGTGATGGGCCCAGTGCATGGCGCCATCGTCAACTGGTGTGGCCACAAGTACGGCTACCAGAACTTCGACAATCACGACGATTCGAAGAACACGCTCGTGTTCGACTTTTTGACCGGCGGTGAGTTGTTCCAGAACAACCACCACAAGTTCGGGATGAGCCCGAACTTCGCGGCGCGGTGGTTCGAGATCGACCCCACGTACACGGTGATCCGCGTCCTCTCGGCGCTCCGCATCATCGACGTCTCGGGCGCCCAGAAAATCCGCTACCCCGCCGAGCGCGCCGTCTCTTCGGCGGCCTGAGCGGTCCCCCGGATCGGAGGGCCCGCCGCCGCCTGGCGGTGCGCCGGCCCGACGATGCCGCGTTGCGTCCGGGTACACCCATCGCCCCGGGAGTGCTACGTCTCCGCCGCGGGAGAACCATGAAACGAGAGAAGCGATTGACGAAGCGTGAGCGGAAAGAGTCGTCGGGCGGTGGCGACCATCAGCACGAGCATCAGCACATTCACTGCATCGCCTGCGGGCGGCACATGGACTCGGACGAGTTTTCCGCGTCGCCGCCGACCGCGAAGATCATCGCCTGCCAGCACGGCTCGAAGTTCCCGGTGTGCGCGTCCTGCGTGAGGCAGGGGCAGAAGCTCCTCGACGAGCACGATCGGACCGGACAGCCCGTGAAGACCGTCGGCGCCTGGCACTAAAGCGCCCCGAATTACTAGCCTCCAAGGCCGTCTCGAGGGATGCTCTCGAGTTCTGCGCATCTTCTCTTGGAGGCTTCATGACTTTGCGACACCACAAATCGGCCACGGCCGCACTCTTCCTGCTCGTCACCGCGCCGTTCGGCTGCGCTGACGACGCGAACCCCACATCCAAAGGGGGCCCTGACGGCGGCAAGCCGTCGCACCCCGGCACGGAGGCCGGGACCGACGGCGGCGGAGGGAGCACGAGCACGCCCGATGGCGGCAGCAGCGCGCCCGACAGTGGACCGAGCGGCGTCGGCACGAACGACGGCGGCATCGATAAAGGGGTCGGCGATGGCGGCTACGTGGCGTGCGTCCCCGACGAAAGCGCGCCGGTTCCTGCCGATCGCTGCATCCCCGACGCGCCGGACGGCTCGGCGACTCCCGCGTGCAACACCTGGCAGAAGGTCGTGGTGCCCGGCGCGGTGTGCAGCGACGGCAGCCCTTACAAGATTTTCGTCAACTACTCGAACACCAGCAACGACCTCGTCGTGAGCTTCGAACCCGGCGGCGCGTGCTGGGACTACGAGAGCTGCTCGGGCGCCGGCGGCATTCGCGGTGCGGCGAACCCCAATGGCATCCCCGACGACCACATGGCGACGTACCAGTACTTGAACCTGCTTCGTCGCACCGACGACAACCCCGTCAAAGACTACAACATGGTGTTCGTCTCGTACTGCACCGGCGACGTCCACACCGGGAACAAGGTCGCGACGTACACGAGCAGCGACGGCAAAAAGAGCATCACGTTCCGGCACAACGGCCACGCGAACTCGCTCGCCGTCGTCGACTGGATCAACAAGACGTTCAAGACCGTGCCGAAGATGCTGGCCACCGGGTGCAGCGCGGGCGGCGCGGGCTCGCTCCTCAACTACCTCTTCTTGCGCGACGGCGTGAAGGGCGCGCAGTGCGGTTACCTGCTCGACGATTCCGGCCCGATCTTCCACAGCAACGGCCCGTCGGCGCAGCTCGATCAGACGATCCGGGCGGCGTGGAACACCGACACCGTCCTCGACGAGCTACAGGGCAAGATCCCGATCGAACCCGCGCAGATCAAGGCGGACTACGGCCTCATCAACGTGGCCGTCGCCAAGCAGTTCCCCCACGATCGCCTCGCGCTCACCGCGTACCGAGAGGACTTCAACTACTCGCTCTACTCCTACCAGCGCTTCTTCCCGGGCTCGACCGAAGCGGAAATTCACGCGTTCTGGTGGCAGGACATGACGGCGCTCATCAAGACCTTCGACGGCCTGTCGAATTTTTCGTACTACATCCCGTACTTCCGAGCGGACAATTGCAGCCATTGCGTCTCGATCCCGCCGCTCGATCACGACGTCACGACGATCCTCACGCAACCGTGGCTCGGCAGCGAAATTCCGCAGGACCATATCGACCTGAAAGGGTTCACCGCGAACCTGATGGACGACACGAAGCCGCTCATGGACTACGTGCAGGCCGTTCAACCGAACGAGAGCTTTACGCCGGCCGAGTCCGCCTCGTGCATGGCGGGCGGAACCTTGACGTCGAAGGATCAGTGAGACCGCGGCGTGATCTTCACGACGTCGACGCACTCGTCGGCGACTTGACCGGCACCTAGCGAATAGCGCGACGACGGTCGGCGCGGCGCCTCGGACTTCGGGGCGCCGTCCGCCGACGCCTCGGACTTCGGCGCGTCGGCGGGTGAATCTACGTTCGGCGACCCGCCGGGGAGCAAGTCGCTCGGCGCTGCCGGTTCGTCTGCGACGGCCGCGTTCGGCAGGCTGAGCGAATGCCCGGAAAGTGAGTCGGGCACCGGCGCGTCGGCGGGCGGCGGTAAAATCAGCGCCGACGCCGAGGCCGCGACCATCGACGGCGCGGTGTCGGCGATGGCGAAGATCGAGCGCACCGAGTCCGACATCTTGGACATCGGTGGCTGCGTCGGAACCGAGGCGGGCGCGGACGCGGGCCCGCGGTCTTCGGGTTTGCTCCCGCTCGACGCGATCTGGATCGTGCGCAGTTTCACCGCGCCGATCTTCGCGCGACTCGACGGCGTGGGCTCGGATTCGGACGGCGGAGGCAACGTCGGAACCGTCGATTCGTGCGCGGCCGGCGGAGGCAGGGTCGGGAGCTCCGACGGATCCGGCGCGGTGATGGCCGTCTCTACCGTCGGTCGATCCAGCTCCCGTCTCAGCGCGTCGAGCTCGCGCTCGTGATCGTCGAGCAACTGGACGAGAAAAGCGTCTTCTTGCTCGATGAAGAGCGCACGCTCGCGCTCGGCGTCGCGCCGCGACAACTCGAGCGTCTCTTCGAGGAGTCGGAGCCGCGCCTGGAGCATCGCTTCTCGTTCGGATTGTCGCGAGAGGAGCTGCTGAATCGCGCCGAGCTCTTGGAGCAGCATGGCGCTCGAGTCGCGCGCCGCTTGCGCGCCCGCCGAAAGGCGAGCGAGACCACGAACCAGCTGGCTCAAGTTCGCTTCGGTGCGCGCCCCTTCCACGAGCGCCAGCTCGATCCCGTCGGCGGGAGGCGGCACCGATTCGCCGCTCAGCTCGAACCCGGAATCGGCGCGCGTGCGAGCGGGCGCAACACCGCTCTCGCGAGGCTCGTACTGAGTTCCTTGGACGCCACTCACGTCTTCGGTGCGCTCGACGGGTGCGTCGACTTCGGACGGTGTCATGCCGAGTGCACTTCTCGAATGGCGCCCGCGCCGCGACAAGGGGGAGTTTCGGCCCGCGGGTTCAAACCCCCGATAGCGGATCGATACCGCACGCAGATCAGTTTCCCGAGCGTTTCGATGGCGAGCGACGTTCAGAGCGGCACGAGCCGCGAGCGCGAGCTGATTTTCAGCATCGCTACCCGAGTGCGATCGCCGTCGAGGACGAAGGGGACCTGTCGGTGGTCGCCGGGAACAGCAATTTCAATCACGCCGCGAACTACCCCCGATCGCCCCGCTGGACGTGTGATTTCAACGACGTAGTCGCCGTTGGAAGCGCCCTGAAGCGCCAGGCTCTCACGACCTCCACTGAGCACATCGCGCGCGGAGATGACGGCTCGGGTCGGCGCGCCCAGCCATGAAATGCGCCCTTCGGCGCTGACCATCGCGAGGTCCAGATCGTCGCCGCCCGACCAGGTAGCGTCGAGGTGCAGATCGCCCCGAAGTGCGAACGGATCGGTCGCCGGCTGGGCGAGGAGCGTCGTCGCCGCGCGCCGAGTCGCGTCGTCCGCGGCCGCGAGCAGGTCGCTCGCGAGGCCGGCGTCTCCGACGTCGCGTTCGCAGCGCACCGCTTCGGCGAGCAGCTTGCCGTCGTTCGAACGGATCTGCGCGACGGCCATCGAATGCCGGCAACCGAGCTCGGCGCGTCCTGCCCATCGATGCAGTCGCGCGAGCCGCCACTGCGCTTTGTGATCGCCGGGGCGCACGTCGACGACGCTCCCGAGGATCCGGATGGCGAGGTCGCGATCTCCGCGGGCCGCGGCGACGTCGGCACGCGCCGTCAACGCGTCCGGATCGAGCGGATCTTTTTCCGACCAGCGCTCGGCGACCGAGCTCGCCCGCTCGACGTCACCGCTCATGAAGTAGAGCGTGTAGAGCTTCTTCACCGCGTCGCGACTCGACGCGTTCGCGGCGACGTCACGTTCGGCGTGCTCGATCGCGTCTTCTTGACCCGAAAAGACGCCGAGCGACGGCGCGGGCACGACGATGCGACCGACACGCTCCCAGATCTTTCGCATCGGCACCCAGCGACGGCTCCAGCCCGGCCCCGGCGGCGTTTCGCGATCCAGCGGCACCTCGAGCGGCGCGCGCGCGACCTCTTTGGGCTTCTTGGGTGCGTCGAAGGCCAGATCCGCGGGCGGCGGCGGCTCCGCAAAGGCGCGACCACGCGGCGTCGCGGAAGCTGCCTTGTCGCTCTCGGGCGACGGCGCGTACTCGTTCGCTTCCATGCTTCGCTTCATGGCCGGTGCGGGCGACGGCGCGGCCGCGGGCGGCATCGGAGCTTCTTCGCGCGCCATCCCTCCCGACGCGCCCGCCGTCGGGCTGGCGCTCGCCCCCTCACCGTCCAGGGCGGCGCCCAGAGTTCCGAGCCCCGAGGGGCCGCCCTTCGCGCCAGCGCGGTCGTCGCTCGCGGTCGCGTCGCTGCCTTGAGCGACGTCGAGTTCGGCGTCGGCGCCCGTGCTCTCGGCGTCGTCCTCGCCGGTCCACGCCGATTTCGCGACGTCGTTCTTCACGCCGAAGGCGCGATACATCGCCGTGCTCTCCAACACGAGCAGCGAGGTGTACCGACTCGCGACGCGATATCGCGTCGACAGCTCGATCGCCTGGCGACGGCTGTCCGCGTCTGGCAATTCCTCGAGCTCGGCGATTCGCTTCGCGGCGTACAGACGCGGCACGAACGCGTTGCCCTTCGAGGTCGTCGCGACGACGTGAATGGGGTAGCGCTGTTCGAACGGCTCACGCCCCAGCTTGCCGCGTAGGACGACCGTCCCTTCGACGTCCGCGCGCGTGAGGCGGCCGGCGAGGATCACTTCTCCGCCGGCCGGGATGGCGCCGAGCGTCCGCGGCGACACGTCGGCGAACCCGTCGGGAACGTCGACTTCCACGTCACGGAGCGCGGAGCCGTAGGTCGCGCCGAGCACCGCGTACGCGGCCTCGAGCACCGGTTGCCCGGGCGTGTACGGCACGACGACGCCGCCGCCCGAGCTCGCCAGGGTCGTCAGCGTATCGACGTCGGCGTCGGTGCCGATCGCGACGGCCGTGACCGTACCGACTTCGCTGGGCATCGTCGCTTCGACTTCGCGCTTCACGAACGCCGGCGTCACCGCGCCGATCGTCGGGGTGCCGTCACCGATGTACACGACGCGTGCGCCGCCGATCGCGACGCCGCGGAGCGCGTCGCGGGCGCTCCGGATGGCGCCGGTAATGTCGGAGCCGCCCTCCGGCGTGACGCCGCGCAGGAACGCGCCCACGCGCTCTGCCATCTCCGGCGAGGCGTGCGCCGCACCCGATGGGAGCGCGCGACACGTCGAATCACAAGCGAGCACGGTCACCCGATCGCCGCGGTCCATTTCGGCGACGAGCCGCGTCGCGAGCTCGGCGGCGCGCCGGTAGCGCTCGCCGAACATCGAGCGGCTCGAATCGACGACCAGGGCGAACGCGCGTTGCCCCTCGTCGGCAACGCGCGGCAGCTTCGGACGGATCGCGAGCGCGACGAATGGATCGGACGCCGACACGCCGGCGTTCGGCGACCAGGACGTCGCCGCGCTCGCTTGCGGATTCTGGGGGGCACCCGGCGCGGCAGGGTCGCCGGTGAGATCGTCGGACGACGGCTGATAGGCGTACGCCGTAACGTCGCGGTCGGCGTCCGGCAGCGAAAACTCGATCGACACGTCGCCGTTCGGCGTGAACCGTTCGCGGCTCAGGTGAAATGACGTCGCGCCGTCCGGGAGTGCGTGCTGCTCGAAAGCGTAACCGCCCGCGAGCACGCCGCTCTTCGGATCGAAGCCGCGCACCTCGACGTCGACGTCGAAGGAGCCGATGCGGGTCCCACCGCTCGGATCGTGCGCGAGGGGATACACGTAGCGCCGCGTCGCGCCGGCCGGCGGAATCACCTCGGTGTACGCGAGCACGACATGCCGCGTCCCGCGCTTCGGGATCGGAAAGACGTGGAGCTCGAAGCGCCCGCCGCGCTGCCACTCGAGGAGCGCCGGATCGCGCCACGGCCCGGGTACCCACACGATTTCTTCGCCGACCGGCTTTTTCGCACCGGCGTTCACGATCGCGCCGCGCCAGATCGACGCCGCCCGGTCGCGATCGACGAAAGCGCCGTCCTCGAGCTTCCCGTCCACGTCGAGCGCGAGCCGTTCGATCTGCGCGTCGGCCGGCAACGGAAAGCGGAAGATCCCTTCGAGCACGTCGTCGGTGTCGTTCTGAAACACCTCGTCCACCTCGGTCCGCGCGACGTTGCCGACGATGCGCACCCGCGTCGTGTGCGACGCGAGCTCGACCGCGTGCTCGCGCTCGCGGTCTTCGCCGGGCTTCTTGCCGCGGAGCTCGCCGAGGCCCGCCATGCCGGCCTCGGATTCGTTCTTCTCGAACGCGCGTTCGCTCCATCGAAAGGCGCTACCGAGGTACGCCGTGGACGATACGGCCGGCGCGCCCCCTTGGTCGAGCTGTCCGACTTCGCCGGCGTGCACGGTGACGTCGCGATCGCCCGCGTCGGCGAGCCGCACCGCGCCTCGCACGACCTCGAGCGACGCATGCGACGCGCCGGCAGCGAGCGACCACTTCGCGTCGCCGCTCTCGACGAAGCCGAGCGGCACGTCGAGACGTGCGCGGCTCGACCCCATGTCCGCGATCTCGGCGACGAGCGCGCCATTTTCGAGGCGCGCACGCCGCGCGTGTTCCCCGTCGAGGCGTAGCTCCGTCGCGCGGTCCACGACGAGTCGCGTGCCGTCGGAAAGCGCAATCACCGCGCGCGTCTCGGTGTCGGTCCGCAAGATCGAACCGGCGGGCACGTCATCGCCGGTGTCGGCCGCACCGCACACCGCGCCGTCGGGAGAGCACCGCTCGAGTCCCCTCGAATCCCCGAACGCGCGCGACACCTCCGCGACCTTGCCGCTCCACGCCGCGGTCGGATCGACGTTGCGCCCGCCGTTCGTTCGCCCGCCGGCCCAAGCGAACAGAGCGACCACCGCCGTTGCCACCGCCGCTGCTCCGAGCCGCCGCTTCGCCCCCCAACGCGACGCTTTGGGCTCCGACGCTTTGGGCTCCGACGCTTTGGATTCCGGCGTCCTGTTCGCTTCGACGCCCGGTTGCGCGACGGCCGGCATCGGCTCCGTCGCTTGCGGCGCGTCTGGTTTCGCGTCGATCACCTTCGGCTCGGAAGCCGTTTCTTCCACGGCGTTCGGCTCGACGAGCCTCGGCGCGGTCGACGTCACTTCCCCGGCGATCGGCTCCGCCGGCGGCGGCTCGGTCGCCGGCTCCGCCGTTTCCCGCACGACGTCGACCACGGCGCGAACGATGGCGTCGGTATCGACGGCACGATCGGCTTCGAGTCCTTGGACGACCTCGGCGAGGCGCTCCGCGTCGTAGACGAAATCGCGCGAGACGTCGTCGCCGGAGACGAAATCCACGATGCGTTCGGGCGCGGTGCCGTCGAGGATGCCGGCGAGGCGCTCTTCCACTTCGCGCCGCTCGGAAGCGGCATCGACCGTGGGCGGCGTCTCCATGACGGGACGCGCCGCGCGACACAGGTTCGTGAGGGCACGCGACACGCGCGCCTCCGCCGCTTCGACGTCGATGCCGCACACGCGCGCGACCTCTGCGATGGACAGGCCGCCGACGTAACGAAGCAAGAGTGCCTCGCGCTCGCTCGGACGGATCGCGGAAAGGAGGGCGCGCGTCCGCCCTCCCGGGCCGTCGCGCTCATCGGCGGACGTCGGCGGGGTGCGCCGCCGCCGTTCGAGCGCTTGTGCACACCGTCGGCGGAGCGATGCGAACAGCGCCGTCGTCTCCCATGCCGCCTCATCGCCGGCCTGGGCGTCGCGGAACGCGCCGGCGAGCGTCTCGACGACGAGTGCGTCGGCCTCCGAGGTGCGACCGAGTGAGGCGCCCGCGAACTCCGCGAGTCGTCGCGCGTCGCGCCGAATGGCGTCATGGAGGAGTCGTGAGGCGCCCTCGTCGGCGTCGTTCCGCGAAGGCTTCGATTCGTCGTTCTGGTCCATGCGCGCCGTTTCGGCACGGGACCGCGCGACGCCGGAAGCGCCGCGGGCCCGCACCGATCCAGTGTACGGACGAGCGCGACGAACGATCCGCCAGAGCGTCCCGTACCGGCGAGACAGGTGCGCGAAGGTCGCACCACCACGGACCCGGGCACACCGAGTCCCCTTCAGCGCCGGCGAGCGCCGTCAGATCACGCGATTTGGCGGCGACGACGCGGACGGCTCTTGCAACGCGGACACCGCGCGTCGTCCGGTGATTCGACCACGAGAGAGAAACAGCGACAGTTCGGGCATTGCTCGATGGCCAGGAAATCGGTGTGGTAGCCGCACGCGGCGCAGTCGCCGCGATCACGCCCGAGTCCCCCGCCCCCGCGCACGTGCTTCCAGTGGCTGCCGCATTTGGGACAAGGAACCGAATCGGAGAGGTTCGGCTTGACGATGACTTCGCTCTTGCCGCGAAGCATGGCGGCCTCGATCTCCAGGCGCTCGCGCTCGCGCATGCGCTCCTCGGCGTCACTCTCTTCGGCGGACAACCGCTGCCGCTCGAGCATCTCCTCGATCGCGCGGTCACGGCACTCGGGGCCGCAGTACACGCCATCGACGGGTCGCTTCAGCCAGCCGAGCCTCTTATTGCAATGCAGGCAGTAGCTCATGGGGCGTCCTCCCACTGTTTCGCCTGTTCTTGAGCAACGTCACGCCCCCGTCAAATACGATTGAGTTGCGCAAATTACGTACACAGCAACGCAGTGCGCTGTTTGCGCAACTCAGGCTCGAATTGTCGCGGAAACCTATTTGCCGACGGCAAGACGCTCTGCGACACCGCTCGGTCGCGGAGCGGACCGCACGCGCTCGCTGCGGAGCGGCGCGCGCCGGCTCTCGCGCCCATAGGCCACGGGCTCTTCGAGCTTCGCCCAATCGATCGCGCCGTCGTCGACGAGGTTTTCGTACTGAAGGACGCCGAGCTCTTCGTAGAGCGGACGAACCGAATCGGTGAGGAGCCCGACCTTCTTCAGGTTCGGAATGATGCGCGTGAAGAGCAAATTTCGAAACTGCTGCATGACCTCGCCGGCGAGCGTGCGGCGGCGCGCTTCCGCGACGTCCCAGCCGAAATGCTCGAATACGTCGGTCGCGACGATGCGTTCGCGCATCACGCAACACGCCTCGTACGCGAACATGGCGCGCTCTTCGCGCTCGGACGCCGAGAGCGACTTCACGAACTCTTCCATGTACGTCACGCCGAACGCGACGTGCCGCGACTCGTCTCGGGTCACGAGGTCGATGACGTCGATGAGCACCGGGTCGTTCGAGATCATGCGCTGGGTGTGGAACGCGGCGAGCGCGAGCGACTCGATGACCAGCTGCATGCCGATGAACTTCAGATCCCAGCGCTCGTCGGTGAGGATCTTGTCGAGCAGGCTCTTCAGGTGTGTGTTCACCGGATACATGAAGCCGATCCGCTCCATGATGTACTTGTTGAATACCTCGACGTGTCGAGCCTCGTCGAAGGTTTGGGAAGCGGCGTAGAGCTTCGCGTCGTACGTGGGCGCGCAGCTGACGAGCTGCGACGCGACCAGCAGCGCCCCTTGCTCACCGTGCAGGAACTGCGACATCAGCCACGACTGCTGATGCCAGACGAAGTCGAGGGACTCGGCGTCGGTGAGACGTTCCCGCGGCTCCCAACCCTCGTAAGGGTCTGCCATCCCATCGATGTACGGCCCTTCGCCGCCGAGCGGCCGCGACCAATCGATGTCGATCTCGGCGTTCCAGTTCCGCTCTTTGCCGAGTCGGTACAGCTTGCGGATGCGCTCGTCCGAGAGCTCGTAGTCCCACGTGTACGAGCCCGTGAGAGGCGTTCGAAAGATCTCGGCGACGGTCTCGACGTCCTTGGCCTCGAGAGCAAGCTCGTCGGAACCGTGGTCGTACTTGAGTTCTCGCGGCGGGCGGTCGACGAATCGAATGTTGGTCATCGGATCTCCTCCAAAGTGGGGGCCGCTGGCTCGAATCTGAAAGGGCCAACGAGCTGCTCGTGATTGAGGGGTCGCACCGGCTCGAATCAGAATGCTGGTTCTAGTTTTCACGGAGGTCAAGTCGTCTCGACTTTCCCCGCTGATCCCCGCATGATGCGGCTTTGCGAGGTCACGCCGTTCGGTTGGCGGCGAGGAGTCACAGGTGAGTGACAACGCCCAAGAGTGGCGCTGGGTCGGGGAGGACGGCGTCGAGCGTACCGTCACCGAACAGGACCTGATTGCGGCGCTCTCTTCGGAGACGTTGCCGAACTTCGTCCTCGTCTGGAAACACGGTTGGCTCGAGTGGCTGCCGGCCATGCAGGTGTCCGAGCTCTCCTGGGCGCTGCCACCGGGGAAGGCCGATGAGCCCGCCAAGCCGCGCGAAAAAGACTCCGCGCTCGCGCCACCGCCGCCTCCTCTTTATCGGTATCCGGTTATCAAGCGGCGCGCAGCCAACCTGAGATCGGACCGGCCGCCGGGCGCCCGCCCGGAGCCGCACCCACCGCGCCCGCCGACGAAGAAGGCGGAGATCACGCTTCCCGGGCCGGGCCCCTTCGACCCTCCGACGTTGCCGCTCGAGAGCGCGCTCCTCGACGAGTCGGCCCCGTTGAAGACGGCGAGCGCGGACGCGTCGCAGCCGGGAATCGAGGAGGTCGACATCGACTCCTTGAAGCATTCCGATCCGGTGGCCGCTCTGGAGATCCCGACGCCCGATTCGGACCCTGCGACGGAGCTCGACGACGCCGAGGTGGAAGCCGCGAGCGACCCCGACGTGTCGCTCGTTCCGTCGGGGCCCGACGCGGCGCCCACGCGTTACGGGCACGACGACGACGCGGAAACTCGCGTGCGTGCGGCGAAGGCCCCCACGGAGCCGCAATACGTCGGACCGCATGCCCCTCCTGCTCCTGAACGAACCCGGGAGGCTCAGACCGAACCCGAGCTCCCCAAGGTACCGCCGCCGCCGGAACCGGACGAAACCGCGCCGCCGGTGTTGCGCCTCCTGCGCATGTTCGCCGACCCTCGCCGGCGCGCGCTGTCGCTCTACGCGGCGGGTGGCTGTGTCGTTGCCGTGTTTTTGGGTTCGCTCTTCCTCGGGCTCCGGAGCACCCCCGATGCTGCGGAGGCTCCTTCCGCGGAAGCGTCGGTCGCAGCGCCCTCCGCGAGCGCCGCCCCGCGACCGTCGCCGAGCGCCGCGAGCACGTCGCGAGCGTCGCTCGGTGCGCCGTGTGCGGTCGTGACGGCCGCGATGAAGGTCGCCGATTGGGCCAATCCTGCGATCGTGCCGGTGTTCGCGCCGATCCCGGACTCGTCGCGCATCGCCGTCGGGCTCGCCCAATCCGACATCTACGCGATCGGCATCACCATCGATCCGAAGACGCTGGATCCCGATCAGGTGTTTCGAGAATACCGGCGCACGAAGCTGACCAGCGTCGTACCGACGACGAGCGATCGCCGTTTGCATTTTCAGGTGACCCGCGCCGACAAGCAGTTCGACGCGTCGCGCGTTGTGGATGCGGCGCCGCCGTTCTCGATCGGCGTCGTCGCCGGCGGCGTGGCGCGGCGGATCGGCGACGGCGACCCGAGCGTCGTCTGGCCCTTCGACGATGCGGCACCCATGACGGTCCCGCGGCTCGTGTCGATTGCCGGCGTCGGGCACGCCGTGACATTCCGCCGCGGCGATCGCGGAGGGCGCGTTCTCTTCGGGTGGCTCACGCCGAAGGGCGAGCGCAAGTCGAAGCTCGTCGAAGTGAACGCCGGCGCCGATCAACTGGGCACTCCGACGATCGCCGCCGGAGGGCACGCCGTCGTCGTCGCGTTCGCCGCGCGCCACGGCGCCGACTCGCCATGGGGTGTCGTTTTGTCGCAGGTGCGCGACGGCGAAATGCCCGGCGCGGTCGTGCATTTCGAGCTCCCCGCGGGCGGACCGGGCGGCGACGCGATTTCGCCGTCGGCAACCGCCATCGGCAACGGACGCTGGCTCGTGCAATGGACCGAAGGGTCGTCGGGAAACCGCGTCGTGCGCGCACAGACCCTCGCGCCGGATCTGTCGCCCACTTCGGATCCGGTCAATCTATCGCCGCCGGGCGTGAACGCGGGACAAGGCTCGCTGTTTTCGCGGGGCGACACGGCCGCCATCCTGTTCTATGTGCAGAGAGAACGCGGCGCGCACGAACTCTGGGGCGCGTCGCTCGACTGCACGAGGTGAAACCATGGCGAGAACTCGACTCACGGATTCCGAAATTACCGCGAAGCTCGGCGAGATCCCCGGCTTTGCGCTCGCGAAGGGCAAGCTCGCGCGCCGGTTCGAGTTCGCCGATTTCGTGACGGCGTTCGGCTGGATGACGAGCGTCGCGCTGGTCGCGGAGAAGCTCGACCATCATCCGGAGTGGAAGAACGTCTACAAGACGGTCGACGTCGAGTTGAACACGCACGACGCCGACGGCGTGACCGAGATGGATTTCAAGCTTGCCCGCCGCATGAACGAGCTAGCCGCGAACCTCATTTAGAAGTCCCAATAACCGTTTGGGGTTGGGGCCCCAAACCAGGGAGTGGGGCCCCGATCCGATTCACTCGGTCGGGGCGAGGGGCAGAGCCCCTCGAAGACAATCACGAAGAGCACCCATCTCATTTTTGATGAGATGGGCTCTAGTTCACGGTTTCGGAGGCGCCGCCGTCGATGCGGAAGTTGGCGCCGTTCAGATAACCGGCGCGATCGCTGACGACGAACGCGACGAGGTCGGCGACTTCTTCGGGTCGTGCCATGCGACCGACGGCGCTGCCGGCGAGTTCTTTCACGCCGCGCGCCTCGATGTCTTCCCAGCGATCGCCCCACCCGCGTTTCTCGGCGAGGTGACGGAGCCACGCTTCGGTCTCCGGCGTGTGGATGAGACCGGGGCTCACCGTGTTCACCGTGACGCCACTGCCCGCGACGTCGCGCGCGAGGCTTACGGTGAGGTTCGCCATCGCCGCTTTGGATGCGTAGTAGTCGGGCATGCGCGGGCCGGGGCGCGCCGTCCCGATCGTCGCGATCTGGACGATGCGCCCGAACCCGGCGCTCCGCATGCCCTCGAGAAACGCCGAAATCATGCGAACGGCGGAGAGCGTGTTCACTTGATACGCGTCGAGCCACGACGCGGCCGTAGTGGTGCTCCATTTGCTCGCCGAGGGCTGGCCCTGATTGTTCACGAGAATATCGAGGCCGCCGACCTTGGCGAGCACCTCGATCGCAACGTGGCTCGCGCCCTCGTCGGTCGCGAGATCGCCGATGACGCCGAAGGCTTTTCCGCCCGCGGCTTCGATGTCGCGAACGACCGGTTCGGGGTCGGCACCGGCGGTCGCATGCACGACGACCGTGGCGCCTTCGCGCGCGAGCGTGCGTACGATGACCTTGCCGGTACCGCGACTGCTGCCGGTGACGAGCGCGCGCCGCCCTGTGAGCCCGAGGTCCAATGCCGGACTCCGTCAGCCCGCCTCGAGCGAAAAATCGAGGTTCTCTTCGTCGCACACCGCACCAAGCTCGCGCCGGAGCGACGAGAGTGCGATGTCCGACGGGACACGGAGCTCGGCGTTCAACAGGAAGAGTAACGTGCCGCTCAACGGCGCATTCTGAACGCGTGACTCGAGCGACGCGACGTTGATGCCACGGACGGCGAGCGCCTTGCTCACGCTCGCGACGATGCCGGGCCGATCGACGCCGCTCACACGGAGCCGATACGGCAAGAAGCGCTCCGCAGACGACGGCGCGCTCGTTTCTTTCAGCGCCACGTGGAGACCGAGCTTGTCGAACGCCGCCGCGCGCTCTCTCACCTTCGCGATGGCCGCGGGTGGGCCGGACAAGAGCACGATGAGGGCGAATTCGCCGCCGAGGATCGCCATCCGGCTGTCCTCGAGATTCGCCGCGGCCTCGTGAACCGCTTCGGAAATTTGCTGCACGAGCCCAGGCCGGTCCGGCCCGACGGCGGTCAGCACCATGTAGTGACGCTCGTTCGACATGTGACGTTTCGATCTATCACCGCCCGGAGAAGGCGGCGATCCCTTCCTCAGAGCGCCGTCCGGAGACGCTGGAGCCGCTCCTTCACGTCGGGCGTTTCTTGCGCCGCGTTGAGAGCGCGCTCGACTGCCGGGATGGCGGTCGCGCCGTACACGTCGACGACGAGCCGCTCCGCGTCGGCGGAGCCGAACTCGACGATGGTGACGAGGTCCTTCAGCATCCGCGGATCGGCGCGCGCGTCGGGGCTCATCTTGTCGGCGATCGCGTATTCGCTCACCGCGTCCTTGAGCCACTTCCGATTCGTATATGCGCGAGCGAGGAGGAGATGGCCGCGCGGGTCGTCACCGTGCTTCGCGTTGTATCGATGCGCGGCGAGGATCTCCTTTCGATCGAGCCCGCGTCCGCGATTCACCTTCGCGAGCGACTTGGCCAGATCTCGCGGAATCGAGATCCAGGGATCTTGCGGAGGTCGCGCGCCGGGGGCGACCGAAGTGCTCGCGGGAACGGGCGCCCCCGACGGCGGCACAACCGTCTCGGCCCCGGAGGGCGACGGCGGAGGCAGAGGCGGCGCTTCCGACGCTTCCGACGCTTCCGTCGCGACCGGCTCGTCCGGCTCGTGCGGCGCGGCATTGCCGAGAGCCGGCACGTCACCGCTCGTCGGCGAGGGTTGCGACGCGACACCCGACGTCGAATTCGCGGGCGTTGGTTGCGACCCGACACTCGGCGAGGATCGTGGCGCGACACCCGACGTCGAGTTCGCGGGCGTCGGTCGAGGCCCCGTGCGCGACGTCGGGGCCGACGGAAGCGACGCCGCGTGCGTCGACGACGACGGCGCGCCCATCTTCTTCGCGGGCTCGGCCGGCGAAAAATGGAGGATCTGGTCGAGCTCGCGACGCTCCGCGGCGCGCTCCGGGGTCACGAGGACGTACACGGCGGCGACGGCTCCCAGCAGCGCCGTCAACGACGCCAGCACGAGCACACCGAGACCGATCCGCACCGCGGTGCCCCTCCAGCGTTCGAACGGCGGGGGCACGGGCGGAGTCAACGGAGCGACTCCGTCGGGTAGCGGCGCGTCCGCCAGGTCCGGCGCTTTCGGCGATGCGTCCGGCGCGTTCGACGAGACCGAGGCCGGCACGGGACGTTCGCCAGAGGACGGAACGGGTTCGGCTGCGGCGGGCCCCGACGGCGCGCCCTCGACGCGCGTCCGCGCCGCAAATGGGTCGAGCTTCGTCACGGCGTTTCCGAGCTCGGCGCGCGGCAGAGGCACGAGCACCTTGGGCTCGGGCAACGCCGCGAGCGCGTCGCCGAGCGCGCGCGCGTTCGGGAACCGCTCGCCACGCGTCTTTTCGGTCGCTCGTTTCAGGAGCGCGGCGAGCTCCGGCGATGCGGCGCGCTCGGGATTCACGCTCTCGAGCAACGGCAAATCCTCCATGAGGTGCTGTCGCATCACCTCCGTCAGATTGCCGCGAAAGGGAGCCTTGCCGGCGAGCATCTCGAACAAGATGATGCCGACGGCGTAGACGTCGGCGCGGACGTCCGCGTCTTGACCGGCGACTTGCTCGGGAGCCATGTAAGTCGGCGTGCCGAAGACCTGGCCGGCGCGGGTGATCGCGCGCCCGCCCGCGTCCGGTGCGACGAATTTAGCGAGCCCGAAGTCGAGCAATCGAACGAGCGGCGGCCCCGTTCCGGCGTTTTGAAGAAAGACGTTGCCCGGCTTCACGTCGCGATGGACGAGCCCGTGCTCGTGCACGAAACCGAGTGCGGTGACCAGGTCCCCTGCGATGCGAAAGGCTTCGTCGGGTTCGAGAGGCCCGCTTTTGATGCGATCGGCCAGGGTCTCGCCCTGGAGCAGCTCCATGACGAGATACGGCATGTCGCCGGCGACACCGGAATCCATGACCGTCACGATGTTCGGGTGCGACAACGTCGCGAGAGCGCGCGCCTCGCGCTCGAATCGCTGCCGGAGCTCGGCGCTCGCGCCGTACTCGGGCTTCAACACCTTGATGGCGACCGTGCGCCCGAGCTTCAGGTGGAGGCCGCGATAGACCGAGCCGACGCCGCCCGCACCGAGCTCCGCCTCGATGCGGTATCGTCCTTCGAGCTCGGTGCCGATCATGGCCGTACCATGATAGTGAAACCACCGCGTGGGTTGGTAGCGACCGGCGTAAACGGGCTCATCGGCGCGAGGCGAGCCCCTTTCGCGCTCGCGAGGCGCGTGGTATCCGAACGCGGCCATGACCCAATCCGTCCGACCGCGCCGCAGCGTCCTCTACATGCCGGCCTCCAACGCCCGCGCACAGGAAAAGGCGAAGAGCCTCCCTGCCGACGGCATCATCTTCGATCTGGAAGATGCGACGGCGCCGGACGCGAAGGAGCAAGCGCGCGGAACGGTCGCGCAATCGGTCTCCGGCGGCGGCTACGGCGGTCGCGAGCTCATCGTGCGCGTCAACGGGCTCGACACGCCGTGGGGGAAGCTCGACGTCGAAGCAGCGACGAAGGCTGCGCCCGACGCGATCCTCCTGCCGAAGGTCGAGTCCGCGGATCAAGTGCGCGAGCTCGAAGCCCTGATGCGTCAGCACGGCGTGAGCGACAAGACGTCGATCATGTGCATGATGGAGACGCCGCTCGGCATCCTGAATGCCAAGGAGATCGCCAGTGCGAGCAAGCGTATCTCGTGCCTGGTGATGGGCACGAGCGACCTCACGAAGGACTTGCACGCGCGACACACGCCCCTCCGCTTGCCGATGCTCACGTCGCTCGGGATTTGCCTCCTCGCGGCGCATGCGTATCACCTGTCGATCCTCGACGGCGTTTACCTCGACTTGAACGACGCGGAGGGCTTCCGGGCCTCGTGCACGCAAGGGCTCGAGCTCGGCTTCGACGGGAAGACACTGATTCATCCGTCGCAGGTCGAGCCGTGCAACGACGTCTTTTCGCCGTCCGCTGACGAGATCGCCCAGGCGAAGAAGATCATCCTCGCGCACGAGGAAGCAAAGAAGGCCGGCAAGGGCGTCGTCCTCGTCGACGGCAAGCTCATCGAGAATCTCCACGTCGAGAACGCCAACCGACTCGTCGCGATGATGGCCGCGATCGAACGCTCCGAGGTCTAGTCGCCGGAGATGCCGCGTTCGTACGCCGTATCTTCGATCTCGGCGGCGGCGGTGGTGGGGCTCAGCGGCGAAAAGCAGTCGAGCATGACGGCGACTTCTTCGGTGCGCGTCGCGCCGACGCCCGCCTCATAGCGGCCGGGATGCGGTCCGTGCGGAACGCCGCGGGGATGCAACGTGATGCTTCCCGGTTCAATCCCGTTGCGCGACGAAAAATTGCCGCTCACGTAGTAGATCGCCTCGTCGACGTCGACGGACGCGTGCGGATAGGGGCACGCGATCGCGTCGGGGTGAAAATCGAGCGGTCGCGGCACGAAGCTCGAGACGAGGACGCCGCCCGCCTCGAACGTGCCGTGGACGGTCGGCGGCAAATGCACCGCGCCGACTCGCGGTTGGAACTGGAGGATCGGAAATGCCCACGGGTACACCGCGCCGTCCCACCCCACGACGTCGAGCGGCGAATGACGACTCCGAAATCCGTGATAGCGCCCGCCGCGCTTCACGATCACGTCGCGCACGGCCTCGTCGAGCGGCCCGACGAATTCAGGGCGACGAAAATCGCGGTGACAATACGGCGCGTCCATCCTCAACTGGCCGAGCTCGTTCCGCCATTGCTTGGGGATCCCGACCCCGCGCAAGCATTCCACGAGCAAGACATCGCCGGCCGGGCCTTCCCAGACGATGCGATAGAGCGTGCCTTTCGGGATGCAGACGTAGTCGCCGGAGTGAAACCGGAGATCGCCGAACACGCTCCGGACCGAACCGCTGCCGCTTCGAACGAAGAAGAGCTCGTCCCCGTCGCCGTTGATGAAATACGAAGCGTCGCTCGCTCGCGGACGGAGCACCCAAACCGTGACGTCGCTGCTCGTGAAGAGCGGCACGCGCGAGTCGATCGGCGCGTCACCCACGGCGAGATCGCCGGTTCGATAGTGACGACGAAGGAGCTCGCTCGAGCCGGGTGAACCGATCGTCGTGACCGACGCTGCGGCGTAACGCGACGGAGCGGGTTCGAGCTCCTGCGGACGATGCACGTGATAGAGAATCGAGTAGGGCCCGTCGAAGCCGGCGCGGGTGACGCACTCCTCGTAGCGAAGCGCGCCGTGTTCATCCCGCAACGCAACGTGGTGCTTCGGTGGAAGCACGCCGCAAGCGACGCGATCGAGCATCAGGGGTCTCCGCGCGAATGTTGGTGTCGCTCGATGCTCTCGAAGAGCGCGCGAAAATTGCCGGCGCCGAACCCGCGATCGCCCTTTCTTTGGATGATCTCGTAAAAGAACGGCCCCGCGTCGGGACTTGCGTACAGACCAGCGGAATCCTTGAGAAATATCTGGAGCAGGTATTCGTGGTGGGCAGAACCATCGACGAGGATCTCGAGCTCGCGGAGAGTCGCCAGATCTTCGTCGACGCCGCCGATGCCGAGCTTCTGGAGGCGGTCGGGCAAAGCTTCGTAGTACTCGCTGGGCGTCGGCATGAAACTGACGCCGCGCGCGCGCAGGCCGCGCACGGCGTGCAAGATGTCTCGCGTGCCGAGCGCGACGTGCTGCACGCCGTCGCCGCGGTGCTCTTCGTAAAATTGGTTGATCTGCGATTTCTTGAACGAGGGACGGTACGGTTCGTTGTTCGCGAACTTGATGCCGGTCGCGGGGTCCCACATCACCTTCGAGCGCAGACCCGAGCCCTCGCGCACCTCGTATTTCGCGACGTCCTCGGTGTGAAATTCGACTTCCCACAGCGGCTCGAAGCCGAGCACGTGCTCGAGCCAGAGGAGCGCGGGCTTCATCGTCTGAAAATTCGACGTCACATGATCGATGGAGCTGAACGAAAATTCGTTCTTGCCGCCGATCGGCGTCTCGTAGAGCTCCATGCCCGGGAAAAAGCCGTGGTAGCCGTGGCGCTCGACGAAGCGGAACGTCGTGTCGCCGAACGGCGTGGTCGCCGAAAATGTCTCGATGCATCCGTGTTCGTCTTCGACCCTCTGCACGTCGGTGATCGGCGTGCCGCCATCCTGCTCGAGCGACGAGAACGTGCGGCGTATGTCGTCCACCTCGAAGGCGATGGTGCCGATCCCGTCCGGGTGCTTCGTGAGATAGCGATGCGCGCGTCCGCCTTCGCCGACGGGCGTCGAACAGGTGATCACGACGTCGCCGGCCTGGAAAACGAGCGAACGCTGGCGTCCGCCTTGCTCGAGCTCGGCCGAGCTCTTGCCGACCTCCGAGAACCCCATGAAATCAGTGTAAAATCGGCGACTCCGTTCGAGGTCGCGCACGTAATAGTGAAGGCCGAGAAGCCGGCGGATCCCGAGTTTTCCCGTGTTCATGGCAAGCCTCCCGTGTCGTCGCTTTTCGGAGTGTCGAGCCAGCGCTTCGGATCCGCCACCACTTCCTGTTCAATCGCGCCGAATAGGTCCTCGCCGTCATCGCGCCGCATCTCGATGCGGATCCGATCGCCCACGGTGAGAAACGGCGTGCTGGGCGCGCCGTGTTCCAACACTTCGCGGGTCCGGAGCTCGGCGAGGCACGACGCGCCACGCGCCGGATCGTCGTTCGCGACGGTCCCACTGCCGACGATCGTTCCCGCGGTGAGCGCTCGCGTCTTCGTCACGTGCGCGACCAGCTCGAAGAACGAAAAATGCATCGGTGTTCCGGCGTCCGGGTCACCGATGAGCCGGCCGTTCAAGGAAGTGCGGAGCCGCAAATGGACGCGGCCGTCGTGCCACGCCCGGCCGAGCTCGTCCGGGGTCACCGCGAACGGCGAGAACGCCGTCGACGGCTTGGAGCAAAAAAAGCCGAACCCCTTCTCGAGCTCGGCGGGGATCAGATTTCGGTACGTGACGTCGTTCGCCAGCATCACGAGCCGGACATGCTGGCCGACGTCGTCGCGTTTCACGCCGCGCGGCGTGTCGCCGAGCACGATCGCCACCTCGGCTTCGAAATCGAGACCCCACGCCGGATCGTCGAGCGGGATCGGCTCGCTCGGCCCGAGCATCGTCCCCGAGCCGCCCTGATAGACGAGCGGCTCGGTCGTCAGCGTCTTCGGCAACGCCGCGCCACGCGCTTTTCGCACGAGCACGATGTGCGACAGATACGCCGACCCGTCGATCCACTCGTAGGCGCGCGGCAACGGTGCGGCGAGCCGCGACGGGTCGAGGGGCTCGGTCGTCGTCCGTTCTTCTTCGACCGCGCGAGCGAGCGCGTCGAGCGCCGGCGCCGCGCGCTCCCAGTCGTCGAGCGCGGATTGAAGGGACGGTGCGACGTGACGCGCCGCCGCGTAGCGGTCGCCTGCCCGATTCACGACGATGAGCGAGCCGTCACGCGTGCCATCGCGAAGAGTCGCCACTCTCACGACCTTGCCTCGCTTACGCCGAGCGCGCGCGGTCGCCGGTCGGCGCCGTCACGGCTCGAAGGGTGGACAGACCCGTCGCGATCGGTTCGAGATGGCCGAACCGGATTTCGAGCCGCTCGAGGTCGTCCTCGAGCCGCTTCGACAGCGGGCCGTGCCCTCCGATTTTCAGGAGGCTCTCCAGCAAATTCCAGCGCAGGAGCCATTCGTCGGGAAATGCTTCGTCGAGCCGGCGCACGATGCTTTCGAACACGGCGGCCACGTCGCCGCCGCCGAGCGTCCGCCAGGCGCCGAGTGCGCGATCGAACAGCCCGAGCCGCTCCAGATCGCACGCCGAAAATTCGCGGACCTTCGGCACGACCTTCGACGACGGCGCGGTCGCCGCGAAGAACCCGTCGGGCGCGCCGGCACTCGCGGAAATCACGGCGCTTCCGAGCGCGAGCGCGAAGAGCCCGTCGCGACGAAACAGCGTGCGCCCGCGTCGCGTCACGTCGACCCCTTCGACCAAGGCGACCGCGACGCGCCCGTCGACCGGCACGATCGCGACGACCCGCCCCACGACGTGAACCCCGGATGCGAGCGCGAGCTCGAGGCGTCCGCGATCGTCGGTTCGCCGCGCGAGCGACTCCGTCGTGAGCGACGACAGCGGCGTTCCGTCGGCGAGCGCGCCGAGCGGCAAGCCGTAGCCGGCGCTTCTCGGCATCGCGTCGAGGAGCACTCCGCCGCGTGCGACCGCGCACGGACCCGCGAGTTCGACGAAACACGGCGCGCCGTCGTGCATCTCGATGGCGCGCACCACGCCGACCACCGAGACGCCGGAATCGAGCTCGAGCGTCGCCACTTCGCCGCTTTTTTTCGCCACGTCGAGGCCGTACGCGCCGCCGACGCGCGCCGACAACGTCGCCGCGACGTCTTCGAGCACGCTCTCGAGCTCCGCGAAGCTCTTCGCGACGAAGAGCTCGGGCTGCGCGCGCGTGATGTCGTAGTCCACGCCGATGCACGCCGCCGAGAGCGGCGTTTTTCGAATCTGCGCGCTCTGGCAGAAATGCCCTTCGCCGATCGACGACAAGAGGCCCGCGCCGTAGAGCCGAAAATCCGACGGCGTTCCCACGAGACCGTACTCGGCCGTCCACCAGTAGAGCCGCGCCACCTTCGCCGCTTCGCTCGGTTCCCCGAGCTCGGCGCGCGCGCGCTCGAGCGCCGATTCCGCGCGCCGAATCTGAAACGGTGTGCTCGCCGGATCCTCTTTCATTTCCGACAGCGCGTGAATCGCCTCGTCGACCAATCGATCGTCCGGGCTCGCGAACGCCCGCTCCGCGACCTTGCCGATGTTCCGGAGATATCGCGCGTAGTGTGGCTCGGCGAGAAACGGCGCGTGCCCCGCCGCCTCGTGAATGATGTCCGGCGCAGGCGTGTACGTGAGATGCGCCGACGTCCGGATCTCGGCGGCGATCGGCAAGATCCCGCGCGCTTGAAATGCCTGGAACGCGCGTGGCGGCACGAACCCATCGACCGCGACGGCGCGCCACCCGAACCGCTCGAGACAGGCGTCGATGGTCTCGATCTTCGGAATCTGGTCGACCGAAATGCCCGTCGCGGAAAAGCCGCGCTCGTACGCGTCGTGCGCGGTCGACAAGAGGCGCCGCCGCGCATTCATCACGCTGAACCGCCAGACCGCGTGGTCTTCCGACGTGTACCGCTCGGAGTCCTGTCGAACGACGAACTCACGAAGATGCGGGGGGACGTGGTCGAGCGGGGGCATGCTCGTTACTAGATAATACTCCTCTCCGCGACGAACCGCTCGCCGTCCCGCGTTATGGAGGGTGCCCCCACCCCATCCGTCCTCGCGCCGCTCGCTGTGGCGCACTGTCACGCGGCTTCGTATCGCGGGCGCTCCGGGCGGTGGCCTCCCCCAACGTGCCCGCTTCGCGGGCCCGGGGGGAGGAGCTCAATCGGCGAGGACCACCTCACGATGCGCGCGGAGCGGGGCGTAGCCGATCGCGTTCTTCGACGGTGAGCACGATGGGCTCGACGATCCGTTTTCCTGCCGCGTCGAAAAACGGCGATGGGCGGTATTTCCCCGCGACCCAGCCGAGAGTCAGCAAACGCACGCTGCGCAAAATGAGCCCGACCGGGATCTTGGGAGACTCGCCCGCGGGCGTGCCGTTCACCGCGAAGCGCGCGTACAAAAGGCAAAGCGGCGGGCCGAGCACGCTGTCGCGGGAACGGCCGTCGGTTCGGTGATCCATGAACGGCTGCAGGACGGCCGCGAACGGAACCTTCGCCGGGCCGAGCGTGTTCGCGACCGGCGTGCGACAGCAGTCCACGAACCAGCGAAAGAGCCCTTTTTCCGTGAGGCGCATCACGCGCAGCTGCTCGGCGCCACGCGTGATGCGGACTTGCGACGGCGCCATCTGGAAAATGTCCGTGCCCCCGTGTCGATCGACGATGCCGTCACGCCCGAGATAGCGCGCGAACGCCTGGCAATCGTTGCAATAGCAAATGACCCGGCTCCCGCGATCGGGATCGACGTCGAGCGCGACGCCTTCGACGGCTCCGCACGCGCAACGGAGGGGAATGTTGGTGCTCATGCGTCTCCCGTAACGCGATTGATCCCGCGAGTCGACAACGTGTTCATCCACTCACTCACGAAGTGGACGAACCACTTCGCGGTCCCGCTCGAGTGGTCAGAGCAGTTGCGCCGTGAAGGGCATAGTGGTCAGAGCAGTTGCGCTTGGACGCGCACGCGGCGTCACAGCAAGTGCGCCATGAAATTCACGAGTGACAGCGCGTCGGGGCCGCTCTTCGTGGCGTTCAGCTCGACGTGCTCGAGGAGCGGCGTCACGAGCGCAAGATGCGGGCGGCCGCGGAGCTCTTCTCCGGCGAAGAGCGTCTCTTCGGGTGGAATGACGCTGTCGCCGCTGCCGTGGAGAAAATACGCCGGCATCGCGAGCGACCGAAGCTTGCCGGTCGGCGAAAGGGCCACGAGATCGATACCCTCGGCGCCGACGATCTGCTCGAGCTTGCCGCGAATTTCTTCGAAATGGCCCGCCGCCACGGACACGAAGAGACGTTCTGCGGTCTCCGTGGTTCGGCGCGACGCGAGCGCCCACGCTTGCTTTCGATCTTCGTGGAGCCAGGCTCGGAGGGCGTCGTGCATGACGGCGCGATCCTCCTCGGGCACGAAGGCGTCGAGGTGTTCGTACAACAAGACGACGATGCCGTATTCGTGCGCCTTCCGATGAACGAGCCCGTGAGGCGAATGCACGGTGTCCGTCAGAAGAAAGTCGAGCACGCGCCGAAGATCGACGTAACCCCCCACGCTGGCAACGTAAGCGAGATGCGGTGCGACGTCGGGCTCCGTTGCAGCGAGCATCGACAGGCCGCCGGCGAAGCTGAAGCCGATGAGTCCGACTTTTTCTTCGTGAACGGCGCGGCAGACGTCGCTCAAGTGCCGCACGGCAACGCCGAGCACGTCGCGCCCGCTCGCGGTGATCCGGTAGTCCGCGAGCTCGTCCAGTTCCGGAGTGAGCACGACGGTGCCGACTGCAGCGAGATCCGTCGCGAATCGAACGAGCCGCGGCTCGTCGATGCCGAGATAGTGGACGCCGTGCCCGACGACGACGCAGCGGTGGACCTTTCCGGACGGCAGGTAAAGGCGCGCCGGAACGGGTCCGCTCGGACCGTCGAGAACGAGGTCGCGCCGCGGCACGGGCGGCAGGGTGTCGCCCGGGCGACGCGGTTGCGACAGCGCGAGGAGCACCGCTGCTCCCTCGACCCACGGCCGGACGAGCGAGAACGTCCACGCGCCCAACACCATCGCCGCGAGCACCACGAGAAAGGGCAACGCGGAGTCAAATCGCGAACGTCCCTTCATGGTGTGACGTGCCGGCGTGACGGGCAGGCTTGGCGCGGCGGGCTCAGCCGCCTCGCTCGAGCCCGAGCTCGTGGGCGAGCGCGGCGGCGAGCTTCCGGTAGTCGTCGGGCGTGTTGTAGAGGTGCGCCGAGATACGCACGAGGCGCTTCGGAGCGTCGGGCCACGAGAATACCGGCACTTCGATCCGGTGACGCTCGAAGAGCGTGAGGTGCAACGGCTCGAGGTTCGGCGGAACGAACACCTTCGAGTCTCCGTCGGGCAAACTCATCGTCGCCAGCGATCCGATCATCGACTCCGGAACGGACGCCGCGAGTCCGAGTGCGTCGCTCAAGATGCGACGGCCCTCGAGGACCAATTCACGGTTCCGCCGATGCACTTCCGGCCAGCCGCCGGGCAAGAGCCCGCCCACGAAGCGAATCGCCTCCGGAACGGCGAGCCAGGACGACGGATCGTCGCTGCCGGTCCAGTCGAACTCTTCGAGGAATCGCGACCGCCGGCGGCTCGAATTGAATCCGTGACTGATCACCGGCGGATGAAGACCGCGCTGCTTGTCCTCGCGGGCCCAGAGCATGGCCGCCCCTTTCGGAGCGCATAGCCACTTGTGGAAATTCCCGACGTAGTACGCGGCGCCCAATTTCGACAACTCGAGTGGCCGCATTCCGGGTCCGTGCGCGCCGTCGACCAGCGTCTCGATCCCGCGCTCGCGGAGACGACGAACGATGTCGTCGATCGGGAGTACGAGACCGGTGGGACTCGTCACGTGGTCGATCATGGCCAGCCGCACCTCGGGCGTCGCGGCCTCGAGGATCCGCTCGGTGACGTCCTCGGGCCCGGCCGGGGGAAACGGAACGTTCACGACGCGCACCCGCGCGCCCGAGTGGTGCGCTTTGAAGTCGAGCGCGTTCTTGCACGCGTTGTAGGCGTGGTCCGTGGTCAAGAGCACGTCGCCGGGGCCGAAATCGAGCGAGCGGAGCACCGCGCTGACGCCCGCCGTCGAATTGCGGATGAAAACGACGTCGTCGGGGCGCGCGCCCGCGAACGCGCCGACGATCTCGCGGAGGCGGTCGAGCTCCCCTTCGAGCACGTTCGCGAAGAAGTGAACCGGTTCGCGCTCGAGGCGCGCCCGCCACTCCGATTGCGCGTCGAGCACGGCGCGGGGGCACGCGCCGAACGCGCCGTGGTTCAGGAAAACGATGTCCGGGTCGAGGGTCCAGTGCTGACGCATTCGCCCGAAGGCTATCACGCGCCGTTCGGTCGCTCGACGGTTCGTCCGGCGCATGCCGGCACCGTCAACCGATACCCCGCCCGCCTCGCGCGCTCGGCGCCGCGCTTGAGGTCTCGGCGGAGCTCGTCGGCGTATTCCTGACAATTGATCTGGATCGTATGGCGCTGCGAGGCGACGTAGCTCGATTTCGACCGGTCGTACGCATCGCGCGCTTCACTCGCCATGACCTCGCGCGACGGCGGGTGGTATTCGCCGCGAAGGTATTTCGCGATCCACTTCGACTGCTCTTCGGCGATCGGCATCATCGCGCAGAGCGGTTGGACCAGCGCGAGAAAGATCAAGTCGTCGTAGCGGGGGTCGAGCATTCGCCGGAACAGCGCGACCTCGTTGTTCGGCGCCGACATGACCGACGGATCGAGAAAGGGAAAACTGATGCGATATCCCGTGGCGTAGATGATCGCGTCCACCCGCTCGACGGTTCCGTCCGCGAAGCGCACGCCGTCGGTGAGGCGCTCCACGACGTTCGGTCGCGCTTCGACGTCGCCGGATCCGAGACGGTAAAATATCTCGCTCGAGATCGTCGGATGCGATTCGGAGAGCCGGTGGGTGGGCGCCGGCAACCCATATTGCTCGGGCTTACCGACGCTCTGCTCGACCAGGCGCGTGAAGAGCCAATTGACGGCGCTCTTCGGGGTCACCGCCGTCATTGCCCGCTCGATCACCGACGGCGCTTCCGAGGGGTGGCGCGACCAGAAATCGAGCAATTTGCCGCCGCGGAGGTATTTCGGCGTGACGTGGTTCGGCGTGCGAATCGACAAGAACACCCGGTTCGCGACGCCCTTCCGTCCGAGCTCGCACGCGATGTCCATCGCGGAGTTCCCCATTCCCACGATGACGACGTTCTTGCCGACGAAATCGTGGGGCGTTTTCTCGTCCACGTAGTCGTGCGCGTGCATTTCGAATCCGTCGAAATGCCCGGGCAGCATCGGATCCGGCCACACCGGGTCCCAGTGATGTCCGTTCGCGACGACGAGCACGTCGTAACGAGGCGCCCGGCCCGTGGACAGGCGAACCTCCCAGGTTCCCTCCGGCAGACGCTCACACCGCTCGACCATCGTGCCGAACGTGATGCGGTCGCGAAAGCCGAAGTGGTCGACGTACGACTCGAAATAGCGGTGGATCTGCGAGTGATGCGGGAAGTCCGGAAAATCGTCCGGCATCGGAAAGTCCGAATACTGCATCGTGCGGCGCGACGTATTGATGTGCAGCGAACGGTACGCGCTCGACGAAAAGCGGTTCCCGAATTGCCACATCCCGCCCACGGCGTTGCTCGCCTCGTAGCAATCGAAGGGGATGCCGTTCTCTTGAAAAACCTTGCACGCGGCAACGCCGCTCGACCCCGCGCCGACGATGCATACGCTTGGCAGCGCTTCGCCCGAGGGTGGCGGAAGGACGGCACTCCGTCGCGATTGACGAAACAGGGACTGCATTCAGGAGGCCGCAGCGCGACGCGCCCGAGCGCGCTCGATGACCTCTTCGAGCGCCACGGGATCGATCGGCTTGGCGAGAAATGCGTTCTCGACGGACGCGAGGAATTCCTTCGCGCGCGAGGTGAATGCGCCGCCGCTGCAAAAGACGAGTCGCTTGAGGACGTCGGGGAACCGCGTGCTCAGCGCTTCGTAGACCATGGGTCCGTCCACCTGCGGCATCATCACGTCGCAGAGAATCAGATCGAAGGCGTCGTCTTTTTCGAGCACGGCGATACCTTCCGCGCCGCCGCTCGCGAGCACCACGTCGTGGCGTGCCGACAGCATGCGCCGGTAGGCGCGAAGCACGGCGAGATCGTCGTCGATGACCAAGATGCGCGCCCGGCGGCTGGACTGCGAGTTCGGACCGCTCGGCTTTTCGTCGGGGGGCGGCGAGCTGTCACCGCCGGATTGCGCCGGCAGCCTCACCACGAACCGAGTGCCTCGATCGGGAAGGCACGCGACATCGATGGTGCCGCCGTGCAACCGGACGATGTCCGCGCAGAGCGAGAGCCCGAGCCCCGCGCCGTGATCCGACTTGGTCATGGAAAACGGTTCGAACATGCGCGCCCGCGCGTCCTCGGAGATGCTCGCACCGGTGTCCTCGATCGCGACGACGATGCGCGCCCCTTCGCGATACGTCGAAACTCGAATCTCATTTTGGTTCGCCGCGCCTTCCTCGATCGCCTGCGCCGCGTTGAGCAGGAGATTCGTGAATACCTGCGCCAATTTCCCCGGCTCACCCAGGACGGGCGGCAGCTTGGTGAGCTGCTTGATGAGGCGAGCACGATGACGAATGTCGGCGTACGCCAGATTGCATGCGACATCGACGATGTCGTTCACGCGAACCTCTTGGACGTCGTCCCGCTCGATCCGCGAGAACATCCGGAGATCTTTTACGATGGACGCGATGCGTTCGATGCCGCTCAAGTTGTCGTCCACCATTTCGTTGACGTCGCGGAGCAAGGTTTCCAGCTCTCCTTCGGCGAGGATCGCGTCGACGACGGATTGCTTGGTGGGCAGAAGCCCGGTGTCGCCCGAGAGCTCGCGACGGAGCCGGGACAGCGAACGCCGCAAGACGGCCACGCTTTCCCGCATGACCCGGAGATTGGTGAGAATGAACGTCGCGGGGTTGTTCACTTCGTGCGCGACGCCGCCGGCGATCTGTCCGATCGCCGCGAGCTTGCCGGAGTGCACGAGCTTCGCCTGCGCGTCCTTCAGCGATTGGTAGGCGCGCGCGAGCTCCGACTCGCGCTCGACGCGGTGGCTCACGTCGCGCAGGATGTAGAGCACGCGTTTTTCGCCGCCCGATTGGAACACCGTGGCCCGAAGATCCGCCCACAGGTAGGTGCCGTCCCGGCGGCGGGGCCGTAAATTCGGATGCCAGGCACGCTCTCGAGTCGCGATCTCGTCGAGCACCCGAGCGATGTCTTCGTCTCCCTCCGCGTAGAGCGAACGCACCCCGAGCTCCTTGAACTGCTCCGGTGCGTAGCCCAGTAGCTGACATGCGGCTGGGTTGGCTTCGAGCACCATTTCGGAATCGAAGTCGGCGACGAGAATGGCGTCGTCCGCTGCCTCCACGAGCACGCGATAGCGATCGACGGACGCCGTCCACGCCTCGCGCACGCTCGGCGGAATCGAGGACACCCTCCGCCCGTCCCCCAAACGCGACGGGTCGCTCATGTCGACCATTGGCCCATGATTAAAGGCAACTCTCGCACTAGCAAGGGAAACTCGCAGGCACGGGAGATGCTTTCTTCAGGGTACGAGACCCGGCGATGTCAGCACTGGCATGTCGAACGCCTGCTCGAACTCGACGACCAGGCTCCGCTCCGCGCCGGCAACGCGCGGATCCAGCGGAATTCCGAAATCGACTCGCAGCACCGAACGCTGGATCTGGGGAAAAGCGAAACGGAGCCCACCTCCAATTCCGCGCTTCAGGCTCATCTGTGAAAACTGTCGGAACGCGTCGCCAAAGTCGAAGAAGGCCGCTGCGCCAACCTGAACCGTCAAGATTTGGACAGGTCGCGACCGAATTTCGATGTTGCCGATGACTAGATCGGGACCGACGAAGGCCGATGCGCGGTAGCCACGCAGGCGCGTCGTGCCACCGAGCGATTGAAGCGGGTTCAGATAATTCTCGTATCGGTCCAGGATGAAGCCGTCGAAGACCACGCGGCCGAATGGCAGTCTGGGTGTAACCAGGCGTGTGCCCACCGAGACGGCCGCATCGGATTGGTCGGGCCGCGATATTTGAATCGACGAGGTTGCGTACGCCCGCGCGAGACCGTCCCAAACGGGAATGGTGTAGCCAGCTGCGCTGTAAACCCCGAGCTGATTCCGGGTCGAACCGAGTGATTGAGCGGCGGGATACGCGCGGACCCAGACGTCGTGACCGAGTCGATAGTCCTCCTGGAGCCCGAGTGTTTCGAGATCGAGCACGCGGATGAACCGGTTCTCGTAGGCATGGAGCTGCACGAACGGATCGAGGCGGCGATCGCTGACCGGTAAGAGGCTCGCGAATTCTCTTTGAACGAGCAGCGGCTGCCCGGAGAGATCCGGCGGCTCGTAGATCGCGCGGCTCGCCTCGAGACCGAACGAGATGTCGTTCTTCATCGCGAGGCCGAACGAACGCGTCGCCGAGATCTGACTTTGAATCGCGTCCTGATGAAACTGGTAGGGGATGCTTTCGACGCGGGGCGTGGCGGCAAAGTCGATCGGCAGCGCGCGATCGTCGCTGCACACGGATTGCCCGAGCGTCCCGGCGGGTCGGACGATGCCCTCCGCCCACGTCGCGGCCGCTACCCACGACCACTTGGTTTGCGTCGAGTAGAGAGGCTTGCCGTAGCTGAACGCACCGGTGGATCCTTCGACGTCGTTCGTGCGGCAGTTGAAGATGAGGCTTGCCTGGCCCGCCGCCTGGAGACGGCTGCCGCCGACGCGCGGGTCGGTGAATCCGAGACCGAGCGAATACGTCGCTCGCGACACGGTCACGTTCGCGTTCAGGATCTTGTGACGACCGAACAGGTTCTCTTCGGAGGGCTGGAGCGCGATGTACTCGAGCTTGTTGTTGACGAAGATCGGCTCGTAGTTGACGCGAAGGCTCCAGACGTCCTTGGTGACGACCAGGAGCTTCACGCGATCTTTCGCCGAACCCTCGATGGGCACGATCAAAACGACGCTGAGCTGCTCGCGCGCGCGTAGATTTCGCTCCGATTCGTCGACGAGCGCCTGATCGTAGCGCTGGCCGCGACGGAGAAGTACCTCGTCCTCGATGACGTCGGAGCGCGACGTCGCGTGGAACCAGTTCAAGAAATTGGGCGCCGGGTCGCGATCCTGGACCACGTCCATCGAGACCACGACGGTCCCCTCCACCCATTTGCCGCTCGGGGCGGAGTCGACGTGACCATCGACTTCCTCGAGGGCGAGCCGGAGGCTCTCCTTTTCGTAAGGAGAAAGCGCGGGCGAGGCGGCGAGGGCCGCGACAGAAACCGAGCACGCGACGAGAAAGGCTGCGACGCGCGAAAACCACATTCGGCGGCCTCACTCGTACCCTATCCGGAACGAACCCGAAATCGGGTTATCTTCCCGGAATGCCGCGCCCCGAGAACCGTAAGAAGATGACGCTCGTCGCCCTGGGATTCGTGTTCGTCGCGATGGATTGCGATTCACGCACGTCGGGTTCGCCGTTGCCGACGCCAATGCCGGTCCCATCCGACTCGACGCTCGCGGTCGACAGCGCGGCCGCGCCGCCGCTCGACGTCGTGCCGCCGCTGCCGAGCGACACGCGCACCGAGGACGAAAAAAATACGATCCAGGTTTTTCGCGCGGCCGCGGCCTCCACGGTGTTCGTCACCGAAAAGCAGCTCATGGTCGACTACTGGGGCACCCAGACCGAGGTTCCGGGGTCCGGGAGCGGGTTCATCTGGGACGACGCCGGGCACGTCGTGACGAATTTCCACGTCGTGAAAGACGCCCATTCGCTCTCGGTGACGCTCTTCAACCACAAGAGCTACGAAGCGACGGTCGTCGGCGTGGATCCGAACAAGGACGTCGCGGTGATCCACATCGACGCGCCGAGAGAGGTGCTGCGCCCCATTCGTTTGCCGGACAAGGGTCGCCGGCTCGAGGTGGGGCAAAAGGCGCTCGCGATCGGCAATCCGTTCGGCTTCGATCAGACGCTCACGACCGGCGTCGTGAGCGCCATCGGCCGCGCCATGCGCGGGATCAACGGCGTGTCGATCCGCGACATGGTCCAGACCGACGCGGCCATCAACCCCGGTAACTCCGGCGGCCCGCTACTCGATTCATCGGGTCGCCTGATGGGAATGAACACGATGATTTACAGCCAGAGCGGCAACTCCGCCGGCATCGGATTCGCCGTTCCCGTCGCGACCATCGCGCGAGTCGTGCCGCAGATCATCAAGACCGGGCACTCGGATCAGATGGGGATCGGCATCCAGATCGATCCCGAGCAGCAGCTCGAACGCCTCGCGCACGTTCGCGGCATGGTCGTCTTGAGCGTGCTCCACGGGTCATCGGCCGAGAAGGCCGGCCTCCGCGGTGTGCGGCAGAGCAACGAAGGCATCACGCTCGGCGACGTCATCGTCGCCATCGACGGAAAACCGATCGAAGACCACGACGACCTGTACAGCGCGCTCGACACACACCACGTCGACGAAACCGCGATCGTCACCGTGGCCCGCGACGGAAAGCTCGTGAAGATCCCCGTTACCGTCGAGGCCGTCCCCCAACAGTGAGCGGCGCGGACGCTCAGAACGTCTTGCGGCGCACGCCGCTGGTGTGGGTCCCGACGGGCTCGCCCAACACCGCACCCAGCCACCCGATCAGCGCGTTGCTCGACGCCCCTTTGCCGAACACCGGATAGGAATCGCCGAGGCCGCCCTCACGCAACGTCCGGCTGGCGAGCGCCGGAACGCCGGTCGAGAACGCGCACGGTCCACGAAACCCGCCCGAGCGGAGCTTCATCAAGAGCTCGACGCCGGTGCCTCCCGCGCCGAGCTCGAAGTCGAGAAGGATGGCGGACGGTACTTCCGTCGCGCCCGCGACGAGCCGAAGCGCGGAGTCCGCGTTCTGCACGATCGAGACGCGCGCCCCGACGGCACCGCTCACGAGGCGAGCCATCGCGCGAGCAGCCACACGATCGTCATCGACGACGAGAACCCAAGGAGTTCCTCTCGGTCGTAGCGCTGCCTCCATCATGTCCCTTGTGTAAAAGCTTCGCACGAAAGCGGTCGCTTTTCCAGGTCAGGACTCCGACTCGCCGCGACAATCGCCGTCAGGGTTCCGAAACTCGTAGGAAAGCGTGGGGCTTACCGGACCTGCGCGTCGCGCGCCGTCAGGCCGCGCGAGCACCCATGGCGTCCACGACGCGTTCGTCGAAGTGAACGTCGACCTGTGGATACGCGATGCGGATTTTTCGTTCCAGGAGAACATCCCAGATGGCTTCTCGAAGCTTCGATGCGCTGGGTCTCAGATTCCAGGGATCGTCCACCCAGATCGAGACCTCCCATTTCACGGCCGATTCATCGAACTCCGTCAGCAGAACGAGCGGATCACGATCTTTGTTCCGGACGGCAACGCCACGCGCAGCGACTTCGAGCGCGTCGCGAACTGCGCGCATTTCGCTGGTGTAGGTGACGCCGACGTTGACACGAACCCGCGCGAGCGTGTCGAGGAGCGTGTAGCTCCGGACCGTCGATTGGACGAGCGTCGAGTTCGGCACGATGAGGACTTCGTCATCACGCGAGCGGACGAGGGTCGTTCGGATGCCCATTTCGACGACCCGGACCTGGCGTCCGTCGAGGTCGAGGACGTCACCGGGGCGAATCGAGTGTTCGACCAGGAGGATGACGCCGGAGACGAAGTTCTGAGCGATGTTCTGCATCGCGAAACCGATGCCCACGGCGAAGACCGCGCCGGCCGCGAAGAGCGCGCGGAGGTCGACGCCGGCGGTCTGGAGCGCTACCGAGAACCCGATGACGACGATGGCGTAATGCAGCAGGCGAGTCGCAACGTGCACGGCCCCGACGTCGTCGCTGCCGAGCGCACGGTGGATCCCGTGGCGGATCAGGAGCGAGAGCGCGTAGGCCGACACCACGACGAGCAACGCGGTGATGACGGTCGCGAGGGTGAGCGTCTTGCCCCCGATGTCGACGAGCCGGACGTTGATGGTGTCGAGGGTGTGATTGAGCAGGTCGCGCGACATCGTGAGCTCCTTCGTTTCAGGGGTTCCACCAGCGGCTGGGCTCCGCCGGCGCGGGAAGGCTCCGCACGCGAGGGCTCTCCTCGGCGTGCAATCTCTCGACGACGCTCCGCGCGCGTTCGGGGCCGATGAGGGCCGTCGCGGTTGCCAGCGCTTCCTGCTCGAGGCGTGCCGAGACGAGGAGCTGAACATAGAGCGGCCCTGCACTCTCGGGTCCCGGAGGCGGCTCGAACACCGGACGGAGGAGGCGGAGCGCTTGCAGGTACGACCCGAGCTCGGCGAGCGCGAGCGCGCCGTCGATGCGGGACGCGACGCCCGGTTCGTGCGCCGCGCGCCGAAACAGCTTTTCGGCCGAGTCGAGCCTCGCGCCGACTTCGGCGAGCGTCTCCGGCGAGTTCTCCGAGACGACCCCGGGCGGCGGCGA
>Ga0265320_10000217_pt1 | contig 46656 bp, 47 predicted proteins | sample 4827metaG_FD_202087 | JGI IMG/M metagenome (GOLD analysis project Ga0265320, IMG submission 202087) | Rhizosphere microbial communities from Carex aquatilis grown in University of Washington, Seatle, WA, United States - 4-8-27 metaG | ecosystem: Host-associated > Plants > Roots > Rhizosphere >... | reverse complement strand
TGGAGGAGCCGTATTGCGCGACGGCTTCCTTCTCTTCCGAGATCTCGCGCGCCTTGATGGACACCGAGACCCTGCGGCTCGCCTTGTCGACCTGAGTCACCAGCACGTCGATCTTGTTGCCGACCTGGAAGCGCTCGGGACGCTGGTCGCCGCGATCGCGGGCGAGGTCGCTGCGGCGAATGAAGGACTTCACGCCATCCGCCAGTTCCACCTCGATGCCGCCGTCGTTGACCTGCGTGACCGTGACGGTGACGACCTGGTTCTTGCGAAGCGCGCCGCCGCCGGCACCGGCCTTCTCGATCGGATCGTCGCCCAGTTGCTTGATGCCGAGGCTGACGCGTTCCTTTTCCGAGTCGACGTCGAGCACCTTGGCGGAAACCACCTGGCCGACCTGATAGTCCTTGACCGCCTCGTCGCCCGTCTTGGCCCAAGACAGATCGGAGAGATGGACCAGACCGTCGATATCGTTGCCGACGCCGACGAACAGGCCGAACTCGGTGATCGACTTGACCTCGCCTTCGATGGTCGAGCCGATCGGATGCTCGCGCGTGAAGGCTTCCCAGGGATTCTCCTGCGTCTGCTTCAGGCCAAGACTGATGCGGCGTTTGTTGGAATCGACTTCCAGCACCTGCACCTCGACTTCGGTGCCCGGCACGACGATCTTCGACGGCGCGACGTTCTTCTTGACCCACGACATCTCCGAGACGTGGACGAGACCTTCGACGCCCGGCTCCAGCTCCACGAAGGCGCCGTAGTCGGTGACGTTGGTGACCTTGCCCGAGAACTTGGCGCCCACCGGATACTTCACCGCGACGCCCTCCCACGGATCGGTCTGGAGCTGCTTCATGCCGAGCGAAATGCGCTGCGTCTCGTGATTGATCTTGATGATCTGCACCGTGACCGTCTGGCCGACGCTGAGCACTTCGGTCGGGTGGCTGACGCGGCGCCAGGCGATGTCGGTGACGTGCAGCAAGCCGTCGACGCCGCCCAGATCGACGAACGCGCCGTAGTCGGTGATGTTCTTGACGACGCCTTCGACCACCTGCTTCTCCTGAAGCGAAGCGACGAGGCTGGTGCGCTCCTCGGCGCGGCGCTCTTCGAGCACGGCGCGGCGCGAGACCACGATGTTGCCGCGGCGGCGATCCATCTTGAGGATCTGGAAGGGCTGCGGCTGGTTCATCAGCGGGCCGACGTCGCGCATCGGGCGCACATCGACCTGGCTGCCGGGCAGGAAGGCCACGGCGCCGTCGAGATCGACGGTGAAGCCGCCCTTGACGCGGCCGAAGATCACGCCGGTGACGCGGGTCTGGTCGGTAAACGCCTTTTCGAGCTTGATCCAGCTCTCTTCGCGGCGGGCCTTGTCGCGGCTCAGCACCGCTTCGCCCAGCGCATTCTCCACGCGCTCCAGATAGACCTCGACCTTGTCGCCGACATTCACGGTGACCGGCATGCCCGGCATCGAGAATTCCTTGAGCGAAACCCGCCCCTCGGTCTTCAGGCCGACGTCGATGACCGCGAAATCGTTCTCGACGGCAACGACGGTGCCGGTGATGACGGCGCCTTCCTGCGGCGACTGGGTCTCGAAGGAGGCCTCGAGCATGGCCGCGAAATCGTCGCGGCTGGGGGTGGAGAGGGATTCGTCTCGGACTTTGGTTGCGGTCGCAAAGCGCGCCATTCGATGGTTCCAATTCAAAAATCAGTGCCTAACGGCTTGGAGCCGTTGGACTTCCCGCGCCGATGTGCATCCGCGCGGGCGGTTGGGTTTTCAGGTCGGTTCGGGTGGCTCGGATGAGGCCGCCGGGTTCTCCTAACCCCTGGGGCGGTCCTTGAGCGCGCTCCTGACCTTGGGTTCGACCAAAGCAAGAGCAGCCGCGAACGCGGCGTCTATATCCAAAGATGTGGTGTCGAGCAAGCGCGCGTCCGGAGCTTGGGTCAGGGGCGAGACGGCGCGGGTGCGGTCGGCATGGTCGCGGGCCTTGATCTCCGCCAGCAATTCCGCCTCGTCGCGGACGATCCCCAGGCCCTTGAGTTCCAGCCAGCGACGATGGGCGCGGACCTGTGGCGCGGCATCGACGAACAGTTTGGCCGTGGCCTGCGGCGCGATGACGGTGCCGATGTCGCGGCCGTCCATCACGGCGCCGGGGCTGCGGCCCGGCGGCTGGGCGAGAAACGCGGTCTGGAAATCGTGCAGGGCGAGGCGCACGGCCGCAAGCGCGGCAACCTGGCTGGCGGCCTTGCCCACGATGTCGGACCGGATGGCGGGATCGCCGGCGCGGGAGAGATCGACGCTCGCCGCGCCCCTGAGCGCATCGCCCTGCGCGGCCGGGTCGCCCTGCGCTTCGAGCACGGCGAGCGCGGTCAGGCGGTACAGCGCGCCCGAATCCATATGCGCGAAGTTGAAGTGCCGCGCCAGGCGCTTGGCCAGCGTGCCCTTGCCCGAGGCCGCGGTGCCGTCGACGGCGATGACGATGGGAGCGGACACGACGAAGCCTTTCGCGATCAATCCGTGACGAGCGGCGTTCTGCGAAACAGATAGCCCGTTCGCAACTCGGCGAACATCTCATAACTCCGCGACCCCAGAAGCGCGAGCAGCTTGGCGCGCGACAGAAAGCGGATCGGCACGTCGGCGGTCACATAAGGTGGTCTGATGTGCTGGACGCGGACGACATCGTCCGCGCTGTCGCTCCAATGGGTCGCGATCAAAAGCAGATAGGGGACGTCCAGATCGATCAGCCCTTGGAGAACCGCATAGGGATCTTCAAGATATTCGAGCGAGCCCACGAAGATCGCCGCATCGATCCGCGCGCGCGCACCCGCCTGCCGGGCCGTCTGGAAGAAGCGCAGCCGATCGTCGGCGAACTCCGAATTGCCGCAGCGGACAAAATGGGGCTGCTCGACCACGGACCAGAGCAGCGCCGGGATGGTATCCAGATAGCGACGGTGCTGCTGATAGACCGAACCCAAGCCGCCTCCATAGTCCAGGACGTGCAGCGGCCGGCCCGCGAACGCGCCCTGCCACGCCGCGATCGCCAGCAGGTTCGCGATCAGCGGCCAGCGAAAGGCGAGCCGGGACTGCGGCAGACCGAACAGCGCATAGGCGGCACGCCCCTCCCGCACGGCGCGCGCCGCGTTGCGTTCCTCGTCGAGCAAGACCGGATCGGCATAGCTTCCGGCATGGCGGCAGGCCTCGTCCCAACTGTCATAGGGCCGGGAATAAGACAGCGAAGCGGGCTTCAGCCGGCGCAGCAGGGCGATCGCGCGCGGCGGAACGATCCGGCGCAGCACGCGCTTCAAGCGTTCACCGCCTCGAGATGGGCGCCCAGATCGCGCATGAGCTTCTCGAACTCCGGGAAGCTGGTCGCGATCATCGCCGTGTCGTCGACGCTGACGGGGTTCTTGGATGCAAGGCCCATCACGAGAAAGCTCATCGCGATGCGGTGATCCAGATGCGTGGCCACGCGCGCGCCGCCGGCGACACCGTCAAGCCCCCTGCCCTCCACCGTCAGCGTGTCGTGAGTCTCGGCGATCGCAAGGCCGTTCGCCTTCAGGCCGGCGGCGATGGCGGCGAGCCGGTCGCTCTCCTTGACGCGCAATTCTTCCAGGCCGCGCATCACCGTCTTGCCCTCGGCGAACGCCGCGGCGACGGAAAGGATCGGATATTCGTCGATCATGGCGGGCGCGCGCTCGGGCGGCACCTCGACGCCGCGCAATTGCGACGACCGCACGACGAGATCGCCGATGCGCTCGCCGCCGCTCTCGCGCTCGTTTTCGACCGCGATGTAGCCGCCCATCTCCCGCAGGGTCTCGATCAGGCCGGTGCGGCGCGGATTGAGCAGCACGGCGGGAATGCGCAAATCGGATCCCGGCACGATCAAACCCGCGACCAGCGCAAACGCAGCCGACGACGGATCGCGCGGCACATCGATGACGCACGGCGTCAGCTCGGCTTCGCCCACGACATGGATCGCTTCGCCCCTCGCCAGGGTCTCGACGTCGACCTTCGCACCGAAGGCCGCGAGCATTTTTTCCGTGTGGTCCCGCGTGAGCGCGTCCTGCGAAATGCGCGAGCGGCCCGGCGCGCCGAGCGCCGCCAGCAGCATCGCGGACTTGACCTGCGCCGACGCCACCGCGACGTGGTGCTCCACCGCGATGGGCTGCTTCGCGCCGGTCAGCGTCACCGGCATCAGGCCTCGGGCCCGCGCCAGGTAGCTCGCACCGAACAGCGTCAGCGGATCGAGCACGCGCGCCATGGGGCGGCCGCGCAGCGAGTCGTCGCCGGTGAAAACCGCCATGATCGGCGTCGTCGCCATGGCGCCCATCACCAGACGCGACCCGGTCCCCGAATTGCCGAAATCCAGCACATTGTCCGGCTCGCTCCAGCCGCCGACGCCGCGGCCCCAGATGCGCCAGGCGCCGGGACCGTCCCTCGTCACCTTCGCGCCGAAGGCCCGCATGGCTTGGGCGGTGTTGAGAACGTCCTCGGCCTCGAGCAGGCCCGTGATCGTCGTCTCGCCGACCGCCAAAGCGCCCAGGATCAGGGCCCGGTGCGAGATCGATTTGTCGCCCGGGACCGCCGCGACGCCGGTCAGTCCGCGGGACTTGCGGGATTTCAAGGGCTTGGCCGGGCCGGAACCGTGCATCTTTACGCCCCAAAACCTCTTTGACACCGGGTGTCAGGCGTGGCAAACGACCCGCCTTCCAAAGAAACCCTTCTTTCACGGGAAGCAACAGCTTGGTCAAGGCAGATCTCGGAGTGAAGCGCGTGTGCCCGCAATGCGCGGCGCGTTTCTACGATCTACAAAAGCGCCCCATCGAATGCCCGAAGTGCAATTTCTCGTTCGAGCCCGAGGCGATCTACAAGCAGCGCCGCCCGCGCCAGCCTGAGGCCGCCGCCGCGCAGGTCGTGCCTGCCGACGCGGAGGAAGAGGAAGAGGCCGAGAGCGAGGACGAAGAGGCCGAGGAGAGCGAGGCCGAAGAGGTCGTCGAGCCCATCCCGGACGAGGCGCCGATCCAGATCGCTGCCACCGGCGAGGACGAGGAAGAGGAAGAAGCCGCCGAGGAAACCGAAACCGAAGGCGCCGGCATGTCGGTCGTGGACGAGGACGATATCGAGGATATCGTCGTCGAGGACGAAGACGAGGACGAGGAGGACAACAGCCTCCTTGAGGAAGACGAAGACGAGAACGACGACGTCAGCGGAATCATCGACGCCGACATTGAAAAGGATGAACGCTGATCAGAAGTCGGGTATCAGGGATCGGGGATCAGAAGCCCGATCGGCCGCCCAGTTTTTCTGATACCTGATCCCTGATAACTGTTTTCTGGTACGGGGCCATAGCTCAGCTGGGAGAGCGCCTGCATGGCATGCAGGAGGTCAGCGGTTCGATCCCGCTTGGCTCCACCAACCTACGCGACGGAACGGAGCGGAGGTTGTCCTCCGAAGCCTTGGCGAAGGAGGACCGGACCACGTCCCCTCGCTTCGGTTGGCAAGCCACCTACGCGACGGAACGGAGCGTAGATTGTCCTCCGAAGCCTTGGCGAAGGAGGACCGGACCACGTCCCCTCGCTTCGGTTGGCAAGCCACCTACGCGACGGAACGGAGCGTAGGTTGTCCTCCGAAGCTCCGCAGGAGCGTAGGAGGACATCACCAGTTGGCGCAGTTCCGGTTGGCGAGCCATCTGGCGGAAGGCTCTTGGAGCACGGTGGATGATCGCATCCGGCCAGAACCTTGCGATCCTGAGACAAATTCGACAAGACAGTCGCGTGGCGGGCCTTTAGCGTGTCGCGGCCTCAGTTTCCCAATCGGACTCTTCGGATTTGATCCCCTTCATCGACGCCCGAACCCTACCTGCGGGCACAGTGCTGGAGCCGGACCTGGCCATCCTGGGCGGCGGCCCCGCAGGTGTCTCGCTTGCGCTGGCGCTGGCGCACACGCCCATCCGGACGATGCTGTTCGAGAGCGGCGGCCTGGAATTCGACGCGGCGACGCAGGCGCTCTATGCCGGCCGCGAGGCCGGCGTTCGCTATCTGCCGCTGGACGGCTCGCGCTTGCGCTATCTGGGCGGCAGCACCAATCATTGGGGCGGCTGGTGCCGGCCGCTCGACGCGATCGATTTCGAAAAGCGCGACTGGGTTGCCCATTCGGGTTGGCCGTTCGGCATCGCGACGCTGAAGCCCTATTTCAAGCGCGCCCAGGGACTGCTCGAGGCGGGCGCCTGGGTCTACGACCGCGCCGATCCGATCATGGGCTCGCAGGCGCCCTTGATGCCGGTCGGCGACGGCGGCGTGTACACGAGCTGGTTTCAATTCTCCAAGACACGTGACGGCGTGCTGCCGACGCATTTCGGCGACCGCTATGCCGGCGACCTCAAGCAGATCCCCAATCTCCGGGTCTTCCTGCACGCCAACGCGACGGCCTTGAATCTGTCCGCCAATGCCGCCTCGCTCGCCTCGATCGACGTGGCGACCCTGACGGGGCGCAAGATCGCGGTGAAACCGAAGGTCGTCGTGCTCGCGATGGGCGCGATCGAGAACGCCCGGCTGATGCTGGCGTCGAACGGCGTCGCCACTACGGGCGTGGGCAATCAGAACGGCCTGGTCGGCCGCTACTTCGCCGATCATCCCATTCCCCGCGATACCGCGACCCTCGTGCATTTCGCCGGCGATCTGCCGGGCTATTACTTCAACGGCGCACAGGCCGGCGATGCCGTTCTGCGCGCGACCTTCGCGCCGACGGAGGAATTCAAGCGCACGCGCAAGGTCGTGGGATCGCTCACGACGGTGGAGAACCCGGTGGAGATGACCGAACTCGACAAGGCGGCGATCGTGACCGCGGCGCTGGCGGTCGGCGCCGATGCGAGCAACGCCAGGGCGTACTCGCTGGGCTGCGGTCTGGAACTGGAGCCCGATCCGGATCGCCGCCTGACGCTCACCGCCGAGCGCGACGCGCTGGGTATGCCGCGCCTCAAACTGTTCAACAAGGTCTCCGACCGGGACTTCCAGCGCTATCGCGACACGATGAGGGAATTCGGCCGCCAGCTTCTCGCGGCGGGAACCGGAATGATCCGCCTGAACTATTCGACGCGCGGCGAATGGGAAAATGCCCTCGACTGGGGCGATCACCATCTGGGTACGACGCGCATGCACAACGACCCGGCGCAAGGCGTGGTCGACGCCAATTCGAAGGTCCACGACACGAGCAATCTGTTCGTGGCGGGCAGCGGCGTGTTTCCCACCTACAGCGCATCCAACCCGACGCTCAACCTCATCGCCCTGACGCTGCGCCTGGCGCAGCACCTCAAGGGGGTGTTGCGATGAGCGAGCGCAGCTATAGCCGCCGGGCCGTCACGATCGGCGGCGGCATCGCCGCGGCGCTCGGCATCGCGGCGATCGGCGTGACCGTGCCGCGGCTGTTCCGGCGCCATTATGCGGCCAGCCCCTATGACGACCTCTTCGCCAAGCTGATCGACCGCGACGCCGCCCTGCCCGTGGGCCATGCGGCGCTGGAGCAATGGAACGGCAAGGCGCCGACGCGGACGATGCTCGCCGCGACTTTGCGTCCGCGGCTGGAGCGGCGCACGCTCGCGGAGGTCAGCAACGCCGAGTTGGCCCAGGGCAATCTGCGCGAAGTCCAGGGCTGGGTGCTTCCCGAGTCCCTCGTCTTGCTGTGCGTTCTGGCGGCGCTGGAACGCTAGAGCAATTCCAGGAAAAGTGCGGCCGATAGCGTCAGCGTCTTCGGCGCTTTCCGTCCGGAATTGCGACCAAACAATAACTTAGAGCGGATCATCGATTCCATGAAGCGGTGATCCGCTCTAGCCCATACCGGCGGCGCGTGCGGCCGCGGCGGGACACGCCGGTATCAATCCCCGCAGGGAATTTCCGAGCAGCACCTCATCCGCCGACGCGAGGTCGTCGGGCAGGAGGACGGCTTCCTCGCAGGAACCTTGCGCGATCAGTTCGGCGCGCAGAACGCCGCCGAGCAGGCCGCAGTCCAGCGGCGGCGTGAAGAGCCGCGTCCCGCGACGGACGAAGATGTTCGTCCGGCTGCCTTCCGTGAGCTCGCCGCGCTCGTTGACGAAGAGCGTTTCATCGCAGCCCGTCGCCTTGGCCAGCCGCGCCTGTTCGTCGTCGAAGAAGCTGCGCCACGTCGTCTTGTGGCGCAGCAGCAGATCGCCGCTGTCGACCCGATGGGGTGAAACTGCAAAGCACCACGGCCCCGGCGATAACGGCAACGCCGCGCTGGAGGCATCGCAAGCGCCGTCCTCGTTCAATTGCAGCCGCACCCGCATCGCCGCCGTTGCGCCGGCGACCGCGCGCCGCAAGGCCTCCCGCGCTTGCGCCGGCTCGAACGGCAGCGCGAACGCGCCCGCCGAATGCGCCATGCGCGCCAGGTGGCGATCGAGCCGGCCGAAGCCCTCGCCCGGTGTCCATCGCAAGGTCTCGATCAGGCCGATCGGCTGACGCGCGACGTCGAAATAGCGCGCTTTCAAGAGGCACTCGGCGTATTCGGCCCGCGAACTGGAATCCTGCACCACGGCGCCGCCGATACCCAGCGTGCCCTCGCCTTGCTCGATCGTGATCGTGCGGATGGCGACGTTGAACTTGGCCGAGCCGTCCGGCGCGAAATATCCGATGGCGCCGCAATACGGACCACGCCGGCTTTGCTCCATCTCGCGGATGATCTGCATGGCGCGGATCTTCGGAGCCCCCGTGATGGAGCCGCAGGGAAACAGCGCGCGCACGATCTGCTCGACCCGCGTCGCCGGCTTCAACTGCGCCGTGACGGTGGAGACCATGGTGTGCAGCGTCGGATAGGTCTCCACCGTGAACAGCTCGCGCACCGCGACGCTGCCGATCAGCGCCAGGCGGCCGACGTCGTTGCGCACCAGATCGACGATCATCAGGTTCTCGGCGCGATCCTTGGGCGAGGCGGCCAGCGCCGCCTTGGACCGCGCATCGGACAGCTCGTCCGCGCCGCGCGGCGCGGTGCCCTTCATCGGCCGCGCCGTGACGCGGCCCTGCGGCGAGATCTCGAAGAACAGCTCGGGCGAGAGGCTCAGGATCTGCCGCGCGCCATCGTCGATAAAGGCGCCGTGCGCCGCCTGGGCCCGGTCGCGCAGGCGCAAGTAGAGCGCCAGCGGATCGCCGGCAAAGGCAAAGCGCGAACGGAAGCTCAGATTGGCTTGGTAAATGTCGCCGGCCTCGATGTAGTCGTGGACCCGGGCAAAGCGCTGGCCATAGGCCGCCTCGTCCCACTCGTGGCGCAGCGGGCCGGCATAGGCCCGGCCGGCGGCGGCCAGATCGGAGCGGCCAAGGGGTTGCGGCGAACCGAACACCCCGAACCAGAGGAGCGGGCCGCCGTCCCCGGACCATTGCTGGGGCGCCAGGTGGCTCTCCAGGGCATAGCCCAGTTCATAGGCGAACCAGCCCGCGACGTGGCGGCCTGCCGCCAGGGCGGCCTCCAGGCGGGCCAAGGCAGGCGCCACGGCCGCCGGCGAATCGACCTGGATGACCTCTGTCGGGCGCGAAAACGACAGAAGCCGCTCGGCCCCCGGCGTCGCGTCGTCCAATATGACCAGAGGAGAATTCCGCACCCGGTTACCTGTGGTTAGGGCTCGCGCAACCAAGCCCTTGATTTACGGGGATCGCGCCCCACATCCTATTGCAGAACATGGCGCCGACAGGGCCAGAAATCCACCGCCGGCCGCTCGGAAGAGGGCCGCGAAGACTGACCGAAGCCGCTTGAAGGAGGGCTTTGACGATGAACAAGAACGTTTATTTCAACAGCCCGTTTCTCCTGGGCTTCGAGCAGCTGGAACGCCTGCTCGAACGCACCGCCAAAAGCGCCGGAGACGGCTACCCGCCTTACAACATCGAGCAGTCGGCGGACGACAAGCTGCGGATCACCGTGGCCGTGGCGGGCTTTAGCCGCGACGAACTGGCCGTGACCGTCGAAGGTCGGCAGCTCGTGATTCGCGGCAAGCAGAGCGAGGCGACCGACAAGACGTTCCTGCACCGCGGCATCGCGGCGCGACAGTTCCAGCGCGCCTTTGTTCTGGCGGAAGGGATCGAAGTTTCCGGTGCGGAGTTGCAAAATGGGTTGCTCACGATCGAGCTCGCCCGACCCGCCGCGGACAGCGTGGTGCGCACCATCGACATCCGGACCGCGTCCGGCACACCCAATGGGAAGGGCGAAGGAGGTTTGTCATGAACAACGAAGAAGAATTGGACAACGAGGCGCCGGCATTCGGTGGCGTTCGCCTGACCTATATCAAGCCGACCGGCGACGAAGAGGCACACCGCCTCGGGCTCATTCCGCCGGGGATCACCCTGCCGCCGGGCGTGAAGCTGTATGTGCTCCATGCGGTGGACGGCAGCGTGCTCGGCTACACCGACGCCTACGCGTCGGCCTATGGCGCGGCGGTCCAGAACGAACTGACGCCGGTCTCCGTCCACTAAAAGCGAACAGGTTCGACACGCAAAGCCGGCGGCCCTCGCGGCCGCCGGCTTTTGCTTTAGGCCGCCTGCTGTCCGCTGCTGCCCGTCGTGTCGGTGAGGATGGCGTAGAGCGCTTCGGCCGATTTCGCGGCGCGCAGCTTTTCCGTCGCCTGCTGATTGCGCAACAGGCGAGACACGCGGGCCAGCGCCTTCAGATGATCGGCGCCCGCGCCCTCCGGCGCCAGAAGCATGAAAACCAGATCGACGGGCTGGTTGTCGACGGCGTCGTAGTCGATCGGCGATTCGAGGCGCGCGAACACGCCGACAATGTCCTTCAGATCGGACAGCCGGCCGTGCGGGATCGCGATGCCCTGACCGACGCCCGTCGTGCCCAGCCGTTCGCGCTCGGTCAGCGTCTCGAAGATCTTGCGGTCGGGCTGGTGCACGAGCTGTGCCGCGCGCGTGGCCAATTCCTGCAGCAACTGCTTCTTGCCCTGCACCTTGAGCGACCCGAGAACGGCCTGGGGCTGGAGCAGATCGGAGATCTTCATGAGCGACCTTCTGAAATGGCTCAGGCCGTTGCACGCGAACGCGCACGGCTCTTGGCGTGATGGTTCTTGAGCTTGCGCTTGTGGCGGCGCAGCTGCGACTCAATGCGATCGAATGCTGCATCGAAAGCGCGATGGGCATCGGCCCCCTCGCCTTCCGACCGTATGACGGTCTTGGAGTCCAGATGAAGCGTGCAGTCGGCGCGATAGAACGGGCCGTCATGACTGAACACGACATTCGCCTCCGCGCCGCCGTCGAAATGCTTGGCGACCGCTTCCTCGAGGCGCACGCGCACGCCGGCCGGAAGCGTCTCGCCGATCTGGATTTGCTTACCCGAAACCCTTACCCGCATGGCCTTCTTCTGTACTGGCCTGAACGCGCTTTGCGTCACAAATGTTCCGCGCTTGAAACACGCCCCGTGCGAAGGCGCGGGTGTGTAGGCTCAGGATTTCGGAATGTCAATTCTTGCAATTTCGCCACGGCCGGAAGGCTGAATTTTTGTCGGCCGGCCCGGCCCTTGGCCGTTTCGCCGGCTCCCGTTTCGGAAGCGCGCCGGCAGGCGCTCAACGCGCGGCGGCGCCCGGCGCGTCCTGCATCGATTTGAGCCTGCGCCGCTCGACGGACGAGGGAATGCGCATCGCTTCGCGATATTTGGCGACGGTGCGGCGCGCGATGTTCACCCCGTCGGCGGTCAGCAGGGACACGATGCGGTCGTCCGAGAGGATCTCGATCGGCGCCTCGTTCTGGATCATCTCCCGGATGCGGTCGCGCACCGCCTCGGCTGAATGGGCTTCGGCGCCGTTGATCGACTGAATCGAGGCGGTGAAGAAGTATTTCAGCTCGAACAGTCCGCGCGGCGTGGAGATGTACTTGTTCGACGTCACGCGGCTGACCGTCGATTCGTGCATGCCGATCGCGTCGGCGACGGTGCGCAGATTGAGCGGGCGCAGATGGCGCACGCCGTAGGTGAGAAAGCCGTCCTGCTGGCGCACGATCTCGGTGGACACTTTCAGGATGGTGCGGGCCCGCTGATCGAGGCTCTTCACCAGCCAGTTGGCGGTGTTCAGGCACTCGGCGAGATAGTTCTTCGCGTCCTTGTCGCGCGCGCCCTTCGAAACCTGCGCGTAATAGCGCGAATTGACGAGCAGCCGCGGCAAGGTGTCGGAATTGAGTTCGATCTGCCAGCCGCCGTCGGACGCCACGCGCACGAAGACGTCGGGCACCACCGGCTGCACCGGCTCGCTGCCGAAGGCGAGCCCGGGCTTGGGCGTGAGCCCGCGGATTTCCGCGATCATGTCGGTGACGTCGTCGGTATCGACGCCGCAGAGCTGCGACAGGGCGGCGAGATCGCGGCGCGCGACCAGATCGAGCCGGCTCAGCAGCGCGGCGATCGCGGGATCGTAGCGGTTCTGCGCCTTCAGCTGGATCGCGAGGCATTCCGCGAGGTCGCGGGCGCCCACGCCGACGGGATCGAAGCCCTGCAAGGCGCGCAGGACCTCTTCCAAGGTCGCCAGGTCGGCGCCCAGCCGCTGCGCGAGCTCGGCGATGTCGGCGCGCAGATAGCCGGCTTCATCGATCGAGTCGATCAGCGTGAGGCAGATCAGCCGCTTCTCGGGCGCCAGCGCCGCGATGCCGAGCTGTTCCAGCAGGTGGTCCTTGAGCGTGCCGCCGTCGGCGAGCGTCGACTCCAGCAGATCCTCGTCGCCCTCGAAGCTGTTGCCCGACCGGACGGTCGTCCAATCGGTCAAGGGCGCCGCCTGCGCCGAGGCGGTGGCCGGCGCGTCGCCGTCATAGAGATTGTCGTGCGAGGCGGTGTCCAGGTCCGCGACCTTGGAGAAATCCTCCCGCGCCAATTCGCTGTCGAGCGATTCGGACTTGGCGGATGTTTCCTTGGGCTCGCCGCCGGCCTCCGGGCCCGGCGTGCTGTCGTCGCGCTCCAGCAGCGGATTGCGCTCCATCTCCTGCTCGCAATATTCGGCGAGCTCGACATTGGAGAGTTGCAGCAGCTTGATCGCCTGCTGCAGTTGCGGGGTCATGACAAGGCCTTGGCCCTGCCTGATCTCCAGTCTTTGTCCTACCCCCGCCATGATTGCGCCCCGACGACCATGGCTATAACGAGAATCTCTCGCCCAGATAGACGCGGCGGACATCGCGATCGGCGACGATCTCGGACGGCGAGCCCTCCTTGAGGACGACGCCGTCGTGCAGGATGTAGGCGCGGTCGATGATCTCGAGCGCGTCGCGCACATTGTGGTCGGTGATCAAAACGCCGATGCCGCGGTCCTTCAAATGCACGACGAGGTCGCGGATTTCGCCCACGGCGATCGGATCGATGCCGGCGAGCGGCTCGTCGAGCAGGATGTAGGACGGATGCGTGGCCAGCGCTCTCGCGATTTCCACGCGCCGCCGCTCGCCGCCGGACAGCGCGATGGCGGGCGTATGGCGGACATGGCCGACACCGAATTCGGCCAGCAGCTCCTCGACCATGGCGTTCAGGCGGTTGGCGTCCGGCTCGATCAATTCGGCGGCCGCGCGAATATTCTCTTCGGCCGTCAGGCCGCGGAAGATCGACGCTTCCTGCGGCAGATAGCCGATGCCCAGGCGGGCGCGCCGATACATCGGCATGCGCGTGACGTCGACGCCGTCGACCTCGATGGTGCCGCCATCGGCCGCGATCAAGCCGGAGATCATATAGAAGCACGTCGTCTTGCCCGCGCCGTTGGGTCCGAGCAGCCCGACCACCTCCCCGCGCTTGAGGCTGAGGCTTACCGAGCGCACCACGGGGCGGCGGTTGTAGGCCTTGGCGAGGCGCGTGGCGACAAGCCCTTTGCCGCCCTCGATCACGCGGGGGCGGTTGGTCATTTCGCCGGGGTTTTCAGTTTCGCTCATCGTTTCATTCGCCAGCCGGCAAGAACCATGCCCATTCGTGTTTAAGGAAGGATGAAGCCGTCATTTGTCGCCCGATTGCGGCGGAGGCGTGAAGATTCCCTCGACGCGACCGTGCGATCCGGCGACGCCGCCGCCGAGCTTGGCCACGCCGGTGACCATGTCGACCGTGAGCTGCGCGCCGCGCATGACGTTCTTCTCCTTGGTCAGCACCACACGCCCCGTCAGCGTCGCGACGCGCGGGCCGATCTCGTAGATGCCGTTGTCGCCGGTCAGCGTGCCCGAGCGGGTCGAGGTGATCACGACATGCCCGTTGGCGAAGGCGCGCTCCGCATGGCCGCCGACGATCAGCAGACGGACGGTATCGGCGCGCATCTTCGTGTCGCCCTGGGTGATGACCACGTTGCCGACATAGGTGCCGTTGATGACGCCGGGGCCCGACTTCACGGGCGCCCGCTCGGCAATGAAGGAATCGGAGGCGATATGGACCGGCTCGCTGGCGGCGTGGCGGGAAATCGGACTCGCCGCGGGCGCGTCGGGGTCGGCGAAGGCCGGCGCGGCGAAGAGACCGATCAACAGAACCAGCGCGCGCTTCATTTCGACCTTCCCAACGCGGGCGTGAGCGTCATCTCGACATGTCCCTTAAGAATGATCTGGTCGGTCCTGCGGTCGACCTCGAAGGAATCGGCGCGAAGCGTCCCCGCCGGACCGTGGCCGGTGACCGTCTCCCCGCCCTGGAAATAGCCTCTCTTCAAATCGGCGTTGGCGCTGGCGGTATGCAGCTCGTAGCCGTCGTCGGAATAGACCGCGATGCCGCCGCGCAGCGCCAGCGCGCCCTTGTCCATGTCGATATAGCCCGTCCCCGCCGTGGCGTTGAGCCAGCGGTCCTTGTCCAGCGTGAAATCGGCCTCGACCGTGTTGAGCGTGGCGTGACGCACATTGTGCGGGTCCTGGATGGCGGACTCCGCCGTGATGACGAACGGATGGCCCTTGCGATCGGCGCCGCTCAGCCGAGGCTTGCTCATCGTCAGGTCGTTGTGCAGCACGCCGATGCTTTCGGTGGCGAGCGAGAGCTTGTCGGACTGGCGCGGCACCAGCGAATAGGCGATGACCGCCGCGATCAGAAGGCCCGCCGTGATCGGCAGCACGCGCTTCATCACCAGCACGAAGCGCGAATAGCGTAGCGCGTTGAGCGCGGTGTCGCGCGTGCGCGCGGTCCAGTCCCGGCGCTGCCGCTCGGGCGCGCGATCCGGCTCGCCGGAGAGCGGCTGCGCCAACGCCTCGCTCACGCTGTTGCGGCGCGGCATGTCAGGTGAGACCTGCCCGCAGAATGTCGTGCACGCTGAGGAAGCCGACCGGCCGCCGCAACTCATCGTTGGGATCGACGACGAAAAGATAGGTCACCTTCGGCGGCTTGGCGTTCATGAAGGTCAGCGCCTCGGAGGCCAGGATGTCCGGCCCCACGGTCTTCGGCTTGGGCGTCATGACGTCGCCGGCGCGCTTGTCGAGCAGGCCGTGCTCCATGTGGCGGCGCAGATCGCCGTCGGTGATGATCCCGACCAGAGAGCCCTTCTTGTCGACGACGCCGGCATAGCCCGCGACGCCGAATTTGTCGGAGGTCATGGTGATGACGACCTCGCGCATCGCGGTTTCGGGCGCCACCAGCGGCAGCTCCTCGCCCTTGTGCATGATGTCGCAAACGCGGATCAGCTTCTTGCCCAACGCGCCGCCGGGATGGAAGTCGCGGTACTGATCCGCCGAGAAGCCGCGCCGCTCCATCAGCGCCACGGCCAACGCATCGCCCAGGGTCAGCATCATCGTGGTCGACGTGGTCGGCGCCAGCCCCATCGGACAGGCTTCCTGGGCCTTGGGCAGGATCAGCGCGATGTCCGATGCCTGCAGCAGGCGGGAATCGGCGTTGTTCGCCACGCCGATCAGCGGGATCGACAGGCGTTTTCCATAGGTGATGAGATCGGCGAGCTCGGCGGTCTCGCCGGAGTTCGACAGCATCAGCAGCGCATCGCTGCGCGTGACCATGCCCAGATCGCCGTGACTGGCCTCGGCGGGATGGAGGAACAAGGCCGGCGTGCCGGTGGAGGCCAGCGTCGCGGCGATCTTGCGGGCGATGTGGCCGGACTTGCCCATGCCGCTGACGATCACGCGTCCCTTGACCGAGAGGATCGCGTCGATGGCGCGCGAGAACTCGCCGTTCAGGCCCTCGCTCAACGTCGCGATGGCATCGCTCGCGTGACGGAGCACGCGGCGCGCCGCTGCCAGATCGCGACTCTTGGCAGACCCCGTGCGCGCCAATTTTATCTTGGGCGATGCCATACAGCCCCTTGTTTTTGTTGGTCTAACCCTTGAGGGGGACCCGTTTACGCGAAAATCGTGCCAAATGTGTCCCAGCACGAGCCGTGGTTCAAGTTACTTTATTGCGGCGCGGTAAACGTCATCTTACTCCCTCCGCCCTTCGCACCTAACGGTGCTACGGGCACCTCCCCCGCCAGCCTCCGCTGCGCTTCGGCGCGGGGGAGGCGGACCTCGGCAGCTTCGACGGGGCTGGTCTTAATGCGCGAAAATGTCGACGTCGTCCCAACCCGCGAGATCGAGAGCGGCGCGCGCGGGGAGAAAGTCGAAACAGGCCTTGGCCAGAGCGGTGCGCCCCTCGCGCGCCAGCATGGCGTCGAGGCCCTCCTTGAGCTTGTGCAGATAGGCGACGTCGTTGGCGGCGTAGGCGAGCTGCTTTTCGCTTAAGGTCGGCGCGCCCCAATCGGAGCTCTGCTGCTCCTTGGAGAGATCGACGCCGAGCAATTCCTTCACCAGGTCTTTCAACCCATGTTTGTCCGTATACGTCCGAACCAGCTTGGAGGCGATCTTGGTGCAATAGAGCGGCGCCGTGACGACGCCCAGATAACGCTGGAACATCGCGATGTCGAACCGCGCGAAATGAAACAGCTTGGTCGCGGCGGGATCGGTCAGCAGCCGCTTGAGGTTCGGCGCGTCATAGGCGCCCGGCGCGAACTGCACCGCGTGGCAGACGCCGTCGCCGGCCGAAAGCTGCACGAGGCAAAGCCGGTCGCGGAAGGGATTGAGGCCCAGGGTTTCGCTGTCGATCGCCACGAGCTTGCCGAGATCGAGACCGGACGGCAGATCGCCGCGATGAAGCTTGGTTTTCATGTCCTGACATCCTGCGCGCCCATGGCGCGACGGTGCCTCCACTGTTGGGCTGTCACGGGTATGGCGAGAAACCCGGCCTGAAGCAAGGCAAAACCGGGGTTTCCTGCACCGCGGGACCGTCAGCGATCCTCGCCGGTGACCGGCGTCCAGCTCGGCGGATCGCTGGCCGGGAAGCTTTCGTCGGAAGCCTCGTCCACGACGTCCCGCCGCGGCGGCGTAGCGGTTTTTCGCGGTGCGCGTGCGGGACGGAGCGTGCGTTTCGCCTTGCGCTTGGCGACCGGCTTCGCCGCGCGACGCGTCTTCACGGCCTTCTTCGCGATTCGCTTCTTGGCGACACGCTTTGGCGCTTTGCGCTTTCTCCCGGCGGCCATGACCCATCCTCTGCGTGCGGCCGCGAAATGCTATGGTATGAGAAGCACGTCACGCAACGGCATCGCCTCCCATGTCTCCCCTTCTCATTGCACCCGCGGCCTTCGCCGCGACGATGTTCGGCGGCCTCGTGGCCCTTCGGCTCAAGGACCGCTTGCACCTGATCCTGGGGTTCAGCGCCGGCGCCGTGGTGGGGGTTGCGTTCTTCGACCTGCTGCCGGAGGCGCTGCACGGCCCCGCCGACCCGCCCATCGAAGGCATGCTGTACGTGGCCGGCGGCTTTTTGATCTATCTGCTGCTCGACCGCGTCTCCCAGTTGCACGGCCATGGCGCGGAAGACGGTCATGCCCATGGCGCGCCGCGCAGCGCGATGGGCGCGCTGGTCCTGGTCCTGCACAGCGTGTTCGACGGCCTGGCGATCGGCTTCGGCTTTCAGGCCTCGGCGGCGATCGGCCTGGCGCTTGCGATCGCGGTGGTGACGCACGATTTTTCCGACGGCATCAACACGATGAACGTCGTGCTCAAGAACGGCGGGCAGCGGCGCGACGGTCTGCGCTGGCTTCTTGCCGACGCGGTCGCGCCGGCCATCGGCATCGCCGCCACCTTCGTCGTGCATCTGCCGCCGCAGACCTTTTCGCACGTGCTGGCGGTCTTCGCGGGGCTCTTTCTCTATCTCGGCGCCAGCGATCTGGTGCCGGAGAGCCAGCACGCGCATCCCAAACTTCTCACCACGGTCATGACCGTGCTGGGCGCGGCGCTGATCTACGTCGCCAACGCCGTGCTCGCGTGACGTCGCAAGATCAAGATTTCTTCTGCTTGGACTTGTCGTAGGCCGCAAGCCCCGGCTTGTAGGACTTCTCGTCGATGAACTGGCGGATGCCTTCCTTGCGGCCGTCATTGTCGAAGCTGTTGGCGGCTTCCTGGGCGCGGATCAGATAGTCTTCCGCGTTGTCGAAGGTCATCTCGCGCACGCGGCGCACCGCGTCCTTGGCCGCCTTGAGCGCCACCGGATTCTTCTCGAGCAGCACCTTGCAGACCTCCGTGACGCGCGCCTTGAGCTGGGCAAGCGGCACCGCCTCGTTCACCAGGCCCCACGCCGCGGCCTTCTTGCCGTCGACCGCCTCGCCGGTCAGCGTGTGATACATCGCGTTGCGCATGGTCAGCAGTTCGGTCGCCACCTTGGTCGCGCCGCCGCCGGGCAGGATGCCCCAATTGATCTCGCTGAGGCCGAATTTCGCTTCTTCCGCCGCGAAGGCGAGGTCGCAGGCATAGAGCGGTCCATAGCCGCCGCCGAAACACCAGCCGTTGATCATCGCGATGGTCGGACGGTGATACCAGCGCAGACGCTCCCACCACGCATAGGCGCCGCGCTGCGCCAGGCGCGTGCCGGCAAGTCCCTGCGCCTCGGTTTCGCGGAAATACTCCTTGAGGTCCATGCCGGCGCTCCAGGCGTCCCCTTCGCCGGTGAGAACCAGGACGCCGACGTCGTCGCGGAACTCCAGGCTGTCGATGACCTCGAGCATCTCCTTGTTGAGCGTCGGGCTCATCGCGTTGCGCTTGCTCGGCCGGTTGAAATAGACCCAGGCGATGTTGTCCTCGACCGTATAGGCAACGGTGCTGGGATTGGCAGACTTCGTCACGGGTTCATCCCTGTTTGGTTTTCTGTGTCGTTCTCGCCGCTCAGGCGAAGGGTCTGATGGGATCGCTGCCGTCCCAGGTGAGCGCGGCGCCGTAGAATCCGCCGAACACACGCTCCATGCCCGGGCTCGTCTCGATCAATTCGACGAAGCCGGGCAGTGTGCCGTTGGCGTCCAGATAGGCGACTTCGCCGCCGGTCGGCACGCCCAGGCGGAAGGCGACGTCCATGCCCATCTTCTCGTAGCGCTTGAGATCGGCCGCGAAATCCGCCGTCGCGATGCCCCAATGGTGAAAGCCGGGGCCCTTGCTGTCGAGCAATTCGCGATAGACGGAAGGGTGATTGTCGTTGGGCTGGATCAGCTCGATGTTCATGTGGCCGGCGAAGGACATCGCCAGCGTAATGTCGGCCTTCGACGGCTGGCCGCGATAGACCGGATCGACGCCGGTGAAATGGTCGAGAACGAACCAGGGGCCGACATTCAACCGCTTGACCCATTCGGCGATGGCGGCCTTCAGATCGGTCACGACATAGGCCATCTGCATGATGCCCTTGTCGGGCTGGCCGAAATTGAGATGCGGCATGCTTTTCTCCCTGCCCTGTCCGAGCCGACGTCTTTTCCGCGTCTGGCGGACTTCGCCCCTTGATGGCGCGATTTGTACGCAACACAGACAATATCGCATGGGGGAATTGTCTGGCAATCAGCGCCGCCCGGTCTTTCGCCGCCGTTCTTTCGGATAGACTGTGCTTTGCTGCGGCGCTTCGTCACGAAGGATGCGGGAATTGCAGGACATTGCCGGCGTGGTTCTGGCCGGGGGCGCGGGTTCGCGCATCGGCGGCGACAAGGCCCTTCTGCCGTTCGGTGGGGCCACGCTGCTGGACGCCGTCCTGGCGCGCGCCCGGCCGCAGGTCGGCGTGCTCGCGGTCAGCGTGCCGCGCGCTTCGGCGCCCGCTTATCGCGCCCATCTGGGCAAGGAACTGCCGCTGCTGTTCGACGCGGGCACGCAAAGCATCGGTCCTCTCGCCGGGATCGTCGCCGGTTTGCAATGGCTGGCCGAGCGGAACGGACCACGCCGGCTGGCGAGCTTTCCCTGCGACACGCCTTTCCTGCCGCGCGATCTGGTGGCGCAACTGCTGGCGGGCGCGACGAGCGGGCCGGTTGCGGCCAAGGACCGGACGGGACTGCACGGGGTCTGCGCGCTGTGGCCCCTCGGCTGCCTGCCACGGTTGAAATCGGGTGTGGAAGACGGAAGCCTTCGCAGCATTCGAAGCGCGCTGGACGCGCTCGGCGGAACGACATGCGAAATCGCCTGCGACGAGAACGCTTTCTTCAACGTAAACACCCGCGAGGACTTGGCGAAGGCGGAAGCGATGGCGGCATCAGTCGCCCGATCGAAATGTCAGTGATTGATCAACGGCAACGCCTTGCGCACCAGCGGATGGAGCCCGCTGTCGCCGTTCTTCGCCAGCGCCAGCAGATCGCTGCGCATTTTCGGGTCCCAGAATTTCGCGATGTGGTCGCCGATCCCGGCGACGGCCCGTGCTTCGCCCTGCGCGGCGAAGAACCCCGCGATCTGATTGGCCATGTAGACCAGTCTGCTATCCGACATGGGCCGGCGATCCGATGCGCTCGGGGTGGGTGAAGATCTCGAAACTGTCGTCGCGCGCGATGGCGGCGAGCGTGATGCCGGCCTCTTCCGCGACGCGGACCGCCAGCGCCGTCGGCACCGAGACCGCCGCGAGCACCGGGCAGCCGAGCACCGCCGCCTTCTGGACAAGCTCGATCGACACGCGGCTGGTCAGGACGAGCATGCCATCGCCGGTCGCGACGTCGTTGCGCAGCAGCGTGCCGGCCAGCTTGTCCAGCGCGTTGTGGCGGCCGACATCCTCGCGCACCGCGAGATAGGCATTCGCGCTCGGCGACCAGAAGCCGGCCGCGTGGACGCCGCGTGTCTGCGCGTTCACCGGCTGATGCTCGCGCAGCGCCGCGAGCGCGCGGAAGATGTCGCCGGACGCGACCTTCAACCCGGATTGAACCTTGGCCGGCGGCGCCGTCGCGGCCTCGAGGCTTTCGATGCCGCAGAGCCCACAGCCGGCGGGGCCGGCGATGCGGCGCCGGCGCGCCACGACCTCCGCGTCGCGATCGTGGCCCAGCGTCATGCGCAATTCGATGCCGTTCGGCAGAACCACGATCTCCAGCTCTTCGATCTCGTCGGCCGAGCGGACGATCCGCTCCGTGAAGGAAAAACCGAGCGCGAAATCCTCCAGATCGGCGGGAGACGCCATCATGACGGCGTAGGTTTGGCGGCCATAGGTGAACGCGACCGGCGTTTCTTCCGGCAGCGCGCGCACACCGTCGGCCTCGCCCGATCGGCCGACCAGATGGCGCCGCGCGCGGACGATGGGCGGCCGGCTCATTCCGCTGCCGCGACCGGCGAGGCGATCCGACGACTCTCTTCGCTGTGCTTGCGATAGGCGTCCTGCCACGCGGTAGGCCCGTTGGACGGCGCGACCTGCACCGCGGTGACCTTGTATTCCGGGCAGTTCGTCGCCCAGTCGGAATATTCCGTGGTGACGACATTGGCTTGCGTTTCGGGCATGTGAAACGTCGTGTAGACAACCCCCGGCGCGACGCGGTCGGTGATGAGCGCGCGCAGGGCGGTCGAGCCGGTGCGGCTCTGCAGCTTGACCCAGTCGCCATCGCGGATGCCGCGCTCCTCGGCGTCGTGCGGATGGATCTCCAGCCGGTCTTCCTGATGCCAGACGACGTTCGCCGTGCGCCGCGTCTGCGCGCCGACATTGTATTGGCTTAAGATTCGGCCCGTCGTCAGCAGCAGCGGGAAGCGCGGCCCGACCTTTTCGTCCGTCGCGATGTATTCGGTGAGAACGAAATTGCCCTTGCCGCGCACGAAGCCGCCGATGTGCATCACCGGCGTGCCTTCCGGCGCCTTGTCGTTGCACGGCCATTGGATCGAGCCGAGCTCGTCGAGCCTGGCGAAGCTCACGCCGGCGAAGGTCGGCGTCAGGCGCGCGATCTCGTCCATGATCTGGGAGGGATGATCATAGGGCATCGGCACGCCCATCGCTTCTGCGAGGCGCAGCGTCACTTCCCAGTCGGCGAGACCGGCCTTTGGCGCCATCACCTTGCGCACGCGCTGGATGCGCCGTTCCGCGTTGGTGAACGTCCCGTCCTTCTCCAGGAAGGTCGAGCCGGGAAAAAAGATGTGCGCGTAGTCGGCGGTCTCGTTGAGGAAGAGATCGTGGACGATCACGCATTCCATCGCGGCGAGGCCCGCCATGACGTGCTGGGTGTTGGGATCGGACTGAAGAATATCCTCGCCCTGGATGTAGATCGCCTTGAAGCGGCCCTCGACCGCGGCGTCGAGCATGTTGGGAATGCGCAAGCCCGGCTCGTCGTCGAGCGCGCCGCCCCACGCCACCTCGAACAGCGCGCGCGTCGCCGCGTCGGAGATGTGGCGATAGCCGGAGAGCTCGTGCGGGAAAGAACCCATGTCGCAGGCGCCCTGGACATTGTTCTGGCCGCGCAAGGGATTCACGCCAACGCCGTTGCGGCCGATATTGCCTGTCGCCATCGCGAGATTGGCGATGGCCATGACCGCGGTCGAGCCCTGGCTGTGCTCGGTGACGCCGAGGCCGTAATAGATCGCCGAATTCGGACCCTTGGCGTAAAGCCGGGCCGCGCCCCGCAGGTCGGCGGCGGGAACGCCGGTGAACGCTTCCGTCGCTTCGGGGCTGCGCGACGGATCGGCGACGAATTGGCACCATTCGGCGAAGGTGTCGGCGTCGCCGCGCTCGCGCACGAAGTCCTTGGCGACCAGCCCCTCGGTCACGATCACATGCGCCATGGCCGTCAGCACGGCCACGTTGGTGCCGGGCTTGAGCGGCAGGTGGTAGTCGGCCTCGACATGCGGCGTGCGCACCAGATCGATGCGGCGCGGATCGATCACGATCAGCTTGGCGCCCTCGCGCAGCCGCTTCTTCATGCGCGAGGCGAAGACCGGATGGCCGTCGGTCGGATTGGCGCCGATCACGACCATCACATCGGACTCTTCGACGGAATCGAAATCCTGCGTGCCGGCCGAGGTGCCGAAGGTCGTCTTCAGGCCGTAGCCGGTCGGCGAGTGGCAGACGCGCGCGCAGGTGTCGACATTGTTGTTGCCGAAGACGTGGCGCACCAGCTTCTGGACGAGGAAGGTCTCCTCGTTCGTACAGCGCGACGAGGTGATGCCGCCGATCGAGCGCGGGCCGTATTTGGACTGGATGCGCTTCAGCTCCGACGCGGTGTGCGCGAAGGCCTCCTCCCAACTCACTTCGCGCCACGGATCGGCGATCTGCGCGCGGATCATCGGTTTGAGGATGCGATCCTTGTGCTGGGCATAGCCCCAGGCGAAGCGGCCCTTGACGCAGGAATGGCCATGGTTCGCCTTGCCGTCCTTGTGCGGCACCATGCGCACGACTTCCTCGCCGCGCATCTCCGCCTTGAAGGTGCAGCCGACGCCGCAATAGGCGCAGGTCGTGACGGCGGAGTGCTCCGGCTGACCGATATCGATCACCGACTTCTCGATCAGCGTCGCGGTCGGGCAGGCCTGGACGCAGGCACCGCAGGAAACGCATTCGCTATCGAAGAAATCCTCCGCCGCGCCGGCGGTGACGCGGGACTCGAAGCCGCGCGCCCCGATGGTCAGCGCGAACGTGCCCTGCACTTCCTCGCAGGCGCGCACGCAGCGCGAGCAGACGATGCATTTGGAAGGGTCGTAGGTGAAATAGGGATTGGACTCGTCCTTGGTGTCGGCGAGGTGGTTGTCGCCCTTGTAGCCGTAGCGCACCTCGCGCAGGCCGACCGCGCCCGCCATGTCCTGCAACTCGCAATCGCCGTTGGCGGCGCAGGTCAGGCAATCGAGCGGATGATCGGAGATGTAGAGCTCCATCACGCCGCGCCGCAGGGTCTTGAGCCGTTCGGTCTGGGTGCGGACCTTCATGCCTTCGGCGACCGGCGTGGTGCAGGAGGCGGGCGTGCCGGGGCGCCCGTCGATCTCCACCAGGCAGAGCCGGCAGGAGCCGAAGGAATGGAGGCTGTCGGTCGAGCAGAGCTTGGGGACTTCCACGCCGGCTTGCATCGCGGCGCGCATGATCGAGGTGCCCTCGGCGACGTCGAGCGTCTTGCCGTCGATGTTCACGCGCACGGTCTTGGCCGACTTGGACGCCGGCGTTCCGTAATCGATTTCCGCGATCAGACTCATCTCGGACCAAAATCCTCCGGAAAATGATCGATGGCGCTGAGCACCGGATAGGGCACGAAGCCGCCCAAGGCGCAGAGCGATCCGGACTTCATGGTATCGCACAAATCGCGGATCAGCGCCATTTGCGCCGCCCGATCGGTTCCCGCCAGGATCTTGTCGATGGTCTCCATCCCCCGCACCGAACCGATGCGGCAGGGCGTGCACTTGCCGCAGGATTCGATGGCGCAGAACTCCATCGCGAAGCGGGCCATCCGCGCCATGTCGACGGAATCGTTAAAGACCACGACGCCGCCATGGCCGATCAGTCCGCCCTTGGCGGTGAAGGCCTCGTAGTCGAAGGGCGTGTCGAACAGCGCGGGCGGAAAATAGGCGCCCAGCGGCCCGCCGACCTGCACGGCGCGCACCGGTCGGCCGCTGCGCGTGCCGCCGCCGATGTCGTTCACCAACTCGCCGAGCGTGATGCCGAACGGTGTCTCGAACAACCCGCCGAACTTGATGTCGCCGGCCAGCTGGATCGGCATCGTGCCGCGCGAGCGGCCCATGCCGAAATCGCGATAGGCGGGCCCGCCCCGCGCCAGGATCGTCGGCGCGGCGGCGAAGGTGAGAACGTTGTTGACGACGGTCGGCTTGCCGAACAGGCCGGCATGCACCGGCAGCGGCGGCTTGGCGCGCACCTGGCCGCGGCGCCCCTCCAGACTCTCCAGCAATGCCGTCTCTTCGCCGCAGACGTAAGAGCCGGCGCCGACTCGGACTTCGAGATCGAACGCGTGATCGCTGCCGAGCACGCGCGTCCCCAGCAGCCCATGCCCGCGCGCCACGTCGATGGCGCGCCGCAGCGCCGCGATCGCCAGTGGATATTCCGAACGGACATAGACGTAACCTTGCGTCGCGCCGACCGCGATGCCGGCGATGGTCATGCCTTCGATGAGCGCGAACGGATCGCCTTCCATCAGCATGCGGTCGGCGAAGGTACCGGAGTCGCCCTCATCGGCATTGCACACGACGTATTTGACGTCGCCCGGCGCGTCGGCGGCGCCATTCCATTTGATCGCGGCGGGAAAGCCCGCGCCGCCCCGGCCGCGCAGGCCCGATGCCATCACCGCGTCGCGAATGGCTTTGGGACCGATCGCGATGGCGCGCTTCAGTCCTTCCAGCCCGCCCTGGCCGGCATAGTCGTCGAGCGACGACGGATCGACGATGCCGCAGCGCGCGAAGGTGAGACGCGTCTGCGCCTTGAGAAACGGCTGGTCCTCGATCGGTCCGAGCGCGCGCGCATGGCCCTGGCCCGTCTTCACGGCATCGAGAATGGACGGCACATCGGCGGCTTCGACCGGCCCGAACGCTTGCCACCCTGCCGCCGTTTCGATTTCCAGCAGCGGTTCGAGCCACAAAAGGCCGCGCGAGCCGACGGGAACGACCGCGACGCCGGCCTCCGCCAACGCCGTCGCCACCGCCTTGCCGCCCAGCGCGATGGCCACCGTGTCATGCGAAAGCCTGGCGCGCGTCATCGCCGCGCTCCCTCGATCAGGCCGGCCAGCTTCGCATCGTCCAGGCGCGCCACCGGTTCTCCGTCGATCAACCCCGACGGTCCGTTAGCGCACAGGCCCAGGCAATAGACCGGCTCCAACGTCCACGCGCCGTCGCCGGTGGTCTGACCCCAATCGAGCTTCAGCCGCGCCTTCGCGTCGTCCGCGACGCGCTCGGCGCCGACCGCCTGACAGGCTTCGGCGCGGCACAGCTTGAGCACATGGCGGCCCGGCGGCCCGGCGAGGCGAAGGTCGTGATAAAAACTCGCGACGCCATAGACCTCGGCGCGGCTGAGATTGAAGGCGTGCGCCAGCACCGCGATCGCCGGCTTGGGCACGAAGCCGAATTCCGTCTGGATCGCCTGCAGCGCCGGCAGCAGGCCGCCCGGCATCGCCACGTGATCGCCCGCAATCGCGCGGGCGCGGTCTTCATTCCAGGGTGGCGGCGCGGTCGTCATGATTTGCCGAGTGTATCGCAGAGCGCCCGACGGCGCATGCGGCTCGATCGATGCTTAAGGCGCGCGGCCATCGCTTGAAAAGCATTGTTTGCGCGAAATGCGCTCGCAGTCGGTTCCGGTTTCCTTCCGATCATGGTGGCACGCATTACAGGGATTGCGATGCGGGCCGATACTTTTACTCTCACGGTCTGCCCTAGCCAGATTGTCATCCCGGGCGACCCCGGCCTTGAGCCGGGGGAGACCCGGGACCCATCGCGCAAACGGCACAATGGGTCCCGGATCGCTCCGCTTCGCGGCGCGTCCGGGATGACAAGAACGAATAAGGGAGGACGATATGACCGCCGACAAGAAGATCCGCCGGATCGCGACCGAAGAGGCGTGGAGCATTCCCGAACACATGGCGGCGATCCTGGCGCTGACCAAAAGCACCTGGGACGACCTCGACCTGCGCCTGCCGCGCCGCTCGGCGGTGCCGGGCAGCCCGCTGCACAAGGGGCTGACGGACGACAGGCTGCGGCTGGAGATCATGGACGCCGACGACGTGTCGGTGCACCTGCTCTCGCTGACCTCACCGGGCGTGCAGATGTTCGATGCCGACACCGCCTGCGCGATGGCGACGCTCGCCAATGACCGCATGGCGGAAACGATCGCGAAACATCCCACGCGCTTCGCCGGCCTCGCCTCCTTCGCGCCGCAGGATCCCAAGCGCGCGGTCAAGGAGATGGAGCGCGCGATCAACACGCTGAAGCTCAACGGCTTCATCCTGAATTCGCACACCAATGGCGAGTATCTCGACAATCCAAAATACTGGCCGATCCTGGAAGCTGCGGAGGCGCTGGACCGCGCGATCTATATCCATCCGCGCTGCCCCTCGCGGCAGATGGCAGCGCTTTACGGCGATTACGGCATGTACACGGCGCTCTGGGGCTTTCAGGCCGAGGTCTCGGTGCATTGCATGCGCATGATCCTGAGCGGGCTGTTCGAGCGCTTCCCCAAGCTCAAGATCGTGATCGGGCATATGGGCGAGAGCATCCCGTACAACATGTGGCGCAACGACTACATCTACGGGCTGCACAAGGAATGGGGCGACGTGCCGGGCAACATGAAGCCGGGCGAGGTCTTCGCGCGCAATTTCTGGATCACCACCAGCGGCGTCGAGCACACCCCGGCGCTGAAATACTGCATCGAGGTCTTGGGCGCCGATCGCGTGATGTGGGCGATCGACTACCCCTACCAGGTGTCGCCGCCTTGCGTGAAATGGATGAACGAGACCAACATCTCCGAGGAAGACCGCCACAAGATCTTCCACGGCAATGCAGAAAAGGTGTTTCACATTCCGGGGTGAGAGTTTCCTCGAAAATACGCACCGACATTATTCTAAAAAACCGCGAGTTGGTAATGGTGCCTGCCAAGCCGCCCGTCTCATTGATCCTGGGTGTCGCCAGAATCGTCTTGGTTACCCGAATCGTCCTCGTCGTCTGTCCAAGTTTCGAAGCAAGCATCAAAAACCGGTTTGAACGGCTTATTCGGAAAGCACTGCGCATAGGCGGAGCAATAGGCGGAGTACACGTTTACGTCAGCCATTTTGTCGGCGTACTCACTCTCGGCGAGCCGCGCCTTAATCTCCGCGCTTGTAGTGTCGCGGGTAACACCTGCCATCATCTGCTTCTGTTGGTTCAGTTTCGCCGCGATGTTAGCTGAGATTGAGGGACCAAATTCGCTGTGAACGCGGGCCGTGCATTTTGCCTCAATTGAACTTACGGCGGGCACCGCCGACTTTTGATGATTTGTCACCCAACTATACCAAGCCGCCCCGCCAACGCTCGCGACAGCGATGGTTATCGCAATTATTCGGCCTTGTCGGTCATAGTTCTTCATCCCAGTCTGATGCTAGCCTATGAAGTCTCGAGCTACATCCTTCAACGGTGAAGCAACCGCCTTCAAAAATATTCTCTTGAAATAAAATATCGTTCGCCGCGTTGCAGCAACAGAACTTATCGACGCCTCTCGCGAAAAATATCCAGGCGGATCGCGGCGTTGTGGCGCCGCTCCGTTCGATAAGTCCGTCTACGGATTTATTTCCACCCACCCCTTGAACCGAGTCGGTCTAGGCACCAAATCTCCCATATCCCCACAATTGCATACGGACCGCGCGGCGCCCTCGCCGCGTTGCTCCGTCATGCCGGATAAGGAGAGTCTGAATCGCAGAAAAATCATCGAACCCGCGCGCGGCCCGATTCCGTTCACGCCCGAATTGCGTTCAGTTCGCCGACGGCATCCGCGTTTTGTCGATCGGCAGCGCGCCGTGGAAGTTGAGTTCGACCTGCAGCCCGTCGGGATCGTAGACGAAGACCTGCAGCAGGCCGATCTCCCACACCTTGTTCTCTTCGTAGGAAATGTCGGCATGGCGCAACTTGCCCAAGAGCTCGTCCGGGTTCTCGCTCTTGAACGCGATGTGATCCAGGCGGCCGGTCTGCACCTTGGGCCGGTCCTGCGCTTCCTTCTTCATCAGATGGACGATCGGCACGCCGCTGCAATAGAGCCAGTGGCCGGGGAAACTCATCTGCGGCCGGAACTCCTCGGTCAGGCCCAGCATGTTCACGTAGAAATCGCGCGTGACCGTCAGGTCGCCGCATTCCAGCGTATAGTGTTCGAGCATCACGGCGGGCATGGCGTCACTCCGGCGGTGGTCGTTGCAAGTCTCCCGCGTCAGGTCTTCGCGGTCAATTCGTCCAGCAGGCGTTTGAGTTCGGGCGCGGTCAGCAAATCCTTCGCGATCCGCCCCCCTTCGTCCGCCGCCCAATCCTGGCGCTCGGCGATGGGGCGGCTGAGCAGCGGCGCGACGCCGGCCTCCTCGACCGTGCGCGCGACCTCGCGCATCTCCTCGGCGCGGCGGCGGCCGTGCAGCAAGGCGCGGCTGATCATATAGGCGGCCTGCCTGGGCCAATCGGGATGGGGGATCGTGTCTTTCAGCGAGGCCAGCACATCGGCTTCGACGCCGTAATGGCGCGCCGCCAGCATGCTCTCGGTGAGCAGGGCCTCCAGGCCCTTGATGAGCACGCTGCGGCACATCTTGACCGCGGAGGCCTGGCCGATCTCGGCCGCATAGACCTTCATATCGAGGCCGAACGGCGCCATCGCCTCGAGAAAGGCCTCCGCGTTCGGCCCGCCGAGCAGCATGGGCGTGCGGATGCCCTTGGGCGGGATCGAAGACATCACCGCCGCCTCGACATAGCGGCCGCCCGCGCCGTCGATGAGCTGGGCCGCTTGCCGCTTGGTGCCGGGGGAGACGGAGTTGAGGTCCCAGAACCAGGCGCCGCGCCCGATCCCCTTCAGGACCGAGCGCGCCGCGTCCAGGTCGGAGCCGGCGGTGACCGCGCTGACCACCAGCTCCGCGCCGGCGACGGCCTCAAGGGCGCTGGCGGCCTTGCGGAACGGTGCTACGGCCGCCTTGGACGGCCCGCTGGCGGGGTCGGCGAAGGCGATGTCGTAGAGTGCGATGTCCGTCAGACCGGCGGCGTGGAACTGGCGCGCGAAGGTCTGGCCGACCTCGCCGAAGCCGATGATCGCCATGGTGCGCGGCTGGGTCATGTCTCGTTCGACTCGGTGTCGATTTCGGCTTCGGTCGCCGCATTGTAGCGACGGCCATGGACCGTGCGCGGATTGACCAGGGCATCCAGCCGGCCGAGCGTCGCCGCATCCAGGATCAGATTGCGCGCCGCCCAGTCCTCGGCCAGGTGCTCCAGATCGGTGGTGCCCGGTATGGCGAGGACGTGGCGCCCGCGCGACAGCACCCAGGCGAGCGAAAGCTGCGCCGTCGTGCAGCCCCGCTCGCGCGCAAGGGCGCCGAGCCCGTCGAGCAGGCCGAGATTGGCGGTGAAATTCTCGCCCTGGAACCGCGGCATGCCGCGCCGGATGTCTTTCGGTTCGAGCGCGGCGGCGTCGCGCAGACCGCCGGCGAGAAAGCCGCGGCCGACCGGACTGAAAGCGACGAATGCCGTGCCCAGTTCCTGGCAGGCGGCGAGAGTCGCGATCTCCGGATTGCGGGTCCAGAGGGAGTATTCGCTCTGCAACGCCGCGATGGGATGCACCGCATGCGCCTTGCGCAAGGTGGGGGCGGAGACTTCGGAGAGACCGATGGACTTGATCTTTCCGGCCGCCACCAAATCGGCAAGCGCGCCGACACTGTCTTCGATGGGCACGCGCTTGTCCCAGCGGTGCAGGTAATAGAGGTCGATCGCATCGGTCTGCAGGCGCGACAGGCTTTCGTCGCAGGTCTTCTTGATTTCTTCGGGGCGGCCGTTGATCTCGCGCTGGCCGGCGGCGTTGCGCGAGATGCCGCATTTGCTGGCGAGGACATATTCACCGCGCCGCGCCTTGAGCGCGTTGCCGATCAGCGTCTCGTTGGCGCCGAAGCCATACAGCGCCGCGGTATCGAGAAAGGTGCAGCCCATGTCGAGCGCGCCGTGCAGCACTTTGGCGGCGGCGTTCGCGTCCGGCGGCGTGCCATAGGCGTGGCTGAGCGACATGCAGCCGAGCCCGATGGCCGGAACCTGGAACGGCCCGAGCTGCCGCACGCCGCTCATTGCGGCAGGCTCAAGCTCTTCTCGAGGCGGTCGAGCGTCCGCATCGCCGGCAGGACCTGCGCGACGCCGGCGTTGGGCTCGCGGCCTTCCCGGATGGCCGCGAAGAACTCGCGGTCCTGAAGCTCGATGCCGTTCATCGACACGGCCACGCCCTTCAGATCGATCGGCTTCTCGTTGCCGTCGACGAGGTCGTCATAGCGCGCGATGTAGGTGCCGTTGTCGCAGATGTAGCGGAAGAAGGTGCCGAGCGGCCCCTCGTTGTTGAACGACAGCGACAGCGTGCAGATCGCGCCCGACGGCGTCTTCAGCTGGATGCTCATGTCCATCGCGATGCCGAGCGTGGGATGGATCGGCCCTTCGACGGCGCGCGCGATCGTGACCGCCTCGCCCGTCTGGTATTGAAAGAGATCGACCGTATGACAGGCATGGTGCCACAGAAGATGATCGGTCCAGCTGCGCGCCTGGCCGAGCGCGTTCATGTTCGTGCGGCGGAAGAAATAGGTCTGCACGTTCATCTGCTGGATCTTGAGCTCGCCCTTCTTGATGCGGTTGTGAACCCATTGATGGCTCGGGTTGAACCGCCGGGTATGGCCGCCCATGGCGACCAAGCCGGTTTCCTTCTGGACGCGCAGGAGACTTTCGGAATCGGCCAGATTGTCGGCGATGGGGATTTCGATCATCACATGCTTGCCGGCCCGCATGGCCTCGATGCCCTGCGCCGCATGCATCTGCGTCGGCGTCGTCAGGATCACCGCTTCGACGCCGGGCTGTTTCAGGGCCTCCGAATAGTTCGTCGTCCAGTGCGGAATGCCGAACTTCTCGGCCACCTGCTTGGTCGTTTCCGGCCGGCCGCCGGCCAGCGAGACGACCTCGATGCCCGAAATATTGCGAATGGCTTCCAGATGCTTGACGCCGAAGGCGCCCTGCCCTGCCATCACGATCTTCATGCCGCGGCCTTCCCCTTGCGCTGGTCGTGGAATTCCTTGGTTTCAAGGATGATGTTTCCGACGCCGGTCGACGAGGCCGGCACGTGATAGAAGCGGTAGACTTCTTCCGCCTTGTCGCCCAGCGCGCCGCGCATGATCAGCCACATCACCAACTCGATCGCCTCGTTGCCGGCCTCGCGGAGATATTCGAGCGGTTGAATGCGGACCAGCGCCTCGGGATCTTTGGTGAGACCGTCCAAGAACCGCTTGTCGAATTCCTTGTTGATGAGGCCGGCGCGCGGCCCCTGGATCTGATGCGACATGCCGCCGGTGCCGAAGATCACGACCTTCAGATCCTCGTCCCAGCTCTCGACGGCCTTCTTGATCGCCTTGCCGAGGTTGTAGCAGCGATTGCCGGTCGGCGCGGGATATTGGATGACGTTGACCGCCAGCGGGATGACGCGAACCGGCCAGGCCTTCGGCGAATCGAACAAGAGCGTCATGGGCACGGTGAGGCCGTGATCGACCTGCAACTCATTGACGATGGTGATGTCGAACTCGTCGAGCACCAGCGATTGGACGAGATGCGATGCCAGTTCGGGATAGCCCTTCACGACGGGAACGGGGCGCGCGCCCCAACCTTCGTCGGCGATGGGGAATTCGTCACCGCAGCCGATGGCGAAGGTCGGAATGATCTTGAAGTCGAAGGCATTGACATGGTCGTTGTAGACCATGATCACGACGTCCGGCTTGACCTCGGCGATCCATTTCTTGGCGGGTTCGTAACCCTTGAAAAGTGGCGCCCAATAGGGTTCGGCGGTCTTTCCGTTGTCGACGGCGGCGCCGATGGCGGGTGTGTGCGAGGTGCCGACGCCGGCGATGATCCTGGCCATCAGGCTTCTCCCCGGTCTTTCTTGGACCGCCAGCCTTCGACGGAACGGCCGCCGGCGATCATCATGTCCATGTATTGCTGCTGGCTCATGCCGGTCATCTCGGCCGCCATGTACTGATAGGAATGTTCGTCGGTGAAGGCGAGCTTCGCCAGGGCGTAGGAGACGCCGCCGAGCGCGAGGAGCGTATTCCAATCGCGCTTCATGACGGCCTGGCGCTGATCCTCCGTCATAGGGAATTTCTTGAGATAGGCGTATTCGCCGGACAAAAATTCCTTGCGGTTCGCCGCGCTCATCAGCGAATAGAGGAACTGGTTGAGATGATAGCCCTTGCGCGCGCGCTGCGCGTCGAAGACGGTCGTGCCGGGGATATCCTCGTAGGCTTCGATCTTGGTCATCAGCGGCTCCAATACAGCCTCATGGGGTTGTCGACCAGAAGCGATTTCTGCAATGCCGCGGTCGGCGCGATCTTGGCGAGCGAGTCGACCAGCAATCCGTCGTCGGGCATGTGCGATTTCATGTTGGGGTGCGGCCAGTCGGTGCCCCAGAGCACCCGATCGGGAAAGCGCTTCACGAGGTATGAACTGAACGGGATGACATCGTCATAGGGCGGGCCCTTGAGCGTCAAGCGCTCCTCGCCGCTCACCTTGGTCCAGAAATTGGGATTGTCCTCCAGCAACCGGACGAAGCGCTGGAAGTCCGGCCCCTCGGCAGGCTTCGACACATCGGGGCGGCCCATATGATCGATGACCACGACGGTGGGCAGCGATTTGAGGAACGGCGTGAGGTCGTCCATGTCCGGCGCTTCGAAATAGACCACGACATGCCAGCCCAACTCGGAGACGCGGTCGGCGATGCGCTTGAAGACGTCACGCGGCGCCGAGTCCACCAGCCGGCGCAGGAAATTGAACCGCACGCCGCGGACACCGGCATCGTCCATGGCCTTCAGCGCGGCATCGCTGACGTCCCCGCCGACCACCGCCACGCCGCGCGCCAGGTCGCCGGCCGTCTTCAAGGCATCGACCATCGCGTCGTTGTTCTTGCCATGGCAACTGGCCTGCACGATCACATTGCGCGAGAAGCCGAGGAAATCGCGCAGCGCGAAGAGCGTTTCCTTCGGCGCGTCGCATGGCGTGTATTTGCGCTCCGGCGCATAGGGAAATTTGTCCGCCGGCCCGAACACGTGGCAATGCGCATCGACGGCGCCCGGCGGCGGCGCGAATGCCGGCTTGGTCGGATTGGGACAGAACGGCAGATAGTCAGGATCCATGGCGGTCTCTGTTACCTCCGGCGACGTGCGGCGACCCCACTATGGGCGAAGCCCTATGCCGCCGTCCGCGCAAGCCGGGCGTTCAGCCGCGAATACACGCGGCGCGCGTTGCCCTCGAAAATCCGCATGCGCACGTCGTCGCTCAGATCGAGCGCATCGAAGTACCGCTTGGTATCGTCGAAATATTGCCCGGTCTCCGGATCGATACCGCGCACCGCGCCCACCATTTCGGAGCCGAACAGGATGTTCTCGACCGGGATCACCTTGAGCAACAGCTCGATACCCGGCTTGTGATAGACGCAGGTGTCGAAGAACACGTTCTTCATCACATGCTGCAGCAGCGGCGGCCGCTTCAGCATGTCGGCGAGCCCGCGATAGCGGCCCCAGTGATAGGGCACCGCGCCGCCGCCATGCGGGATAATGATTTTCAAGGTCGGGAAATCCTTGAACAGATCGCCCTCGATGAACTGCATGAAGGCGGTGGTGTCGGCGTTGATGTAGTGCGCGCCGGTGGCGTGGAAGTTTGGATTGCACGAGGCGCTGACATGCACCATCGCCGGCACGTCGAGTTCCACCATCTTTTCGTAGAGCGGATACCAATGCCTGTCGGTCAGGGGCGGCGAGGTCCAGTGGCCGCCGGACGGATCGGGATTGAGGTTGCAACCGACGAAGCCCAGCTCCGTCACGCAGCGCTCGAGCTCGGCGGCCGAGTGCGATGGGAGAACGCCGGGCGACTGCGGAAGCTGGCAGACGCCGACGAAGTTCTCCGGATAGAGATCGCAGACCCGCGCGATGAGGTCGTTGCACAGCTTCGACCACACCTGGCTCGTCTCCTCCGTGCCGATGTGGTGGCCCATGGCGGAGGCGCGCGGCGAGAAGATCGTGACATCGGTGCCGCGGGCCTTCTGCAGCTTGAGCTGCGCGCCCTCCAGGCTCTCGCGGATCTGATCGTCGCTGATTTTGGGCAATTGCCTAGGTGCGGCCTTGGGATCCTTCAGCGCCGCGATCTGTGCCTGCCGAAAGGCATCGTGCGGCGCCGGCGCCGTCGTGTAGTGACCGTGGCAGTCGATGATCATAAAAAACACCACCTTCGTTGGCCAAGAGAGGTTAGCAAACCTCGCCGCCGGCGCGCCACTTTTTCGACCACCGAGCATACTGTTTGCGGGCACTCAAAAAGGTGAACGAGATGGGCTGCGAAGCCGGACACGTCGTCGAAGGAACCACGCTGTGCGCTGGCTTCCTGGACGCCTACTGCGTGGCTGTCGCATCAACTCGACGGCACCCGCGCGGGATTCATCAACAAGGACTTCGACCTGTTCTGCATGAACAAGCTGGTGGACGATCCGGAGGCGCTGACAAAGTTTACGACCGCCGAGCTCGTCGAGAAGGCGGGCACGCAAGGCGTCGAGTTGCTCAACTGGCTGGCCATGCGCGGGGCGCTTTGCGGCCGGGTATCGAAGCTGCACAGCAACTATCACATTCCGATTTCGAACACCGCGTCGGGAATTCTGCTGCTGGACAATCAACCATTGCGTGCCGCGGCATAAGCGTATTCGCGGGCTTTTTCGCCCCCGCATAGGTGTTTTTGCTTAAGGAACTTTGCGGCGCCACCCAAAAGATTGACCGCGCCGGATTAAGAGGCCGTTGACCTCGCGCTCATATAATTCGCCCCAAAGGAGTGCAGAGAATGACTGCAACCGGGGGGCCGTCGACGACACCCGACGCCTACAACGGAATTGTGCCGCGCTTCGACAGAAAAGAGCTTCCAAGCTCGGAACTCCTCGAAGTGCAAGGCGAGATCATCGACTTGATGGCGAGCGGTGCGAGCTTGCGCGAGACGTTGAGCCATATCGCATTGCTGGTCGACGACCTCGCGCCGCCGGCGCTGTGCTCGATCCTTCTGCTCAAACCGGACGGTCATCATCTGCGGCCTGCCGCCGGCCCCAACCTGCCGCCAGCCTATTTTCAGGCGATCGACGGGGTCGAAATCGGCCCCTGCGCCGGGTCCTGCGGCACAGCCGCGTACCGCAAGGTGCCCGTGATCGTCAGCGATATCGCGACGGACCCGCTCTGGGCCGGCCCACGCGACTTTGCCCTGTCGTTCGGGTTGCGTGCCTGCTGGTCGCTTCCCATTCTCCGGCGCGACGGCATCGTTCTGGGCACAATCGCGATGTACTACCGCGAGCCACGCGCGCCCACGGCGCGCGATTGGGGATTGCTGGAGCCGGCGTCGAAGTTGGTGCGATTGGCGCTGGCGCAGGACCGCCGGGAAGAGGAACTGCGCAACAGCGAGGCGCGCTGGCACTTGGCCGCGGACGCCACCGATCTTGGCACCTACGACGTCAACCTCGCCACCGGCCAGGACGTCTGGTCGGCACAATTCGGGGCGATTCTGGGGCTTCCAGAAGACACCAAGCCGGATGTCCGGCTCCTGATCGACATGATTCACCCGGACGACCGCATCCGGTTTCGCACCACGTTCGGCGGACCGACCTCACCGATCGCACATCTGCAGCGGCATGAGGAGTTGCGGGTCCGACGGGCCAGTGACCGTGAAGAACGGATCGTCTCCCTCAAGGGACGGATTCTATTGAACGCGGAGGGCCAGCCGTCGCGTGCCATCGGGACCATGGCCGACATTACGGATCAGCGGCGCCGCGAGGGCGAACTGGCGCACGCCAAGATCCTCGCCGACAAGGCCAATAAAGCCAAATCGGAATTCCTTGCCAGCATGAGCCACGAATTGCGAACGCCGCTCAACGCCATCATCGGCTTCTCCGACGTCATCCGACACCAGACTTTCGGGCCGCTGCATCCGACAAAGTATTGCGAGTATGTCGACGACATCTACGACAGCGGCCGGCATCTGCTGAGCCTCATCAACGACATTCTCGACATGGCGAAGATCGAAGCGGGCAAACTCGAACTCCACCTCAAGGAGATGAACGTTGCCACCGTCGTCGCGACCGCGCTGCGTCTCGTCGAGCCGCAGGCTGCGGAAACGGGGCTTGCGATCGGGTGCGATGTGGAAACGAGCGTCGAACTGATCGCCGACGAGCGCGCCGTGAAGCAAATCCTCGTCAATCTGCTGTCAAATGCGGTGAAATTCACGAAATGCGGCGGCAGCATTACGGCGTTCGCCCATCGGACGCCCGCTGGCGGGATTCGCCTGGGCGTCGAAGACACCGGCATAGGCATGAGCCGGGACGGCGTGGCCAAGGCGCTGGAGCCGTTCGGTCAAGTGGCGCATGCCGTGACGGTGGAAGGCCGCGGGACGGGCCTGGGCCTGCCTCTGGTCAAAGCCCTGGTCGAAGCCCACGGCGCGGTGTTCGGCATCGAGTCGATACTGGGGCGTGGGACCCGCGTATGGGCCGAATTCCCTCCCAGTGCAGTCGTGCTTGCGCGCGCAGCATCTTAAGCCTGCGATTACAGCCCGACATTGACCCATTCGCCCCGCGCGTCGCAATCTGCGTCGAGAAACCCGTGCGGAACGGCAACCATGGCCATCGTGGTCCAATCGATCGAACGCCCCTCCTGCGACGTCGTGGCGGGCTATAACGGTTTGGGCGTAGCAACCGTGCATGAGGCGCAGGGCCGGACCGGTCTGATGGCCAGCTATATGCGCACGATCTATCCGCGCGCGCAGCTGGCGGGCAGCGCCGTGACAGTCGAGCTGCCGCCGGGCGACAATTGGATGCTGCATGTCGCGGTCGAACAATGCCGCGAAGGCGACGTGCTGGTCGCAGCGCCGACCTCGCCGTGCGACACCGGTTATTTCGGCGAGTTGCTGGCTTCGTCGTTGGCGGCGCGCGGCGTGCGCGGGCTCATCATCGAAGCGGGCGTCCGCGACGTCGCCGCGCTAGCCGATATGAAATTTCCCGTTTGGTCGAAGGCCGTGTCGGCGCAAGGTACGGTGAAGGAGACGCTTGGCAATGTGAACATGCCGCTGGTCTGTGCCGGCGCGCTCGTTCATCCCGGCGACCTCATCTTGGCCGACGACGACGGCGTCGTGGTCGTGCCGCGCCTTAAGGCGGCCGAGGTGCTGAAGAAAAGCCTCGAACGCGAGGACAAGGAGGCGACGACGCGCGCGCGGCTGAAGGCGGGCGAGCTTGGGCTCGACATCTACGGCATGCGCGAAAAGCTCAAGGCCAGGGGCTTGGTCTATGTCGATACCGCGCCGGAGACGAAGGGCTAGGCCATGCTGACCGGCATTCGCTGCATGGTAATGCGGGGCGGAACGTCCAAGGGCCTGTATTTTCTCAAAAGCGAGCTGCCGCAGGACATGGCCGCGCGCGACCGCTTCCTGCTCCGCGCCATGGGCTCGCCCGACACCCGCCAGATCGACGGCATGGGCGGCGCCGATCCCCTCACCAGCAAGGTCGCGGTGGTGGGGCCGCCGACCCGACCCGACGCGGATGTGGACTATCTCTTCTTGCAGGTTGTGGTCGACGAGGCCCGCGTCGATCCCACGCAGAACTGCGGCAACCTCCTCGCCGGCATCGGAGGCTTCGCCCTGGAGCGCGGCCTCGTCAAGCCGCAAGGCGATGTGACGCGCGTGCGCATCAACATGCTCAACACCGACAGTATCGCCGTCGCCGTAATCGAGACGCCCGGCGGCATAGTGAATTATGAAGGAGAGGCGCGGATCGACGGCGTACCGGGCACCGCGGCCCCCATCCCGATCGATTTCCTCGATGTCGCCGGATCCAATTGCGGCGCCCTGCTTCCGACCGGAAACGCCCGCGACAGGGTGCAAGGTGTCGAAGTGACTTGCATCGACAACGGCATGCCGGTGGTGCTGATGCGCGCTGCCGATCTCGGCAAGAACGGCTATGAAAGCCCCGAAGAGATCGAAGCCGACACCGCATTGCGAAAACGGGTCGAGGACATTCGTCTCGAACTGGGACCGAAAATGAACCTGGGCGACGTGACAAAGAAGACCGTGCCGAAGATGTGCCTGATCGCGCCGCCGCTGCACGGGGGCGCGGTGCATACGCGCAACTTCATCCCGCACCGGGTGCACAAGGCGATCGGCGTATTCGGCGCGGTGAGCGTCGCCACAGCCTGCGTGCTGCAGGGGTCGGTCGCCGACGGCATCGCCGCTGTCGACAAAAGCGCCAAGCCGCTGCGGCTCGACGTCGAGCATCCGACGGGCTTCTTCACGGTGGAGATGGAGATCGCGAACGGACCGAACGGATTGGAAGTCCGCCGCTCGGCCCTTCTGCGCACCGCGCGCAAGTTGATGGACGGGACGGTCTTCGCAGCCGTTTAGCGCATCTTGGCCATGACGCGCGGAATGGCCGCTTCGTTCAGCGGCGCCATGATGTGCGCGCCGGAAACGCCCGTGATCTCCTTCATCTCCTGAAGCAGCGCGACACAGATCGCCTCGCCTTCGGCCTTGGCGTCCGCCGCGCCCTCCAACCGGTCGATGAGCCAGTCGGGAATAATAGAGCCGAAGAGGTTTTCCTTGATCCAGCGTGCCGACTTCGCCGATGCCAGGGGCGCGACGCCGACGATGAGATGGATCTTGTCGAGCAGACCGTGTTCCGCCAGGTGCCGCGTGTAGCGGCGCAGAACGCCGGTATCCATGCAGAATTGCGTCTGCGCGAATTGCGCGCCGGCCTTGATCTTTTTTTCAAGGCTCGTCGGTGCCCAACCCTCTTTGGGATCGACGGGCGCATCGGCGGCCCCGACGAAGTAATCCGGCGTGCCGACAACGGGGCGGCCGTGGGGCAATTGATGCTTGTCGCGGATCGAGACCGCAGTCGCGATGAGCCCGCTCGAGTCCAAATCGAACACCGGCTTTGCATCGGGTTGATCGCCCTTTTTGGGATCGTCGCCGGTCAACGAGAGCACGTTGACGATGCCGAGCGCGGCGGCGCCGACCAATTGGCTTTGCAGCGCGATGCGATTGCGGTCTCGGCACGTGAGCTGGAGGATCGGCTCGACACCACTCTGCAGCAGCAAATGCGCCGCGATCGTCGACTCGAGGTGCGCCCGCGCACTGGCGCCGTCCGTGACGTTGACCGCATCCGCCAGACCCTTCAGCGGCTTGCCGCGCTCGATCATGTCCTGCGGATTGGCGGAGAGCGGCGGCGTGATTTCGGCGGTCATGACAAAGGTGCCGGCCGTCAACTTTTCGCGCAAAGTGGAATGAGACATCACTTTTCCTCGTATCTGCTGGAAATCCATCATGCAGATAGGTCGCGCCCTGTCCACCGCCCCCAAACGTCCGCGCTATACTGCGCGTCGAAAGACGATTGCGGCGGTCTCGTGCGAACGGAAATCTGTATCATCGGCGCAGGGCCGGCGGGGCTGCTGCTGGCCAAGCTGCTGCGACAGGCCGATATCGACTGCGTGGTGCTGGAACGGCGCACGCCAGACTATGTCCTGAGCCGCATTCGCGCCGGCGTTCTGGAGCGCATTACTATCGATCTTATGCACAAGACGGGTTGCGCCGAGCGGTTTTCCCGCGAAGCGCTGATCCACGATGGCTTTGAGATCGCCTATGCCGGCAAGCGGCTGCGGGTCGATCTCAAAGGCCTCACGGGGAATACCGTCGCCATCTACGGTCAGACCGAAGTGACGCGCGATCTGATGGACGCGCACCGGACCGACGGCACACCCATCGAATACGAGGCGGAAGCCGTGGCGCTTGCGGACTTTGACAGCAGCACGCCGTGCGTCCGTTACCGCAAGGCCGGTATCGACCGCGAAATCACCTGCGACTTCATCGTCGGCTGCGACGGCGCGCACGGCGTGAGCCGCGCCGCCCTTCCGCCGCAGGCCGTCACGAACTTCGAGCGGCTCTATCCCTTCGGCTGGATGGGCGTGCTGGCGGAAACGCCGCCGGTGTCCGACGAGATCGTCTATGCAAATCATGCGCGCGGCTTTGCGCTGTGCAGCATGCGCTCGCGCACGCGCAGCCGGTACTATGTGCAATGTGCACTGACCGACACGGTCGACAACTGGTCCGACACACGGTTTTGGGACGAGCTGCGGCGGCGGCTGCCGGCCGAACTGGCGGACGGTCTCGTGACCGGCCCCTCGATCGAGAAGAGCATCGCGGCCTTGCGCAGCTTCGTGGTGGAACCGATGCGCTTCGGCTCCCTCTTCCTGGCCGGCGACGCGGCCCATATCGTGCCGCCGACCGGGGCCAAGGGCCTGAATCTCGCCGCCTCCGACGTCCATTATCTATCGACCGCGCTGATCGCGCATTATCGCCACCGCGACGACCGCGGCCTGGATACCTATTCCGACCGCGCGCTGGCCCGCGTTTGGAAAGCCGTGCGGTTTTCGTGGTGGCTGACGAACCTGCTGCATCGGCTCGACGACGATGGCTTCACGGCGCGCGTGCAGCAGGCCGAGCTGGAATACTTGCAAAGCTCGCGCGCCGCGCGAGCGTCGGTGGCGGAGAACTATGCCGGCCTGCCGTTGTGAAAAACAATCCTAGAACATTCCGTTCGAATTCGCCGACTTCTCCGGCACCGGCTGACCAACATCCCAATGCTCCTGGATACGGCCATTGGCGACACGGAATATGTCGACCACCGCCATGCCGCGATCCTGCTTGTTCACCTTGAAGAGGTAGTGGATGGCCACCAGATCACCGTCGGCGAGAACATGGTGGATCACGATCGTCGCGTCTGGGTTGCCGGCATAGAAGCCCTTGAAGAAGTTGCGCAGCGCCGCCGCGCCGGTGGGCGCCAGTGGATTGTGCTGGATATAATCCGGCGCGAAATAGGTATCGACCGCCTGATCGACCTTGTGATCGATGAACAGCATAGTCGCCGCATCCAGCACCAGTTTCTTGTTCGCGTCGCTGATCGGATCGGCCGACACGGCCGGTGCCAGCAGCAGCAACCCCGCGCACACCGCGGCCACGAAAAACATCGACTTCATCTCCTATCCTCCCACTGCCAGCCCGTAACGGGCCACTTCTTATATCATGCGCTAGCCGGCGGCGCCGAAGGCACGCCGCAGTTCGTCCTTCTTAACCTTGCCGGAGCCGGTGCGCGGCAGGGTTTCGACGAACGCAACGTGCTTGGGCACCTTGTAGTGCGCCAGCCGTCCGCGAACGTGTTCGATGACGTCGGCCTCGGTGATGTTGTCGCGCGGCACGACGAAGGCGCAGCCGGTCTCGCCCCATCGCGCATCCGGCACGCCAATGATGGCCGCCTCGGCGATCGCCGGATGTTCGGCCAGGACACTCTCCACTTCGGCGGGATACACATTCTCGCCACCGGTGATGTACATGTCCTTCCAGCGGTCGACGATCTGGTAGAAGCCATCCGCGTCGCGCCGCGCCGCATCGCCGGTCTTGAACCAACCGTCGGAAAACGATCGTTCGGTGGCGTCCGGCTGGTTCCAATAGCCGGGCGTGACGCTGGGCCCCCGCAGCCAGATCTCGCCAACCTCGCCATTCACGGCGTCGTGACCATCGGCCGCGACCAAGCGGACGGCGATCAACGGCGCCCGCACGCCGGACGTCCCCGCCTTACGCGCCACGATTTCGCGGTCGAGCGGAATGGCGAGCACGGTGCCGGCCTCGCTCAAGCCATAACCCTCGATGGGCATGACGTTGCGCGCCACCAGCTTGTCCACGACGCTTTTTGGCAGAGGCGCACCGCCGATCACGAGCGCCTTTAGCCGCGAGAGGTCGGAAGCCGCGAACGAGGCATCCTGCAGCATTGCCATCGCCATCTGCGGCACGGCGAAATAGTGCGAAATCGCCAACCCCGGATCGGACATCCGCGCCAGCGCGACGGCCGGAACGAAACGGTCGGAGATCAGCAACGTAGCGCCCATGAACAACGCGGCGCGGGCCACGCCGAACAGGCCCGCGACGTGAAATAGCGGCATGTCGCAGAGCAGGACGTCGCTGGCGGCAACTTGGTTCGCCATGGCGAAGTTGAAGGCGGTGGTCCAGGCGTTTCGGCGGGTGACGATCACACCCTTGGACCTGCCCGTCGTACCCGACGTATAGAGCAGCGTGATCGGCACGTCCGGGCCGTAGTCCGCTCCCGCATCCGGCTCGGAGGCCGCCAGCGCGGCTGCCAGCCTGTCGTCGTCTGGCGCGATCCGCACGATGTGGCGCACGGCCGCCTGCTCCATCGCGACGATCGCCGCGTCTTCGAACTCGGTCTGATAGATCAGCAGTTCCGGCGCAGCGTCGGCCACCTGCGCCGCAAGCTCGTGGCCCGAAAGCCGCCAGTTCAGCGGCTGGAAGATCAGGCCCGCGCGCACGCAGGCGAAATGCAGCACCAATGTGTCGACGTTGTTGCGCGCCAGGATCGCCACGCGCGCGCCGGGGCTCAGCAGGGAGCGCAGCCAATGCGTGCACTTCGCAACCTGACGGTCGAGTTGGTGATAGGTCAGGCTTCGGTTCGAGGCCAGATCGACGCATGCCAGGCGGCTGCCGCTGGCGAGCGCATGATAGGCGATGAAGTCGGTGTCGCTCTGTGCTGGATCCGCCGCCGCTGCATGGGCTTCGAACGTATTGGAATAAAGCGGCATCTTTGCTCCCGAGCGCCGAACCACACAATCCGAGCGCAGGCCGTCAGCGGTAAAGATTGGTATGTTGCGCGTACAAGCCTGTCAACGTGGCCCGGTACCCGTGAAGGTAAAACGGCCGGCGAGCAAAAACTCGCCGGCGCGCTTGGCATCGCGGATGCGAATAGGCCTTAGGCCTTTCCGGTGCGCCAGCCTTGCGCATAGGTCTCGCGCGCGTCGCGGGCAAACGGCACCGGCGATACTTTCACGCGAACCTCGAGCTGCTTGTGGCGTTCCGAGGTCGGCTTCTTGGTACCACCGCCGGGCTCGCCCCAGAGCAAGGTCAGCACGTCGCCTTCCTGGATGTCAGGATCGACCAAGCCCAGCGACAGCGCCTGGCGCTCATTGGCCGAATAGCCGGAGAACATCGACAGGCCGACCACCTTGCCGTTCTTCGTCACGGCGTCGAAGCTCGACGAGCCGTAATTGGCGATCGGGACGTCGAAGAACTTGTAGATGTCGCGGCCCGGCTCGAACAGGCAGTCATAGGCCTTGGCGATGTCCGCGCCGTTCCAGGCGAAGGTCACCTTGCGGCGATGGGGCTTTCCTTCCATCGCCTTTACGGCTTCGGCGCCGATGAAGTCGTGGTCGAACTTGATGAACGGCCCGTAGCCCAGCTCATAGGGATTCGTGTAATAGTCCTCGATCTTGTCCGACACATAGCTGCCGGCAATGGAGCCTGTCGCTTCGTACCCGCCAGCCGGCAGCCATTCGCGATAGGACTTCATCCGGTCGTCAGAGTAGACGGCGGGAAGCGGCGACGGAATCCAGCCGGACTCCAGCGTGTTGGACGCATAGGCGCGCGAGCCCACCGCCGTCAGGCCGAACTCCTTGCCGGCCTCCAAGATGATGTCGCGGATTTCGAGATACTGCTCATAGGGCCCCCATATTTCGAGACCTGGCTCGCCGGCCATGCCGTGGCGAAGCGCGCGCACCTTGCGGCCGCCGATGTTGATCTCGTCCATGAAGAAGAACTTGATGTCCGGGATCGGGCCGCCGTTCAGCTTGGCGATCACGTCCTTGGCCTTGGGGCCCTGGATCTGAAAGCGGTAGTGATTGCGTTTCACGGCGCGGCCCATCGGAGCGGAGGGCGAGCGGTCGTCGCGGGTGATCTTCACATCCCACTTGCCGGTCTTGGCCTGAAATTCGATCCAGTTGACGGTCGGGGCGCGGCAGACGAAGTCGTACAGGTTCTCGGACAGGTGGAAGAGAATGCCGTCGCCGATGACGTGACCGCTATGCGACAGCGGCACCATCTGCTTGGCGCGGTTCACGGGAAAATTCTTGAAGGTGTTGATGGTCAGGTAGGACAGGAATTTGGCGGCGTCCGGACCTTCGACCATCATCTCGGCCATATGGTGCGACTGGTCGAACAGGACCGCGCTGTGGCGCCAGGCGATCTGCTCGTCGCGCCAATTCGAAAACTCGGACGGGACGACCGGATAGACATAGGCGCCGATTTGCGAATTGCGCAGCATCGTCACGGGGTTACCGGCGGCCTTCAGCACGCCTTCCAAATTGTTCTGGGTCATGTCCTGTCGTCCTCCTGCCGCCAATTTGTATGCCTGTTCACGTTCCGGGGCGTCTGTTCCAGAAGAGAACCAAAATCGATGGGAAATGCGAGATAAACCCGTGCCTTGACGGCCGGCCCTCAGTTGAAGACGACGGTCCGCCGGCCGTTCATCAGCACGCGGTGCTCGGCATGCCACTTGACCGCGCGCGCCAACACCCGGCTTTCGATGTCGCGCCCGACGGCCGCGTACTCGTCAGCCGACATGGCGTGGGTCACGCGTTCGACTTCCTGTTCAATGATCGGACCCTCGTCCAGATCCTCGGTCACAAAGTGCCCAGTCGCGCCGATCAACTTCACGCCGCGCTCATGTGCCTGATGGTAGGGGCGAGCGCCCTTGAAACTGGGCAGGAAGGAATGGTGGATGTTGATGATCTGGCCCGACCAGCGGCGACAGAAATCCCTGGACATCACCTGCATATAGCGGGCGAGGACCACCAGATCGATGTCCTTGCTCTCCATGATCTCGTTGAGGGCGGCTTCCTGCTCGGCCTTGTTATCCGGCGCTACAGGTAGATAGCGGAAGGGGATGCCGCTCGCCGCCGCCATGTCGGCGAAATCGCGATGGTTGGAGACAATCAGCGGCACGTCGATGGGAAGGGCGCCGATGCGGATGCGGTAGAGCAGATCGACCAGGCAATGGCCGAATCGCGACACCATGATGAGCGTGCGCGTCTTCTTGGAGGCGTCGTAGAAGTTCGCATCCATCTCGAATTCCTGCGAAATCGGCGCGAAGGCGCGCTCGATATCGGCGATCGGCGTGCCGGTCTCGGACTCGAAGAAGATGCGCAGGAAGAAGTTGCCGTTCTCTCGGTCGCCGAATTGCTGGCTGTCGATGATGTTGCAACCGCCATCGAACAGAAAGCGCGAAACCCGCGCCACGATGCCCCTGCGATCGCGGCAGGCGATGGTGAGGACGCCTTGCGGAAATTTCGTCGTCGTCTTTGCGTTCATAGGACTATTGCCCTGCGATCTTTCGCGACGGCATTGCATTTTCCGCACGGCGACGGGCGCCGTTCAGCCATTCTGATGTCTTACGCACCCCACCGAACATGTAAAGATGCATGCCGACCACGGGTCCAAGATTGCGCCCGGCAAGCTGGGCCGCAAGGTCGACCAGCAGCCCCTCGGGGGTGGTGTCGCCCATCAGCTTGCCGATGGCACCACCACGGGTGCGCAACGCTCGCAACGAATTGCCGACGCCACAGCGTATCGCGAACTTCAGGAGGGACGCGGTGCTGGCGGGGCCGGCGACGCCGATCCGTACCGGCGCATCGATCCCCAGATCGCGAAGATGCGACAGCCATCGCACGATCGGCTCGGCCTCGAAGCCGAATTGTGTGACGATCTCCGGCTGAAGGCCGCGCTCGCGCAGCACCCTCACCTTGACGGCGAGCGCTTCATCCAGCACGGCGTTGTCGACCACCGGATGGCCTTCGGGATGGCCGGCGACGAGGACGGTGCGAATCCCGCTGCGCTCGATCAGGCCAGTGCCGATCAGATCGATGCTCGCGGCAAAATTGCCGCGCGGACGATCGACGTCACCCGCGATCACCAAAGCGC
>Ga0265320_10000216_pt1 | contig 46656 bp, 39 predicted proteins | sample 4827metaG_FD_202087 | JGI IMG/M metagenome (GOLD analysis project Ga0265320, IMG submission 202087) | Rhizosphere microbial communities from Carex aquatilis grown in University of Washington, Seatle, WA, United States - 4-8-27 metaG | ecosystem: Host-associated > Plants > Roots > Rhizosphere >... | reverse complement strand
ACTGGCTCTTCACCGTCGACCGCGCGCGGGCAAAGCTCGGCAGGGCCTATCCTGCGCCCGCAACCGAGCCGCATAGGGCCAGCCGTGCCGCCTGAACACGGTCACATTCTCTGTGTCGAGGTACTAGTCGGCGACGAGAACGTCGCCGGTACGGAGCATGAACGTCGCCGCGCCGTCGGCGTTCTGGAGCAGTTGATCGAACGTGAAGCGAATTCGCTCGAACGTCGGCACCTTACGGAGCACGAAGATGCGGGACTTGTCCGCGAAGTCCGAGAAACCGCCCGAGAGCGCGATGGCTTGCAAGAGGCCGGCCTGCGACGTCTCGAGCGACAGCGTCCCCACGTGAGCGAACTCGCCGAGCACCACGACGACGATGGGTTGCGATTGATCGATGTTCACGGTGACTCGCGGCGTGACGATGATCTGCTTCAACCGATCTTGAATCTCGGCGGCGAGCTCCGCTGGGTGCTTGCCGACCGCGACGACCTCGCCGATGAACGGCAGCGCGATTCGCCCGTCGCTCCGGATCTTCGCGGCGGTCGTGAGACCTTCCTGCTCGTAGACCTGGACGTGAATGACGTCGCCGATGCCGATGACGTAGATCCCCGAGGCGTCGCCCCAGTCGGTCTTCGGTAGGTCGTGAAACCAGACGAAATGGCCCGGCCCTGCACAGCCGGTGACGAGCGCCGCGCACAGCGCGACGAGGGACAAGCTCAGGCGCATCGATTTGGCTCCGATCCTCCGGGTGCGTGCAACGTTGGAGAAGCCGCCGGGCACCACACCGGGAGCATATTATCGCAAGGCCCTCACCCACGGGGGCCAAAATGGAGGGCCAGGTCATGCGGCGGGCACGATGCGCGCGCTCTCCCGCCTTCGCGCATCTCGAGCGGAGGTTCCCATGAACGGCTCCTCGCAGACGCGAAAGAACCCGTACGCAAACGCGAGCACGAGTGCGAGTCCCACCGTGAGAAACGCGATGAACATGGCGGATTCGCCGATGCCGAGCGGGTGCAGCGCGTACTGCCAGATGATCTGGAGGAGCGGGGCGTGCACCAGGTACACGCTGTAAGAAAACGTGCCGATGAAGACCAGCGGACGAAAGCTCAAGAACCGCGAGAGCAAATGATCGCGGGACAGGGTCGTGTGAACCAAGGTCGTCATGGCCATCACGCCGACGGGGAAATCGAGGATGTGAAACCGCGACTCGCCCACGGTGACGCCCCAGACCACGCAGAGCACGCTGACCAGCGCGAGCGACCCTCCGACGAGCCACGGCCAGACCCCGAGCGCGCGCGCTCGAACGAACTCGGGACGGGGCGATCGCACGACGTACGCGGCGAGCATGCCGAGCGAGAACAGGCCGAGGTAATGCGGGTTCGCTCGAGCGATCCGCGTGCCGTCGAAGCCGAACCGGACCGCGTAGCCGATGACGAGCGCCGCGATCGCCACTCGAAAAACGCCGTACCGCCGGGAAGCCCGGACGAGGAGGGGGAACAAGAAATAAAGCTGCCACTCGACGGCGATCGACCAAAACACGTAGTTGATGAGGCCGGTGCGGAAGAAATCCTGAACGAGCAGGAGATGCGCGACGACGGCGCGCCAATCGGCCTGGATGGGTTCGTCCCACAAGGTGCCGGTGGGCTTTCCGATGATCGTGTAGATGAGGCCCAGCGAGAGGAAGAGCGCGCCGTAGTACGGAGGCAGGATGCGGCGAGCTCGCCGTTCGAAGAATTGTCGGTTGCCGCCGCGAAGACGGTCGCCGCCGTCGACCACCGGAAGGGTCAGACAGAAGCCCGAGATGACGATGAACACGCTCACCGCGAGGTGCCCCGCGATCATCGAATATTTGAACGGCACGAACACGGCGAGCGCCGGCTCTTTGAGCCCGCCGGCCCAAGTCTGCGCGTAGGCGTGATTCACGAACACGACGAGCGCCGCGACGGCGCGCAGCCCTTCGACGTGGGCCAGATGCAGCCGAGCCGCCGGGGTCGCCGAGACAATTGCCGGGCGGACTTCCGTCACTTTTGCGCGTAATACTGCGCGTTCGTCGCGCCGTCCACTCGGCGTGCGACGGCGACCGGTCTTGACAGCTTCGACCCGGATGATACCGGCACAGAGGCAAGATGGCCCGAGAGTACGAGCTCAGCGTGGTCACCCCGACGTACAATCGGAAGGCCCGCTTGAGTCGCGTTCTATCTGCGCTGGAACGGCAGACCGCGGATCCGACGCGCTTCGAGGTCGTGGTCGTCGACGACGGCTCGACCGACGGCACGAGCGACGCGCTCCGAACGTCGTCTTTCCCGTTTTCTCTCCGAACGCTTCGGCAAAATAATTCCGGACCGGCGCGCGCGCGGAACACGGGCGTCGAGGCGGCGCGCGGCGAGCTCGTCTTGTTTCTGGACGATGACGTGGAGCCGCTCCCGGACCTCATCGCCGAGCATCTTCGCTCGCATGCGGCGGAACAGGACGACCTCGTCGTGATCGGTCCGCTCTCTTCGCTTCCTCACTACCCGCAGCCCTGGGTCGCGTGGGAACAAGCCAAGGTGGAAGCGCAATACGAGGCGATGTTGCGCGGTGACTACGCGCCGACGTTTCGTCAATTCTGGACGGGCAACGCCTCGGTCGGCAGGCGCCACGTCGTGGACGCTGGCGGCTTCAACCCGGAATTCTTGCGCGGCGAAGACGTGGAGCTCGGCCGAAGGCTCGACGCTCGTGGACTGAAATTCAGGTTCAATCCGCGGGCGATCGGGCTTCATCACGCGGAGCGATCGCTCGATTCTTGGTCGCTCGCGCACACGAGCTACGGCCGCCTCGAAGTCCAGATTTTCGGCGATCTCGGGCACGACACGCTCATCGAGCTCCTCGCCGGCAACTACGAGCGCCTGCACCTCGGGACGCGCTTGCTGCTTCGCAGCTGCCGCGATCGGCCGGCGCTCGAACGCGCCGCGCGACAAGCGTTGCGGTCGTTTCTCCTCTCGAAGACGGCCACGCGCGTTCCGTCCGTCTCCGACAAGGTGTGCGGCGTGCTCGCGAATCTCTTGTATTGGCAAGCGTCGGCCGAAGCGCTCGGGAAACGCCGATTCGAGGAAGTGCTGTCCTTGGCGGGCGAGCCCGTTTCGCCCCGACGCGGCATGTTGGCGGACTGAAAATCACTCGTGGCTTTTTGCTACGTCGCGCGCGTGGGTTTCGGACGCCGTCCAGTCTTCGTTTCGCGCGCGTGCCCCGTGTCACGGATTTCGACGTTCGAGTGACCGATCGATTGGACGCGGAAAAGGATGGTTCGATGCGAACGCCGTGCTCGGGAACGACAACGCATTCGACAACTGATAGGTTGTAAGCGTCGGCATGGCTCGCACCGCGCGTTCCGCGCAAACCGGTTCTCCGATCCCTCTCAAGGGTCCACGCGCTGCCAAGCTGCCCTCATCCGCCGTGAAAAAGTGGCTCGCCAAGTTCGCCGAACAGGAACTTTCGGGGCTGCACCCGCGCCATCAAGTCGCACAACAGATGGCGAACATCCTCCCGCAGTTCGGCTTCAACCGAGTGCGGACCGCCCTCCTTCGCGCCGCGGGGATTCCGATCGGCAAGGGCGCGCTGGTGATGGGTGAAATCTACCTGTCCGGCAAAGGCGACTGGAGCGAGCTCTTTTCGATCGGCGCCGACACGTACATCACCGGGCCGCTCCGCGTGAACCTCGGCGGGTCGGTGAAGATCGGCAAGGGCGTCAACATCGGACACGACGTTCTGCTCCTCACCGTCGATCACCAGATCGGTCCGCCGTGGCGACGCGCGGGTTGGTCCGAGTTCGGACCCATCGTCATCGAAGACGGCGTGTGGATCGGCTCGCGGGCGACCCTGCTGCCCGGCGTCACGGCCGGGAAGGGCTCGATCATCGCGGCGGGCGCGATCGTCACCCACGACGTTGCGGCAAATACGCTGGTCGGTGGCGTTCCAGCTCGGGTTCTGAAAAACCTCTGACTCGCCGGACCCGCCCTTTCGCGCACGCCACCGAACCGCCGCTCACGGCGACAGAATGAGATCGATGTTCGAAACCGCGGGCGGATAATTCTGCGGGATGTTCTCGGAGACGAACTCGAGCGTGTTGTCGCCGGCAACCAGATCGGTGAGCGGCACGTCGATCATGTGAGCCATCTGTCCCTGGTTGTTTCCGCCGGTGAGCTCGGCGAGCTCGGCGGCGGTGAGCGGCCGCTTGCGCCAGGGGCCTCCGTTGAACCGAAATTCGAGGGTGTACTGGTCGTATTTGTAGCTGCTGTCGCCGTTCAGGTACCAGGCCGAGAGCGCGAGCCGTGCCGTCTTCACGCCGTCGAGGCTCACCCCGTGAAGGTGGAGCGTATCCGCCGGCCCGGTGGCGAGATCGGCGGCCTTGTAACCGATGCTCACGACTTTACGATTGTTCGGGTTCGTCCCCGGCACGAGCGCGTCGGGGATCTCGTATTCTTTCGCCTTCGGCACGATGGGGCCGTCGAACCCGACGTTGTCCCAGCGCGAGAACCACGCGTCCTCCGACCCGTTCATGCTGTATTTGAGGGTCGCGTGGTTGTGCGTCGTGATGCTCACGTAGCCGCGCGAAAACTTCAGAGCGACGTTTGCGCTGTAGAGGAGCTGGGGTGCGCCGAACTTGAGTCCGTCGGCCGAGAACGGCGTGGCGTACACGTCGACCTTGCTCTGAGAAACGTCGATCTCGAAGTGGTTCAGATTCCCCTTCTGCGTCGTGACGCAGACGATGCTTTCATTCGGGGGCGTGTACGCGGTCCCGACGTAGTTGTCGTAGGTGAAGATGGAACGGACACCGACGACGGTGGGCGGGTAGCTCCCGGCGCAGTTGTTCTGGAACTGAACCTCGAGGCCGCTCCGCGGGACGACCTCGCCTTCGTCGTTGTACGTGCCGGAATTGCCCGCGGCGAACGACGGACCCGGCGCAGGATCTTCGACGAGCTCGACCGAGACCCAACCGAGGAGCGGAGACTCGACGTAACCCTGAGCGTCGAACACGATCTTCCCGGTTCGCCCGGCGAAGTCGAAGGGCTGGCGGATCCGATACGCGTTTTCCCCGTAGTTCTGCGCGGCCACTCCGACGAGCAAATGACTGCTCTGGATGCTCGCATTGGCGTTGCAAACGAGCGTGTCGAGCTCGGGAAACTCCTGCGTGGGCAACCCCGAACGACACGCCGGGATCGTCGCGCCGCTGATCGGGATGAGGAGTCCGTTGGCGGTGGGGGCCTGCGGCTCTTCCCGCGCCGCGCTCCAGTTCGAAGGGTCGAGCTCACCGGCGCGACCGGGCGTCGCGGCGGGCGCGTCGAAAGTGTCACAGAAGGCCGCCGCGCTAAGCGAGCAGCGCGCGCCGCCGGTCGGAAACGGTCCGCACTGAGACGTGCATCCGGCGTCGGTCGACGACGTAGCGCCCCCGGTATTGCCGCTCTGTCCGCCGGATCCGCCGGTCGCTTGGGTGCCGCCGTTGGCCGCGCCGCCCGTCTTGCCGCCAGAGCCGCCGCTCTCCGCGCCGCCGGCGCCACCCTCCGGAGCCGAGCCGTGCGCCTGGGTACTGGAACCACAGTGCGTGCTGGCAAGCGCCACCGCGATGAGCATCACGTAACGAACGTCCTCGTGGCACACGGGCAGCTTCATGAATCGCCTCCCAACGTCGACTCAAAAAGATAACATGTCCGGGCCGCGCCGGACTCGCAAGATCACCTCCTTCAGCGCCGCTCGCCCGCGAGCAACAGGTTCGGCTGCTCGCTTCGGGAGCGACATGGTAAGCCGGGGCAAAGGACGAGAGAGGCCCCGCGTGTCCGACGATCGCAGTTGAATCATGGCGTGGGTTCTCGGTCCGCTCCTCCTTCAGGTCGTCTCCCTCGTCGCGGGCGACCGGAGCGAGCTTCGTGAACGCATCTACGGCGATCAGCGCATCCTCGAGACGGAGTCGCGGCCGTTCGCGACGCTCCTTCTTCGCGAACGCACGGAAAGCCTGCGTATCACGTACTCCCCGGACCTCCTCGTCACGCCCCTCGACATCGAGAAGGACCGGCAATTGTACGTCTTTCACACGGCGTCGATCGCCGCCACGAAGAGGTACAAGCGCACGACGGTGACCCTCAGCGAGGGGCTCGGCTACGGGATCCAGATCTACGCGATCACGGCGCTCGGCGCGCCGCTCCTCACCACGCCGACGACGGGCACCGGAACCACGGGGACCGGAACGGGAACCACGGGGACCGGGACTGGTACGACGGGCACCGGCACGACCGGTACCGGAACCACGGGAACGCCGACGGGCACCGGAGCTGCGCCGGGCGGCACGGGAGCCCCAGGCGCCAACCTTCCCGGCGGACAGGCCCCGAATCCCGCGCAATTGGGCGCGGCCTACCACTACGCGACGGCGCGCACGGAGCTCAGCGTGGTCCACATCCTCTCTCCGCGGAGCACGTTGAACGTCGCCGGCGCGTACGGCATCGCCGGCGGTGTCGGCAGCAATGCCGCCGAGGACGCTTACCCGGTCATTCAAGGCCCCGACGGGCGAATCGTCTACTTCTACGCGCTCTCCCCGGCGAACACACTGACCTCGTCCCTTCGTACGCAATATCTCTTCGGCCCCGCCGACCCGAGCTATCTGTTCATCGGCGCCGACGTCGGCTTCATCCATCGCTTCAGCAAGAGCTTTGCCCTCGGCGGGGCAATCGGGCTCGGCTTCACGCGAACCGTCGATCTCGCCGGCTACACCACCTACACGCTGGAGCCGACGTTCGGCTCGGCCACCGGCGCTATCTTCGAGTACTCGACGGAGATCGCCCGCGGCACGTTCACCCTTCGCGCCGGCGCCGGATACGCGCCGCAGCTCGACACGCTGTCGGACGCCGCCGATCCGAGAATTTCGTTGATCGTGGGCGCGGGCTACGTGCGCGACCGCTTCAGCGTGCAGCTGTTCGGATCGAGCACCCTCTCGACCAACAGACAGAACGAGGGCGGCGCGCTCAGCGCGCTCGGGGCGGGCGCCACCTTCGCGTACAACCTCGGTCGGGGTTTCCGGGTGGACACCGGCGCGCGCGCCGCGTGGGCAACGCTCGGGGAAATCACGAACCCGACGACCAACACGTCGGTCGCGGTCACCGTGATTCCGCCTTCGTACGCGATCTTCGTCGGCCTCGGATGGAGCGGAACCCTGATCGGAAAGTGACGCAACTGCGCGCTCACGCCGTCGCGTGACGGACGGTCGTCAGGCGTTTGCGGAGCACACCGAACGGCTTCTCGATGAATTGCCACATGGCGCTCGACACCGCGAGCGCGAGCGCGAGATTCAAGGCCGCCATGGGTCCAGGAGACCATTTGAGCCACTCGTCCGTCGCACGCATGATCACTTGGTGCACGAGGTAGAGCGAGTACGAGATCGTGCCGACGTAGCGCACCGGGCGCAAATTCAGGAACCGGAAAATTCCCCAACGCGGAAAGCGAATCGCGCTGACGAACACCGGAATGAGCGCGAATCCCTGAACGGTATAGCGAAGGGTCTCGCGAAAGAGCTCTGCCCGGATCAAGAACGAAGTGAGGAGGGCGGCGATCCCGGCTCCGAAAAACAACAGGTCGCGAAACTCGGGTCGCTCCTTCTTCGGCAGATCGAGCGCGGGGTTGTCGCAGACGGCGAGGCTGCACCCGAAGAGCATCGAATCGAATCGCGTGTCGGTCGCGAGGTACGTGCGATCGTAGCTCGAGCCGGTCCAGATCAAGAGGCATCGCCACGCCAAGGTGAGAAGACAGATCGCGAAGAACACCGCGCGCTGCTTCCGCGGCGAGAAGCGCGCCCGGACGAGCACGGTGAACATGGCCGGGAACACGAGATAGAAGTGCTCTTCGACGGCGAGTGACCAATAGACGACCGTGCCCGGCGCCATGCCGTCGGCGCCGTGATAGACGAGCCAGTAGTTGCAGTAGTGAAGCACCTGCGCGAGGACGCTCGGCGCCTTGAGATGGTCGGTTACCGCGCCGGTCACGACGAGCAGGCTCGCGCCGAGAAGGACGAGATAAAACGGCGGCCAGATGCGGAGCAGCCGGCGCAAGTAGAACAGCTTGAAATTCACCCGCCCGTGCTCTTCGGTTTCGAGTCGGAGCAGGGTCGTGATCAGGTAGCCGCTGAGGAAGAAGAACACCGTCACGCCGAAGCCCGCAGGAATCGCGAAGGGAATGAACGGGACGCCGGCGTGACCGAGGAACACGAGGAGAAACGAGACCGCGCGGAGACCGTCGAGCGACGGAATCGCGAACGGCGCCTTCCCCTCCTTGGGCGACGTCGGGGTCGCGCTCATCGATCGGCGACCCTGGTCGCTCCGGTCGAACGAAGCAGGCGCTCGTAGAGCGCTTCGACGTCTCCGGCGAGCCGCGACGGCGTAAACCGAGCTTCCACGTCGCGACGGCCCGCTTCGCCCATGCGCGCGCGAAGAGCCGGATCGACCAGCAAGGTTGTCAGATTTTCGGCGAGCCGCTCGATGTTTCCCGGCGGAGACAGGAGACCGGTGACGCCGTGCCGCACGACCTCAGGAGTGCCGCCATTGTCGACGGCCACGACGGGCTTCTTCATGGCCATCGCCTCCGCGAACACCAGGCCGAACGGCTCCTCGTAGCTCGGCAGGGCGAACACGTCCGACGCCGCCAAGAGCGACGCGACGTCGTTCCGGTGACCGGCGAACATCACGTTCTCCGCGACGCCGAGCGTTTTCGCATGCGCGGCGAGCTCCGCCGAAACGCCGCTGCCTTCCGGATAATCCGCCCCGACGATGGCGAGTCGTACCGCCGGGATGCGGGCGGCGACGCGTGCGACGGCCGAGACGAGCTCCCGGTGACCCTTCCACTTGAAGAGCCGCGCGATGCTGACGATGAACGGCGCGTCGCGTGCGACGCCGAGCGACGTGCGGCCGAGAACGGGGTCGAGCGAAGGGTCGAACGCTTGCGGCTCGATCGCGTTCAGCACGGAGGCGACGCGGTCTCTTCGATACCCGCCGCGAACGAGCGACTCGGCCACGAAGTTGGACACGCCCACCACCGCGTCCGCGCGCGCGAAGGCCCAGCGAACGCCGCGCCCCATCCAATCGTCGAACTTCACGTGAACGTGAATCACGCTCTTGGCGCCCGTCATGAGACCGAGGGCCGCGCAGGCCATCGCGTCACGCGGCCGATCGGTCGAATGCACGATCTGGATTCCGTGCCGGCGCACGTACGCCGCGAGGCCGGCGAGGCTCGCGGCCGCGGGCAACGCGCGCGCCGCGCTTTCGACGCGGTAACGGAGCGAACGCCCGAACAAGGAAGGCCCGAAGTCCGTCGGTCGCACGCGGACCCCCTCGATGGCGCTGATCGCGTCGAAGGCCGGCGAGGGTTCGCCGCGCCGTGCGGGCTGCGCCGCGGCATGCAGCTCGAAGCGACGTCGATCGAGGCTCCGTAAGAGCAACAAGTGGATCTGCGTGTCGGCGCCCGGCTGGAGCGGCGAGTTGATGAACAGGACGCGCACGATCTGTGGCCGAATTGTCGACCGACGGCGTCGCGTTCGACAAGGGCCTTTTCCGCGAACGCGCCGGAGAAGATACTCCGCCGGGTGGACCAACGGCTTCTCGGGCGAACCGAGCTCCGCATTTCGGCATTCGGGCTCGGCTGCGCGCGGATAGGGGGGATTTTTCAGGGCGACGCGCGCGGCTTTCTTCGCGTCCTCGCGATGGCGCGCGCCGTCGGCATCACCTTCTTCGACACTGCGGACATGTATTCGCAGGGCGAAAGCGAAATACTCCTCGGGCGCGCGTTCCGGCACCAGCGAGACCGGATCGTCATCGCGACGAAGGCGGGGTACGCGCTGCCAGCGCAACGACGCTTCGCCGCTCGCCTCAAGCCCGTCTTGCGCCCGGTGATCCGCGCGCTCGGCATTCGCCGGTCGTCGCTTCCGTCGACGGTTCGCGGTGAGCCGACTCAGGATTTTTCGCCCGATTATCTTCGACGCGCCGTCGAAGGCAGCCTCAAACGCCTGCGCACCGACTACGTCGACCTCTTTCAATTGCACAGCCCTCCCGCGAGCGCACTCGCGACCGACGATGCAATCGGCGCGCTCGAGGACCTGAAGCGGTCGGGGAAGATCCGCTACTACGGCGTATCGGTGGACACCGTCGAGGCGGGGCTCGCCGCGCTCCGGCATCCGGGCGTTTCGTCGCTTCAGTGCGTGCTGAGTCTCCTCGAACGGCGGAACGCGGACGCGCTCCTGCCGCGGGCGCGCGAGCTCGGCGTCGGAGTCATCGCGCGTGAGTGCCTCGCGAACGGCTTGCTCGTCAAACGCGACGACGAAGTGAACCTGGACGTGTACTGCAAGACGCCCGAGGAAAAGCAGTCGCGGCAGGACGAGCTCCGAGCGCTTCGTCGCACCGCGGACGAAACCAAGACGACGCTCGCCGCGCTCGCGCTCGACTACGTCTCGGCGCTACCCGGCGTCTCGGTGTCGCTCATCGGCGCGCGCAACGTCGAGCAGCTCGCAGCGCTGGTCCGCGAGCTCCCGACGACCTTCCGGTCGACGTCGACGTCGCTCCACCCGGCGATGTGACTACGCAGTCTCGTCCGGATGGCGGATACACTTTGGTGCAACCGCCGACGACCTCGGCGACTATGCCGGACTTGGGAAGTCTCGAAAGAAAGCCCATTTTATTCGATGGAACTCATCTGACGCGGCCCCCGCAGCACGGGCCGTGTCACAAGATGCGGCAATCGCCGAATCACATGCGCGCATCGGCGAGATGTCGCGAACGACGGTCACGCCGTTGTAATTACTAGTGCAAGCGCACACGATCCGCGGTCTGCTCGAGCGGGCGGGTCGACGCAAAGGCTCCAATGTATTCCTCCGTCCCCGAGACACCCACATGAATTTCAGTGGCCGCGCGTTTTCGAGGACAGTAAGTGTTGGCGTTCCGGATGTGCGCGGCGCGAGCCACGGAGCCGCGCAGGGGCAGGAACAGGCCGTGTTGAGATCGAACCGAGACCATCCCTTTCTTTTGACGATGCCGACGTACGGCGGCACGCTCGCCGCCGCGCGATGCCTGGGACAACACGGGATCTCGGTGACGATGGCCGGCGAGGACGCTTTTCCGCCGGCGCGGTTCTCGCGGTTCGTCACGCGCTGGGAGAAGTGCCCGCCCATCCTCAAAGTCGACCGTTTTTACGAATGGCTCATCGAGTTCGGGCGCCGTGAGCCGGGTTACGTTCTTTACCCAACGTGCGACGACCTGGCGTGGCTGTTCGCGGCGCGAGCGAGCGAGCTCGGAAAATATTTCCGTCTCTACCAGCCGTCCGCCGACACGATTCTCCAGCTGCTCGACAAGAAGACCCTGTACGAGCTGTGTGACACGCTCGGGATCCCCACGGTTCCGACCGTGTTCCCCGCCGACCGACGTGAGGCATTGCGGCTCGCGAATCAAATCGGCTTTCCGCTGCTGCTCAAGGCCCGCACGCAGATCCTGCTCAAGGCGCGGACGAAGGGTGACTTCGTGTCGGCCTATTCCGACCTCGCCAAGGCGTACGACCGCTTCCTGGAAGGCAATCCGTTCCATCCGACGCTCATGAAGATCGTTCCGGGGATCCAACGGCCGCTGCTTCAGGCGTTCCGATCCGATGCCGCACAGAACATCTATTCGATTTCCGGGTTCGTTTCGCAGGAGGGGCGCATGGTGGCGCGCGCTTCGGTCAAGGTACTCCAGCGCCCTCGACGGCTCGGAATCGGACTCTGTTTCGAAGAGGCCCTCGTGGATCCATCGGCCCTCGACGGAATCAAACAGCTCTGCCAGACGACCGGATACTTCGGGGTTTTCGAAGCTGAATTCGTTCGCGAGGAGGGCAAGTTCCGCCTCATCGACTTCAACCCACGATTCTACGGACAGATGGGGTTCGAAGTGGCTCGAGATCTGCCGCTTGGCTACCTTTCTTGGCTCGGAGCGCTAGGAGATCGAGCGGCCATGAACGCGGCTCTCGACGCTGCGGGGACGTGGCAAGAAGGCCAGGGCTACGTCTACTGCAACCGCTTCTTTTTCAATCTGCTCGTCGCTCTCCAGAGTTTCTCCGGGTGGATGACCCCGAGCGAGTCGGACCGATGGAAGAACTGGCTCGAGGAGGCGACGAGGAACGACCTTGCGTTCGATTCGGTCGACTCCCCGAATGACCGTCTGCCAGCTCTCGTCTCGGCAGCCAACGAGATCTATTGGGCGGTTCGCCATCCGCGTTCGTTCATTCGGCAACACGTCATTGGCCCTTGAGCTCCTCGCGCACGTAGCACCGTTACCATCGGCCCCACGAATTCTGGGCGCGACTCTCGATAGAGCAGTGCTAAAAGGGGAATGCGCGTCATGAGGACCCTGATCATCGCAGCCGGACGGTTCGGCGAGACGATGCGAGAAGAGGTTGCGGCCGGGCGGGAGCCGCGACTCGACGTATTCGAACTCGCGGAGCGTCTGAACGCAGACGTCTTGGATTACCTCGACGTCGATCGATCGCGCCTCCCCAAGGTGCGCCTGCTCGCGCGGACACTCGGGTACTCGGCGGCCGTGGCGTACCTCGGTTTCAACGAACGCACGCGCTACGACGCTTACCTCACCACGGGCGAGGATATCGGGATCCCGCTCGGCGCGATGCTCATGACCAGCAACGCGCGCTGTTCGCACACGATGATCGCGCACACCCTGACGCCGGCGAAGAAATCGGTGTTTTTCCGGTACCTCGGCGTGCAGCGCGGCATCGACAGGTTGCTCGCGTACTCGACCGCCGAAGAGCGCCACATGTTGAACGAACTTCAGATCCCGCGGAACAAAGTTCAACGGATCTTCTTCCACGCCGACCCGCTCTTCTTCACGCCGTCGCTCGCGCCGCCCGATCCGCGTCTCATCTGCGGCGCCGGTCAACTCCTTCGCGACTACGACACGTTGATCGACAGCGTCGAGGGCCTCGACGTGCGCCTCGAGATCGCCGCGGGCAGCCCGTGGATCGCCGCGCCCCTGAACCCACGGCGCAGCTTGCCCGCGTACGTGAAATGGGGCCGCCTCGGGCGCCCGGCGCTGCGCGATCTCTACGGTCGTGCCGCGCTAGCCGCCGTTCCCATCTTCGAGAACGACTATCAAACCGGCATCGCGACCATTCTCGAGATGATGTCGATGGGCAAATGCGTGATCGCCTCGCGCACTCGCGGTCAGACGGACACCATCGTCGACGGCGTCACTGGCGTCTACGTTCCGCCGGGCGACGTCCAGGCGATGCGGCACGCCATCGAACGGCTGCTCGGCAATCCCGATGAAGCGGCGCGTCTCGGTCGGAACGCGCGTCAGTTCATTCTGGAGGAGGCGAGCCTCGACCATTTCGTCACGCGGGTGGCGAAGGCGGTCGAGGGCGGCCACAAGGCGCGGTTCCGGCTCACGAGAATCGAACGCGACGAACCCGAGGTCACCGCGGGGACGTGGTCCGAACGATCGACTTCGAGAGCTGACCGGGATGAAAAACCACGCATCCAATGAATTGGGATTGGCCAATTCGGTCTACCGTCTTCTTCGCCTCGGACGACGACATCTCCTCGAGGAGCACACAGAGGAGCGCGGTACTCGCCGAGCGAGCGAGCGACACGGCCACCGGGCTCTCGTCCAAGGGCGGCAAAGCGAGCAACACCAGATCGCCGTCGTGGTTCAGGCGGCGAACGTCTTCTGCGAATTGTTCGAGATGACCGAGCGGGATCCGCGTGGCATCGGCGACGTGGATGGGAGTACCGAGGTGGAGGATGCCGACCCGGGCTAGAGTGACCGCGATGGTCAGTGTGAAGTCGGGGCCGGCGCCGGAACCCGCCGGCACCAGCGCCAACGAGGTCCAAGGACGCGCTTTGAGGACGAGCCAGAGCTTTTGCCATTCGGGGTCCCGCCAGGGCTCCGGCAATGCCGCGGGGCGGGTCAGGGCTGTGTCAGGAGCGCGATTCTGCGCCATCGAAACCCCAGGCATAGGTCGGTGGGGAGCTCGCGTAAAGACCGGTCTCGGGCGCCGGGCGGCCGCCTCTTCGCAGCTTTTCGCCCGAACCCCCGAGGCTGGATAGAATGCGAAACGAGATGCAAGATGGTCTCACCGCGCGAGTCACTCGTTCGAATTCGCGCTCGCGCCCATGAAAAAGAAGAGCCCGCCCACCCTCTTGCCAGTTCCACCGAAAGAACTGGTCGAGGCCGTGATGCGGGATTGGCGCCGGCTCCTCCTTCCGGCGGTCGGCATTTGGGTCACGGTCTCGCTCTTGGCGTTCGCGGGGGTGCACCTCATTCGTGCCGTCTACGAGTCGTCGGGGATCGTGGAGGTTTCTTCCAGGGATCCGAAAACACCTCTGCCGGCGGATCTCTCCCAGAGAGCCCAGGACGTCGCGCTCGACCCGAAGGAGCTCGAGGAGCTCGCCAAATCCGCGGACACCGGCGAGACGCTCATCAACGCGGCCATCGCGCGGGTGCGAGAGTCGATCAGCGTCGAGCCCCGTGAGGGCGGATCGTTCCTCATTTCGTTTCGCTCGAATACGCCCTTGGCGGCAGAGAAGGGGTGCGACGGCATCAGTCGAGCCATCATTTCCCACTTCGACCCCACTGCGGCCGTCGGCGGCGCGGACGCTCGCGCGCGCACGCTCGAAGCGGCGACTCACGCGCTCGATGCGTTCATCGTCGCGCACCCGGGCATCGTCGGGGAGACCATCAAGCCGGAGCCCCGACCGGCCCCGCTCGACTCGGCACGCACCGACGCGTTGTTCGCGAAGGATCGGACCTTGGTCGTTCTCCGTTGGGAGAAGCGCCGACTCGACGCGGAGCTCGCGGCCGCGACGAGCGCGACCCCGGTCGCGCCTGCGCCGTCGAGCGACTTCGGACCAAACCCGTACAACGACCCGCCGCCGTCCGCGGATCCGGAAGCGATCAAACGACGTCTCGCGGAGCTCCGCATCGCGATCACCGAGCGGCAGAAAGCCGTCGTGCGCGATTCGACGGCCCCTCCGCCTTCCGCGGCATCGCAGTCGCCCGAGGACGCCGCCTTGCGCGCGCAGTGGACTCGCCTCGTCCAAGCGATGACCGACGCCGAGCACGCTCAGCAGACGGACGCGCCGTCGCCCCTGGTCGCGCGCGTGATCGCGCCGGCGTCGCTGCCGACGAGGCCGCTACATCCGACTCGGCTGCTCCTCGGTCTCCTCGGCAGCATGTTCGGATTGGGGTCGGGGTTCGCCTGGATCGTGGCCCGCATGCGACACACCGAAGAGACCCCGAAACCGGTGTTCGGCGTTGCGACGCATTCTTCGGCACCCCCTCGCGGACCCACTCCCGCCCCGCCGGGGCCGGCGTCGGAACCCCGCGCATCGTCCGCGGTGTTCACGACGTCGCCGAACCTCGCCGTCGCGGTGCCGCCCAGTGCGAGTCCGCACCTCTCGACGCAGCGTGGAGTGATCGACGTCGCGGCCGTGCTCGCGCAAACCGGCGTCGCACCAGCGACCTTGGCGCTCGAACCTCGACCCACGGTCGGGATTACACGCACCGAAAAGGTGGAAGCGAGTGGGGGCGCTCAGAAAAGCGCGCCTCCCGCGGCGGACGTCGCCCGCGCGAGGACCGTGAAAAGCGACCCGCCCGTCGCTTCACCGCCGCGACCTCGGAGTGATCCGCCGAAGCGATCGCCGTTGCCGCCGCGGCCTTCGCTGGATGAGCGGCGCCCCACGGCGTCGTCGCGGCCCGGCGGTGTGTTCGACGTGACGGTGACGTCACCCGGCGGCGTCGTGCGGTCCCCGTCGGCAGCGCCGCGCCCCGGGAGCGACCCGCCGCGCCCGACCGTGACCACGACCGTCATCGCAGCCCCGCCCCCTCCGCGCGCCGAACAACGCTCTTCACCCCCCGACGACACGCGCCCGTCGCAGATCCCACTTCGCCCGCGGCCGACGATCTCGCCGCCGCCGGTCGGCGATACCGCAGTGCGCGCGACGAGTCGTCCGGCGCCGCAAAGTCTGCGCCCCGGCGTCGTGGAGCACTCTCCGGACACTCAACGCATCGGCTCGCCTCGAGAGTCGGCCAGACCGCCGTCACCCTCGAACGCGCCCCGCTTCGACACGACCTACAGCATCGTGAACCGCGCGGCGTCGAAGACGTCGCGACCCCCGCCGCCGGCGGAGCGAACCCCGCCAGTGGAACGAAAAGAAGACGGCTTCCGGTTCGCATCTCGCTCGACACAGCCCCTCGTGACACCGCCGGGAATGGTGAGGCCGACGACCGAACCACTCGGGACGTCTCCCGAAGCCGCGCGTCGAGTCGTCGAGGCACCGCCACCGCCAGCGGAGCCGGAGCCGAATCCGGCAACCAAGACAGGCTGGAAGCGGCCCCAGGTCACGAACCAAGAGACCGCGATGGTTCGACACTGGAGCACCGCGCCGCAAGGGAGCGACGACGTCGTGGCTCCGCGGTCGATGCCGCCGAGCTGGAGACCCCCGGACGATGTCCTGCCGAAAGACGCGCCCGACGAGCTGAAGCAAATCCGAGATCAGCTGGTCAGCATTCGCGGAAATCGGTGCTTCGTCCTCGGCATCACCAGCGAGGAACATGCGAACGGCGGGAAGACGAAACTCGCCGTGAAGCTCGCCGAGCTGCTCGCCGAATCGGCGCGCGTGCTCCTCATGGAGGCGAACTTCGATTGGCCCGCCGTGCAGCGAGCACTCGCGATCGACATGCCGCGCGCGTCCGGGTTCTCGCAGCAGATTCACGCGCGCATTCGCGACCGAAGTCGCGGACCGTGGACGGTCGCTCAGTGCAGCCCGAGTCTTCACGTGCTCGCCGAAGGCATCATGCGATCCCCGGGCATCCTGTTCTCGCAAGGGTTCGCGATGGCGGTCGCCGAGCTCCGGACACGCTACGACTTCATCGTCGCGGACGGGCCCACCGTCGGCACGGGCGGCGACTTGAAGCCGCTGAACGGGCTGACGGACGGCGTCGTGGTCGTCGTACATCCGAAGGGCGACCTTCCCGCGGCGCTCGACACCGCCGCGAAATGGTTCACTCAAAAAGAATTTGCCGCCGCCGTTTTCGCCGATGCCGACCGAGACCGCTGATCCTCGCGACGGTTCGCCGCCGCCGGCGCGAGCCGAGCCACGGACGGCGGAAGGCCCCGCGCGCCGCGCGCACGAAGCGCTCGGCCTGGGTCGGGTGCGGCTCTTCGGCGTCGACATCGATCCGGTTCGCCTCGACGAAGCGGTTCGATGGATCCTGCGCGCCGCGCGCGAGCCCGGCCTCTGCCGCTACGTGGTGACGCCGAACCTCGATCATTCGCTCCAGCTCCGCCAAAATCAGGCGCTGCGAAATGCCTACGCGGACGCAGCGCTGGTGATCGCCGACGGATGGCCCGTCGTGCTCGCGTCGCGCCTCTTCGGTCCGCCGCTTCCGGCGCGCGTCACCGGAAGCGACGTCGTGCCCGCCATCTTGCGAGGGGCCACGAGAGAAGAGCCGCTGCGCGTCTTCTTGCTCGGCGCGATGGAAGGCGTCGCCGCGCGCGCGGGACGCCGAGTCGAAGCGCTGCACGCCGGAATCGAAGTCGTCGGAACGCGGAGCCCACCCTTCGGCTTCGAACACGACGCGCGGGAAAATGAGCTCATCCTCGCGCACATCGCGGAAGCGCGCCCTCACGTGCTGGTCGTCGGGTTCGGCGCGCCGAAGCAGGAGCTCTGGGTCCACGCGCATCTCCCGAAGATTGCCGCGAACGTCGCCTTGTGCGCCGGCGCGACCATCGACTTTCTCGCCGGCGAGCGGAGCCGCGCGCCCGCGTGGGTGCAGACGGTCGGCGCGGAGTGGCTACACCGCATGATGACCGAACCGAAGCGGCTCGGGCCGCGCTACCTCAAGAACGCGATCGGCTTTCCGACCCTGTTGTTCGACGAGTGGCGCGAGCGGCGAGAGCTCCGGCGTTGAGCGGCGCGAGAGCGCTTGCCGCGCGCCGACTCACTTCGCGAGCAAGGCTCCGCTGACGATCACGCCGCCCCGTCGCGCGAATCTGCCGCCGAACGCGAAGCCGCGCGAGAATGGTCCCGCGTCCCTCAGGAGGGTGCTCGTGAATCGTCCACTGCCTTCGTCGAGGTCGACCTCGACGTCGCCGAATTCGAGAAATTGCCGCGAGTGCGGGTACTGGCACTTGTAGACGGCTTCCTTGATGCTGAAGACGATCTTGGCCGTGATCCCGCGTCGCTCCGGCGCGAGTAACTCGACCGAGCGCGCTTCGCTTGCCGTCAGCACGCGAGCGAACAGCTGGGGCTCGAGCGGCGCGTCGAACTCCGCGTCGAGACCGACCCCGCGCACCGTCGCGATCGACGCGGCCGCGGCGCCGCAGAACGCCGCCCCAGGCGCTCTCTTGTGGGTGATCGAACCGACGAACCCCGCCGGCCATTCCGGGGCTCGACCGGCGGCGCGCAGGAGGGGCGTCGGCGAAACGCCGAGCGCGCCGAGCGCCGCGCGGGCGCAGTGACGGCCCGCGCGAAACTCGGCGACACGGTCGGGCGCGGCACCGAGGACCAGCTCGGCTTCTTCCGGGAACAGCTCCGTCAGATCCGTCGCAAAGACGTCCACCTCGGTGGTCGCCACGGAGTCGTCGAAGAGGCCTTCCAATATGGACCGCACGCGAAACCTAGGGGCGTGTCGCGCGAGTCACGATCGACTCGCGGGCGCTAATAGGCGTTCTCGCTCTTCTTCGATCCGAAGATCGTCAAGAAAATGATCTTGAGGTCCAGGTAGATGCCCCAGTTGCGGATGTACTGGAGGTCGTGCTCCACCCGCTTCTCCATCTTGTCGAGCGTCGCCGTCTCGCCGCGCCACCCGTTCACCTGCGCCCACCCGGTGATTCCGGGCTTCACCTTGTGGCGCAGCATGTAACCGTGGATCTTCGAGCGGTAGATCTCGTTGTGTGCCACGGCGTGCGGACGCGGGCCGACGATGCTCATCTCGCCGGTGAGCACCTGTAGAAACTGCGGAAGCTCGTCGAGCGACGTCTGCCTGAGGAATGCGCCGAACCGAGTCACGCGCTGGTCGTTTTTCGTCGCTTGGGCCACCGCCGGGCCGTCCTCGCAGACCGTCATGGTGCGGAACTTCAGGACGCGAAGCTCGCGGCCGTTCAGGCCGTACCTCCGCTGACGAAAGAAGATCGGTCCCGACGACGACAGCTTCACGCCGAGCGCGATGGCGGCCATGGGGAACGCGATGAGGGTCAGGATCAGCGTGCCGAGCACGATGTCCTCGAACCGCTTGAGCCACCCGCCGACGCCGTGGAACGGCGTATCGAAAATACTGACGACCGGAATGTCGCCGACGGCGCTCCACTGCGCGTGGAGGAGATCGAACACCAGAAAGTCCGCGACGACGAACACCGTCGCCGTCGTGTCCGCCAGGCGGTGGACGATCGAGTTGATTCGCGGCTCCGCCTTCAGGGGCAGCGTGATGTAGATGCGATCGATCCGTCCTTCACGCGCGTCTTCGACGAGCTTGTCGAGATCGCCGGCGAGTTCGGCGTAGTTGCCCGAGAGCTGATGGCGGCGTTCGGGCTTGCGGTCGTCGTAGAACCCGACGAGGTGCATCCCCGAATACGGGTCGCTCGTGATCCGCTGCGCGATGCGCTCGGCCATGTGCGTCAGCCCGGCGATGGCGACGGAACGCGAGTTCCGCCCGTGCCGGCGAATCTCCATCAGTGCGAAGCGAACGGCGATGCGCCAGGCGATGGCGAACGTAGGAGTCAGAAGGAACCACGTGGTCGTGACGAAGCGCGAGTACGTGGCGGACGTCTTGGTAAGGAACGCGACGAAGAGGACGGCGGGAGCGGCGATGGCCCAGGTGGCCAGCACCTGAAACACTTCGTGCTTCATCGGCGCCGCGCGCCACGAGCGGTAAAGACCGTTCACCTCGGCGACGAAGTGGAACGCCAGCATCGCGACGAGCGCGGCGATGGTGTTCGTCGAGTTCCACGTCTGATGATAAAGGTGGCACGCGACGTATTCGGCGAGAAAGATCCACCCCGCATCCGCGAGACGCTGGATGAGCGCAACCGCTGATTCGTATGATCTGAGTAGCCCCCTCTCAGGCTTGTCAGACATGGTCGCTCCGTTTCATCAAAGTTCACGCACCCGAGGACAGATTAGGGTACCGGGAACGTTGCTTGTATAGCTCGATTTTTCCGCGGACTCCGGAGAATTTTCATGTAGCTCTCGCGACGGCAGTGAGCACGGGCGTTTTTCGGCGTCTGTTCTGTTTGCTCCCGTTTGCCTCCCGTTTGCCTCCCGTTTGCCTCCCGCTCGTTCCTGTTTGCCCCCGCTTGCGTTGCCAGTGAACACTCGTGAAGCCGTTCGCAAAGCAAGAAACGGACGAGCAACAACGGTCGCACCCTATTGTCGCGTGCAACGCTTGCGCTGCTTGCGCTCGCTTATCTAGCTTCGGCCGGGAGTGGGAAGCGCCGATCGTTCCGCCCTGGACGCACGGCGCGCTTCAACTTCCGTGAGGTTTCGAAAAACGGCCGTCCGTCCTGTGCCGGCATGCCTTTGCCGTCCGCAGGTTCGCCAGGCGTGGCGCCTTTGACGCCGTACTGAGCAAAAAACGCACACCGGCCGGCTCGACCGAATGAAGTCCGTGGTGGGCACCGTGTCGCGTCGGTTGAACACCGAGGGGACGAGCCGGATTCGGGAACCGTCCCGCCCCGACAACGAGACGCCGAAAGGAGCGCGCGAAGCGCGAAATCACTCCGTGGTAATTTCGTCGGTCACGGAGGCAATTGCCATGGCTCACCCTGTTGCTTGGTTTCAGATCAGCGGTCCCGACGGTGGAGCGCTCGAAGCGTTTTACGGAAGCCTGTTCGGCTGGCGGATGGAGCCGTCGCCCGACGGCTCGATGAAGATGGTGGCCGCCGACAAGGGCGGCATCAACGGCGGCATCGCGACGGCACCTGACGGTCGCGCGAACGTGACCGTGTACGTTGGCGTCAGCGACGTCGCGGATCATCTGAAGAAGATTCAAGACGCAGGCGGCGCAGTCGCGATGCCTCCGATGCAGCTCCCCGAGGGAATGGGATGGATCGCCGGATTCATCGACCCGGCCGGAAACTGGGTGGGCCTCTGGCAGCAAGGTGCGCCTCCGCCCGCGCCCGCGAAGCGCACGAAGAAAGCCGCAAAGAAGGCCGTGAAGAAAGTCGCACCAGCAAAACCCAAAAAGGCGGCGAAGAAAGCGCCGCCCGCGAAACCGGCGAAGTCCGCCAAAGCCGCGCCCGCGAAGAAAAAGAAAAAGAAATAACGACGGACCCGCGACGGCGTCGCAACGCGCGCGGAACATCGACGCGCGTGACGACGCCGTAACGGGGGCAGTCGTTCAACGACGAGTCACGACGCCGTCGGAAGCGACTTCCACGACGACGTCGTGCGCACCGGGAGCACTCGACGGCAACGTTGCGCGAAGTACGCCATCGCCCGGATCGACGATGGCGCGCGCGTTGGGATCGACGGCGACGTCGAGCCGTTTCACCGAGAGCGGGCCGGGCCACAACGGGCGGCCATCGGCCCCCCAGCGCATCGCGAAGAGATAGTCCGCGGTGCCGGGGCCGCCGCTCCGACCGAGCCGAAAAAAGAGGAGCGTGTCCGGCGTGTCGAGCGACAAGGACAGCGGCGCCGGCGCGTTCGACGTCCAGGGCAAGGGCGCGCCCTCGCGACCCCAGGAATATTCGCCGTTCTCGCTCACGAGCTGCATGACCGCGCCGTGCGGACCCGCCGCGGCGATGACCCAGCCGCGCCGCGGCCAGTAGAGGATCGAGAGCCGGTCGCAGGACTCGACGTGGAGCGCGTCGTAGTCGGCAAAGGCTTCGCCGTCCTCGGCCCAGCGACGGAGCGCGACGCTGTCGCTCGAGGCGTTGCACCATGCGACGAGCACGTGATCGCCGGGGCCCGGCGCGAGCGACAGCTCCGAGACTCCGTCTTTCACGCCGCCGATCGGACGCTGCTTCACCCACACCGGGTTCTGCTGTTCGTCGAGGAGCACGACGAACGGATGGCGCTCGCCGTGCAACGCTTCGAGCAGCACCGCGTTGCGACCGCCTCCGAGCGTGACGACTTGATAAGCCAGCGGATACGGAACCGGGCTACCGAAGTGCGGCTCGATCACGCTCGCGGCGCGGATGAGGATCGGATCGGGGCCGTCGAGGACGCCGCGTCGCGCTTCGACGCGCAAGTCGGCGCGAGCGATGGCTTCGGCGAGGCTCGCTTTCGCGAGCGGAGACGCCGAAACCGCGCTCGCTGAGGCGCCCGATGCGCTCGGCGAAGGAGCGGATGTTCCGTCGCTGCTCGTCGGTCCTCGCCGGCACCCGACGACCAAGACGGCGAGCGCCGTCGCGACGGACAGCGGTTTCATGCCGGCGCCTGGGCCTGCGGCATCCGCGCGGACAATCGACGGAGAGCGGCGGCCGCGAGGATCGCCAGCGCAGGAGTCACGACCAGGTGGTAGCGATCGTCACCGAAGAACACCGCGTGCGTGAGCGAGGTCGCGAAGATCCATCCGAGGAGAAAACGCTCCACGCCCTCGAGCACGGGCGCGCCGGGTATTCGGAAGAGCGGCACCAGGGGAAGCACGGTGGGCAAAATCCAAAACGGGTGATCGTCGCTGATCGCGGCGTACGTGGCGATGGCGAGCACCAACGCGAGCAGGACGGCTTGTGAGACCGTGCCCGGCACGCCGAGCCGTCGCGGCGACGGCAGCGCCACCACGCCGAGCATCGCGGCAACGAGGAGGATCTGGTGAAACGCCGTGAGGAGAGCGCGGCCCGCCACGCGGCGCGACTCGGGCCACGACGCCACGTCCGCTTCGTGCAGGTACTCGATGGGAAACGATTCGTGGTCGTAGGTCTGCGCGAGCTTTTTCGGCATGAAGCTGAGCCAGCGGAGCGGATCTTTCGCGATCGTGGCGACGGCGATTTGCGCCCAGCAGCGGTCTTGCTGCACCTGTCCGGTCACCACCGGACACCCGTCACGCGCGCGCAAAGTTTGAAAGCGTCCGGTCGGCGTCAACGCGCCGATCGCGAGATTCCAGCCGCCGTTCGTCGACACCAGCGCGCAGCCGTCCATGACGCGGCAGTTCCGATACGTCCACGGAAGCACCGTCAGGACGGCGACGAGCACGACGACCGAAGCGCGGATCAACGTGTCCGCGCGGCGCAGCGGAAAAGCGAACGCGACGAACGGCGCCGCGAGGAGCGACGAGGGACGGACCAACGTCGCGAGGCCGAACGCGACGCCCGCGAGCACGACGCCCGACCAGCGTGAGCGGCGCACGACGATCCACGCGCCGGAGAGCACGAGGAGCGCCGCGAGCTCTTCGTTCATCAACGCGGCCGAATAGACGATGAGGCCCGGATGGAGCGCGGTGATGCCGGCAGCGATGCGGGCGCGATTCAAGGTGAGCGTACGGAGGGCGAGCCGATGCACGACCACGACGAGGAGCGTGCCGATGACGACGTTCACGACCGGTGCGACGAGGAGCCCCGAGCCGAACACTTTGTAGACGCCGCCGAGGAGCCCGCTGTACCCGACGGGATAGTGAGACCAGGGGCGCCAGACTCGAACGCCGCCGATGAGCGCGTCCTCGGAATAGCCCAGGCCCTCGGCGATGCGCGTCGCGCCGAAGTGGTAGTAGTGCCCGTCCCACACCGGTTCGCGCGACCACGAGAGCGCGACGAAGAGCCGCGGCAAGAACGCGACGACCGCGACGGCGAAGGTGAAGGCCAGATCGGCGGACGGCGTCGGCGTCGACGCTGGCGCCCCCGTCGACGCCGGCGCGCTCGACGCGGCGGCGCGCCCGGGCTTCGACCCTGGCGCGGAGCTCACGCCGACACCCGTCGCGACGCGTGCCCCACCCGATCGATCACGACGCTTGCCCTTCGCTCGCGCGCATCCATTCACGGAAGCGGCGAAGATAGGTGCGCGTCACTTGCGACGGATCGAGCCCGAGGCATTTGGCGACCTCGTGAATGAACCCGCGCGCGTACACGAAAGCCGGGAATTTCGCGAAATCCTCGGCCTCGATGGCGCGAAGATGCGCGAGCGAAATCTTCGTCCGGTTCGCGATGTCGTCGAGCTCCGTCCCTTGCGATTCGCGGACCTTGCGGAGGAGGGCCCCGGTGAACTCGGTCTCGGCGTTGATCTCGCGAACCAGCTCGGCGCGCAGCATCTCTCGCTCGGCTTCTGCCGCTGCGTCGACGAGCGGATTTTCGGGCTTCACCGATTCGTCGGCCTCGGGGAACGTCGAAATATCGTACGCGCGACGCCGCAGCGGGTCGAGCAAGGTGTCGTGCGCTTCGTCGACGCGAGCGAGCTCTGCTCGGAGCTTTTCGTCGTCGACGAGCGAGGTCAACGGAAGGCTCCCCGATTGATAGATCTCGCGCTGTCGCTTGTAGGCGCGACGCAGTTCTTCGTCCGTCGCGCTCCGTTGCGTGAAGAGAATGTCGTAGAGATTCGGCTCGGCCGGCACGAGTGACACGGGCGCGACGTCCCTCGCCTGCTCCCGGCTCGTCGCGAGGGCGAGCACGCGCCTGGCGATGCGCTCGATGTTGCGCGCGCTCTTGCTGGTCGGACTATCGACGAGGAGCGGCCGGCTCCGGACGGTGCTGAGCCACACCGAGTCGTCTTGCTCGATGTGCCCGAGGTAGTCGAAGCTCACGCCGAGGTAGCGGCGGGCCATGTCGACCATCTCCGGCCCGACGTCGCCGTCGTCGCGGAGCCGCGCCCCGTTCACGACGAGGCGCGGACGGATGAGCGACAGCTCGCGAGCGCCGAGCTCGCCGAGCGCCGTGTCGTAGCGCGCGAGCGCCCGGACCACGTCTTGCGGCGCGGGCAGCGGTGCCAGGTCGGCTTGAGCGCGCTCGACGAGCCGATGCTTGAAGCGATCTTTGACGAGCGCGCGCCGGAGCTTTCTTTGAAAGAGCGCTCGGCAGAACCGGTACACGCCTTCGACACTCGGGGGCTCGGGTGTCGTCACCAAGATCCCCATGTCGGCGCCGAGGAACAAATCGAGGGACGCCGGCGCCGTGCCGCCGCCGAGGTCGAGCAGGACGTAGTCCGCGTCGAGCAGGCGGAGGCCACGCGCCCACCGCGGCTTTCTGCCCGGGCGGGTCGGCGAAGTGGCGCCGTGCGTGTAACCCTGGGGTGAAAGACGGAGCCCGGGGACCTGGGTCGGGACCGACTCGAGCTGCTCGTCGTCGGCCTCCGTCTCCCGAGCTTGGAGCGGCAGGGTGACGCCCATCATCGTGTGGAGCGCCGCGCCGGCGGGGGCGGCGTCGACCAGGACGACCCGGCGCCCGAGCTGCGCGAGGTACACGGCGAGATTGATGGCCATGACGCTCGTCCCGGCCCCGCCTTTTCCCCCGGCGACCGCGATGATGTGGCGCACGCCGCGGGGCGGCGAACTCACCCGTGGGTCACCGGACGTCTCTCGGTGCTCGGCGTCCGGCATTGGCACAGGCGATCTACCTTACAATCGCTCGATCGTACTAGGCTCGCGCCCATGGCCCTCTGGAGAAGCGTCGGCGGCGCACTGGCCCTCGCCCTCGTCAACCTCAACGTAGCGACTTGCCACTCCTCGACGGAGGGGGGCGGCGGGGACACCGCCGCCAAGGACGAACCGAAAACGGTGAAGCTCGACGGGGTCGATTCGTCGGCGCTCACGCCCCGCGAACAAAAGGAATGGTCCACGTACGTGACGGAGCTGCTCGCTCCGTGCTCCGACCAGCCCGTCAGTATCGCGGATTGCATCAAAGAGTCGCGGCCTTGTTCGCTCTGCTTGCCGGCTGCGAAGTTCCTCGTGGAGCGAGTGACCCGCGGCAGCGCGCGCTCCCAGGTCGAACAGGCCTTCCGGCTCCGGTTCGCGCCGGATCAGGTCAAGACGGTCGACGAGGGGGATTCGCCGTCGATCGGAGCGAAGGATGCGCCGGTCGTCATCGTGGAGTGGGCGGATTTCGAGTGCCCGTACTGCGGCGCCGCCGCACCCGTGCTCGACAAGCTCCTCCGTGAATACCCGGGCATCGTGCGCCTCGTGTTCAAGAACTACCCCCTCGCGAGCCACGAGCACTCCGAGATGGCCGCCCGCGCGGCGGTCGCCGCCGGCAAGCAGGGCAAATTCTGGGAGATGCACCACGCGCTCTTCTCGAATCAGCAGACGGGCCTCGATCGCGACACCGTCTTGAAGCTCGCCAAGGAGATCGGGCTCGACGAGAAGAAGCTCGTCCCCGACATGGAGGCCGAAGCGACCGCCGACGCGGTGAACGCCGATCGGAAGCAAGCCGAGAAACTCGAGCTCCGCGGGACGCCGATGATCTACATCAACGGCCGCCACTTCGAGCTCGAGGATTTCAATATGCTCGAAGACTTGCACGAGTGGGTCGAGCTCGAGGTCGAGCAGCGCACGGGCAAGAAGGTGACCGCGAAGAAACTCGACGAGCCGCCGGGAGCGCCGTCGGGGTTCGCGCCCGTCGGCGAGGACGAGACACCGACGCCGCCCGCCAGCGCGTCGAAACCGGTCACGCAGGCGAGCGCGTCGAAACCGGTGACGCCCGCGCCGAGCAAGAAACCATGAGAGCGAGCGAAGAGGGCGGCGGCTGCTTTCCGACGGGGCGGCACTACCCCGGCATTGCCCACCTCCTTCGGATCGTCGCCCAAGGGCTCATCGACGAGATCGACGCCGGGACGCTCCTCGAAAATCTGTCGTTCGTCGCGATCGACACCGAAACGACCGGCATGGACCCGGCCGTCGATCGCATCGTCGAGGTCGCCTGCGTGGTGTTCCGCGGAGCGGACGTCGTCGCTCGTCACCGGTGGCTCGTGAATCCCGGCGTGCCCATCTCGAAAGAGGCGTTCGACGTGCACGGCATCAGCGACGATCACGTGCGCGACCAGCCGCCGTTCGCCGCGATCTCGGACGAGCTCATCGGCGTTTTGCGCGGTCACGTGCCGCTCGCGTACAACGCGGAGTTCGATCGCGCGTTCATCGCCGAAGAGCTCGGGCGCGCCGGAATCGCGAACCCCTCGCTGCCGCCGGCGATCCGCCGGAGCGTTCACTGGGCCGACCCTCTCGTTTGGGCGCGCGAGCTTCAGAAGGAAGAAAAGAGCAAGAGCCTGTCCGAAGTCGCGGAACGGCTCGGCGTGAAGCTCGAGCGCGCGCACAGTGCCCTCGACGACGCCGAGGCCGCCGTCCGGGTCCTGGCGGCGTTCTTCGGCGATACGCGAGTGCCGAAGACGTACGGCGCGTTCATGCAAGAGCAGCGGCGCCTGGGACGCCTCCACGATGAGGATCGACAGTACTGGCGCAAGGCGTGAGCTCTGGTTCGACGCGGCGAATCGAACGGTAACCGCCTTCGCCCTGTCGGTGTTCGTCGTCCGCGTCGCCCACCAGGACGTGATGCACCGGTTGCCCTTGTTCCTCTTGCTCGTCGCCGAGTCGCTGACGGTGCTGCTCGTTCTCTTCGCGCGCCGAACGCCACGGGTCGATCGCGGCGCCCTTTCGCTGCTCCTCACCGCGATCGGAACCTTCTATTTCCTCGCGGTCGGTCTCGGCGCGGGCGTGCGCCTCGTGCCGCTTCCCGTCGGGGAAGCGATCCAGCTCGCCGGCATCTGCCTACAGATCACGGCGAAAGCGTGGCTCGGCAGGAGTTTCGGGCTCCTGCCGGCGCACCGCGGCGTGGTCACGACGGGCCCCTACCGGCTCGTGCGGCACCCGATCTATCTCGGATATTTCCTGAACCACGTCGGCTACCTCGCCGGTGCGTTCTCGTTCCGAAATTTGTTCGTCTACGCGACGCTCTACACGGTGCAGATCCTGCGGATGCTCGCCGAAGAGCGCTGCCTTGCCGAGGACGACGCGTACGCGCGCTACATGGCGCGAGTTCGTTACCGATTCATTCCGCTGTTGTTTTGACGTCGGTCCGGTTTTCGATCAAGTCGAACAATCCGACGATGCGGTGCTCGGTGACGTCGCTCGTCCCCATCGACGCAACGCCCGCGGCCGGAAGCGTCACGCCGGTGAGCACACCGCACGCGCGCGCCGTCGAACCATCGACGAGCGTGCCCGAGCTCTTCACCGCGATCACTTCGACGCCCATCACGTCGCGGGTGGAGCCGTTCACGTGCTTCGACACTTCGCGTTCGGCATCCGACGGTTTCACGACCAGCCGTGTGAGGTACACCTTGCCACCGTTGGGTAGGGTCCAGTCCTCGGACGGCGGAGGCGTATCCAGGACGGCCGGCGCGCCACTCGGGGCCGCCGTCGAGACGGTTCCAAGGGCGTCGTAGCCTCCGGTCGACGAGGGCGGAGTGGCGGTCAAGATGAGCGGCAACGGACGGTCGTCGGAAAGTCGCGTCGTAAGGGTTTTTTCGGCGCGGATTTCGCGAATCTCTCCGGAGACGCAGAGTCTCTTCCCGCGCTCGGCGTCGGGGTCCTTGCGGAAGAGCGCGGGCGTCGTTTCGTGGAGCGACTCGAGCTGATCCCACGTCAGATTCTTCGACGCCCAGAGCGTGAGCAGCGCCGACCCTTCGTCGAGTCGGCCGTTGGTGTTCACCATGAGCGGGCGCGCGACTTCGATGGCCTCGCCGAGGGTCGCCTTCGCCAAGATGTCGTTCCGGCGCGATCCGGCGCCAACGTCGGCGCGCGCCGAGGACGCAGCCCCGACCATCGACTCCAGGCTCGGCACCGCGGACGAGATCGGCACCGGCGCCGACCCCGTGTCGCGTGAGCGCGCAACCGCGACCACCCCGACGCTGAGCGCCGCAATGGCACCGCCCGCGAGGAACCAGGTCAGCGTCCGCCGTGACTTCCGTACTGCCATGTCGAGTAGTTTCCCCTCGGCCGGTTAGCATTCACGCACCGCGGCCGCTATCGATATCCACATAAAATGTCTTGATTTTCCAAAGTCGCTTGCAAGTCACTTGGCGACCCACACCGCCTTCACGTTGGTGAACTCTTTGATCCCGAATGCCCCGAGCTCGCGACCGTATCCCGATTCCTTGACACCGCCGAACGGAAGCCTCGGGTCGGAGCGGACTTCGGCGTTCACGAAGCAGGCCCCGGCGTCGAGCTCGTCGCGCGCGATTCGTTCGCCGCGCACCGGATCCGAAGTGAGGACAGCGCCTCCGAGTCCGTAACGACTCGCATTGGCGAGCCGAATCGCGTCCGCTTCGTCGCGGGCCGAGACGAGCGCGGCGACGGGTCCGAAGAGCTCCTCGTCGAACGCCGGCATGTTCGGACGAACGTCGGTGAGCACCGTCGGCGGAAACCACGCGCCCGGTCGCTCCGGAGCGACTCCGCCGAGCACCAGTTTCGCGCCCCTCGCAACACTTGCTTCGACCTGTCGAACCAGCGCGTCACGGAGGTCGAGTCGCGCCAAGGGGCCTATCTCCGTCGTGGGGTCCCGCGGATCGCCGACCACGACGGCACTCATTTTGGCGACGAAGGCTCGCTCGAAGTCGGCGCGAATCGTCTCGACGACGATGAAGCGCTTTCCCGCGATGCAACTCTGACCGCCGTTGACGAGGCGCGCGCGAACGGCGATGGCCGCCGCTTTCTCGACGTCGGCGTCGGCGAGCACGACGTAGGCGTCGCTGCCGCCCAGCTCGAGCACGCATCGCTTCAAGGCCTGACCGGCGCGCGACGCGACGGCGCGCCCCGCGCGCGTGCTTCCCGTCAACGTGACGGCGGCAATCCGCGCATCGTCGATGATCGAGCCGGTCCGCGTCTCGTCGACGAAGAGCACGTCGAGGAGCCCGCTTGGCGCTTCGGCGTCGTGAAACAACGACGACAGCGCGAGCGCGCACCCCGGGACGTTCGGCGCGTGCTTCACCACCGCGACATTGCCGGCCATGAGCGCCGGCGCGCAAAACCGAAACACCTGCCACAGCGGGAAATTCCACGGCATGATCGCGAGCACGACGCCGAGCGGGCGATACGCGACGAAGCTCTTCGCCGCCTGGGTACGCACCGGTTCGTCCGAGAGAAACGCCGCGGCGTGCTCGGCGAAGTACTCACAAGCGAGCGCGCACTTGTCGACCTCGCCCTGCCCTTGCGTGACGGGCTTTCCCATCTCGAGCGCCATCAGCTCGGCGAGCACGGGCCGCCGCTCGCGGAGCAAGGCCGCCACTCGAACGAAGACGGTCGCGCGCTCCGCGAAGGATCGACGAGACCAGTCGTCGAAGGCGGACGAAGCCGCCTGGAGGCGTCGCTCGATCTCGCGCGAGTCGTGGTCCGGATACTCGTGCAGCGTGACGCCCGTCGCGGGGTTGATGGCTTTCATGGCGTTCCCTCTCGGTCGAAGTCTGGAGCGCGTGGCGACGTGGGTCGAGAACCGCGAACGCGAGCTACCCCCGATGCCAGGTCGGCGTTAAGCTTTGGCCATGTCCGCTGTGGCGCCGTTGCCGGTACCCGACCCGTCGGTCGGCGCCCGAGAAAAAGCCAAAGTGCTTCTTTCTAGGGCGCTCGGTTCGTCGAAGGTCGTCACGGACCGCGACGCGTGCGAGCGCTTCGCGTCCGACGACTCGGACATGCCGGGTCGCACGCCGGACGTCGTGGTCCTCGCGGAAAACACCGAAGACATCCAGCGCGCGCTCGCCGTCGCGCGCGAAGCGGGCGTCCCGATCACGCCGCGCGCTGGCGGCACCGGTCGCACCGGCGGCGCGACGCCGGTCGCCGGCGGCATCGTGCTCTCGATGCTCGGCATGAAGGCCATCGTCGACATCGACCGGCGCGAACGCGTCGCGATCGTCGAGCCCGGCGTCGTGCTCGCGGATTTTCACGCCGCCGTCGAGAAGGAAGGGCTCTTTTATCCGCCGGATCCGAACTCGCTCTCGGCGTGCACGCTCGGCGGGAACCTCGCCGAAAACGCCGGCGGACCGCGCGCGTTCAAGTACGGCGTGACGCGCGACTACGTGCTCGGCGTGGAAGCGTTTTTGCTCGGCGGCGCGCATTTCTTCGCGGGCCGCCGCACGACGAAGGGCGTCACCGGCTACGACGTGACGGGGCTGCTCGTCGGAAGCGAGGGCACCCTGGCCGTGCTCGGAGCCGCGACGATCCGACTCGTGCCGCTTCCCCCGAGCGTCACGACGCTCCTCGCGCTCTTCAAGAGCTCCGCGGACGCGATGCTCGCCGTCGGCGAAATGCTCGCGCGCGGCGTGACGCCGCGTTGCATCGAGTTCCTCGACGAGGGCACGCTCGACGCCCTTCGACGCGCGGGCAACGCCGTCTCCGAAGAGGCGAAGGCCCTCCTCATCATCGAAGTCGACGGCGACGAAGCGGCGTGCGAGGCGCAGACCGAGCGAGTCGGCGACGCGTTGCAAGCCGTGCGCGCGCTCGATCTCCTCGTCGCGCGTGACGGCGCGCAGCGCGAGAAGCTCTGGGCCGCCCGTCGCGAGATGAGCCCCGCGGTGCGAAAAATGGCGCAGCACAAGTTGAGCGAAGACGTGGTCGTGCCGCGTCGCGAGCTCGCGCCGTTGCTCGACCTCGTCGCGAAGCAGACGGATCGCTCGGGCATTCGCACCGTCGCTTATGGCCACGCCGGTGACGGAAACCTCCACGTCAATTTTCTCTGGGACGACGAGAGCGAGCGACCGCGCGTCGAACGCAGCATCGAGCAGCTCTTCCGCGACGTCATCGCGCTCGGCGGCACGCTCTCGGGCGAACACGGGATCGGGCTCGCCAAGGCACAGTATCTCGGCCTCGAGCAATCCGAGGAGTTGATCGAGCTGCAGCGCGAGCTGAAGCGCGCGTTCGATCCCTCCGGGCTGTTGAACCCCGGAAAGATCTTCCCGGCTCCGGGCCATCGCGCGTGTTGAAACGCGCTCCGGCCGAATTCGGCCGCGAACACGCGCCGTGTGGCGACCCGGGCCGAACCCGCTAGACTCGCCGGCCGTGAGGACGTCCCCGTCCGTTCTTCGCCTCTACTACTTTCTGTCGTTCGCGGCGCTCGGCGCGTACGTCCCGTTTTTTCCGCCGTGGCTCGAGGCCCGCGGGATCCACGGGCTCGCGATGAGCAGCATCACGGCGCTCTTGCCGTTCGTCGGACTCGCGAGCCCCGTCGCGTTCGGCGTGGCCTCCGACGCGCTCGGCCTTCGCGGCTCGCTCCTGTGCGTCGCGAGCTTCGGTGCGCTCGCGCCGTTCGTGCTCCTCGCCGTCGCCTCGGCGGCGCACGTGCCGCTCGGGTACGGCGCGATCTTCGCCGCGGTCGCTCTCTTCGCGCTCTTCCGGACGCCGGTGGTGATGCTCGCCGACGTGATGACGCTCGAATCGGGCTCCAGCTACGGCGCGACGCGACTCTTCGGCTCGCTCGGCTTTCTCCTCACGGCGGCGTTCGGCGGGCGCTGGCTCGGCGGCACTCGTCTCGCGCCCCTGCCCGTCGCCGTCGCGATCGGGCTCGCCCTCGCGTTCGCCGTCTCGACGATGCTCCGAGCGCCCCGAGCGCATGCGACCGAACCCGTGCTCGACGGCGCCGGACAGCTCTTCCGAAGCGGCGCGTTCCGCCTATTTCTCGGCGTGACCTTGCTCTGGGGCATGTCGCACGCCGCGTACGATCTCTGCTTTTCGCTCGACCTCCGCGACCTCGGGGCCAAACCGTCCGTGATCGGCGCGTACTGGGCCGTCGGCGTCGTCGCCGAGATCGCGCTCATGAGCGTCTCCTCGCGACTCGTGACGAAGTTCGGCTCGGCCCGGCTCATCGTGTTCGGCCTCGCCGTCGTGGGGCTTCGGTGGGCGCTCGTCGCCTCGGTGTCGTCGTTGACGGTGCTCCTCTGGTTGCAGCCGCTTCACGCGCTCACCTTCGGGCTCGTCTGGGTGGCCGCGCTCGGGTACACGAAAGAACACGCGCCGGCACACGTGCTCGCGACCGCGCAAAGCCTCTTCTCGATCGCGACGGGCATCGGCGCCGGCGTCGGCATGCTCACCTGGGGCGCACTCTACGCTGCCGGCAAAGGACCGGTCGTGTTCACGGTCGCCGCGGCCGTCGCCGGCGCGGGAGGCGTGCTCTCGCTATTTCTCGCGCCCGCGCGCGCTACGACCAGCGCAGTGGTCGCATCCGACGAAACGGCGACCGCTCAGCCCAGTTGAGCTTAGACAGGAAGCCAAGTCAAAATGCCCGTTTGGGGTTGGGGCCCCAAACCGGGGAGTGGGGCCCCGATCCGATTCACTCGGTCGGGGCGAGGGGCAGAGCCCCTCGAGGACAAGTCACGAAGAGCACCCATCTCATTCATGAGATGGGCTCAAGGCTTGAACAAGTTCGCGCGGAAGTGCTTGAGCTCGGCGATCGAGTTCCGGATGTCGACGAGCGCGTCGTGCTCGCCTTCTTCGGGTTTCTTGTAGAGCACTTCTTCGCCGTACCAGGTGCGCGCGAGGATCTTCACCGACGTCACGTCGACGATCCGGTAACTGAAGTATCCGGCGAAGCCCGGCATCCAGCGCTCGATGAAGCGCTTGTCTTGACCGATGCTGTTGCCGCAGAGCACCGCCGGGTACGGGCACCATCCGGCGACGCGCTCGAGGAGTCGCTTTTCGGCGGCGCCGAGCTCGAGCTTCGAGCGCCGAACGCGGTCGACGAGGCCGTTCTTTTCGTGCATGTCGCGCACGAACGGAGTCATTTTTTCGAGCTCGCTCTCGGGCTGCCAGATGTCGCAGGCGTATTCCTCGAGCGGCTCCAAGTTGGAGTTGGTCACGATCAACGCGGCTTGCAGGATCGCGTCGTTCGCCGGGTCGAGCCCCGTCATCTCGAGGTCCAGAAAAACCAGGTTTCGGTCGTTCTGCGTGCGGACGATCCTCTCGGCCATCGGCCGACGGTAACGCACCGGCCCTCCGGCTTCACGATCGATGTCGCGACGCGCGCTTCTTGGCCTGGGCTCGAGCTCGAGCGGGGTGGGCACCCTTCGATCCGCGTTTCGACGGTCGCTTCGGCTCGGGTCGGGGGGTGATGCCGACCTTGGGCTTGTTGGGGCGGCGCCGGAAGAAGACGAGGACGCGTCCGATGGTCTGGACCACTTCGGCGCGAGCGGACGTCGCGATCTCCGTCGACGCCGCGTCGCGTTCGACCGGTGCTTCGCTCCCGAGGCGCACCTTGATGAGTTCGTGAACGGCCAAGGCCTCGTCGATTTGCGCGAGGACGGCCTCGGTCAGACCGCCGTGTCCGACGAGCACTACCGGATCGATGTGATGCGCGAGGCCGCGCAGTTGTTGGCGGAACTTCGTCGTGAGCGGCATGTCGGGGCGCGAGCATAGCTCATCCCAAGTCGCGAGCGACGACCGCGGCGGCGTTGTAGCCGCACATGCCGTGAACGCCGGCGCCCGGATGCGCGTAGCTCGAGCACAAGTAGAGACCGCGAACCGGCATGCGATACCGGAAATAGGGGAAGATCGGACGGAACAGGAGCTGGTGGTTCCAGGCGTTGGAACCACCGCCGATGTCGCCGCCGACGAGGTTTGCGTCCATCGTCTGTAAATCGTCGGGGGTCACCGAACGCCGTCCGAGGACGCACGAACGAAACCCGGGCGCGAGCTCCTCGATTCTCGCCTCGAGGCGATCAGTGAACGATTCGCGATGCGTCTCCCAGCCGCCCTCGATGGACGGCGGAACGTGGGTGTAGGCGTAGAGCGTGTGGTTGCCGGGAGGCGCGCGCGACGGGTCGGCGAGGCTCTGCTGACCGATGACGAGGTACGGGTGCTCCGGCAAGCGACCTTGTCGGACCTCGCGCGTGAATTTCACCAGATCGTCGACGCTGTCGCCCGCGTGCACGACGGCGCTTTCCCGCGCGGCTTCCACGCCCCAGGGGACGGCCGCCGAGAGCGCCCAGTCGACCTTGAACGTGCCCCAGCCTTGCTCGAATCGAGACAGGCGGCGCGCAATCCCACCCGGTAAATGCCGTTTGCCGATCAGATCGAGCAAGAGCGACGTCGCGCCGGTGTCGGCCACCACCGCGCCTCGCACCTTGATTTCCTCTCCGTCGTCGAGCGTGACGCCCGCAATCCGGCGCTCCGAAACGGCGACCTTCGCCACCCGCGCGCCCAGACGAAGCTTGCCGCCGTGGGCTTCCAGGATCCGCACGAGCGCGTTGGTGATGCGCTGAGCGCCGCCCACGGACACCGGATAGCCTCCGGTCGTCGCGCCGAGCCCGAGCACGTACCCGAGCGCGGCGCCGAAGCGATCTTCGGGACCGACGTCGGCGTGAAGTCCCAAACCCGGAACGACACGACGAGCGGCGGCGCTCTCGAAAAATCGCTCCGAGAACCCGCGCGCGCTGGTCGTGAAGATTCGCGCCAAGCGAAGGAGATGCGCCGGGCCGAGCGCAAACACCGGCGCGAACGACGGAAAGGTCCCGAGGAGCAGCCGATAGAACCGCGGCTCGATTGCCCGATGCCACGACGCGAGCTTTCGCCAGGCGTCGCCGTCTTTTGCCGAACCGAACAGCGACGCGTCCCGGTCGGTGTCGCGCGAAATCGTCGCGAACGTGCCGTCGGGGGCCGGGTGACAACTTTCGTAGCGCGCGTGCGCCCAGGTCACGCCGTGGCCTTCGAGCCCGAGCTCCCGAAAGGCGGGGCTCGCCGTCGCGAACGGGAAGAACGCGGCGCCGACGTCGTGCGTGAAGCCGGGAAGCGTCGCTTCTTCGGAGCTCAGCGCGCCGCCCGGTCGTCGCGGATTCGCTTCCAGCACGAGCACGCGAAAGCCTCTTTTCGCGAGCATGCATCCCGCGACGAGTCCGTTGGGGCCGGCGCCAATGACGATGACGTCGGGGTCCTTGTCCGGCATCGCCGTGAATGTACCAGGGAAACTTTCCATCGGCGGAAAAGCCTGGTACTCGATGAAGGGTGATCGCGCTCGGCGTCGACCCCGGCACCCGACACCTCGGATGGGGCGTCGTGCTCGCCGAGGGCAATCGGCTGCGTCACGTCGCGCACGGCGTCATCGACGCCCGACCCGACGATGCGCTCGCGGACCGGCTCGCGGTGCTGGACGAAGCGCTCGCGCGCGTCATCGCGCAGTATCGCCCGACCGTCGGCTCCGTCGAAACGTTGTTCTTCCACAAGGACGCGTCCGCGGCGGCCAAGCTCGGACACGCGCGCGGCGTCGTGCTCTTGAACCTCGCGCGCGCCGGCGTCGAGGTCGCCGAATATGCGCCCGCACACGTGAAGCGGGCCATCACGGGCAAAGGCAACGCCGACAAGCGTCAAGTCGCGCTGATGATCCGGACGCTCCTCGGTCTCGACGAAACGCCGCGGAGCGACGCTTCGGACGCGCTCGCGCTCGCGATCACGCATTGCCGACGCGGGCCCCTCGACGGAATCCTGAAGAGTCGCCGATCGGCGTTGCCGGCGCACATCGGCGCTCTCGTGCGCGCCGCGCGCAGCCGAAAAAACACCGGCCGACCCGGTAGCGCCTAGGAACACGCGGGCGGCCGGATCGAGCCCGGCCTCTCGATACGCCTCGCGGGAGGCGGAAAATTCCGGACGGGTAGCCGAATACCGCGCTCTGGCCTAGAACGACGCGCGTGGCCCCGTTGCCGGGGAATGTCCTCGGGTCGCCGACCGTCTCACCGCTGAGCCCCCTTCGATGAAACTGACCTTCGCTCCCGTCGCCTTGTTCCTCGCCCTGGCAACGCCGGCGTTCGCCGGCTCGGACGTCGCCGCCGACCCCGCGACGCCCGCGCAGCTCTCGGCAGACGATGTCGCCGATCGCGTGCAAGCGTTCTACGACAAGACGCTGACGTTCCAGGCCGACTTCGTCCAGCACTACACGATCAAGGCGTACAACCGCACGAAGGACAGCCAGGGCAAGGTCGCCTTCCAGAAGCCGGGCAAGATGAGCTGGCGCTACACGACGAACGGCAATCGCGTCGTCGCCGACGGCAAGATCCTCAAGGTGTACGAAGAAGAGAACAAGCAGATGTACGAACAGCCGATGGACCAGAGCCAGTACCCCGCTGCGCTCGCGTTCCTGATCGGCGGCGGCAACATCAAAAAATCGTTCAACTTGCACCTGCTCGACGCGCAGCGCCTCGGGTTCTCGGGCGGTTACGTCCTGATGGGCGAGCCGCGCGAGCCGACGCCCGCTTACCAAAAAATCCTCCTCTACGTGGACGCGAAGACGAGCCAGGTTCGGCGCGTGATGCTGATGGACGCGCAAGGAAATCGGAACGGATTCGATTTCACGAATCCGGTCGTCAACAAGAAGCCGTCGTCCGACGAATTCGCGTTTTCGCCGCCCAAAGGAACGAAGGTCATTCGTCCCTGAACACGTTCACCGACCTGAACGGACGTGTGAGGCGAGTGGTTCCGGCACTCGCGGATTGCTCAAGTCGTGAAGCGTGCGACCCTGTGACGGGTAATGCGTGGCCGGCGCCGGCGCTGGGTAGCCCTTTCCGCGGGCGCGATCGGCGTCGCGTTGGCGATCGCGGTCGTGTACCTCGCGCTCGAGGCGCCGCTCGCCGATCCCGCTGAGGGCCCGAGCCCGGGTGATCGTCGACCGGCTCGACCCGACGCGCGATGGACGCCCGTCGAGGCCGCGCTCGTGCGCCTCTCGAAGACGCACGTCGTCGTTCACGGACACGCGACGGAGATCGCCGGAGACGGCGGCGCAGAGGTCGGGCTCGAGCGCCCGGTGAGTCTCCTTCTCGACACGGGGCTCTCCGTCGTGCTCGCGACCGCCGACGGCGAGAAGAACCTCGGCATTCACGGCGGCGCGGGCGAGCCCCTCGCGAGCAGTAGCTTTTCCGGAGCGCGAACGGAGCTGACTCCCGCCGATGAATCGGCGCCGGTCGTCGTGTCCGCGGCGGGCCTCGCCGATCCGGCGCGCGTCGCGACCCGCGTCGAGTACGTCGCGACGGACGCGCTCGAGGGCGCGGACGTCGTGCTCCCGCCGTGGATGCTCGGTCCGCGCGGCGGCGCCGTACGCCTCGATCTCGACAGGCTCCGATTTCGCGCGTGCGACGCTCTTGCGGATTGTTTGGAGCCGGGAGTCGCGCGCATTTCCGAATCCACGCCGTGTCGCGACTATCCGGACCTGGTCGTCGTCACCGCGTTGGTGAACGGGAACGCCGCGCGCCTCTTGCTCGACACCGGCGGCTCCACCTGGTTCGACCGCGGCTTCTTCTGGGCCTACCTCGCGACGCACTCGCGCGCGCTCCGTCCCGGCGACCTCTACGGCTCGGGCCACGACACCGTTCACGCAAAGGTGGCGGAGGGTCCGTGGTCGTTCAGTTTCGGTGACGAACGCGGCGCGCGCACGAGCGCGAACCAGATCTGGGTCGTGGACCCGACGGGTGGCGCCGTGTCGTCGTGCGGGCTCGACGGCGCGGTCGGTCTCGACGTGTTCGAGGGGTGCACGCTCGTCATCTCCGACGGATCGCCGCCGACGGTGCATGCGTCGTGCCCGCAGAAACCGCGCTGAACGGCCGACCTCGATTTGTACCGAGGGCGGACAAAGCGTGGTATCCCCGCATCCCCTCGGATGATCGACGTCGAACATCTCGTCAAAGATTACGGCACGGTCGTGGCCGTCAAAGACGTCTCGTTCCATGTCGGTCGCGGCGAAATCGTCGGGTTTCTCGGCCCGAACGGCGCCGGCAAGAGCACCACGCTGCGGATCCTGTCGGGGTTTCTCGGTCCGACGTCGGGCGAAGTTCGCATCGACGGGCACGACGCGCTCGACGAGAGCGTGAAGACGCGGCGTTCCATCGGGTACATGCCGGAAGCGGCGCCGCTCTATCCCGAGATGCGCGTGCGCGAATATCTGCGGTTCCGAGCGGAGCTCAAGGGCGTCGCGCGACAGAAGCGCACCGAGGCGCTCGGCTACGCCATGGAAGCGTCGCGCGTGTCGGACATGGCCGACACGTTGATCGCGCACTTGTCGAAGGGCTACCGACAAAGAGTCGGCCTCGCCGACGCGCTCGTCGCGAAACCGCCGCTCCTCATCCTGGACGAGCCGACCGCGGGGCTCGATCCGAATCAGATCCGCGAAGTGCGGAAGCTCATCCGCGACCTCGGCGACAACCACACCATTCTCCTCTCGACCCACATTCTTCCGGAGGTCGAGACGACGTGCCAGCGCGCCGTCGTCATCGACCGCGGCCTGGTCGTCGCGGAAGGCAGCATCGACGAGCTGCGCGCCCGTCGCGGCATTCAAGGCGCCAAGCTCCTCGTCGTCGACCCGGGTGGCCGCGCGGCGACGGCGCTCGAAGCCGTCGCCGGGGTCGCCAAGGTTCGCGTCGTCGAATCGAAGGACGGCCTCGTTCGGCTCGCGGTCGGCTACGACGACCAGGCGCCGCGCGACGGTTCGATGCTCGAACGGGTCGTTGCGCGCCTCGTCGGCGACGGCCTCGGCGTGCGTGAAGCGGTGCCCGAACGCGCGACGCTCGAGGACGTGTTCCGCGAGCTCACCGTGTCGGAAGCCGACGTCGAAGAGAGCGGAGCGGCACCGTGAGCGGGCTCATCGCCGTCTATCGCCGGGAAATGCTGAGCCTCTGGGTCACCCCGCTCGCGTGGGTGCTGCTCTTCATTTTTCTCCTCTTGCAGGGCGCGAGCTTCTATCAAATCCTTCTTCATTTCGCGAGCTTCAGCAACGTCTCGATCGACGAAGGCCCGGTGCAGGCGTACTTCGGTCAATCGCTCTTTTTGGTGCTGTCGCTTCTCCTGGTCTGTCCGGCGCTCACGATGCGCCTCTTCGCCGAGGAGCGACGGAGCGGCACCATCGAGACCCTGCTCACCGCGCCGGTGTCGGCGACGAGCGTCGTGCTCGCGAAGTACATCGCGACGGTTTCGACGTACGCCCTGATGTGGGCCCCGACCGTGCTCTACGTCGTGATCCTCCGAAGGACCGGCGCCGTGGACTGGCACGTCGTGCTCTCGAGTTACTTGGGCGTCCTCGGCGTCGGAGCCGGTTATCTGGCGGTCGGTACGTTGATGAGCGCCATGACGCGAAGCCAGCTCATCGCGATGATGCTCACCGTGCTGGTGATCTTCGGCCTGCTCATCCTCGGAATCGGCGAGCGCATCTTCGATCCGGGCCCGCTACACGACCTTTCCGCGCAAGTGTCGGTGCTCTCGCAGATGGACGAAATGTCGAAGGGCATCATCGATCTGCGGCGCTTGGTGTTCGACGGCTCGCTGGTCGCGCTGCCGCTCTTCGTGACCATCCGAGTGGTCGATTCCTGGAGATGGGGCTAGTGAAGCGACGCGGGCTGCGCTGGCTCTCGGTCGGCGGAGTGTTCGCCGGAGCGGTGATCGCCGTGTCGGCGAACATCCTCTCGAGCCGATTTTACGCGCGCTGGGACGTGACGACCGGGGGCCTCTATACGCTCTCCCAGGCGACGCTCGAGACGTTGCACGGCCTGTCGGAACCGATCGACATCGCGGTATTTCTGAGCGCCAGCGACCCGATGACCCTCAGCGTGCAGCACATGCTGTCGTCCTACCAAGCCGAGACGCATCTCCTCCGGCCGCGGTACGTCGACCCCGATCGCGACCCCGCGGAATTTCTCGCGCTCCAGAAGGAGTACGGCGTCTCGATCGGCAAGACCGAAGACGGCAAGGTCGTCACCGACTCGAGCCTCGTGATCGCCCATGGAGCGCAGCACTGGTTCGTCAACAACGAGGACATGGTCCAGTACAACGAGCGCGACAACACCGCGCGGCCACGGCTCGAGCAGGCGCTCACCGAAGGCATCCGCAACGTGCTTTCGAAAGAAAAGACGCTGGTGTGCTTCACGACGGGCCACCAGGAGCTCAGCGCCGACGACGGCGGACCTCACGGGCTCGCCGAGCTCAAGTATCGAATCCAGAAAGACAACTACACGACGAAGACGGTCGACTTGGTGTCGCCCGAAAAGGACCAGTCGCTCGAGGGCTGTCGCGTCGTGATCGTGCCCGGTCCCGACGTCGCGTTCGATCCGGCGTCGGCGAAGCGGCTCGAGAATTACTTCGCGAAAGGGGGAAATCTGTTTCTCCTCGCGAACCCGATCCTCGACGAGGACAACCGCATCAAGCCGTCGGGGCTCGAGAGCGTCGCCACGCGGGCCGGCCTCGAGCTCGGAGCGGATTTCGTGATCGAGCGGAACCGCGAATTTCGCATGCCGCAGGGGCTCGGCGAGACGTACTTCGCGACGCCGAAGCCCCACGACATCACCGCCGGGCTCCTCGACGACGAAACGCCGAAGCTCCGGCCGCTGCTCACCGCCGCGCAGAGTGTTCGCGTCGTCAAGGAAGGGCTCGGGCAAGCCCTTCTCGTCACCAGCGCGGACGCGTTCAGCGTGAAGGACATCCGTCCGTTCGTCGACGAAGGTCGCGCCGTCGAAAAACGCACCGGCGACGCGAGCGGGCCGTTCGCGATCGCCGCAGCCGCCGAGCTGGCGAAGCCCGCCGCGTCGGTCGAGCGACACGGGCCGCGCATGGTCGTCGTCGGGACGGCGAACGTCGCGTTCGGCCAGGTGTTCCGCGACGCGACGATGCTCGGCGATCGCGTCTTTCTGGAGAGCGCCGTCGCGTGGCTCGCCGCGAAGCCCGCGGTCGTCAGCATCCCCGAAAAGCCCACGCACCCGGCGGGCCTGAGCCTCACCGAGGATTCGCTCGGTGAGACGCTCCGCTACGTCCTCGTGTACTTGCCAGGCTCGGCGCTCGGCCTCGGCGTCCTCATCTTGTTCCGCCGCCGCGCGACGGAGCGAAAATCGCGCCGCGACGCGGCGTCGCCGAAGAAGGCGGGGCGCTCGTGAGCCGCGCTCAATTTCGCGAAAAGCTGACGAACGCGGTGCTCATCGGCCTCGCCGTCGCGCTCGCGATCGTCGTGTTCGCGACGCGGAAGAGCGTCACGACGAGCGAAGCGGAGCTCCGCACGACGAACATGCTCGCCGTGTATCACGAGTACGAGATCACGCGGATCCAGCTCGAGCGAAAGGGCGATCCGTTCACGTTGGTCCGAACCAAGACCGACGACGCCGGGATCGGCACCTGGCAGCTCACCCAGCCCCGAGTCGAAGACGCCGACCCGTTCGCCGTCGAGAAATTGCTCGGCACGCTCGAGTTCGCGTCGTTCGTGCGTCGCATCAAACCGGAAGAAGTGAACCGCGCTGCGTTCGGCCTCGACGACCCGGAGTGGGTGGTGCACGTCGACATGGGCGACGTGAAGTACCGGCTTCGCGTCGGCCGAGAGGCGGCGTCGCCGAAGGGCGCTCACTACGTCGAGGTCGCCGGAGAGAACGCGCCGAGCAAGGGCGTCGTGCTCGCGGAAAAGAGCCTGCTCGACGAGCTGTCGGTGAAAATCGAGGATTTTCGGGATCGCTACGTGATGCCGTACCTCTCGACGCAGCTCGACCGCATCGTGCTCGAAGGCGACGGCGGCACGCGCAAGCTCAAACGGGCGACGTGGCGCGACGGGTGGCGCTTCGACGGCATGCTCGGCGACGCGCGGCTCGGCCGAGTCGCTCTCGATCGCGTCCTCGCGGAGTTCGCGCACACTCGCGCCGAAAAATTCATCGACCCGGCCGCCGCCGAGAAAACGCTCGCCGGCACGCCGACGGTCACGGTCACGATGGTGCCTACCGACAAGAAGAGCCCGACCGGCGTCGTGATCGTCGGCGGCAAGTGCGAGGGCAGCGACACCGACGTCGTGGCGATCCGCAAAGCGCCCGACGCCACCGCGGCGTGCGTGCCGCGCGGTGTGCTCTCCGGATTGTCCACGCCCGCGGACGTGCTCTTCGATCGGACGCTGTTCTGGCAACGGCCCGACGAGGTGGAGAGCCTCGAAATCCAGCGCGGCGATCAGAAGCTCTCCCTCGATCGCAAGGACATGGGCTTCATCATGCGCGCGCCGCGTGAGGCGCCGGTGGACGCCGAAGCCGGCAACGCGCGGCTGAAAGCGCTCCTGCAAGCGACCGGCGCGGTGGTCGAATCTCCGGATCGCGCGAAGCTCGGGCTCGAACCTCCGAGCGGCCACGCCACGGTGAAATCCGCGGCCGCCGACGATTCTCTGGTCCAAGAAGAGACGATCACCGAGAGCGCGCCGGACGCCGCCGGAAAGGTCTACGTCGCGAGACAGGCGGACGGCGTGGTGCTCGAGCTCGATCGAGAAGCGGCGCGCGCCCTCGTTGCGGACGCGTCGCTGGTGCGCGATCGCAAGATCCTCGATTTTCCGATCTCGGACGTGGCGGGCGTGGAGATCGACGGCGAGGTCCACCAGGTGCTCGAGCGCACCGAATCCGGTGCGCTCACCTTGAAGACACCGGCGGGGTTCGGCGCCGACGGAGCCCAGTCGCTCGAGGTGTTCGACGCGCTCCGGACGCTCACCGCCGAGCGCTGGGTCGCCGATCGCGACGACGGGACGTTCGGGCTCGAGAGGCCGCGCGTGACGGCGAAGCTCTCGATTCGGAACAAGGGCGCGGTCGACGCACACACCCTTCACCTCGGACGCGCCGTGAGCGCCGGCTACTTCGCGTCGATGGAAGGCGACCCCGGCGTCTTCGTCGTTCCGCGCCTCCTGTTCGACGTCTTGAATACGCTGGTGATCGATCGCGGCGCGTTCGTCATGGATCTATCGGCGACGTCGAAAGTGACGCTCGAGACGCACGAGCGCAAAGTGGTGCTCGAAAAACGCGGCGACGAGTTCATCGAAACCGACGACGGCGAGCCGCTGTCGGGCGACGCGATTCAAAAGATCGTCGACACGTTGTCGTCGCTCCGCGCCGAGGCAGCCATCGCGATCGGCGCGCCGAAACCGGATTACGGACTCGACCGACCGGTGCTCACGGTGCGTATCGACAAGACGCCCGGCATCGCCGGCGCGAAGAACAAGGTGTTCGAGGTGGGCGCCGGAGATTCCTGGCGCGGGCTCAGCATCCACTACGCGCGCGTGGAAGGCGCGGAGGCGACCTACGTCATCGCGAGAAGTGCCGTGAACGCCGTGCTCGAGCTTCTTTAAGTCGCTCGTCGCCGCTCACCGCGAGAAGTCGGCTTTTCGTGCCCCTGCACCCGATTTTTGCGGCGTGACGCTCTGCGCCGTCGTGGTCTGTACCCGTGCTGCCGATGGAACCTCGGACCCCGGAGAGCTAGCCTGGGCGCCGCGCATCATGAGCGACAAGAAGGGTTCTGGGCTCGACATCTTCGATTCTCTCACGAAGAAAGATTCGATCATGCCGCCTGCCCCCGCGGTGGTGGCGCGCTCGTCCGGATCGAAAGCTCCGCCGCCGCCGCCGAGTCGAAGTCGACCGTCGGCGAGTGACGCGCTCGCGCCCGCGCCGAGCCTCGCGAGTCTTGCTGCACCGATCGGCCGGGCCAGCGCTGCGCCGCCGCCGCCGCCGAGTCGTCGACCCCCGCCGCCGAGTATCCGCCCGCCGTCGGCGCCGGAACGCGCCGCGCTCCCGCCGATCAACGGCCCCGCGAGCGGACCTCCGCACGCCGAGACTGCGCCCGCCGAATTCGGCATGTCGTCGCCGACTCCATCCGTGCGTCCCCCCTCGCGCTCGCTGCCGCCGCCGGCGCCGGCAGTTCCGCGCGCGCCGGCATCGCTCCGTGCTTACTCGGGAGACACCGAAGACGACGCACCCACTCATCTGTACGCCCCCGCGTCGGTGCCGCCCCCGCGCACGCAGCCGCGCACCGAGCGTCCCTTTTCTCCTGCATTTCAGCCGACTCCGGCGTTCAGCGATGCAGGACGCGGAACGGGCGCCGGAAAGTTCCTCGCGGCCGGCGTGGCGCTCGCCGTCGTCGGTTTCGCGATTTGGTACGTCTTCTTCGGTCGCACCGGGGCACTGACCGTCACGGTCGCCGGAAGCGGCGGTCAGCCCGTCGAGAACATCCAGATCCTCGTCGACGGCGCGCAAGTTTGTGACAAGTCGCCTTGTCAGATGCCGGGATTGTCGTCCGGCGTGCACCTGCTCCGCGTCAGCGCAAAGGGTTACCAGGAGACCGCCGATCAAGCGGTCTCGATCGGCGCGGGGGAACAAGCGACGTCGAACATCACCTTGTCGCCCGCGGGCATGGGTACCGGGGTTCGCGTCTCTGCGCTGGGCTCGGGCTTGAAGCTCTACGTCGACGGTCAGGAAGTCGGCGAGCTCCCGGAGACGGTGAAGAACCTCACTCCCGGAGATCACGACATTCGCGTCGCGGGGAGCGATCGGTATGAGACATACGAGGAGCACCTCAAGCTCGACGACGGCGAGATGCGTTCGATTGGGCCGCTCAAGCTTCGGGTTCTCAAGGGGCTCGCGACGTTCAAGGCGGGACCGGGGGCCGACGGCGCCCACGTGCTCCTCGACGGACGGCTCGTGCCGGAGCTCCCGGCCACCATCGAGGTTCCGGCCGGCAAGCAGCTCACGCTCCTAGCCAGCAAAACGGGCTACGAGACCTACCGCCGCATGGTGAACTTCGACGACGGCGTTGCGGAAAAAACCTTCGAAATCACGATGGTCGAGTCGACGACCGAAACCGACACCGCGGCGCCGCCGGCCGAAGAACGGCCGCATTCGAGCGCGAGCACCAAACCGACGAAGTCCGCCGCGAAGACGGCATCCACGCAGTCCACGACCGAGACGAGCGCGAAACAGGGCAAGGCCGTGCTCAACATGAACTCGATCCCCGTCTCCAACGTCATCTTGAATGGGCGCCCGCTCGGGCCGACGCCGAAAATCGGCGTTCGCGTCGATCCAGGTCCGCAAACGGTGGTGTTCGTTCACCCGGAACTGGGGCGCAAAGTGATGAGCGCGACGGTCAACGCAGGCGAAACGAAGACGTTCATGGCACGCCTTCAGTAACCTCGGCCTGCGCTCAGTTCAGCTCCGACCGCCGCCGCGAGGGACGCTTCCAAATGGCGTCCCAGTTCTTGCGGTAGTTCGGAGACGCAACCTTTGCGGGCCCCGCGGTCAATCGCGCTGCGGGCGAGGGTGTACTTTTTTGCGGAGCGGCGTCGTCTGCAGACGGCACACTCGCCGTCGGATCGTCCGCGCGATACTGGGTTTCGGCCTCGAAGATCAACGGGCACTCCGCCCTCGGGGACAGCTTGACGATCTCACCGGAGTGGATCGGCTTGCCGTGCTCGAGCGGACGCATAACGCCGAACTCGAGGCGTTCTTGTCGAGCCCGAATGACGTTCACGCCGGCCCCGTCCTCCGTGCGGCCATGCACGAGCACGAGATCCTTGGCCTTCTTCGACACGCCCGATCCGTAGCACAGTTTGACCGGTCGGGCGGATCCGGCGTGCCAGGCGTTTCCAACCGGCGAATTGCGTCCGCGAAGAGGCGCACGAAGCAACTCGCCACGCCTTGCGTCGAAATGTCGCAATGACTCGAAGCTCGAGCGAGCGAGGCGCCGGGACCCTCTTCCGCGACGTAACAGGCAGCTCGACTCGGCGATCGGACGCGTCGTCCGTAGGCGGCGTGGTTCCTGCATCGTCTTCATCGCCAGCCGCCGGGAAGAAGGCGGAGGGTCGCTCAATCAGAGATGAGACGAACGTGTCGAGCCCAGCCAAACCAAAACGCCTCGACCCTCGCCGACGGTACTGCGTCGGCGAGGTGGTCGCTGAGAAGTACTTGCTCGAGCAAATGCTCGGCGAGGGCGGCATGGGCACGGTTTGGGTCGCACGAAACATGCGGCTCGGCTCCAAGGTCGCGCT
>Ga0265320_10000215_pt1 | contig 46690 bp, 37 predicted proteins | sample 4827metaG_FD_202087 | JGI IMG/M metagenome (GOLD analysis project Ga0265320, IMG submission 202087) | Rhizosphere microbial communities from Carex aquatilis grown in University of Washington, Seatle, WA, United States - 4-8-27 metaG | ecosystem: Host-associated > Plants > Roots > Rhizosphere >... | reverse complement strand
TGGCAGGATCAGCCGCCAAAACGAATCATCCAGGCACGCCAGCGCCGGCACGATGGTCAGCCAGTTGAGGAACGAGAGATTGCCGCTCAGAATGAGCGTAAACTGAAACAGGATAATCAACCCGCCCGCAATTTGTCGGCTCAGCCCCGGCCAAAACACGAACCACGGCAACACGAGTTCCGCCTCATGATTGCACAACACACCGACGCGCAAAATCCATTTCGGCAGAAAGAAAAACCATCGGCTCAGCGGATTCGGGATGGGCTGTGTTTCAAAGTGGTAATAGAGTGCGGTCAAATCCCGCCAGCTCGCGTCTCCGCGCAATTTGATCATCCCTGCGCCAAACATGATGCGAAAAATCAGCCAGCGAAAGAGCCATAAAATGACCACCGGCGGTGCGCGGCGTGGAAAGGGTCGGCCATCCAGCAGCGGGCACAGGAAGATGCCCAGGAAGCCCGTCTCCAGCAATTGAATCTCCCAGCCGTAACCGTACCAGTCCTGCCCCACGGGCAAAAACGACAGGTAGAGAAACCACAACGCCGCCATCAACAACGCGTTCGCATAGCCGGCCACCACGACGCACGAAAGGAGAAACCCAATCCACGCCCACGCCACGAACGCGCCATCGGAGTGGCCCCACCAGAAAATTGAGGGCGACTGAAAAAATCCGTCCCAAGTCGAACCGTTTTGCAAGATGGCCTTGTCCAGCATTGCGCCCGCCGGCAGCAGGCCATCCTGGCCCACCAGCGGCACGATTTGGTTCGCGGCGACCAGAAACGCGACCGCGTAAATCGCCCCGAGCCAGCGCAAAAGTATGAAACGCGTCAACCAATACGACGCCGGTTGCGCACCGGGTGGCCGCTGGCGCGGGGGAAGAATAAAATCCTCGGGAGTCAAGGCGGAGGCTGGGGGAGCCAGCCTGTCCCATTGAAGGGGGAAATCGGCGCGCGCCGCAAGGTCGGAAGTTTCCCCCGGACCGCCCTCCGCGCTGGCCATTGCTCCCTTAAGCTATTTCACCGTCAGCTTGGCGGAAGCGCTGGTTGCTTTGCCCGCGCCATTGGACACGACCACGCTGTACGTGCCGGCATTCGTGGCCGTCACTTTTTTCAAAACCAGCGTGGCCGCCGTCGCGCCCGAAACAGTGCCACCGTTTTTCAGGGCAACACTATTCTTGCGCCACGCATAATTAAACGGCGTCGTGCCCGTAGCTTTGACGTTAAACTTGACCGTGGTATTTTTTCTCGCCGCCACCCCGGCCGGTTGCACGGTAATCTTGGGTGCAATGACCACAGGCTTAACGGACAAAAGGGCGGACGCGCTAGTCGATGTATTGATGGAATTTGTGGCCACGAGGCGGAAATGGTCGCCCGACATGTTAACCGCTGTGGCGCTGATGAGTAAGGTGGCCGAAGTGGTGCCGGAATAGGTGGCATTCTCGCTTAAGTTCGTCCACGTGGACGACCCGGCGGCCTGTCGCTGCCACTGATAATCAGGCAGCGGAAAGCCCAACACCCCGGCGTGAAACAAAGCCGCCTGGCCCGTGGTGACCGCCTGGTTGTTGGGCGCGGCGCTGTAGGAAACGCTCGTGGGGCCGTCATAAACGGTGAGCGTGGCGGCGCTGCTCGTGGGCGAGTTGAAACCGTTGCTGACCCGGCAACGGAATTCCTGTCCAAACATGTCCAAGGTGGCATTGCTGACGGTGAGGGTCGCACTGGCCACGCCGGCATAGCTGCCACTCTCGGTCACAATTGACCACGACAAGCCGCCGTCCGTCGAAAGCTGCCATTCATAGTTGGGCGGCACGGGATTGCCCGTCGCCACCACCGTAAAGTTTGCCGTGCCCCCCGTCATCACCGCCGCATCGGCGGGCTGCGCGGTAATTTGGGCCGTCGTCACGGTATCAGGAAGATTCGCATAACCCCCCGCCACCTGGCGGAACGCTCCGTTGACGTATTCCAGCACCACCATCGTCAAATGATAAGTGCCGGCGGCCGGCGGCGTAAAGGGCGTCGGCAGATTCAGGCTGGGATATTCATTGCCGGCCGGCAATGGCGCCAGGATGATCGACTGTCCGAGCAGTTGTCCGGTCAGAGTTCCCCCGGAATACGGTGCCGTTGTCGCCCATAATTGGAGCCTGAACCAACTTGTCGGATTGGTGTTCGAGCCATTGATTAATTCATTGGTGGTAAGATTGATGCTCGTCCCCTGGAAGTCTGGAAACGTGTAGCCTGCATTCCCGGAGAACGTAAAAGTTGTGCTCGGCGCCACGATGGGCACGTTCGTCAGCTCCGCAAAAAGGAGGGAGAAATTCGGTACGCCGACCCCCGTGCATTCGTCGTAGCCGACCGTGGCGCTAAAATCGCCATTGTTGCCGCTCGTGATGTCGCGAAAGGCCGACGTGCCGAGCAGCGGATAAATTTGCGGGCCGAGCAGGCCGAGTGGCTCCTGGCCGGTGTCGGACCGCGCCTGATTTATCATGGCGCACAAACCCGCCATCATCGGCGCGCTCCAACTGGTGCCGCCAATGGTCGTGTTGGTGCCCTGAAACACGACAAAGGCGCCCTTGTTGGGGTCGGCCGGTCCGGCCAGATCCGGCAGGAAACGGAACAGACCATCCGGCACCCCCGCGCCCGTCTGCCAGGAAGGGCGGGTAAACACTTCGCTCTCGCCACCGCCGGTGCCCGACCAGGCGGTTTCACTCGCCACGCTGCCATTGTTCGCATTGAGCGTCAGTTTGGTGCCGCCCACCGCCGTCACATTGGGATCGCTGGAGGGGTATTCGACCTGGATGTCGGCCTTCTTGTTGAAGGACCCGGTGTTGTCGTCGGGGCGCGAGCCGCCGTCGCCTGTGCTGGCAAAAACCGTGATCCCCTCGTTCGCCATGGCCAGAAAGAGTTGCGCCTCGGCCTGCAATTCATCGAGCGAGAAAATGGAGTGCTCGCCGCCGCCAAAGCTCATGGACACCTGCCGCATGCTCGGCACGCTGTTCGCGTCGCTGATAATTTTTTGGAAGACCTTGTCGGTCGTGCTGGGAAAAAGATCGGGCATGGCATAGATGCGGATTTTCGCGGCGGGCGCCATGGCGCTCGCCCATTCCACATCCAGGGTGATTTCCACCCGGCTTTCGAAATCCGGATGCGTCTTGGGCCCGCCCGCCACCGCAATCTTGGTGATGTTGCCAAGGGTTTGCTTGATACCGGAGGCGGTCCAGAACGAAGTCAGGTCGGTATTCGACGGGTAGGCGGACATTACAATGCCGATGGTCTGGTTCGCGCCCGTGACGCTGGTCACCGGATCGATGCCGTAAGCCTTGCGGATGTCCTTGGGCAGATAGGGGCTGGCGAAATTCTTCAGGCCATCCGAACCTGCCGGCTGGGGGTGGCGGGGAGGATGCATTTGCAGGTGCGGTTGCAGCCCGCCCACGCCCAAGACCGCCGGAGCCAGACTGGCGGGCAGGCTGGGCGCCGTGACGGCGGAAATGTAGTCACTGCCGTCGGCCGTGACGCGCGCAAAGCCGACTTGCAGTGCCGCGCTGATCTGGCCCACCGTGCCTCGCACAAAAACGGACAGATGGTTCGGGTAGGTTTCGGTGACCGTCAAGCCCTGGCCCGTCAACCAGGCAATCACCGCGTCGTAATCCTCCGCCAGCGGAAAATAGTTATCCAGCATTTCCTGGTTGGAGACTCTTTCTCCGTTGGCCACCCGCTGCTGGAGTTCCGCAAAATTCCGCATTTTGAGCGAAACCTCGATTTCCATCGACCCCGTGAATTCCACCCCGGCCACGGACGACGGACCCGCCCCGGTGCGCGACTGGGCCACCGGCGTCGTAATGAGCGGTTGCGGCACGGCCACGATGCTGCCCGGCAGCGTCACGCGCCCGGGCGCTGTCGTCTGGGCGTGCAAAAAGGTCAGGCCCCAAAGGACAACCAGGAGGAAAAAGGTGCGGTGGCCCTTCAAATTTGTGCCTGCGGTTGACTTCATAGAGGTGGCGAAACTTCGCGGGGTAATCGAAAGCGCGAAACGTCGGGGCTGCGTAATAGTTGCTCGCGAATTCGGGATGCGTGCCAATCCTAACGTGGACGACGCCCTTTTACAAGGATGACTGCGCGACCCCCTTCCTAACATGAGCCCGCTCACGTGGAATTATTCCCTCCGCCTACGACCACCAGGCACTAGCCTCACGGGTAGGGTTTGCCATCTAAAAGAACCCGTTTGAGGTTGAGGTGATGATCCGGGCTTAGGGCCGCCTCAACCACCAGCGTTTTATGCACGGGAAGATATCCTTTGCCCTCCGGCACAAAGTAGTTCTCAATGCCATACTCCACGGCCCGACGTTCATTGATCACCCCCTGTACGGCCACTTGGTTTGCCTGCAAGTTGGTCGGTTTTTCCGGCGTCAGCACGACGGCGGTGTAATAGCGGCCCTTGGGTTCCAGTACCACCCACACCGCGCGACCAGTGGTCAGGTCGATGTTAGCGAGACTTTCCTTGCGCCCGAAGCGGCCCGACGGCCCCGGCGGATTGCTGATGTCATAACTCAGAATCAGATAGTCGCCTCGCAGTGGGTCGCGCGGGTCCACGGGGCGGGTCTGCAATAACAGGGTTGGACCGGTATCGCGGCTGTACTCATGCCAGCCCGCCCAACTGAGCAGAAAGAGCGCCTGGGCGGCCACGACGGCGATGAAGGATTTAGTGCGGGTGTTCATGCGGTTTTCCGTTGGTGAAGTTGGTTGAGCAGCGCGCGCCGCTTCTTTTCGAGAAAAATCCCCAGCGCGATGATGATCACTCCGGCCACGATGAAAATGAGCCCCCCTTGCAGCATCGTGCCGAAAAGATCAAAGTAACGTGTGATGATATTGAGTCCTAGACCAGCCAGGCCGAGATTCACCCAGCCTTCGCGGTCCGTCTGCAATCCGCGCCGAATGATAACTATATCGAGGACAAACAGTGTCACCCAGGTGGTCACGCTCCAAAGCCCGCCGTCATCCCCCAAGTTCTGGTTTGTGAGCACGCCCGCAACAGGCAGCAGGGTCAGCAAAAGCCAGCCGCCAAGTGACCGCAAATCGCCCGGATTGGCCCGCCAAACCCACAGCGCCCCCACCACCACGAGCGTTGCAACCACCAGCAGCGGTGCGGAATTCATTACAATCATTTGGTCCCGCCCCCAGGTTTCATAGGTGTGACACCAAAATCCCAGCAGGTACAGGCCGCCATTGAGAATGACCAGGCCCCATTTTTCATGCACGCCCGCAAAGACCTTCCACGGGCCGCCCTGCAAACCAAGGCCGGACAGGAACACGGCGAGGCCCAAGGCCGTAGAAACGGCCACCCACACGAATAAATTCGAATCATAATATCTATCCAGCGGCATTTCCAACCACCCGCCCGGCGTCGCAAATTCCCAGCCCAACCAAGTCAGGAACGCCGCGAGGCTCACGAATTGCGCGCCTTTCGAGCCGGTGAGCCAGGGAACCGCCGCAATGCCCGCCCACCAAAGGAAAACTCCCGTCGCCGGACGTGAGTTCAGATGAAAAATTTGGCTCACCAGCCCGATGCCGGCCAAAAACAGCAGGCACCCGGCCATAAAAAATGCGTCGCCGGTTTTGGGATAGCGTCCGGGTGCTATTTTGCATCGCCAGCCGGCGGTGTGAGCGCCCACCAAAAGGATCAGCAGGCCGCCGATTTTTGTCCAGTCGCCAATTTCCCGCCAGTTGGAACCAATGAGTAAAATGACTCCTACCGCCAGCAACACTCCGCCGAGGGTCGCCAGGATCGCCACAAAACGATTGCTGCCTTCCGACGCGGGATAGCGGGCGAGGATTTGTTCGCGCTGGCCCGCGTCAAGCAGCCCCGCGTTTACCCAGGCCAGTGACTCTTCAGCCAGTTTTTCAGGAAAATTGCTCATAGGATTTTCGGGAGTTATCTACTATTATCATTCGCCATGCCAATCCTTGAAGGGAATTCCTAAGAGATTTATAATTAATGAGATAGGCGAAATGCGCTTAATGGCTAGGGCCAAAATGGTTTCAAAATATGTACTGGTGCGTACATGTTTTGTCATCATAAAATGCTCCTTGATTAACCTTAAGCGACTCCGCAAAAGGGCGAACAGAGCTATAAGCCATCCCATTCGCTCGGATTGAGCCTCCTTCTTCCGCTCTTTGCGTATTGCTGATTTGAACCCGATGCGCTGATAGTTTCAAGAGCATTGCCTTATCCATGAAATCCAATTCCCCCAAGACCACCCATAAGGCCCTGCTCAAATGGGTGGGTAAAATGACCGCCATGTGCCGCCCCGCGCACGTGCGCTGGTGCGACGGTTCCGACGCCGAAGCCGAAACCCTCTTCGGCCTCATGGTCAAGCGCGGCATGGTCATCAAACTGAATCCCAAGAAGCGCCCCAACAGTTACCTCTTTCGCTCCGATCCGCGCGACGTCGCTCGCGTAGAAAAACGGACTTTCATCTGCTCCTATAGCAAAGACGACGCCGGCCCGACCAATAATTGGGAGGAGCCGCGCGCCATGCGCCACAAGCTGAAGGAACTGTTCGCCGGCTGCATGGCGGGAAGAACGATGTATGTGATTCCTTTTTCCATGGGGCCCGTCGGTTCGCCGCTGGCGCAAATTGGCGTGCAGGTGACGGACTCGCCCTACGTGGTCGTCAATATGCGCATCATGGCGCGCATCGGCCAGCGCGTCCTCGACGCCCTCGGGGAGCGCGGCTTTTTCGTGCCATGCATTCACTCCGTGGGCCAGCCGCTCGCGCCCGGCGCGAAGGATGTCCCCTGGCCGTGCAATCCGGAAAATACTTACATCGTCCATTTCCCCGAGGAGCGTTCCATCGCGTCGTTCGGTTCCGGCTACGGCGGCAACGCCTTGCTGGGGAAAAAGTGCCTGGCCTTGCGCATCGCCTCGTGCATGGCGCGCGACGAGGGCTGGCTGGCCGAGCACATGCTCATCCTCGGCGTCGAAAATCCCGCGGGCGAGAAGACCTATGTCGCCGCGGCCTTTCCCAGCGCCTGCGGGAAAACCAATTTCGCCATGCTCATTCCGCCCAAGGCAATGAAGGGCTGGAAGGTCACCACCGTCGGCGACGACATTGCCTGGATCAAGCCCACGGCCGACGGCAAGTTGCGGGCGATCAATCCCGAGGCCGGATTTTTCGGTGTGGCGCCGGGCACTTCGCCGGAAACCAATCCTAATGCCATCGCCTCTTGTCGGCGCGATACGATCTTCACCAATGTCGCGCTGACGGATGACGGCGACGTGTGGTGGGAAGGCCTCACGCCCAAGCCGCCGGCACATTTGATCGACTGGACCGGCCAGGACTGGACACCCGGTTGCGGACGCGTTGCAGCGCACGCGAACTCGCGTTTCACTGCGCCCATTGCGAATTGCCCCTGCCTCGATTCTGCCTTTGACGACCTCGCCGGCGTGCCGCTGAAGGCCTTCGTGTTTGGCGGCCGCCGCATCAGCGATGTGCCGCTGGTGTACCAAGCGTTCACTTGGAGTCATGGCGTCTATCTCGGTGCCACCATGGGCTCGGAACAAACCGCCGCCGCCGAAGGCAAGGTCGGCGCCCTGCGCCGCGACCCGATGGCCATGCTCCCGTTTTGTGGCTACCACATGGCCGATTATTTCCGCCACTGGTTGAAGGTCGGCAAACACCTCGAGGAAACTCCGCGCATTTTCCACGTGAACTGGTTTCGCAAAAACGCCCAGGGCGAATATCTCTGGCCTGGTTACGGACAGAATATGCGAGTCCTGCGTTGGATTTCCGAAAGGGCCAACGGCCGGGCCTTCGGCAAGGAAAGCCCCATCGGCTGGCTCCCGCGTTATGAAGACATGGACTGGCGCGGCTTCAACTATCCGCGCGCGAAATGGGACGAACTCATGTCCTTCGACCGTGAACGCACCAAGCTGCAATCCCTCGCCCACGAGGAACTCTTCATCTCCCTCTTTGACCACCTGCCCAAGGAAATGATCTTCGAGCGGGAATTGCTGCTGTCGCGCTTGTGATCGGTGGCCGGCCATACGGCAAAGGTTTGACGCACATTCAAGGGATGCTACGTTAACGGAGAATCAACCCTACTACCCATGCCCAAGCGTTTCGCCGGATTTTTGCTCGTCCTTGTGCTTGCGGCCTCCGCCGCCAGTTATGCCGCCTTTAAGCAGGGTTGGCTGGGCTCCGCAAAAACGGCCTCGGTTCCGGTCGCGGCCCTGGCCACGGTGGCGGAAGCCGAAGCCGCCGGTCGCGCGCAAGCCACCAAAGATCTCGCGGCGGGCAAGCTCGAGTACCACGACTACGGCCTGTCCAGCGATCACCAGAAATTCATGGGCGAGATTTTGCAGGCCAAGTACGCCGTGAAATTGACGTCGGTTGGCGATTGCTGCCTGACCGAACAGGAGATCGCCGAGGCCAAAGCCTACAACGTCACCGTAAATGAGGAGTTGAAAAAGAAATTCAAGCTGGACGTATTCGCCGACGCGGAGAAGGAAGCCGCGGCGAAAGTCGCAGCAGCCGGCGGACCGGCGGCCCCGGCGGCCTTGATTCCGCCGGCTGCTCAATCTGTAGAAACCTCCGGCGCGCCGACAAAATCCTGAGTTGAGTGGCCGTTTTGCGGGCTGGGCGAGAAGCAACGCTCCAGGTTGTTTCTGAAATCCTCAAGCAACCACGGAGGTCACGGATAGCACGGAAAAGAATGATGCGATTATCAACCCTCTTCAGCATAGAATCCGTGGGTAGTGTCCTCATTTGCAACGGCGCGCTGAGGGCAGCGCGCCCTACCTAAAGCATTTGCCTGGGGTAGGGCGGGCTGCATTTAAAGGACGGGCTCCATTTAATTGGGTAGGGCGGGCTGCCCTCAGCCCGCCGTCTTGTTTCTGGTGAAATTAGGACACTACTAATCCGTATTATCCGTCGCATCCGTGGTTTGGTTTTAGAACAAACGCTTGGTTTTCCATGAGGCCAACCAAGGGTTGAGAAATGAACGCATCAATCTATCCCGATGCGTTGATATATTTGCTTGCCAGGGGGCCGGGGAGGGGCTACGCTCGCGTCCACTTATGCCAGACCGCTTCATCTTCTCCTCTGAATCCGTGGGCGAAGGCCATCCCGACAAGGTGGCCGACTTCATTTCCGACAGCGTCCTCGACGCTTGCCTGACCGTCGATCCCCGCAGCCGTGTGGCCTGCGAGACGCTGGTCAAATCCAACGCCGTGGTCGTCGCCGGAGAAATCACCGTGCCGAAGATCGGCGCCGCGCCGCTCGATGAAGTGGTGAACATCGGTCTCGTCGTCCGCGAAGCCATCCGGGAAATTGGCTACACCCACGATGACGACGTGTTTCACGCCGACAAGATTTTCATCCACAACCTGCTGACCAAACAGTCGCCCGACATCGCCCAGGGCGTGGACGCCCGCAAGGTCGAGGGCAAAAAGACCGCCGAGCAGGGCGCCGGCGACCAGGGTATCATGTTCGGCTATGCGTGTGACGACACTCCCGAACTCATGCCCGCGCCCATCATGTTTGCGCACCGCTTGAATCGCGCCCTGGCCCGTATTCGCAAAAAGACCGACCGCGCTCCGTGGTTGCGCCCGGACTGCAAATCGCAGGTGGCCGTCGAGTACGCCGGCGGCAAGCCCGTCAGCATCCGCAACGTGGTCATTTCCACGCAACACGCGGCCGATGCCAGCCACCGCGAGATTGAAAAATTTTGCATCGAGCAGGTGATTAAGAAAGTGCTCCCGGCCAAATTCCTTTCCAAAGGCACGGAGTACCTCATCAATCCCACCGGCAAATTCGTTGTCGGCGGGCCGCAGGGCGATTCCGGGGTCACTGGCCGTAAGATCATTGTGGACAGCTACGGCGGCTGGGCCCGCCACGGCGGCGGCGCGTTTTCCGGCAAAGACCCGTCAAAGGTCGACCGCTCGGCGGCCTACATGTGCCGCTGGGTCGCGAAAAACATCGTGGCCGCGGGCCTCGCCACCAAGTGCGAACTCCAGGTCGCCTATGCCATCGGGCATCCGCACCCCACGAGCATTCACGTGGACACTTTCGGCACCGGCACCCAGTCCGATGAGAAAATCATCCGCGCCGTTTCCCGGGTTTTCTCGTTCAAGCCCGCGGATATCATCAAGCAGCTCAACCTGCTGCGCCCGATTTATCGTACGACCACCAATTACGGCCACTTCGCCAAACCCGGCCTGCCATGGGAATCCATCGACAAGGTCGCCGCCCTCCAGGCCGCCGTCCGCTAACAGCGGGCCGGTTTTTCCTTAATCAGAATAGAGTACTAAGCCTTGGAATCTGATACCAAGCACTAGAAACTAGGCACTAAAACACTAAGCACTAGAACACTTCTTAAAATCCATGAGCTCACTCACTTACTCCGGTCCCGACTACAAAGTGGCCGATTTGTCCCTGGCCGATTGGGGCCGCAAGTCCATCACCGTCTCCGAGCATGAAATGCCCGGCTTGCTCTCGATTCGCAAGAAGTATGCGCCGAAGAAGCCCCTCAAGGGCGTGCGCATCAGCGGCTCGCTGCACATGACCATCGAGACCGCCGTGCTCATCGAGACCCTCGTGGCGCTCGGCGCCGACGTGCGCTGGGCTTCCTGCAACATTTTCTCGACGCAGGACCAGGCCGCCGCCGCCATCGCCAAGACCGGCACTCCTGTGTTCGCCTGGAAAGGCGAGACGCTGGAAGAATATTGGGAATGCACCTGGCGCGCGTTGACCTGGCCGGACGGCAAGGGCCCGGAACTCATCGTCGACGACGGTGGCGACGCCACTCTGCTCATCCACAAGGGCTACGAACTCGAGAACGGCGATAAATGGGTGAACACCAAATCCGGCAGCCACGAAGAGCAGGTCATCAAGGACTTGCTCAAGAAAGTTTACGCCGAACGCCCCAAGCACTGGCATCAGGTTGCGAAAGACTGGAAAGGTGTTTCCGAAGAAACCACCACCGGCGTGCATCGCCTCTACCAGCGCCTCGAGGCCGGCAAGCTCCTCGTGCCCGCCATCAACGTCAACGACTCCGTCACCAAATCGAAATTCGATAATCTTTACGGCTGCCGCGAATCGCTCGTGGACGGCATCAAGCGCGCCACCGACGTCATGATCGCCGGCAAGGTCGCCGTCGTCTGCGGTTACGGCGACGTCGGCAAGGGCTCGGCGCAATCCTTGCGCGGCCTCGGCGCCATCGTCCAAGTCACGGAAGTGGATCCCATTTGCGCGCTCCAAGCCGCGATGGCCGGCCACGAAGTCGTCACCACCGAAGACACCCTCGGCAAGGCCGACATCTACGTCACCTGCACCGGCAACAAGGACATCATCACGCTCGAACACCTCTTGCAGATGAAGGACCAGGCCATCGTCTGCAACATCGGCCACTTCGACAATGAGATCCAGGTCAGCCGCCTCAACGAAGCCAAGGGCGTCAAGAAAGTGAACATCAAACCGCAGGTGGACCGCTACGATCTGCCCAATGGCCGCTCGATTTACATGCTCGCGGAAGGCCGCCTCGTGAACCTCGGCTGCGCCACCGGCCACCCGTCGTTCGTCATGTCCAACTCCTTCTCCAATCAAGTTCTCGCGCAGATGGACCTCTGGACCAACCGCGCGAAGTACAAGCCCGGCGTGTACATTCTGCCGAAAAAACTGGACGAGGAAGTCGCCCGCCTGCACTTGGAGAAAATCGGCGTCCGCCTGAGCAAGCTCTCGAAGTCTCAGGCCGACTACCTCGGCGTGCCCGTCGAAGGCCCGTACAAGCCCGAGCATTATCGGTACTAAAAAGCGCTGGCGCAGGCTCATAGCCTGCAGGACACATGCGGGCCCCATTCCATCACGGAATTGGGCCCGCTGTTTTTTTTGCAATGTGGAATGCGCACGCCGCGAACATTGCGTTTGCCACCTTGGCCAGGGCCGATATTTAAGGGCCTCCTTGGTTTATCCTCCCCATGTCCACCGTCCCCGAACCCCCTGAAGTCGCGGCCTTGCGCTCGGCCCTGGCTGTAACTCCGGAAAACGTGCCCTTGCGCCAACTGCTGGCGGAGGCCTTGTTGCGCTACAACCTCGCCGCGCCCGCGGTGCAGGAATTTCGCGAGGCCCTCCGCCGCGCCCCCCAGAACCAGATGCTCAAACTCGGTCTGGCCCGTTCCTTTCATGCCGAAGGAAAAACAGCGGAAGCCATTGTGCTGCTGGAAGCCGTCACGGCGGAAAAACCAACGCCGGCCGCCGCCCATTTGCTTCTGGCGAGGTTTTTGTGTGAAAACGGTGAATTGCAAAGAGCTGCTGGGCATGCCCGCCAGGCTCGCCAGCTTGACCCCATGGCGCATGATCCGGATTTGGACACCCGCCTGGAGCCGTTTCTTCGCCCTTTGGCCTCCGGCGATAAAGACCCTTCCGCTCCTCCCTCTCGCGCCGCTGGAAAGCCCTCTCTCCCGGCCGACGACGACTCCGTTATAGATGAATTTGGCCGGGTGCGCGCACCCGGCGGCAACCAGCCCGGTGAAATGGCGGCCGAAATTGAGCGTCCTTCCGTCGCCTTCAATGACGTGGGCGGCATGGACGGCGTCAAGGAGCAGATACGGATGAAGATCATTCATCCGCTAGCCCACGCGGAATTATTCAAGGCTTACGGCAAAAAGACCGGGGGTGGGGTGTTGCTCTACGGCCCTCCCGGCTGCGGCAAAACTCATCTCGCGCGCGCGACGGCCGGTGAGGTGCGGGCGGCCTTTCTGTCCATCGGCCTGCATGAAGTGCTGAGCATGTGGCTGGGCCAGTCGGAGCAAAACTTGCACCAGCTTTTTGACCAGGCCCGGCGCAACCGGCCGGCAGTACTCTTTGTGGACGAGGTGGATGCCCTCGGCGCCAACCGCAGCGATCTGCGCCAAAGCGCCGGACGCAATCTGATCAATCAATTCCTGGCCGAAATGGACGGCATCGAGGCCAACAACGACGGCTTGCTTATCCTTGCGGCCACGAATGCCCCTTGGCATCTGGATCCGGCCTTTCGACGCCCCGGCCGCTTTGATCATCTCGTCTTTGTGCCGCCGCCCGATGAAAATGCCCGCGCCGCCATCCTGCGGGTGATGCTGCGTGGCAAGCCGGTCGCGGACGTGGACTATTCTGCGATTGCCCACAAAACCGAAGGCTTTTCCGGCGCGGATCTCAAGGGACTGCTGGACCGATGCATCGAGGCGAAATTGACCGCGGCCATGAAATTGGGCCGGGTTGAGCCGTTGACGACGAAGGATTTGCTCGCGGCGGCCAAAGGCACCAAGCCCTCGACCCTGGAGTGGTTTTCCACCGCGAAGAATTACGCCTTGTACGCGAACCAGGGCGGCCAGTATGACGAAGTACTGTCCTACATGAAACTCAAACACTGAAACTCTCCATTGCCTTCACTGACCGCCAATGTCTGCCCATTTTGAGCGTGCCGAGATTTTGTTGCAAACCGGCCGTCCCGCCGACGCGGAAAAGGAGATCCGGACCGGGCTGGCCACCACCCCGCAGCAGCCCCAGCTCCTTCACCTCCTGTGCCGGGCCCTCGTGGATCAGCAGAAGCTTAAGGAAGCTGCCGTCGTGGCTGACACTTTGATTGGCGTCGCTGCCGGTTGGCCCAGTGCGCACCTCATGCGCGGGGCCATTGCCTATGAAGGGGGTCGCCATCCGCAAGCCCGGGCCGATGCCACGGAGGCCTTGCGCCTGGCGCCCAACACAGTGGACCCCCACCGGCTGCTGGGCTGGGTCGCCTTCGCCGAGGGGCGATGGGCCGAGGCGTTACAGGAGGCCGAAGCCGGATTGGCCGTCGATCCCGAGGAAACCAGCTGCGGAAACCTGCGGGCTCTGGCCTTAACCCGCCTTGGCCGGAAAGTGGACAGCCGCCATGCCACCGACAGCGCCTTGCGCCGTGACCCGACGAATGCCTTCACCCATGCCACGGCGGGTTGGATCAAGCTTGAACGGGGTGAGAAAACGGCGGCCCTCGACCATTTTTATGAAGCCCTGCGGCTGGATCCCACCAACGAGCGGGCCCGGGCGGGATTGGTCGAAGCCTTGAAAGCGCGCAATTTTCTCTACCGCCTGCTGCTGACCTATTCCTTCTGGCTCACGCGCCTCACTCCCCGTTCCCGTTGGGCTGTCATGCTGGGCGGATATTTTGGCTATCGCCTGCTGCTTTCCTTCTTTGAAACCACCCCCGCTCTCCAGCCCTATGCCGGTCTGGTCATCTCCTTGTGGATCTCGTTCGTGGTCTTTAGCTGGACGGGCTACGACCTGTTCAATCTCATTTTATTGTTTAACCGCGGAGGGCGACACGCCTTGGCCGCGCGACAAAAATACGGAGCGCTGGCGCTGGCCGGATGTCTGATGGCTGCAGCAGCCTGGCTCGTTTGGGCTTACTGGGTGCGCTCGAACGCGGCCCTCCTGGCTATTGCGATTTTGCTCTTTGCCTTTCCGCTCACCCGCGTATTCCGCAAGCGCACGGGCTGGCGGGTTCAGGCAGGCTACCTTGTCACCGCTGTCCTGGGTGTGATGCTGCTCGTCGGCCTGACTATGGCCATCACCTCCGGAAACATGGTGGTGGTCGAATTCACCTTGGTAGGGTTGATCGCTTACACCTGGCTCGGCCAACTGCTGAATCGGTGATTACTTCCCCTTCCACGCGCGATTGAAGGCGCTGACGAGAGCGTACAGACCGGCTTGCTCGATGCTGGTGTCGATGCCGCAGCCCCAGAAGTGCGCCTGATCCGTTTCGCGTTCGATCAGAATATAAGCCGCCGAATCCGTGGCCGAGCCGACGCCAATCGCGTGCGAGCGGTAGTCAAGCACCTTGAAGTGTTTCCAGTCCTGGCTGGCGAGCGCATGCACGAAGGCATTGATCGGACCATTGCCGATGCCGGTGATTTCGCGCTTTTCGCTATTCCACGTCACGTGGGCGATGAGCCGGAACTGGTGCTTGCTCGCGGGATCGGCGTGCACGTCGTAATCCAGCAAGGCCAGCGGCTTGTCCGCGTCGATATACATTTCGTCGAAGACTTCCTTGATCTCCGCGGGCGTCAATTCTCGCGCGAGCCGATCGGCCACCACGTTGACAGCGGTGCCGATTTCCGGGTGCATGGACTTCGGCAATTCGAGCCCGAATTCGTTTTGCAGAACATAGGCCACGCCGCCTTTGCCGCTCTGGGAATTGATGCGGATGATGGCCTCATACGTGCGCCCGATGTCCTGAGGATCAATGGGCAAATACGGCACCTGCCAGTGTTCGTGCGGCGCGGCGTTGCCGGCCTTGCGGCGGTCCATGCCTTTTTTAATGGCGTCCTGGTGTGAGCCCGAAAAAGCCGTAAACACCAAATCACCGCCATAGGGCCAGCGCTCGGGCACTTTCATGCCCGTTAGCTTTTCGTAGGTCGCGCGCACGCCCGGCAGGTCGGAAAAATCCAAACCCGGATCCACGCCCTGAGTGTAGAGATTCAACGCGACAATTACGATGTCGAGATTGCCCGTGCGTTCGCCATTGCCAAACAAAGTGCCTTCCACGCGGTCGGCGCCGGCCAGCAGCGCCAGTTCTGTCGCGGCAACTCCGGTGCCGCGATCGTTGTGCGTATGCAGGCTGATGAGCGCGCGGTCGCGGTGGCGCAAATGCCGGCAGAACCATTCAATCTGATCAGCATGCACGTTGGGGGTGAAATACTCGACCGTCGCGGGCAGGTTGAGAATGATGCGCTCCTGCGCTGTCGGCTGCCAGGCGTCCATCACGGCCTCGCAAACTTCGAGCGCAAACTCCGTCTCCGTATCAGTGAACGACTCCGGCGAATATTCGAAACGCACGCGCGTGCCACCGGCGGCCAGCGTCGGCGCCAACTGCTTCACCAGCTTGGTGCCATTGACGGCGATGTCCCTGATTTGCTCGCGCGTGGCGTTGCCAAACGTGACCATGCGCTGCAACGGCGACGTGGAGTTGTAGAGATGGATGATCGCCTGCTTGGCGCCCTGCAAACTCTCGACCGTCCGCTTGATCAAGTGTTCGCGCGCCTGCGTGAGAACCTGAATCGCCACGTCGTCCGGAATGCGCTTCTCCTCGATCAACCGCCGGATGAAGCGGAATTCGATGTCCGAGGCCGAGGGAAAACCGACCTCGATTTCCTTAAAGCCGAGGCGCACCAGCAGCTCGAAGTACTCGAGCTTTTCCTCGACGTTCATGGGGACGGCGAGGGCCTGGTTGCCGTCGCGCAAGTCCACGCTGCACCAGATCGGCGCGCGCGTAATCGTTTGGTCCGGCCAGGTGCGGTCGGGCAGGGTGACGGGCCGGATGGGCCGGTATTTGGAGATGACTCCGCGATGCATGGGCAAAGGGTTAGTTAAACGGTGAAAAGTAAAAAGTTAAAGGGAGAAAACCAAGGCCACCACCAGCCAATGAAAATGAGGCCGAAAGTGGGCCACAAAAGCGGGCAAAACAAAAAGCCCGGGAACTTCAGCGGCCGCATCAAGGCGGGGCCGCGCCGCGCGCGATTAGGCTCCCCGCCCGGGGAGTCGGAGCAGAGCCAGCAACAGGGCCGGAAGATGAGCGCGCGAAGACATGAACGATTAAGAAGGGAATTGAATTGCTAGATCGCAATATTGTCAATGTTGAAGTTGGGCATACCAAGCACCTCTAAAACTTAAAGGCTCAATTCATCCAGGTTACAAAGTAGTTTTGTATTTTTGAACAGCTTCTGCTCTTATTGCGTCTGCGCGCAGCTTTAAGTAGAGTGCCTGCGCTTTGGTGTTGTCGCCTTGAGTCTGCGACCAAGCCTTTGTCCAAAGGCCATCATGGATTTGTCCACTACGAACCTCTCGAGCAGCCTGCGCATACCAGATCTCCTCCGGTACGCGTTGAGCATGAAATGTAGCCTTAACGGTCTTCAACGCCGAAAGTCGATGAAGCCAGTCGTAAAATCTTATGATTCGGCCTTTCAAAGTAGGTAAGACTTTAGTTAACACGATGATCAACCCACACATACCAAAACCATAGATGGCTAAAAATAGAAATGCATCCGCATGTACATAAGCACTTGGCGAATTACCATATGTAGGCGTGCTAAAATACGGGTTCTGGCCTGGAGCGGCGGCTAGGGATGATGCCGTTTCGGTTGGTGTAGGAGCACCATCTACTTGTCGATCAAATAATTTCTGCGCATAAGCCGAGGCTGACTCTTCGGATTCAAATATGCCGAAATGTTTTCCCGTTGCTTTGTATTGGTCTATTGCATCCCCATTACTGAGGATTTTTCCATTTTCGTTAAACGTAGGTATTATAGCCTGTCTGCCACCGCCGATCCCAAGCAAAAAATAGGGACTTGATTCAATCGATCCATTTGGGTGCCTAACTATAGGCAGGTTAGGCAAATCAATATTGCCTGGAATTAGCGGTTCATCGACCATAGGAGAGAATTATTGATGAATGATACAAGGAGTAGCTATATTTTTGAGTATTTTAAGGAGTTGATTTGATATGTAGTCCCTTGACTGCGAAGGTACCGGCAAACACCTAAATATGGAGACGCAAACAGCCTTTGAGCCTCTCAATTAGCCTCGTTGATCTTTTTTCTTTTTCGGCGGCAATTCCCGGATAAACGCCCAAGAGACTTCCGCGGTTTCGCCAGTATTGTAGCGCACCTCAAATCCTCCGTGGGTTTCCGCATCGAGGACCACTTCAATAGGCTCGGCCTTGGCGGAAATCTTATTGGCTTTACGGATGCTGGCGTGCGGTTCAAGAAAGGAAAGGCCGTCTTCAAACTCGACGTCGAAAGCATCTTCCCAGGATAGATAGCGAACGTGCGTGATGTCCACCATGCGGGCCGTGCCGAAGGGTTTTTTGAGCAAGGAGTTGGTTTTCATACGCGGCCCTCAGTTTTTAATTGTTCGATGATTGCAACAAGCTTTCGGTCGGGAGTCCAGCCTTCCATACCCTGCAATGTCGCCAGATTAACACGACCAAGCTTCTTTCCGTTACTGGTTCGCACGTGCACATGGCGCGGCTCGTGGTCACCTTTTCACCAGATGATGATATAACCGCCCCGGCGAACTTTGCCCATGAAGTCGAGCTTAAGGTGATGCGCATGGATTAACAAGTGCTTCTTCGCAAGGGCTTTAGGCTTGTGGCGTCATGGGCGGTAGAATAAGGTTTTGCTCATGCCTTCCCTCGACGGCAAGACCATCGTCCTCGGTGTCACCGGCTCCATCGCCGCGTACAAGGCTGCGGACATCACCTCGCAGCTCACCAAGCTGGGCGCGAACGTGTTTTGTGTGATGACAAAGGAGGCCGCGCAAATCATCCAGCCGCTGCCGTTGCAGGTGTTGTCGCGCAATCCCGTCGGCGTGGATCTATGGGAGGAGGGCAAGGGCTGGCAACCGGGGCACATCGAATTGGCGGACAAGGCCGACCTGCTCCTGGTCGCGCCGGCCACGGCCAACATCCTCGCTTGCTTCGCGCACGGGCTCGCGCCGGATTTGCTCACGTCCATTTATCTCGCCACGCCGGCGCCGGTGATGATTGCACCGGCCATGAACGGCAAAATGCTGGCGCATCCCGCCACCCAGGCGAATTTAAAAACCCTGCAGGCCCGCGGTCACCATTTCATCGAACCCGCCGAGGGCCTCCTGGCGTGCGGTTACGAAGGTCGCGGCAAACTCGCGCCCGTTGAGGAGATCGTAAGACGAGCCGAGGAATTCCTCACGGCGAAAACGCAGAGCAAGCCACGAAAAAACACGAAGTAGCACGAAATTGATTTCGATGGCTTACCGGCTCGGTCCTGCTCGGAGCCGTTAAGTCACGCCACAAACACTTCGTGCGTCTTCGTGTTTTTTCGTGGCTAAAGATTCTTCCCGCCGGGCCTGGGGCAGGGGATAGCGGTACGATTCGTCGGCGAAATTGCGCAGCACCACCTCCTCGTCGGTGATTTGCTCGACGTAATTCGGATTGAGCGGCACCTTGCCCCCGCCGCCGGGCGCGTCGATGACGAACTGCGGCACCGCGTAACCGGTGGTGTGGCCGCGCAGCGCGCGGATGATTTCCACGCCCTTGCGCGGATCGACGCGCAGGTGCGCACTGCCCGTGATCAAATCGCACTGGTACAAATAGTAAGGCCGCACCCGCATTTGCAGCAGGCGGTGGACCAGAGACTTCATGGTCTCGGCGTCATCGTTCACGCCGCGCAGCAGCACACTCTGGTTGCCCAACGGCACCCCGGCATAGCTCAACCGGTCGCAGGCTTCCTTCAATTCCACCGTGCACTCGCGCGGATGGTTGACGTGAATGCTCATCCAGATTGGCCCGTGTTTTTTGAAAATCTCGCAAAGTTGCGGCGTGATGCGCTGGGGCAAAAACACCGGCACCCGCGAGCCGATGCGCACGAACTCCACATGCGGAATCGCCCGCAGCCGCCCTAGCAAATAATCCAGCTTGTTGTCGGCCAGCAGCAGCGGGTCGCCGCCGCTGAGCAGCACGTCGCGCACTTCCGTGTGTTCCTCGATGTATTTCAGGCCCGATTCAAATTCCGGGTGAAAATCATAGTTCTGTGCGTTCGATACCAGACGACTCCGGGTACAATAACGGCAGTAGGCCGCACACCGATCCGTCACCAGAAACAGCACCCGGTCCGGATAGCGATGCACGAGCCCGGGCACTGGCATGTGGGTTTCCTCGCCTACAGGGTCGAGGCGTTCCTCGGGCGAAATGATGAGTTCGCCGCCGCGCGGCACCACCTGGCGGCGGATGGGGCAGTCGGGATCCGCCCCGTCAATCAGATTGAAAAAATGCGGCGTGATGGCCAGGGCGAGCTTGTCCTTGGCGTGCGCGCAACCGGCGCGTTCCTCGGGCGTCAGGTCCACATACTTTTCCAGCTGCTCGAGGGTGAGGACGCGGTTCTGCAATTGCCAACGCCAGTCGTTCCATTGCTCAGCCGGCACGCCGGCCCAATGGCCCTGGCCCCGGCGCCAAAGCGAAGGATGATCGTGGGGATACATAAGGAAAGGCCGACAGTTGTCCTTGATGAAGCGGGACCGATAATGTATAGATGAATTCAAATATATGAATTCTTCAATGGACTATGTGTACTTTCGCCGAAAGGTCAAGTTTTCCCTTGGGGGGTCTTGGCCCCACGCGGCGGTAGCCGCTTGTGCTCGCCCGGCCCAGCCGCCCTCCACCGGCGATTAAAATTGTCTCTCGGCCAGAAAGGCCTTGAATAGAGGAACCTCCACCATGCCCACCCGCCGCAATAGCGATCTGGCCAAGCAACTCTGGGCCGTCGGCGACCCCGTGCGCCTGCGGCTCCTGCGGCTGTTGCCCCGGCAGGCCGATTGCGAACGCGGCAACAACGTCTCCTCGCTCGCCGGCCGCCTCGGCCTCTCGCAACCCACGGTTTCGCACCACTTGCGCGTGTTGCGCCAGGCTGGCCTCGTGACTTACCGCAAGATGTGCCGCGACGTGTTTTACTGGATGGAGCCGGAAAGCACCGCGGCCTTGGTGAAAAGCTTGGGCGAGGTTTTGGGCGAAACCGCGCCGACGGCGCCCAAGCGGGCCGCCCGCGCCCGGCGCACTGAGTAGGAGCAATGGCCAAACAGAGAGTCGTGGTACCGTCGTCGTCCCTATCGGGCGTAAGAGTGCCTAAGCGTCATGGTGGTAGGGACATACCCCATGGTTGAGCGGCACTGTTAGGGTTAATCTCTCGGCGTGAATTCCGCGAATCCTCCTCTGTTGCCCAACCCGCCCGTTGAACCACGCTTTACTCCGGATAGCTCGCCCAAACCAGGCCTCCCCCTTCGCGACCAGCAGCCTGACGCCCCAGGCCGCAATACGCAGGTTGAGCAGGCCGAAACCCGCACCGACCAAGCCAACTCCCGCACCAAGCAGGCCGATGCGCGCACCGAGCAGGCGGAGGCGCGCACCACGCAGGCCAACACCCGGACGGACGAAGCCAATGCCCGCGCCACCCAGGCCAACACGCGCACGGACGAGGCGAATACCCGGACCGATGAAGCCAATACCCGCACGGATCAAGCCAAGGCGCTGACCACTCAGGCCAACACGCGCACCGACGAAGCCAATCTTCGCACGGGTCAGGCCGAGACGCAGATGAACGAGGCCAATGCCCGCACGGATCAGGCCAAGGTCCTGACCAGCCAGGCCAATACGCGCACCGACGAAGCCAACTTGCGCACCGACCAGGCCACCACGCGGATGAACGCCGCGAACCTCCGCTCCGATCAGGCCAAGACGCGCACGGACGAGGCGAACGCCCGCACCGAGCAAGCCGAAGCGCGCAGCGTGCAGGCCATTCTCGCCTCCGAACTGCGCTACCGGCGGCTGTTTGAGACCGCCCAGGACGGCATCCTCATTCTTAATGCCGATACCGCCCAAGTGGTGGACGCCAACCCCTTCATGAAAGATTTGCTCGGTTACTCGCAGGAAGAATTCCTGGGCAAAAAACTCTGGGAAATCGGTCCCTTCAAGGGCACCGCCGCCTCCAAAATCGTTTTCACCGAATTGCAGCACAAGGACCGCCTCCACTACGAAGGCCTGCCGCTGGAGACCAAGGATGGCCGGCGCGTGGAAGTGGAATTTATCACCAATGCGTATTTCGTGGATGAGTTGCGCCTCATTCAATGCAACATCCGCAACATCACGGAGCGTAAAAAGACGGAAGCCCGCTTCCGCCGCCTGATGAATTCCAATGCTCAGGGGATGATCTACTGGAAGACCAACGGCGAGATTACCGAGGCCAACGACGCCTTTTTGCGGCTGGTTCGCTACAGCCGCGAGGACTTGGAGGCCAAGCGCCTGGGCTGGACGACCCTGACCCCGCCGGAATACACCGAGTTGGACCGCCGCGCTTTGGCGGAAATCGCCGCCAAGGGCGTGTGCGCCTCCTATGAAAAGGAATTGTTCCGCCAGGATGGCACACGCGTGCCGATTATCATCGGCTCTGCCGGCTTTGACGACAATCCGGACGAAGGCGTGAGCTTCATGCTCGACATTACTGAGCGCAAACAATCGGAAAACAAGATTCGCCAGCTCAACGAGAACCTCGAACAAAGAGTGGCCGAACGCACCGCGCAGTTGGAAGACGCCAACAAGGAATTGCAGGCGTTCAGCTATTCCGTGTCCCACGACTTGCGGGCGCCGTTACGCCACGTCCTGGGGTTTGTGGACCTGTTGCAAAAAGACGCCGGAGCCACGCTTTCCGAAAAAAACCTCCGGCACTTGAGCACGATTGCCCAGGCCGCGACCCGGATGGGCACGTTGATTGACGACCTGCTGGCCTTCTCCCGCGTCGGGCGCGCCGAATTGGTCAAGACCGAGGTGGATCTGACCGCCCTGGTGCGGGAGGCCCTGGGTGATTTTGAGGTGGAGACACAGGCGCGCACCCTGGCTTGGAAGATTCATCCGCTCCCAGTCGTGCTGGCTGATCGTTCCTTGCTGCGCATGGTTTTGGTGAACTTGATTTCCAATGCGATCAAATTCACGGCCGGGCGCGTGGCCGCCAGCATTGAAATCGGCGCCGCCCCCGACCAGCCGGGCGAGACCGTGTGCTTCATTCGCGACAATGGCGCCGGGTTCAACCCCAAGTACGCCTCGAAGCTTTTCGGCGTCTTTCAGCGCCTGCACAGCCACGATGAGTTCGAGGGCACGGGCATCGGCCTGGCCAACGTCCAACGCATCATTCTCCGCCATGGCGGGCGCACCTGGGCCGAGGGCGCGGTGGATGCCGGGGCGACCTTTTACTTCTCCATTCCGAAACGGAGCGAAATCTAAATGAATATTAAACATATTTTGATTGCGGAGGACGATCCGCGCGACGAGGAGCTGACCCTGTCCGCCCTGGAGGAGTACCACCTGGCCAACAAAGTCTTTGTCGTGCACAACGGCGAAGAGGCGCTGGATTACCTCTACTGCCGCGGCAAGTTCGCCGGGCGCACCACGGGGAATCCGGTCGTGGTGATGCTGGACCTCAAGATGCCCAAAGTGGACGGCATTGAAGTGCTGCGCGCCGTCAAGAGTGACCCGCAACTCAAAATGATCCCGGTCGTCGTGCTGACTTCTTCCCGCGAAACGCCGGATTTGGTCGAGTGCTACAACCTCGGGGTCAATGCCTACGTGGTCAAGCCCGTGGATTTCGGTCAATTCATGAAGGCGGTGCGGGAGGTCGGCGTGTTTTGGGTGTCGTGCAACGAGTCTCCGCCGCATTCAGCCAAGGGCAACACCCCCATGATTCAGCATGCGCTCGTCACTTCCACCCCCTGAGCCTTCGCGATGAAAACCTCGCTACACATCCTGCATCTGGAGGACGACGCCAACGACGCCATGCTCGTGCAGTTGGCCCTCGAGGCTGGTGGCATTGGTGTCGTAATCACTCGCGTGCAAATTCGCGAAGAGTTTGAGGCGGCGCTGGCCACGGGCGTGATTGACGTGGTGTTGTCGGATTATTCTCTGCCGGGCTTTGACGGTTTGGCCGCCCTGGAATTTGTGCGCACGCACTGGCCAAATGTGCCTTTCATCCTCGTTACGGGAACGATGGGCGAGGAACGCGCGATTGACGCGCTGAAAAGCGGCGCGACGGATTATGTCTTGAAGGCGAGGCTCGCCCGCCTGGTGCCGGCCGTGCGCCGCGCCATGCAGGAAGTGGAGGCGCAAGCGGAACGCCGCCGGCTCCAGGCCCAATTTATCGAGGGTCAAAAAATGGACGTCATCGGCCAGCTTGCCGCCGGCGTCGCCCACGATTTTAACAACATTCTCGCGATCATCATGGGCTGCATCGACATGGTCACGCTGAAACTGGGCCCGCAGAGTGCGGTGCGAAAATACACCGAGGAAATTCGCCGGGCTTCGGAACGGGCCGCCGGGCTGACGCGGCAACTCCTGGTCTTTGGCCGCAAAGAAACCGTGCAACCCGTGGTGCTCGACCTTAGCCGCGTGGTGGACGAGACGGATAAAATGCTCCGGTGGCTCATCCACGAAAATATTGAAATGACCATCCTGCCGGGCAAACGCACCGGCCATGTCCTGGCCGACTCCGGCTACATCGGGCAACTGCTGATGAATCTCGTGGTCAACGCCCGGGACGCGATGCCCAAGGGCGGTCGCCTCATCATCGCCACCACGAATGTCACGCTCGACGAGGCCCATGTGCGCGCCCATCCGGGTGCCCGGGTGGGTGACCACCTTTTGCTTAGTGTCGCCGACACGGGTGATGGCATGACGGACGAAGTCAAAGCCCACATCTTTGAGGCCTTTTTCACGACGAAGCCGCTTGGCAAGGGGACAGGCCTCGGTTTGGCCACCTGCCAGACGATTGTCCAGCAGTGCGGCGGCCACATCAGCGTATCCAGCCAACTTGGGCAGGGCACAACTTTCAACGTCTATTTTCCGCGCGTTCCACACGGGCAGTTCGAGGCGGCCAAGCCCGCGCAGAACGGGCACTTGTTGATGGGCACCGAGACCTTGCTCGTGGTGGATGACGAGCCGGCCGTAAAACACCTCGCTTGCGGGGTCATGGAAGCTCACGGTTACGACGTGTTGTCCGCGGCGAACGGGCAGGAGGCCTTGCAGGTCGCGCGGGCGCACCTCGGCGCACCCATTCGATTGGTGATCAGCGATATGGTCATGCCGCTCATGGGTGGCTTGGTGATGGCCCAATGGCTGACCGCCACCTATCCCGACCTCAAATTCCTTTTCACCTCGGGCTACACGGACGTGGCGGCGACCTCCCCGGAAAATCTGGGAGCCGGAGTTGAATTCATGGCCAAGCCCTATACGTCGGCGGCGCTGGCCCACAAAGTACGCGAGATGCTGGACGCCAATTAACCGGCTCGGGTTCGCGCCAAACCAGTTGGATATTCTTGCGCTCGCAACTGCGAAATTGCATTGCGTCCGGCGGGCGCGAACGCTTAATGCTTGCGCTCATGGCCAATACTTCCACCGGGCAGGGTGTGCTCGCTTTTGAGGACGGCAGCGTCTATCGCGGGCCGGCTTTCGGCGCACGGAAAACCGTCGTCGGCGAAGCCGTCTTCAACACCAGCATGACGGGCTACCAGGAGATCCTCACCGACCCGTCCTACTTCGCCCAAATCGTCACGATGACCGCGCCGCAAATCGGCAACTACGGCATCAATCCCTTTGACAGCGAGAGCGACAGCCCGAAGGCCGCCGGTTTTGTCGTGCGCGAACTCAGCCCCGTCGCCAGCAGTTGGCGCAGCCGCCAGGACCTCGACTCCTATCTCAAGGCCTATGACATTCCCGGCCTGGAAGGTGTGGACACCCGTGCCATCACCAAGAAAATCCGCGTCACCGGCGCCTTGAAGTCCTGTCTGAGCACCGAGGACATCAGCGACGCCGAAGCCGTGCGCCGGGCGCGCGATTGGGCCGGTTTGCTCGGCGTAGACTACGTCAAGGACGTGACCTGCAAGGCGCCTTTTGTGTTTAAGCCGGAAAACGATGAAGACCAGCCCTTCACCGTGGCGGGCACCCGCCTCCAAGCCCCGCACCTGACCCGCCGGCGCTACAAGGTCGCCGCGTTCGATTACGGCGCCAAGCGCTCCATTTTACGGAAACTCGTTTATCACGGGTTCGACGTCACCGTCATGCCCGCGACCGCCACGGCCGCGCAGGTAAAGGAATTCCAGCCCGACGCCGTGTTTCTCTCGAACGGCCCCGGCGACCCGGCCGCGCTCGATTACGCCCACCAGACCGTGCGCGATTTGCTGCCGCACTATCCCATTTTCGGCATCTGCCTCGGCCATCAAATCATCACTCACGCCCTCGGCGCGCAGACTTTTAAACTAAAGTTCGGCCACCGCGGCGGCAACCAGCCGGTGAAAAACCTCGAGACCGGCAAAGTCTCCATCACCGCGCAAAATCATGGCTTCGCCTCCCGCACGGAGGACATTGAAAAAGTCGGCGCAGTCGTCACGGAGATCAATCTCAACGACCGCACCGTCGAAGGCTTGCGGCATCGGGACCTCCCGGTGTTTTCCGTCCAATATCACCCGGAGGCCGCCCCCGGCCCGAATGATGCCGATCCGCTGTTCGAACATTTTTACCGCATGGTTGAGAAGCACCGCGGGTAAATGAGTCGGCAAACCGGACGGCAAAACCAGTCATGCGCCTTGGCCTGAGCGTTTGGATGATGGCCCTGCCGGCGCTGGCGCTGGCCGCGCCCATTCCTTACGACAGCCCCGTGGGCGGATTTGCCTTTCAAGTACCCGACGGGTGGGGTATCGCCCGGGATACGCGCGAAATTTATCCGATCGTGATGGGCCCGAAGGACGACGATCGCGCGCCGTATGTCGTAATCACTGAAATGAAAGGGCAGGGGGACTTGCTCGCGCTGGGGGACGCCACCGTCAAGGAATCGCTCAAAGATCCGTACATCAGTTTGTCCGTGCGCGATTCGTTTCACACGGCCGACCAACGGTTGGCGTTCAAATACGTGCTGCTCACCACCGAGGCCAGCCAGCCCTACCGCCAGCTTTTTTACTTTGTCGATGGCCCCGGCGCGCGGCGTTTTGTGTTCATGGTCACGGTTTCCGAAGCCGGCTGGAAACGCTATGGCCAGGATTTGGACAACATGATGAAAAGCTTTCACCAGCGTCCGGGTGCAGCGACGGTCACACCGCCGTCCTTAACTCTCACGCCGGGAAATTTGCCCACCAGTGCCGGTAACGTCACCGGTGCAACGCCTCAATTGCCCCGGCGCGGCGGCAAGTAATCCAACGTCAGCACATTATCAACGGTGACTTTGCCGGGTGGGATCAACTTCAGGTCCTCCATGATGCCAATCTCATTTTTGACTTTTTCGGGACTGAGCGTGCCGTAGTCCTCGCCGAGGGCCGGGTCGCCTTTCGCCAGATTGTATTGAATGATCCGGTCGCGGCTGAATTTCGTCAGGCCGTCGTCGGTCTTGGGATTGACCTGTTTTATCAAATTGTTGCCCGGCGTGGGATCGCCCTCGAGGTAGTCTTTCCAGCCGCGGATAAAGGCACGCACAAATGCCTTTAATTCCTCCGGGTGTCCCTTCGCCCAGGCTGTGTTGGCAAACAGGGCGATGGCCGGCTCGTAGCCGCTGTCCCACAAGGCCAGCCACTTTACCTTTTCGCCCGCCTGCTCGATAAAATACGGCTCCGCGGTGATGAACCCTTCCTGGATAAAATTCGGATCCTGCAAAAACTGCGCAAGGCCAAAGCTCTGCGGCACCACCTTGAAATCAATCCCGTACTTTTTCTTGAGATAGGGAATGTACACCGCCTCGGGCCGGCCCATGATGGTCTTGCCGTTCAAATCCGCAAAGGAATGGATGGGATTGCTCTCGTGCATCAGCAGTCCCGTCGGCATTCGGTGGAAAATCGACGCTACGTTGATGACCGGCAAACCTCCGTTCACGGCTTGGATGATTTGCGTCGTGGCCGATTGGCCGATTTCCGCCTGCCCCGCGCCCACGAACTGCGTCACCAGGACATTGCTGCCGCCGGGCAACAGCTTCACGTCGAGGCCCTCGTCGGCAAAATAACCCTTGGCCAGCGCCTGATAGAGGCCGCCGTGTTCCGGTTCCGGAAACCAGTCGAGTTGCACGCGCACTTCCTTTTTCTTGGCTGTGCAGCCCGCCAAGAGTGCAACTGCGCCCGCCAACACCCAAAATTTTCGAATGCTCATGGATTTGCGAGCCGCCACTTTTGCAGAATCTTGCCGCAAGGCGAAAACTATTTTTTCGCGAAAAATTCGCCCGCCTCTGCGGCGGTCACGGCTACTGCTGCTTTTTCATTGTCACCTTCACGGTCACATTGCCCTGCAGGGTTTGGTAAACAAACACGAAAATATAAGATGAGCCCTTGGCATTGATGGAGCCCGTGATCGCCTGCGTCGTGCCGTCCACGATGTACCGGCCCGTGACCACACCGTTACCCTTGATGAATCCGTAAAAAAGCGCCGAGGTGTTGGCGCCGCTGTAAGTGCGTGCCATCATCGTGGCATCGTTGAAGATAGCCACTTGCACCCGCGCCGAAAACGTGCCGCTCGTGCCCAGAGAGAAGGTGCCGGGTCCGTCGTAGGTTCCGGCCAGCTTCGTCGCGGCTGGGGCGACTTCAAAAGAGAGCAAGAAAAGTCCGAGGGTAAGAAACAGAAATCTCATCATAAACCTAGCTTATGACCGTTTTGCCAACGGGTCAACTTTTAACCCGGCGGCGGTGCACGCTCGACGAAACGGATGGACGCTGCCGGCCGCTTGCTGCCCACCGCCTCCGCACACGCGAGGCTTGCCCGCCGCGCAACTTCCGGTACATTGGACGGTTTCGCCCACCGCGGGCTCCCGTTCATGAAGCAATTCTATCTCACGACCGCCATTGATTACGCCAATGGTTCGCCGCACATCGGCCATGCCTATGAGAAGGTTTTGGCCGATGCCATTGCGCGCGTCCAACGCTTGCGGGGTGAGTCGGTGCATTTTTTGACCGGGTTGGATGAGCACGGCACCAAGGTCCAGCAGGCCGCGCGCGCCCAAGGCGTCGAGCCGCAGGCCATTTGCGATCAGATTGCCGCCGAATTCCAGGTCTTGCTAAAAACGCTCCACATCAGCAACGACGATTACATTCGCACCACCGAGCCGCGCCACCAGCAAGTCGTTAAGACCGTGCTGCAAAAGCTCTACGACCAGGGCGATATTTACCTCGGCGAATACCGCGGCTACTACAGCGCGCGCCAGGAGCAATTTCTACTCGAAAAAGACAAGGTCGACGGCAAGTGGCCGGAGATTTTTGGCGACGTCAGTGAAATCGTCGAGCCCAACTATTTCTTCCGCCTGGGCCGGCACCAGGACTGGCTGCGCGAGTTTCTCACGCAAAACCCGGACTGGATTTTCCCGGCCTACCGGCAAAAACAGGTCGTCGAATTTTTGAAGGAACCGGTCAACGAGCTCTGCATCTCGCGTCCGCGGGATCGCCTGTCCTGGGGCATTTCGCTGCCGTTTGATGAAAATTACGTCACCTACGTGTGGTTTGACGCGCTGGTAAATTATATCTCCGCCGTGGGTTACGGCACCGCCCAATTTGGTGAACGCTGGCCGGCCGACCTGCACGTCATCGGCAAGGATATTCTCGTGCCCCCGCATGCGGTGTACTGGCCGATTATGCTCCACGCCGCAGGCCTGCCCCTGCCGAAGCGCCTGCTCGTCCATGGCTGGTGGCTGTCCGGCGGAAAAAAAGAATCGAAGAGTGACATCGAAAAAGCCAAGGCTCTTGGCCTGAAGCACGACAGCCCGCTCGACCTGATTGCACGCTTTGGGCCCGATGCCTTCCGGTACTTTCTCCTGCGCGAAATGGTCATCGGCCAGGACGCGGATTTCACCACCGAACAATTTGTCGCCCGCTACAATAGCGAGCTGGCGAACGATTTCGGCAATTCCCTCGCACGCCTGCTCAACATGGGCTCCCGTTACAGCGGCGGCTTGGTGCCCGCGCCCACCATTGCCGAGGAGCCGGAGCGCGCCCTGCGCACCGCCTGGGAAGAATTTGCGCCGACGATCTATCCGCTCTGCGATGAGTACCAATTTCACTCCTTGCTCGACCGCTTGAACGCCTTTGTCAAGGCGCTCAATCGCTACCTCGAAACGCGCGCGCCTTGGAAGCTCGCCAAGTCCGCCGACCCCGTAGATCAGGCGCGGACGGCCACGTCGCTGGCCTTTCTCGCCGAAGGCGTGCGTCTGACCGCCGTCGTCCTCGCGCCCGTGATGCCGGAAATCTCCGCGCGCGTGCTCGCGTTGCTGGGACAACCGCCCATCGAGAAATGGGACGGCCAGTTGACCTGGGGCACCCGACTGACGGGCGCCACGCTCGGCGAAAAAATCATCCTGTTTCCCAAATTCGAAGCGGAAAAGCCCGCGGAAACCGCGAAATAATTTTCTCCCATGCTGCGCGTGCCGGAAGAGCGTTTTCCCCGCGACAATCCGGCGGCCCTCGCCGGATTTCTCGCGTTTTGCCGCGACCAGGCCCGCGCCGACGGTCGCGCGCGCCTGGCCAGCATCTCGCTCGAAGTCCGGCACATCGATCCGCTCGCGGTCTTGCAGTCCATCTACGAGCCGCGCGAGTTGCATTTCTATCTCGAACACCCGGGCTCGGGCACCGCTTTGGCCGGCGCCGATGTCGTCGAATCCGCGACTTTTCAAGGACCCGAACGCTTCCAGCAAACCCGCGCCTGGGCGGACGAGGCCCTCTCCCGCGTCATCGCCATCGGCGATCTCGACACTCCGCGCGCCGGCCCGCATTTTTTTGCCGGCTTCACTTTCGGAGATTCCTTGGAAAAGACCGCGGCCTTCGCGCCCGCGACCGTCTTTCTTCCGCGCTGGCAGGTGGCGTCGAATCAGGGCTGCTATCTGGCCGTGGCCAATATCCGCGTGACCCCTGAGGCCGACCCCCAGTTGCTCGCGGGCCGTGTGCTTGCCGCCCACGCGAAGTTTTCCTCCTTCCCCTACGCCGCGCCCGCGACTGACGCAGTGCCCGGCCTCGCGCCGCATTTCACGGTTGCGGAAGCCGGCGGGGCGGTCTGGTTCGAGGCGGCGGTGGCGGAGGCTCTCACGCGCATTCACGCGGGCGCCTATCGGAAAATTGTTTTGGCGCGGGCTTACGACCTCGCGCAATCGTCGCCCTTTCTCCCGCTGGACACGCTCAACCGCCTGCGCGAACGTTTTCCCGCCTGCCATAGTTTCTCCTTCGCCAACGGGCGCGGACAAAGCTTCATCGGGGCTTCGCCCGAACGCCTTTTGCGCGTGCAGGGCCGCGCGCTGGAAACCGAAGCCCTCGCCGGTTCCGCGCCCCGCGGCCGCACTGCGCCCGAGGATGCCCGCCTCGGTCGCGCGCTGTTAAATCATGACAAGGATCTGCGCGAACACCGCGTGGTGGTTGAATCCATCCTGCGCCGCCTCACCGGCCTCGGCCTGCAACCTGAAGTGTCAGCCCGCCCGCGACTGCTGGCCTTGACCAATGTGCAGCACCTCTGGTCGCCCGTGCAAGCGACCCTGCCCGTGCCATTGCATCTGCTCGAGGTGCTCGCCGCCTTGCATCCCACGCCTGCCGTCGGCGGCCAACCGCGCGCCGCCGCCTGCGCGGACATTGCCCGGCTGGAGCGCATTGAACGCGGCCTTTATGCCGGGACCGTCGGTTGGTTCGACCACGCGGGCGACGGCGAATTTGTCGTCGCCATTCGCTCTGCCCTGATGGACGGCCCGCACGCACGGCTGTATGCCGGCGCGGGCATCGTCGAGGGCTCCGACCCCGCCGGCGAAAAAGCTGAGACTGAACTCAAGCTCAAGGCGCTGCTCGACACCTTGCGGTAAGAAAAGACCTTTCGACAGCTTAAACAAAATTTGCAGAATTCGTTTCATGCCTGCGCCCGCCATCCCGAATGTCAATTGCCTCTGGGGCGCCGTGGTCGCCGGCACTTTGGCACGACTGGGATTAAAGCATGCCGTCCTTGCGCCGGGCTCACGGTCTGCTCCGCTGACCTGGGCGTTCGCGCGCCAGAAGGAAATTCAGTCCCTCTCCGTGCTCGATGAACGCTCGGCGGCTTTCTACGCGCTGGGCCTGGCCAAGGCCTCGGGGCAGCCGGTGGCCCTGGTTTGCACGTCCGGCACCGCCGTCGCCAATTTTTTTCCCGCCATCATTGAAGCCAGTCTGAGCGCCGTGCCCCTGCTGGTGCTGACGGCGGATCGCCCGCCGGAGCTGCGCGACTGCCACGCCGGCCAGGCGATTGATCAGGTGAAAATTTACGGCCACTACCCGCGCTGGCAGCACGAAATGGCGTTGCCGGAAAATAATCCAAAACTCTTGCGCTACTTGCGCCAGACCATGGTGCATGCCTGGGACCGCTCGCAAAACCAGTGGCCAGGCCCGGTCCATTTGAATTTTCCGTTCCGCGAACCACTGGCACCAGTAAAACAGTCAGGTTTTAAGGCGCCCACGGTCAAGCATCTGGAGAAATTACTGGACATCTTCGAACCGCACCGTGGCGCGAGCGCTAGTCATGATGTTGAGTTTTTTGCTTCGGCGGAACAAATTTTTGGCGCACGAAGGGGTGTGATTGTGGTTGGACCTGGACAACTCGCCGATCGAGAAATTCATCTTCGTCGTCTCTATGATTGGGCTCGGCAGTGCGGCTGGCCGATACTGGCGGATTCGCTCAGTCCCTTACGCAGTAGTGTTGGCTTGGGCGGACAGATGATTGCCCATTATGACTTGATTCTCCGCGCCGAAAAAAAATACGCGCGCCTCCAGCCAGAGGTCGTCATTCAATTAGGTTCCTTACCCACCAGCAAAAAGTTGCGGACGTGGCTCGACGGACTGGATGTGCCGGTATTGGTGGTAAATCATGGGCCTGAGAATGCCGACCCTCTGCACCGGCAAGCGATTCATTGGCGCGGAAAGGGCGCTTTGCTTGCGTTGCTCAATCGCGATCCGCCGCCGTCCAACGCCAAATACGCGAAGCACTGGGCGCGGCTGGAAAAGCTGGCCTCAATGTCCTGCGCCAATGCCTTTTTAAAGATGGACTGGCTCTTCGAGGGCAAGACCGCCTGGACCCTTTCCCGCGCCTTGTCCATGGGAACACCCGTCTTCGTCGCCAGCTCGATGCCCGTGCGCGACTGCGAATATTTCTGGGAGGCGGGTGGGGGACAGCGGATTTATTTCAACCGCGGGGCCAACGGCATCGACGGCACCCTTTCGACCGCCCTCGGGATTGCGCACGCCATGCGCCGCCCGACCGTGCTCTACACCGGCGACCTCGCCCTGCTCCACGATCAAAACGGTTTTCTCGCGGCCCGGGAATTGCCCGCCGGCGCGAGCCTCACCATTGTTCTCATCAACAACAACGGCAGCGGCATCTTCGAGCATCTGCCCATCTCAAAGTTCGACCCGCCCTTCGAGCGCTTTTTCGCGACCCCGCAAAATATCGACTTCGAAAAACTCGCGGCGCTTTACGGCCTGGATTACCGCCGTCCCGCCACCTGGCCGGACTTCACCCAAGCCCTCCTCCCGTTGCCCACCCGCGGCGTCCGTCTCATCGAAGTGCGCACTGACCGCAAACGCGACGCGGCCTTCCGCTCCCAACTCTTTCATCAAATCGCCGCGACCCTGTAGAAATAAAGAGAAGCTTTTTGACAGAATTGACAGAATTTGAAAAATGAAACTTTATTTTAAAACCAATCCACGAAGGCCACTCTAACCCGGATCTCCTTCCATAGATCGCAGTTGATCTAGCCATTTTTATCCGTGCGATCCGTGATATCCGTGGTTGCCTGAGGATTGCAATACACCGCCTAGTATTTCTGCGCCGACGAATCCAAATTCTGTTAATTCTGTCCAAAACTCTTTTCCTCTCCATGAAATGGCAAAAAGTCCGCGACTACGAGGACATCCTCTACCACAAGTGCGACGGCATCGCCAAGGTGACGATTAACCGCCCGCACAAGCGCAACGCTTTCCGCCCGGAGACCGTGTTCGAAATGATTGACGCCTTCACGGAGGCGCGCGAAGACCCCGCCGTTGGAGTCGTGTTGCTGACCGGCGCGGGCCCGCACAAGGACGGCAAATACGCCTTTTGCTCCGGGGGCGACCAGAGCATCCGGGCCGGCGCCGGTTATGTCGATCGCCGCGGCACTCCGCGCTTGAACGTGCTCGATTTGCAGAAACTCATCCGCTCGATGCCGAAAGTCGTCATCGCGCTCGTCGCGGGTTACGCCATCGGTGGCGGCCATGTGCTGCACGTTATTTGCGATCTCACCATCGCCGCCGACAACGCCATTTTCGGCCAGACCGGCCCGAAGGTCGGCAGCTTCGACGGCGGTTTCGGCTCCAGCTATCTCGCGCGCATCATCGGCCAGAAAAAAGCCCGCGAGCTCTGGTACCTCTGCCGCCAATATAACGCGCAGGAAGCCCTGGAAATGGGTCTCGTGAACAAGGTCGTGCCTGTGGCCGAACTCGAAGCCGAGGGCGTGATTTGGGCGCGCGAAATTATGGCCAAAAGCCCCCTCGCCATCCGCTGCCTGAAATCCGCTTTCAATGCCGACGTCGACGGCCAGGCCGGATTGCAGGAACTCGCCGGCAATGCCACGCTCTTGTACTACCTCACCGAGGAAGGGGCGGAGGGAAAGCGCGCCTTTCTCGAAAAACGCGCCCCGAATTTTCGTCAGTACCCCTGGCTACCGTGAACGATGTTGCCTTTCGCCGGCGCCTCGTGCACAAGTTCCTGATGATTCACCCCTTTTTGCGTCGGTCGTGGCGTACCCTTTCCCTCGGCCTGCTCGTGTTGGCCTGCGCCGGTTGCGTGGACAGCGTTCCCTTCCCAGAGAACACTTTTGCGAAGGAAGACGCCATTAAGAAATTTCAGTCAGGCAAGGTCAACGAGTACACTTACATCAAGATGCGGCAAAATGCCGACGGCCGTTACGACCCCGACACCGACGAGATTTTGCATCCGAAGCCCAAGGCCAACGGCACCGCCTCCGGCAACCTCACAACGCCCTCGCGTGCCTCGAGCACCCCGGCCACGAACTAGTCCGCGCCGCTTTCCCCCATGCCTCGTTTATCCCTCATCGGGCGCCGTCTCGCTCCGGTTGTAATTGTCCCTCTAACGTTGTTGCTGGGCGCCTGCGCCAGCGACAACAGCTTCACGCACACGCACCACAACAAGGACGAAATCCAGCACCTCTACGACAGCGGCCAGATCAATCAGGCCGAGTACGAGCAATCCATGAAGGAAATCAATCCCTCCTGGACCCCCGGCGCCCCGCCGGCGCAAGACAAGCAGTTCAACGCCTTCGGCAAAAACACGCCGTATCCCGCACCCGCGCCCGCGCCGTAGGATTTTCGCCCGTTCATTTAGGGGGATTCGTTCTCATGCCGGGCTAAGGTTTCGCTGGCGCTGTCGCGGCCGGCGCGCTGGCCGCTGGTGCAGCCCCGCCGTTCCGGGCATGCGCAAAATTCAAGGCCGCCAGGATGTCCGCATTGGCCTGATTGATATCGGCCATTATTTTGTCACGATTGCCATCCAAATCACCCAGGAGAACGAGGACGCTGGGCTGGCCTTTCGGCGTGTCCATAAAAATGAGCAGCGCCGCGTTCAGGTCGTCAATGGCATTGTCTATATTGGGACTGCGTTTCGCCCCGGTGGGGAGGATTTCGAAACTGGGAACGGCGGCGGGTGAAAACTTCTGCTTATCGGTCGGCGGCGTGCCTGGCGTCAGCGGATCCTGTTCCGGGTGTTCTTTCAGGTAGGCCTGGGCCGCCGACAGATCCGTAATCGCCTGCCCGGCATCCGTGCGCGCCTTTTCAATAAAACCGCCGTGATTGTTGGGATTGGACTTTTCCAGCGAGGCCAGAGCCTTGTTTAGCTCTGCTTGCGCCGCCTCCAGCCGCGTGGTCGTCGTTTCGGCCTTTGGCGCGGCGGCAGCATCTTTGGGAGGCACCATTTTGCTATCGGCTTTGGAAACGGTTACGGCGCCCGCCGGGGGCACGGGCTGAAAGGAGACGCGAATAGCCGTCAAGTCCAACTGCATCTGTCGGCACTTGGCCTTGTTTTCCGCCGTCTCATTGGGCCGATTGAAGGTGCTGTTGACGCGTGAAATATTGAGATTGATGGCGGCCGCCAGCGCGTTGGCCAAATTCTGAGTGGCCTCAGCATCTTTGCCGTCGTCCTTGATCATTGCGTTCGCCGCGCTTTCCAAAGTGGAGAGGTCGGCCAGAATGCCGGGATGATTGGTAGTACTGATGAATGCCGTATCCGCGCGTTCGAACTGGATGAGGGCCAGGATATCGTGGGCGGCTTCGCCGGGTTTTTTCAGACCCGATACAACTTTTTCGTCCGCATTGGCCGCCCCTGTTTTCGGGGCGGGTGCGCTTGCGTCCGGGGCCGTCGGGCTCCCGACCGCCGTCGCCGTTTCGGCGCCCTGCGCGGAGGAAAAAGAAGCGGCGCCAAAACAGATCAGCGCGGCGAAGATTGAGGGGGCAATATTTCGGTGGGTGTTCATGAGGGGCGGAGAAGGAGTTGAAATTCTTCCGGATTTTAGTCGGGCCATGGATTCATTAAAGTCATTTCGATTTGGCCGAGGCCTGCGCTTGCCCAATCTTCAAGAGCAAGGCTTCCCGCTGGGCCGGGGGGATGTTGGCGGAGGGGAGGGCCGCGAGCGCCGCCACCGGGTCGGTTTTCGCCCACGCGGAAAATAGCCGTTGCGTCTCGCTGAGGCGGCCCTGGGCGTTGGTCATGGAGTTTACCCAGGCCAATGAGGAGGCCGGATCGCGACTTGCTTCGTAATTGACCATTTGCACGATCGCGCCATTGCGCTGGGCTCCATCCGGCAAGGTATTGATCCACTCGGATACTGACTGTGGATCTTGGCGAACCCAGGCGTAAGCCAGGTCGCGGGAGGCGTTTTGAAACGGAGGGCCTTGTGTGGAAAACTGTTCGAGAAGGGCCACCGCCGCCACTGGATCATCTTTCACCCTCGCGGAAACCAGCGTGACCATCACGCCGTCACGGCCTGCGCCCTCGGGCAAAGCCAAGGCATAATTCCACGCTCCGGCAAAATCAGTGTGCGCGAAATCTGCCAGCACATTGCTGAGGGCCTGGTCCTTGGCGGCGCCGTCCGGCAGGCTGGTAACCCAAGCCATCGCACCTTGCGGGTCGGATTTTACCAGCGTTTGCGCCAATGCGGGAATGTCGGGCAGAAAGAGCATGGGATCGGCCGCATTTTTAACGTATTGGATGGCCGCCGCCGCGTCGCTTTTGCCCCAAGCGGCGACGAGAGAACGCAGCGTTTCATCCCGGGCCTCACCCTCGGAATCCGGCAGGCTGGCCACCCATTCCAGGGCGGCGGGAGTGTCGCGCCCGCCCCAGCTTTTAGCCATTTGGGCCACGAGATAATCGTGATCTTCAGCGTTGGAAGCCGTTTGCAGCAACGCGGTGGCGAGGGCGGGATTGAATTCCGTAATTTTCGAAAAAATCTGTTTTACCGCATGGTCGTAGGTGACATCGGTGGCAGCATCGACGACCTGATTGAGCCAGCCCACGGCACCTACCGGGTCGTCCCACGCCAGCCGACCGGCAATCTCGGCGATCACATCATGACGCGCCGCCGGATCATTCAACTTATCCAGGTTGGCGGCGGCAAGCTGGGGATCGACCTCCGCCGCCCCTAGCATCACGTGCCGCAGTACGGCTGCATCCCCGACGGGCAGCGTCAGGGCCCAATTCAAGGCTGACGCCGGATCGGCTGCGGCCCATGCCTCCGCCACGCCGCGCAACGCGTTATCGCGCGGAGTTCCTGCCGCCAGGCTCGCGGCCGCCAAGGCTGCGGCGGCGGGGTCATTTTCGGCCCAGCTTGCAAACACCACGTCGTAGGCCCGCAGGGCTGCATTGCCCGGCGGAAGGCTTTTCAAGTTATCCAGGGCGAGGCTCGGGTCATTGAGGGCCATGGCCTCTAAAACATTGATTTCTGCATCTCCCCGCAGCGAGGGGTCGGTGAATTTCACCGCGATGGCCAGGGCCAGGCCCGGATCCACGGCCGTCAAGCGGCGCAGCATTTCGGAAATAAGGGAGGCATTCCGGTCATTGGCCGGAAGCTTTGCCAGCTCTGCGACGAGTCCTGGAATATCCGCTGGATTAATCGAGTTCAGCAAATCCAGATAGCCTGCATCATCCTGCGTCCCGCCCGCCAGGTTCTTGGCGGCAAGGCCATTGACCTTCTCCTGTGCTTCCGCCAACGGTAGAAATTTTTTGGAGGTCTTTTTCGGGCCTGTAGCGGGGCCGGCCGTTCGGGCCCAAGTGCCTTTTCCGGGTCCGCTAGACCCGCGGGCATTGCTCTCTGCGGTTCCCTGCCGTAACCCTAAGCTATAACATATGCCCACCGCCACGATGACGAACACCATGCGAAACAAAAACGACGGGGCGGGGACTTTCATCAGCGTGGCCTAGTATGGTTTTTCGGGCGAGTAAGGAGGCAAACAGGAAGGAATGGGGCACCACCCGGTAAATAAAATTATCTCGCGGCGCCTTTGGTTTTGATCAGATTGATCATCAGCGTCGCCCGTTGATTCGCAGGCAGGTCGGGGAGCGATTGCACTGCATTGGCCGCCGCCTCCGGGTCAAAGCTGCTCCATTTTTTGACGACGTTGAGCACCAGCGCAGTACGCTCCCGGGAGTCTCCCACGGTGGTGGCCCAAGCCAGCGCGGTGGCGGGATCCTGATTGACCTGCGCCGCGACCATTTGCGACACGGCGACATCACGCTGGCTCCCCGCGGGCAGGTTATTGACCCACACCGAGAGCGCCCGTGGATCTTTTTTCACCCAATTGGCGGTAATTGCACGGGTGGCGGAAAGGCTCGCCGCTTCGGTGTCAAAATCCGGCAGTAGGCTGGACGCTTGGGCGGGATCTTTTTTGGCCAGCGAGCTGACTATACTACTCATCGCCCCATCCCGCCCGCTGCCCCCGGGCAGGCCATTGGCATAGTTCCATGCCGCCGGAAAATCCGTTTGCGACTGGGCCACCAAAACATCACTCAAGGATTGATCCCGGGCCGGCCCTTCGGACAGCGAACTCGCCCACGCCAAGGCGCCGGGCAAATCCAGTTTGGCCATCGCTTGGGCCAGGGTAGGCGCCACCCGGAGCAAAAGCGCGGGATCGTGGGCCTCTTGCACAAACGCCACCGCGGCGGCCAAATCATTTTTTGACAAACTGGTGATGATTGCATTGAGCGCGGCATCGCGTGCAACGCCGTCGCTGTCCGGCAGGGTTTGCACCCAGCCCAAAGCCGCCACTGGATCCGTTCCGCTCCAACTGCGGGCCAGTTGCCCTATCGCGGCATTGCGATCTAGCGGACTGTCCAGGGTGGCGAGCAAGGCCACACCGGTCGCGGGATCATGTTGGGCGAGATTGGAAAAAACACCTTTTAAGGCATTGTCATAGGTGACGCCCGCCGCCTCCTGGCCGAGCCACGCCAACGCCCCTGCCGGATCGGTTCGCGACATTGTCCGCGAAATGGCGGTAATGACGGCATTGCGGGAAGACGCGCTCGTGATGTCATTTAAATAGTGGGCCGCGAGCTTGGGATCCTGCCGGCTGGCCGCGATTACCGCCTCTCTTAGCGCATCCGCATCGGGACTCGAAAGCGCACTGGCCCACGTCAAAGCCGCCGCGGGGTCGATTTGTGCCCATCCTGCAGCGACTCCGCTCAAGGCGGCGACTCGATCCGGCCCCTCTGGCAGGGCAGCGGCAGCAGCCGCCACACCGGCGGGGTCCGCCGCATTGGCCGAAATCCAATTCTTAAACAAATCTCGATAACCGGCCACCCGTCGCGGACCGGGCGCCATGCTAGCCAATTCGGCCAAGGCTTGCGACGAATTCAACAGCGGCTCCCGGCCCTTCGAGTCACCGGATTGTCCGGACGAACCGCCATCGGATACTCCCCGGCCAGGAGTGGATGAATTTTGTTCCGTCAAAGCCGCCTGGTCTGAGACCTCGCTTCTTCCATGCCACCGGCCTAGCGCGTAACCTGCCATCATCGCAAGAGTCAGCAAAACGACACGAATCGCCTTCTTGCGGATAGGTTCCTTCATTGGTTTGTATCATGCCTGCCCCAAGATTCACTGATCAAGAAGAATATGTCCTGGCGTCATCACTAAGTCGGCCGCCAAGGGAATCCGTTGCCTCAAGCCTGATCCTCCGCTGCCTATTTCGCCAACGGCGCGACGCTGAAGCCGTCTTTCCGGTCCAGGACCGTCCAGCCTTTTTCCGTCAGTTCGGCGCGGAGGGCGTCGGCGCGCGGGAAATCGCGCGCCTGTTTGGCGTCCCAGCGGGCCTGCGCCAGCGCAGTGATTTCTTCCGGCACTACGATACTCGAGGGCGGCAGCGGTAGCTTGAGGCCGAGCGCGTGCACCGCAATTTTCACCAGCCCTTCGAGGTCTTCAGCCGCCTGCTCGACGGTCCCGGCCTTCGGCTCAACCTTGAAGATTTCTCCCAAGGCGCCGGGGACATTTAAATCATCCGACAGCACTTGCCAGGCGGCGTGAAAACGGCCCCAGCGCAGCGCCGTGGGATCGGTCGCCACCAGCCGGGCTATCGTGTCTGCCCCCTTTTCCGGCGAACCTGCGGCCCTTAGCGCCAGCGCCTGCAGGTGTTTGTCCAGTTTATTGACAGCACTCTGGGCGGACTCGAGGCCGTGTTTCGTGAAATTCAGTGGCGAGCGATAATGCCCCGCAATCAGCGCATACCGCAACACGACGGGCGCAAAACCCATCTTCTCGATATCACCCAATGTATAAAAATTGCCGAGGCTCTTCGACATTTTGCGGCCGTCCACCAGCAAGTGCGCGCTATGAAACCAATGGCGCACGAAACGGTAGTCCGCCTCGCCATGGTGGGCGCAGCAGGATTGCGCGATTTCGTTTTCATGGTGCGGGAACATCAAATCCACGCCGCCGCCGTGCAGGTCAATCGTCGCGCCGCCAAAAATCTTTTCAATCATCGCACTGCACTCGATATGCCAGCCCGGCCGGCCCTCGCCCCACGGGCTGGGCCAGAAATTCGCGCCGTCCTCCGGCTTGCGCGCTTTCCACAACGCAAAGTCCGCCACGTGCTCGCGCGAATATTCATCGGCGGCATTGACCTGCCCCGCGCTGTTCTCCTTTTGCGTCTCCAGTTCCTCGAGCTTCAGGTGCGAAAGTTTTCCGTAGTCCGCGAACGACGCGACCTTGAAATAAACCGATCCCTCGGGCGTGCGGTAGGCATGGCCTTTCTCAACCAACCGCGCGATGAGGGCGATTTGCTCCGGGATGTGCGCGATGGCGCCGGGTTCGCTATGCGGCGGCAGGAGATTCAGCGCCGTGCAGTCGGTGTGAAATTTCTCCGTCCACTGGCGGGTGAACTCAGTCAGCGCCTGCCCCTCCGCCTGCGACTGGCGGATGGTCTTGTCGTCCACGTCGGTGAAATTCCGCGCGTGGAGCACGCGACCGCGGCCCAGTTCGATTTCCAGCGCGCGGCGCAACACGTCCTGCACGACAAACGTGCGGAAATTGCCGATGTGCCCCGGGCCGTAAACCGTCAGGCCGCAGCAATAGACGCGGTAAAGGCCGTCCGGGTTGCCGGGGGTAATGGATTCGACGGCGCGGGAGAGAGTGTTGTGGAGACGCACGAAGGAAAGGCAGAAGTGGAATCCAAAGGATGAAGGAGGAAGGATGAAGGATGAAGAACAAAATTGTGCTTTAGTGCCTCGTGCTTAGTGCTTAGTTTGGCAGACACATTGGCGGGAAGGCCGTCCCGGGACGTTCCCGCCTCCTTGTTTTGTCCATGCCCTCGCCCGCAAAATCTCCCCGTCTCGACTTGCTCCAGCGTCCGCGCCGCTTGCGGCGCACGGCGTCCATTCGCGCGCTCGTGCGCGAGACCCGGCTCTGTCCGGCGCAGTTGATCCAGCCGGTCTTTGTCATTGAGGGCGGCGCCAAGGCCAAAGCTGAGGCCATTGCCTCCCTGCCGGGCATCGAACGCGTGCCGCTGGGCCGTCTGGGTGCCTTGTGCAAGGAGCTGGCGGCCCTGGGCCTCGGCGGTATCGCGCTCTTCCCCAAAGTCGATCCGGCCCGCAAGGACGCCGAGGGCCGTGAAGCGCTGAATCCTGACTCGCTGGTGTTGCGGGCCGTGCGTGAGGCCAAGGCCGCGGCGCCGCAATTGAACCTTTTTGCCGACATCGCGCTCGACCCTTACACGACGCATGGCCACGACGGCGTGCTCACGGCGAAAGGCGACGACGTGGACAACGACCGCACTGTGGAGATTTTGGCTGAAATGGCGGTGCTTCACGCCGACGCCGGCTTCGATTTCGTCGCACCGTCGGACATGATGGACGGCCGGGTGGGGGCCCTCCGTCGCGCACTCGACCACACCGGCCATACCGGCACCGGCATTCTTTCCTACTGCGCGAAATACGCCTCGGCCTATTACGGGCCGTTTCGCGACGCGGTCGGCAGCCAGCGCGCGGCCAAAACCGGGCCCATCAGCAAGGCCACTTACCAGATGGACCCCGCCAACCGCCGCGAGGCCTTGCGCGAAGCCCTGCTCGATGAAGCCGAGGGTGCGGACATCCTCATGGTCAAGCCCGCGCTGCTGTACCTCGACGTGATCGCTGATTTGCGCGCGCATACAACCCTCCCAGTGGCCGCTTATCAAGTCTCCGGCGAATTCGCGCAAATCTACGCCGCCGCCGAACGCGGCTGGCTCGATCTGAAAAAAGGCCGCGACGAAGCCCTGCTTGCCATCCGCCGCGCCGGGGCCGACATCATCCTGACCTATTTTGCCGCCAGTTGGGCTCGGGAGAATGGTTGAACTCAAAGTCATTTCCCGAATTCAATTTTGCGCTCCATGCTCCGTTCCTTAGAACAAGAGTTGGATGCGGGTGCGGATGACGCTTACGTTGGCGCGGGGGCCGGTGAATAACTGGCCGGGTATGCCGCCGCCCAAGCGGTCGCTGTATTGCGCGAACTCATAGCCCGCGGAAACTTTCAGGTCGTTTCCAATAATATAATAATTCACGCCGCCGTAGAGCGACCAGGCGGTGTCAAACGCACCGCCGACCAGCGGATTCGGGGCGTTGCGCAGGCCCTGGCTGATGGTTTCGCCGCGTCCGTTGGTGGAAAGGAAACTGTAGCAGCCCACGACTTCCCACTGGTCGCTGATTTTGTACGACGGCGTGAGATTGAATCCATAAGGCACCGCCCGGCTGGTGAGGCCCGCACCGTTCACGCGGCCATTGTCCACTTCGGCTTGGATAAATTCCGCCGTGAACGTGAGCCCGTCGTAGGTCAGCGTCGCATAAGGATTATAGCCCCAGATGGCGTTGTTCTGCGCGGGCACGCCGGGCGCGCCGCTCGTGCTGTTGGCGTCGCCGGCATAGCCGAAGTTCAGCCCGAACTTGTACGTCAACTCGCCCAAGTTGTTGCCGTAGCCGGCATTCGCCCAGCCGGCGAATTCATTGTATGCCGCCGTGCCGGGGGCGGGATTGCCAAAACTTGTCGTGCTCTGGATGCCGTTGGTCACCGAAAACCCGTAGAACAAACCGTCCACCGCGGGCACCAGGCCGCTCCAGTACAAGCCCGTGCGCTTGTTGCCGAAGCCGAGCCGCCCCGTCGAGGCGCCACCCCAAGGCCCCGTGAAATAATTGGTCGCGAGCGAGCGTTCGATCGGCTTCAGCTCGGCGTTCGGCGTATTCTCCTCAAAGGCGAATTGCACCTTCTGGAAACCAGCGGTGGCCAGGCCCCAGCCGTCCACCCGCTTGGTCACGATTGCTTTCTCGAAAAGGTTTTGTGTGTTCTGGCCTTGCGGCGGGGCCGAAACTTGCCCCGGGCCGGTAGCCGCAAAATCCAGCACCAGTTCGCCCGCCCATCCGTTACCGAGGTCCGCCATCGCCCCGAGGTAGGCGCGCCGAAGAATGAACTGGTTGGTCGCGCCCGGGCTGGGTGTCGCCGGAGTCGTCGCCGCCCGGTCGTCCGTGCTGATCCAATCATATTGCGTTTGGAGCAAGCCTTCGAACTGGAGCCGCTTCACGGCGGCATCCTTGGGCGTAACTACCGCCGCGGACTTCGCGACACCGTCGGCCTCGGCCTCTGTGATGATTCCCTTTTTGACCAGGAGATCAAGGGTGCCCTTGTCCTGCGCAGACGCCGGTACTGCTGCGCCTAGGAACAATGCCGTGGAGAGTCCGGCGACGCTTAGGAGATTGCGACGGAGGGAGAATTGCATTTGGGGGAAAGCGGCTGGCCGCCCAGTGGCCAGGAGAACCGCAGATTACGCAGATTCGCGCAGAGGGGGAAAGAATTTTTTCACCGCGAAGACGCGAAGAACGCGAAGGGCCGGAGAAGAAACGGGGAAGAAAAGAGGAAGAATTTTAACCGCTGAGAGCACAGAGAACGCAGAGAAAGAGGGAGGGAAAGAAGAGACTAAGGAGCAAAGGGACTAAGGGACTGCGGCGGACTGAGGCGAAGATGGAATTTTAACCCGATGGTCCTAATGATGGCGGTCCACGCAAACAATCCTTTCTGCGTTGAGCAGGCACACTCCGTCAGATCGCGATGGCGGACATAGTTAATCCAAGAGACGGATTTACCGTCTCTTCCATGGTTCTTTTAGCAGCTGCGAGCGTGTTTTGGGGAAACGGCCGAGGCCGCCAACGCCCTTACTTCTTCTTCCCGCCGCTTTTCTTGGGCGGGGGCGAGGCCTTGGGCGCAGGACGCTTGGAGGACTTTTCGCGGCGTTCACCGCTGCCGTCGTCTTCCTCGTCCTCGTCATCGTCGTCCTTTTCTTCCTTTTCCTCATCCTCGTCTTCATCGTCGTCGGCGAGCGCGTCGAGGTCTTCGGTGGGGCCTTCGGCTTTCTCGCCTTCAGCTTCACCTTCCTTGTCCTTTTCCTCGTCCTCTTCCCACTTCATGGTCTCGTCTTCCTCGATGTTTTCCTCTTCGAGGTCGGGGAATTCCGTGGCGATTTGCTCCTCGGGTTCCTTGGCGGGCTCCTCGGAGGCCTCGGTTTCTTCGTCCAACTCAAAGCCCTTGGGCATGTACTCGAGGACGTCCGTGATTTCCTGGAAAACGTGGATGGCGCGGCCTTCCATGAAGGCGTTGTGATGGTCCTCGCGGATTTCCTCCTCGAGGTCATCCACGGTCAGGCGCTGCTCGAGCTCGATGGCATCGTTGAGGAATTTGACGCGCAGCTTGGTGATATGGTCGATGAAGTCGGCGTAGGGGCCCTTTTCCTCGTCCACGATGTCGGGCAGGGCAAAGAGCTTGTCGTCAGATTCGAGTAGCGACTCGTGCACGCGAAGGAGCTTGACGCGCCCGTCGGCGAGCGTCTCGCGGATGGCGAACGGGAAGAACGCCGCCTCGATGATGTCCTGCTGCAAGCCGTAGTCGCGCAGGGGGTCGAGCAAGTCGAGGATGTGCGCCACCTGGCGCGGATCGATGATCGAGAGCCCGTCGGTGTCCCAGTGCACGCTGTCACTGATTTCCTGGACCCACCAGTTGAGGTCCTCGCCGAGGCGCACGATGCACCACTCAAGTTTTGGGGAAGGTTTAGCCATGTTCTAGTGTTGGCAAAAGTACATCGGCGGCCTTTTGTCAATCGGGGAGAATAAATTATTTTTCGGGCGGGGTAAGTCGCTGGTGGACGAAAGGGTTGCAAATGTGGGTTATACACCTACCGGCGGAGGCCCGGACGGTCGTTATTGCCAAAGCACGCCAACGGGGTAAAGTCTTAAGCAGCAATGGGTGTCCTCTACGAAAAACTGCTGCGGCCCGGCCTGTTCGCCCAGGACGCCGAAAAATCACACGACCAGGCGCTCGCCGGGATGCACGCGCTGGCCGCCGCCGGGCCGCTGCGGGCCTTCTTCGAGGCTTACAATCGCGTCAAGACCGCGAAGCCCATCGAACTGTTTGGGTTAAAATTTCCCAACGCCGTGGGCCTCGCCGCCGGCTTTGATAAGAACGCCCTCGTGTACCGGGCTGCCGCCGCGCTGGGCTTCGGACACGTCGAGGTCGGCACCGTCACCTTTCAAAAACAGCCGGGCAACCCGCGCCCCCGCATGTTTCGCCTGCCCGCGCACGAGGCCATTATCAACCGCCTCGGCTTCCCGAACGACGGCGCGGAACTTGTGGCCGAGCGCCTCGCGCGCGACCCGGTGGGCCATCGCGTTATCCCGCTCGGGGTCAATCTCGGCAAATCCAAAACTGTGCCGCTCGAGCAGGCCGCCGCCGATTACCTGTCCGCGTTCAACTTGCTGGCCGACCATGCGGACTATTTTGTCCTCAACGTCTCGAGTCCGAACACGCCGGACTTGCGCAAATTACAGTCGCCGGAATTTTTGCCCGGGCTGCTGGGCGCCCTCAGCAAGGCCGGGCGCGACCGCGCCAAGAAGCTGGGCCGCAGTCATACGCCGATGCTGTTAAAAATCGCGCCGGACCTGACGTTCGCCGAAATCGAGACCATCCTCGGCATCGTGGACACCTTCAAGCTCGACGGCGTAATCGCCGGCAACACCACCATCACCCGCCCCGGCATTGAGGGCGAAACGGAGACGGGCGGCCTCAGCGGACGGCCCCTCAATGCCCGCGCGGTGGAGATTGTGCGGTTCATCTCCCTGCAAACCGGCGGCAAGCTGCCCATCATCGGCTGCGGCGGCGTCATGGACGAAGCCGGCGCGGCCCGCCTCATGGACAACGGCGCGAGCCTCATACAGATTTACACCGGCATGGTGTACCGTGGCCCCTTTTTCGCCCGCACCCTGGCCCGTTCGCTCGTCTGGCGGCAGCGGAAGTGGGTGTAGGAAATTGCCGATTTCTGATTGCTGGTTTTTGATGGGAAATCCGCACTGGAGCCCTATGCGGTTCAAGCACTGAGTTAGGTCGTTTTTATAATCAGCATTCTGCAATCAGCAATCAGCCATCCAACTCACGTTCCCTTCCCCGTGCGTCCTCCGGACTACTCCATCATCATCCCCGCCTTTAATGAGGAGGCACATCTGCCGGGCACTCTCGCTGCCGTGCGGGCGGCGATGAAAATGTGCCCGGAGGTTGGGGAGGTTATTGTGGCGGATAACAACTCAACGGATCGGACGACGGAGGTGGCGCGCGCGGGTGG
>Ga0265320_10000214_pt1 | contig 46846 bp, 56 predicted proteins | sample 4827metaG_FD_202087 | JGI IMG/M metagenome (GOLD analysis project Ga0265320, IMG submission 202087) | Rhizosphere microbial communities from Carex aquatilis grown in University of Washington, Seatle, WA, United States - 4-8-27 metaG | ecosystem: Host-associated > Plants > Roots > Rhizosphere >... | reverse complement strand
TGGCCCGCGCGCGCTTTCCCGGCAAGATGCTGGTCGACGGGCTGATCCACACGCCCCTGGTGCTGCCGCCGGTGGCGCTGGGCTTTCTGCTGCTGATGCTGCTGGGCACCCGCGCCGGGCTCGGCGCCTTCCTGCTCCACGCCTTCGGCATCCGCTTCGTCTTCAGTTGGACCGGCGCCGCGCTGGCCTCCGCCATCATCACCTTTCCCTTCCAGGTGCGCGCCATCCGCCTGTCGCTCGAAGGCATCGATGAGGGCCTCGGCGAAGCGGCGCAGACGCTGGGCGCCGCGTGGTGGGACCGGCTCTTCTCCATCACCTTGCCGCTGGCCCTGCCCGGCATCGCCGCGGGCGTCATCACCGCCTTCGCCGCCAGCCTGGGCGAATTCGGCGCCATCATCACCTTCGTCTCCAACATCCCGGGCGAGACGCGCACCCTGCCGCTCGCGATCTACACCGCGCTGCAGACACCCGACGGCGAGGCCGAGGCGATGCGACTGTCGGCGATCTCGATCGGCCTGGCGCTGATCTTCATGACGCTGGCGGAGTATGCCCAGCGCCGCGCCCGGGAGCGGGCATGAGCGTCGAGGTCTCGCTGCGCCACGACTTCGGCGGCTTCGCGCTCGACATCGCTTTCGCGCTGCCGCGCGCCGGCGTCACCGCGCTGTTCGGGCCGTCCGGTTCGGGCAAGACGAGCATCGTCAACGCCATCGCCGGCACCTTTCGTCCGCGCGCCGGCCGCATCGCGATCGACGGCCGCGTGGTCCTGGATGCCGAAACCGGCCTCTTCGTGCCGCCGCAAGCGCGCCATGCCGGTTATGTCTTCCAGGACGCGCGGCTCTTTCCCCATATGCGGGTGCGCGACAACCTTCTCTATGGCTGGCGCCGCGCGCCGGCCAAGGCGGACGACGCCGGGATCGCCCGCGTGATCGACCTCTTAGGTCTCGGCGCGCTTCTGGATCGTCATCCCCGTGCGCTGTCGGGCGGCGAGAAAAGCCGCGTCGCGCTCGGCCGCGCGCTGCTGTCGTCGCCGCGGATCCTGCTGCTCGACGAACCGCTCGCCGCGCTCGACGCCCAGCGCCGCGCCGAAATCCTGCCCTATCTCGAAAGGCTGCGCGACGAGACCAGGCTGCCGATGCTCTATGTCAGCCATGCGCTGGACGAGGTGGCGCGGCTGGCCGACGACATCGTGGTGATCCGGCAGGGCCGCGTCGCGGCGCAGGGCTCGGTGTTCGACATCCTGACCGATCTGGAACTCCCGGCGCTGGCCGGATCGCCGCCGGTCGGCGCGGTGCTGGCTGCCACGGTGGCCGCGCCGCGCGATGACGGGCTCACCGCGCTCGCCTTCGAGGGCGGTACCATCCTCGTCTCGCGCCTCGTCGCCGCGCCGGGCACGCGCCTGCGCCTGCGCATCCGCGCCGAGGAGATCATGCTGGCGCTGGAGGAGCCGCGCGGCATCAGCGCCAACAACGTGTTTGCCGCCACCGTCGCCGCGATGTCCGAACGGGCCGGCCAGGCCGACATCCAGCTGGCCTGCGGCGCCACCAGGCTGGTGGCGCGCATCACGGCCGCCTCGGCCCGGCGCCTCGCGCTCAGCCCCGGCAAGCCGGTTTACGCCATCGTGAAGTCGGTCACGGTAGACGCGCCGGGTCGCGCATAAAGCACCTCTGTCATCCCCGGCTGAGCATCGCGAAGCGATGCGAAGGGAAGGGGACCCAGGTGTTTGCGACCGTCACGGTGTTTCCGACCTGGGTCCCCTTCCCTTCGCGCCGAGCGCTATCGCGCTCGCCGCTCAGCCGGGGATGACAGCAGCGTTTGATCGCTCCCGCGCTTGTGATTGGTCTGGACCGGCCCAGGCTGTATGACGGCCCCCAATAGAGGGTATTCCCATGGCGCGTCTGACGGCAATTCTGAGCGGTTTCGCGGTGGCCCTGGCGCTCGGCGCCGGCCAGGCGGCGAGCGACAACGATTTCGGCGCCTGGGGCTTCGACCTCGCGGCCCGCGACCTTGGCGTCAAGCCGGGCGACGACTTCTTCGCCTATGCCAATGGCGCCTGGCTCAAGCGGACCGAGATTCCGGCCGACCGCTCAAATTGGGCGATGCATGCCGCCCTGGCGGAGCGCACGCTCGGCCAGCTGCGCACCATCATGGAGGATGCCGGCAAGGCCGATCCCTCGACCGTCGCCGGCAAGGTCGGCGCCTATTACGCCGCGTTCATGGACGAGGCGCGGATCGAACAGCTCGGCGCCGCGCCGCTGCAGCCGCTGCTGGACCAGGTGCGCGCCGCCGACAGCCGCGACAAGCTGGCCGCGCTGATGGGCCTCGCCAACAAGGATTTCGAGGGCTCGCTGTTTTCGGTCTCCGTCTCGCCCGACGCCAAGGATCCGTCGCATTACGCGATCTATGTCGCCCAGGCGGGCCTGGGCCTGCCCGACCGCGACTATTACCTCGAGCCGTCCTTCGCGGCGAAGAAGCAGGCCTATCGCGACTATGTCGCCAAGCTCCTCGCGCTGGCGGGCTGGGCCGACGCGGACAAAAACGCCGACGCCATCGTCGCGCTCGAAACCAGGATCGCGCAGGCGAGCTGGAGCCGGGTGCAGGACCGCGACGTGGTCGCGACCTACAATCCGATGTCGCTCGCCGAGTTGGAAGTGCTGGCGCCCGGCTTCGATTGGCGCGGCTTTCTCAAGGCCAATGATCTCGGCATGCCGGACAAGCTGATCGTGGTGGAGAAGACGGCGCTGCCCAAGCTTGCCGCGATCTTCGCCGCGACCGACATCGCCACGCTCCAGGCCTGGGCCGCGTTCGCCATCGCCGACAACGCCGCGGTCTATCTCTCCAAGCCTTTCACCGATGCCAGCTTCGAATTTCACGGCCGCGCGCTTTCGGGTCAGTCGGAGCAGAAGCCGCGCTGGAAGCGTGCCGTGCACACGGTCGGCGGCGGCGACATCCTGTTCGGCCTGCGCAGCGAGAGCTATGGCTGCCTGATCTGGGCGGTCGGCGATCTCTATGTCGCCAAGCACTTCCCGCCGGCGACCAAGGCGAAGGCGCAGGCGCAGATGGAAAATCTCAAAGCGGCCCTGCGCGCCCGCATCGCGCGGCTCGCCTGGATGAGCCCCAAGACCAAGAAGACCGCGCTCGACAAGGTGAAGACGCTCACCATCAAGATCGGTTCGGGTCCCGACAGGCGCGACTATTCCTCGCTCGTGGTGACGCGCGACGATCTTCTCGGCGACGCGCGCCGCGTCGGCGCTTTCGAATGGGCGATCCAGGCGGCACGGCCGGGCCAGAGCGTCGATCGCGACGAATGGGAAGAGTCGCCGCAGACCGTCAACGACTACGAGGACCCGGTGCGCAACGAGGTCGCCTTCCCCGCCGCCTATCTCCAGGCGCCGTTCTTCGATGCCCATGCCGATCCGGCGGTGAACTACGGCGCCGCGGGCCTGATGGCGCATGAGCTGACGCACGGCTTCGACGACGAGGGCCGCCAATACGACGCGCAAGGCCGTCTGGCCGATTGGTGGACGCCGGCCGACGCCAAGACCTTCGACGCCCGCATCGCCGCGCTGGGCACCCAATACGACGCCTATGAGGTGTTGCCCGGCGTGCACGTCAACGGCAGCCTCACCATGGGCGAGAACATCGCCGATCTGGGCGGTCTTCTGATCGCCTATGACGCCTATCACGCCACGCTGCGCGGCAAGCCCGCGCCGGTGCTGGACGGGCTGACCGGCGATCAGCGCTTCTTCCTCGGCTGGGCGCAGGTCTGGCGCGGCAAGGTGCGCGACGACAGCGCGCGCCAGCGCATCGTCTCCGATCCGCATTCGCCGCCCGGCGCGCGCACCGACATCCCGCTGCGGAACATCGACGCCTGGTACGCCGCCTTCCACGTGGGGCCCGGCGACAAGCTCTATCGCGCGCCGAAGGATCGGGTGCGGATTTGGTGACGTGTTCCTCCACCGCGCAGCGGGGGAGGATCAATCGGGCGCCCGAAACACGAACCGCTTCGACAGCGTGAAGTTGAACACCAGCCCCACCGCGACGCCGGCGGCGGTGGCGACGAGCGGTTGGCCGAGCGGCGGCGCGAACAGTCCCACCAGCACGCTATAGGTCGCGTAGTTCACCACCGCGCCGACCGCGTTGGCGAGGCAGAACGCGAACCATTCGCGCAGCAGCGCGGTCGCGCCGCCGCGCACGGCGTGCTCGGCGAAGGTCAGGTTGCGGTTGCCCCACCAGGTGAAGGTCATCGCGCACAGGATCGAGACGACGCGCGCGCCATAGGGGCCGACGCCCAAGCCGTAGTGCAGCAGCGTCAGCACCGTCTCGTCGACCAGAAAGCCGCCGGCGCCCACGATGCCGAAACGCAGGAAGCGCGAGCGCAGCAGCGCGCGCAGGTTCTGGCCGGGCGTCAAGAATTGCGCCGTTCTTGCGGGCCCTTGAGCGCCAGATAGGCCATGCGCTTGGCCTCCCAGCGGCCGCGCGTCACCGTGTCGAGGATCAGCCCGCTCATCAGCGCCAGGAAGGCGATGATGATGAGCCCGGTGGCGAGCAGCGCGGTCGGCAGGCGCGGCACCGTCCCGTGCTCGATGAAATAGACCAGAAGCTGCCAGCCCAGGAGGCCCGCCACCGCGGCCAGGAAGGCGGCGATGGAGGAGAAGAAGAACAGCGGCCGCTCCTCGCGGATCAGATGGGCGATCATGAGCAGGATGCGGAAACCGTCGCGATAGGTGTTGAGCTTGCTCGCCGAACCGACCGGCCGCTCCTTGTAGCGGGTGTCGATCTCGGCCATCGGCATCATCAGCCGCACGGCGTGCACGGTAAGCTCGGTCTCGATCGCGAAGCCCTGGGCGGTGAACGGAAACGATTTCACGAAGCGGCGCGACATGATGCGATAGCCCGACAGCATGTCCTTCAGCTCGATGCCGAACATCACCGACGTCAGCCCGGTCAGCATCCGGTTGCCCAGCACGTGTCCGGCGCGATAGGCGGCCTTCTCCGTGTGCACGCGCCGGCCGGTGACCAGATCGAGTTCCTCCTCCACCAGCTTGGCGACCAGTTCGGGCGCCTGGGCGGCGTCATAGGTGTCGTCGCCGTCGGCCAGCACATAGACGTCGGCCTCGACGTCGGCGAACATGCGCCGCATGACGTTGCCTTTGCCCTGCCGCCTCTCGGTGCGCACGATGGCGCCGGCCTCGGCCGCCACCTGCGCCGTGCGGTCCTTGGAATTGTTGTCGTAGACGTAGATCTGCGCCAGGGGCAGCGCCGCCTTGAAGTCGCGCACGGTCTTTCCGATCGCGGCTTGCTCGTTGTAGCAGGGCAGGATGACGGCGATCTTGGGTGGGGTCATGGGCGCGGCCATTTGAACAGCGGGCAGAATTCATAGTCGCCGATGATGTTGGTGTCGAACACCGTGCATTTCAGCCAGTCGATGCGCAGATGATACTCGGTCAGCGCGTCGCGCGCCCGGCCCATGTCATAGGCGTCCGACAGCACGTAGAGATCGCGTTTCTTGGCGATCCATTCGGCGACGCGGCCCTTCATCATCCGGGTCAGCCGCGTGCCGTCCTGCGGCTGCACCATCCAGCCGTCGATGCGCAGCAGGGGGATCTTGCGCGGAAAGGACGGGGCGATGAAGCCCAAGGGGCCGTTGCCGGTCAAAAGCACCATCGCCCGGTCGGGGTGCTCGATCTTGGGCAGGTCGGCCTGCACGAACGGATCGCTGATCGGCGAGCGTTCGATATATTCGACATGGGTGGTGGCCGCGGCGGCCAGCAGCAGCACCGCCAGGGTGATCAGTTGCGCGCGGCGCGGGATCGGCAGCAGGCCCACGGCGATGGCGATCACCACCGGCGCCAGCATCTCCAGCCCGACGATGTAGCGGTAGATCGCGAACATCTTGAGCCAGACGAGGTAGGACACCCCGGCGAAGCTGAGGATGATGCGCGCCGGCTCCGGCACCACCAGCGGTTCCTTGGAGCGCTTGCCGAACAGCCACAGCACGATGGCGGCGATGGCCGTGACATAGGCCAGCATCACGCGGATGTCGCGGAACGGGATGTCGTCGGCCACCGACCAGTCGATCGCGAACAGGATCGGGAACAGCGCCGCCTTCCAGAAATGCGTCGGCAGGAAGCGCATGTCGCGATAGGGCGCCGGCAGCGCCAGCGGCGACTTGAACGATTCGTTGAAATAGGGAAACAGCGGATTGCCCGTCGTCTCCCACAGATGCCAGGTCCAATAGCCCATCATCGCGGCGACGCCGATCAGCCCGCCGAGCCCGCCGGCCGCGAGCCGCACGAGTTGACGGCGCCAATCGCCGCCCAGCGCCACCAGCGCCGCGGCGAAGCCGATCGCGAAAGGAAACTCGGGCAGCTTCAGCCCCACCGTCAGCCCGACCGTGAATCCCGCCGCGCCCGCCAGCGCGCCCGAGCGCCACAGCGGTCCCTCGTTCAGCGCCTTGCGTTTGACCACCAGCAACGCGATCGCCGACAGGATGAAGATGCTCATCGTGTTGTCGTGATAGGTCGTGCCGAACATGTTGAGGCCGAGCCCGCCGGTCTGTCCCAGCAGCGCCAGCGCTCCGGCGCCCAGCTTGTACTCGCCCAGCGCCAGCGTCTGGCGGCCCAGGATGTAGAGTGGCACGACATTGCCGCCCTGCAGCGCGCCCAGCGTGAACAGCGCGAACCAGGTCGGCGTGTGCGTCGCCAGCAGATAGAAGGGGATGTCCTGGAACGGGTTGTAATAGGTCGCCTGATGCGCCACGAGCATGTCGATATGCTCGCGCCCATTCAGGAAGGCGTAGGGGATGTACCAATGGTAATTGCGGAAATCCCAGGACGTGTCCTTGCCCAGCCACAGCACATAGCAGCCCCAGAAGGCGATGGTGACGCCCAGGAACAGCCATTCGCGGGGGGAGAGCCGAAGCGGTCGCGTTTCGGCACTGTCGAAGGACATGGACTTGGCGAACGCGCGCTCAGGTGAACCACGATGGTTCTATCAGACCTTTGCCCCAGTCCAACCCTCCCCTTGCGGGAGGGTCGAAAAATCCGGGCATCGCGAGGATTTTTCGGGGTGGGGGGCCGGCCTGGCGCCCCCCCACCCTCAAGCGGCGGGCTGGTCCGCCGGCTGTTCGATCTGGAGATTTCCCAGGAATTGCGCGGTCGAGGCGGCCGCCGAGTGGTTCAGCACGAAGGCCCGCGCGAGATCCCTGGGCAGCGTCAGAGCGCGCCGGCACGCCGCCCCCAGATCCTCGTCGAGCGCCGCGGCGGCGCAATTGCCCACCACGTCCAGCATGACCTCGCGCGGGAAGGTCGCCACCGGCGTGCCGCAGGCGAGCGATTCCAGCATCACCAGCCCGAAGGTGTCGGTCAGGCTCGGGAACACCGTCGCGTCGCTCGCGGCATAGGCGCGGACCAGCTCCTCGCCCGATTTGGGGCCGAGGAATTTCGCGTCCGGATATTTGCGCGCCAGCTCGGCGGCGGCCGGCCCCGGTCCGACCACGACCTTGGTGCCGGGAAGGTCGAGCTTCAGGAACGCCTCGATGTTCTTCTCGATCGAGACGCGCCCGACATAGAGGAAGACGGGCTTGGGATAGGACCAGGACGCGTCGGCGATGGGGCGGTAGCGCTCGACGTCGACGCCGCCTTCCCACAGCCGCACATTCTTGAAGCCGTGCGATTCGAGCTCGCGCTTCATCGCCGGCGTGCGCGCCATGGTGGCGACGCCCCGGGCGTGGAACCACCTCTCCCACGCCCACACCCAGCGCTCCGGGATGAAGGGAAAGCGCGCATGGACGTATTCGGGATAGCGCGTGTGGAAGGCGGTGGTGAACTCGATGTTGTGCGCGATGCAGATGGCGCGCGCGCTAAGGCCCATCGTGCCCTCGGTCGCGATGTGGACCGCGTCGGGCGCGAAGTCCTGGATGATCTTCTCAAGGCCCTGGCGCGGGAAGATCGCCAGGCGAATCTCGGGATAGGTCGGCAAGGGCACGCTGAAGCGGCCGTGCGGCGTGGCATAGCGCACCTCATGGCCCAGCGCCTTCAGTTCGCGGCCCAGCATCTCCAGCGTCGTGACGACGCCGTTCACCTGCGGCTTCCACGCATCGGTCACGATCAGGATTTTCAGCTGTTCCCTGCCGGGCACCGGAAAGCGGCCGAGCGGCATCACCGCGCCCGGCCATAGCCGGCGCACCCTACGCGGGTACAGGCGCGGCTTCGCCGACGGTCGCGGTCCCGAGGGACTGGGCTGAAACAGGAGAGGCCCAACGAACGATCTCCAGATGTCCGCGGGCATCTTCGACAAGGGCTGTGCAGCTTTCAACCCAGTCTCCATCATTGTGGTACAGGACGTTGCCGATCTGCTTGATCGCGGCCTGGTGGATATGGCCGCAGACCACCCCGTCCACGCCGCGCGACTGCGCCGCCCGGGCGACCACCTCCTCGAATCGGCAGACATATTCCACCGCGTCCTTGACGGCGTGCTTGAGCCAATTGGACAGCGACCAGTAGGGCAGGCCCAGCGCGCGGCGAACCGAATGCAGGGCCTCGTTGGCCTGCAGGGCGCGGTCATAGGCCCAGGACCCCAGATGGGCGAGCCATTTGGCGAACTCGATCACGCCGTCGAACTGGTCGCCATGGATGACGAGCAGCCGCTTGCCGTCGGCGGTTTCGTGCACCAATTCGCGCACCACCTCGATGCCGGAATAGTTGCGGCCGCAAAAGCCGCGCAGGAATTCGTCGTGATTGCCCGGCACGAAGATGACGTTGGTGCCCTCGTCCACCTTGCGCAGGATCTCGTGCACCACCCGGCTATGGGCCTCGGGCCAGAACCAGCGGCGCTTCAGCGCCCAGCCGTCGACGATGTCGCCGACGAGATAGAGCGTGTGGCAGGCATTGCTCTGCAGGAAGTCGAGCAGCAGTTCCGCCTTGCAGCCGCGCGTGCCCAGATGAACGTCCGAGATGAAGATGGTGCGGTGGAATTGGACGGGGCGGGACGGCGCCGGGCCGGGCCGCGAAGGCCTCGACGCCGCCGGCGGCGGTACCAGCCAGGAGAAACGGGCCATGCGTCTCGCGCTCCTCGAATGGGGCGCGAATCAGCGCCCTGTTCTAGGAGTCACTGCCTATCGATGCTGCGCGAATCTTTTGCACAGGCTCTGCGAATCTTTTTTTGCACCGCAGCGACAGGTCCGTGAATCGGTAAGTTTCCATTAAGGAATCCGCCTCGGCTCCGTCGGTGATTTTGCGTCGCACCATAACGGGCTGGCGGGATGTTCTGCCTGGAAATGAGGCTAATTGGCGCGGAAATATTGGGTTTTTTCATACAAATGCCAAAACTTTGGACTTGCATCCCCTCGGCCTGAAGTCCATATTGTTGCAGCGCGGTATGACAAACCTCCCGTTCGTTATGCCGCCTGCCCTTCCTGGGCGTTTCCTCCCTGAACTTGGCCGCTCCACTGGAGCGGCCTTTTTTTTGGGCCTGGCGGATTATTCGGCGGCGAGGTTGATCCGGCGCTGGCGCAGCAGCGCGGGGTCGAGCGCTACCAGCCGGGCCAGCGTGTCGGTCAGCCGCGCATGCACCCGTTCGAAGCCGGCGCCTTTGGCGATCCGCTCCTCGTCCAGATAAAGCGCCCGGTTGACCTCGACCTGCAGCGCATGCACGTCGATCTCGCGCCGCCCGTGCAGATGGGTGGTGTAGCCGCCGGCATAGGGCGCGTTGCGCGCATGGCTGAAGCCCTGCGCTTCGAAGGCGAGTTCGGCCGCGCGCGTCAGCACCGGCGCCGCCGCCATGCCGTAGCGGTCGCCCAGCACGACGTCGGGAATCGCCGCGGCCGACGGCATGGAATGGCAGTCGATCACCACCGCGACGCCGAAGCGCGCGCGCGTCTCCTCCACCAGCTTGGCCAGCGCCGCGTGATAGGGCCGATAGAGCCGGCTCAATCGCGTATCGGCCTCGGCCGGCGCCAGCTTGGCGCGGTAGATCTCGGCGCCGTCGCGCACGATGCGCGGAATGACGCCCAGCCCGGCCGTCACGCGCGGGCTCGGCGGCTCCACCGCCACGCGCACCTGGCCGTCGAACATGGTCGGATCGATCTCGGTCGGCGCCCGGTTGGCGTCCAGGAAGGCGCGCGGAAAGCGCGCCGCGATCAACGGGGCGCCCAGCGCCACGGCGCCGCAGAACAACTCGTCGACGAACGCATCCTCCGAGCGGCGCAGCCCGGTGGCGGACAGCCGGCTCGTCGTCACGAAGCTCTTGGGGTAGGCGCGTCCCGAATGGGGAGAGGCGAAGACGAAGGGCACGCTCTGGCGGAACGGGCGGTGGACGCGGAACGGCTCGGCGTAAAGCGCGGCCATTTCGCCGTCCGTCCTGGGGTCTGCGCCGGTCTGGACCATCCGATTCGTCACCTTCGGGCCTCAGTGGACCATTAAGGGACCGCCGCGATCAAGCGGCAGACGGCCGCGTAGCGCGGTAAATCGCGCCGCCGCTCAGCCCTCGTTTACCGTTTGCCGTTTATACGCTTTATTGGAAGGCCAAGAGCGGGCCCATGGCGCATATTCTCCTCGCGGAAGACGACGAAAGCCTGCGCAAGTTCCTGGCGCAGGCGCTGGTGAAGGCCGGCCATGTCGTGACCGATTTCGGCGACGGCGGCGACGCCTTCGAATGCCTGAAGGGTTTCCGCTTCGACCTTCTCGTCACCGATATCGTGATGCCCGGCATGGACGGGATCGAGCTGGCCAAACGCGCGGCCGAGATGGACCAGGCGCTCAAGATCATGTTCATCACCGGCTTTGCCGCCGTGGCGCTGCACCCGGCCGCCAACGCGCCCAAGCAGGCAAAGGTGCTGTCCAAGCCGTTCCACCTGCGCGAGATCGTCGCCGAAGTCGACCGCATGATCGCGGCTTAGCAGCGTCAAAATCTGCTATGCAGCCATCAGTTGCATCTTGACTTATTAGCTATAGCTAATACATTGGGGGTGTCCGATGCTGTATCTGCGGCTCGGTGTTATCGACTCCAGATTGGAGGAGAAACAGGTGATCGCCGATGTGCAGAAAGGGCGGATTCCGTATTCCCGCGCCGCCGAATTCGGGGAGCACCTTCGGGCGCTCGACGATCGCGGGCTGGTCGCTGAGCGGAATGCATGGATTGGCACGCCCGAACCGCTCGTGGTCGTATTCGCAGGAGGTCACGCGACGGAAGAACCGACCGAGAAGGGCGGCGTGCGTATCTGGGCGGCGATCGAAGTGGACGCCAAAGGACGGCCTCGGACGTTGTTGAAGATCGGCAGCTATGCGGGCAACGCGCGCGAATTCGCGGACAATCGGACGGACGCCATCGATCGCTTTCGCAGAGGTACGCGATACACATGACGGATGAGAAGAAGAGATATCTGGGTGCTCTTGTTGAGTTGGTGGAGAACGACCCTGCGTTCGCCGACGATGTCGATGCAGCCAGACTCGTTGGGGATGTTGCGCAGAGATTGAAGCGCATGCGCATACAGGCAGGCTTGTCGCAGACGCAGATGGGCGCCCGTCTGAAGGTCAGCCAAGGGCGCATATCCCAAATCGAGAGCGGGCTGCTCGACTACGCCCCCAATCTGGAGACCATTGCGCAATACGCGCAGGTCTGCGGCGCGAAGGCGCGCCTTGAGATTTTGGCGGCAGGAGAGAAGACCGTGCCGGAAGAAAAGGCGAAGCGCGTGATTTATCGAAAACGATTTAGGCGGGCGCGTGCGCCACAGAGCGAGAAGTTTGTGGTCGGCCACGTCGCGGAACGGGCGGCGATCGAGGCCGCCAATGCCGCCGTTGCCAAGGTGTTCGACAGCATCAGGGCTTCTCGGCCGAACAAACAACTCATGAACGTCAAAATCACGGGGAAGATGGTCGGCCGAACCGTCGGCGATCTCGTTTCGGGTTCAATGAGCGCAAAAGTCGAAAGCAAGTTCGTCCGCGACGTGTATCGGGCCAAGGTCATCGAGGCTCAGGAAGGCGGCTATGTGGCGCCTCGGTCTCGCTTACTTCACGCTCCAAGCAAGATCGAACGGGAAAGCTAGATGGAAGGCCCTCTTGCGCTGGGACTGCATGTGCTGGCCGACACCTGCGGCTTCGTCGGTTCGATCCTGTTGCTGGCGACTGCCTGGTGGGCTGTTCCGCTCCAGTCGATCATCGATATTCCACAGGGCACCGACCCGAATAAACCGGGTACGAAATACATTGTCGTCGCCCAGGAATTGGCGAAGACCGATCTATCCTGTGTGCATGCCGGCGAGCGGCGATACATGATCTTCGGAGCGGGGTTCCTCGCGTCGGGATTTCTCTGCTCAATCATGGCGCACTTCGCGTAAAGCGGCCTCAATTCCCCACATTCCCGCCCGCGCGGCGCCGGATTTGTGCGTTCTCTTTCATGCGGTCGGAAAGCCAGCCGGCAATGCCGGTGCGCCAAAGCGCCGGCCAACGCGGGAGGAACCCATGCAGACGCCCACCCATGCGATCCTGAGCCGGCAAAGCTCGGGCATGACGTCAAGGCGCACCGCCATTGTCGGCGGCGTCGCGCTGCTGCACGTCGTCGTCGTCTACGCCATCGTCACCGGCATGGCCGGCGCGGTGATCAGCGCCGTCCCCAACATCATCGAGGCACGCATCATCGAGCCTTCGGCCCCGCCCAAGACCGATTTGGTGCCGCCCAAGCCGATCCTGAAAACCGTCGATATGCCGACCGCGCCGACCGTCCCGCCGCCGGTCATCGCGATCGCGAGCGATCAGCCGCCCAGCATCAATGTGCAGCCGACGCTCAACAACACGCCGCCCTCGCCCGACACCGCGGCCAGCAGTATCGGCAACACGCACTCCACGCCGCCCTATCCGGGCGAGGCGCGCGCCGCGGGGCATGAAGGCACCGTCGTGCTGGCGTTGACCATTTCGCCGACCGGCGACATCGTCGCGGCCTCGGTGTTCCAGTCGAGCGGCTTTCCCGAGCTCGACCAGTCGGCCGTCGCCTGGGTCACGGGCCATTGGAAGTACAAGCCCGCCATCCAGGGCGGCGTTGCGGTGACCAGCCAGGCCCAGGCCGCGGTCAAGTTCGACCTGCGCCAGGCGACCCGCTAAGACGCCGCGCTCGCAAAGCGCCGCAAAATCGGCACCCGCCGTCCCGCAAGGGCGGCGGGTTTGCCGTGCCCGACCGGCGCGCCGGCGCGGCCCAACGCCTCGCTTGCCCCGACTTGGGCGCAAGGCTATAGGTGCCGCCCCGCCATGGACGTCGGCACGGGCGCGTAGCTCAGCGGGAGAGCACTACCTTGACATGGTAGGGGTCACAGGTTCGATCCCTGTCGCGCCCACCACCGATAAGATATTCTTTCCCCCCGGATCATGCCGAAGGGCTCAAAGGGAGGCGGTGATGAAGGAGCTGCTTTTCGTCGGTGTGGCGGTTGCGCTCATGGGAGCAGCGCAGGCCCGTGAGGTGTTGGGTCCTCCGATTCACGTGCTTCCGCTTGGGCCCGCCTGGTCGACGACCGACTTGCGCACGGGCACGCCGCTGCCGTCCGGCGAAGTGACTCTCAACGCGGTCAAGGTCAAATGGCAGATTGGAAATTACTGGTCGGATGGACTGCGGATCTATGGGCTGGTCTGTACGCCGGTTTCTCTGCCGGGGCCGTATCCCGTGGCGATTCTCAATCACGGCCTTGAGGTCACGCAAACGGGCCCCGGTCAGTTCGTCTTTCCCGCGATCAAGGCTTTCGGTTTGACGGGTTGCACGACGATGGCCAGCAATGGGTGGCTTACGGCTATCTCGACCTATCGCGGCGAATACATCAGCGAGACGGTCAGCGCTGCCAGAATACCGATCGGCGGGATGGTGCCGTTCCCGCACCGCCCCTACACCTTCACCGCCACGTCGGACGGCAACCTCGAACTTTGTCTCGGCGAAGTCGATGACGTTCTCAATCTTCTGTCGGCCGTGACGGCGCTGCCAGACGCCAACGCGAAGCATGTTCTGATGTGGGGCCATTCACACGGCTCATGCATCACCGAGCGTGCGATCGAGCGCGGGGCGCCGGTCCAGATCGCAGTCTCGATCGACGGCCCGACCGATTTCACGACCTGGTCCAACAACAATCCCATCCTGGCGCCGACGGTTGCGGCCCAACAGGCGCGTTCGTCGGCGTATTCGGGGAACGATCCGGCCAAACTCGCCGGCTTGCACGTCCTGCGCGTTCACGCCGAGGGGGACACGGTCGTGACGCCCGATCAAGGCTGTGAGCTCGCGTCCAAATTACCCAACCTCGCCGCCTACTTTCTCAATTCCAACGTCAGCCCTCCGGGTACCTTCTATGGCACACCCAAGGAATGCGCGGCGTATACGGTCCCTTGGCTGAACGGACAGCTGCTGCCCGATGCGGTCAGCGGCGGACAATGGGCCTCGACCAGTTTTCTCATGTACAGCGGCCTCGACCATGTGACGATTCTCATCAAGTCGTGGCCGGAGTTCGCGAGCTTCGTCAACGCCGTTACGACGAGCGAAAACTGGCACGCCACGATTCCGGCCCAGTTCTCGGTGATGGAGAACTGATCCTTCGAAGCACAGCAGACAAAGCTGCAGTCATACCAGGCGATGCAGCTGGCGAGTTCCATTCTAGATCATGATCCGAAGAGGGTTCGCGAGTTCGATCCCTCGGACGCCCACCAGCCGTTTCACCCCCGCGCGCCGCGAAGGTCTTCGATCTCCCGATTGGCTGCCGCAAGCTCGGCTTCGAGCCGCGCGATGTTCTCGAACAGCCGCGCGCTGGACAGTTTGAGGAAATAAAATCCGAAGGTCGGGTTCTGATAATAAAGCTGCTCGATCCGGCTGTAGGGCATGACCAGCAGGCGCGCGTCCTCGGTGCAGGTCACCGTATGGGTGCGGGTCTGGCCCGGCGACAGCATGCCGAGTTCTCCGACCACGCCGCCCTCGCCGATATCGGCCTCCACATCGGCGACGCCCAGCCGGCCGCTCAGCACATAGAACATCCGATCGGCGTGATCGCCTTTGCGGAACAGGACGGTGCCCTTGGCGACCGCGACGTTGTCCATGAAGGGTCTTAGCCAATCGATGGATTGCGTGTCGCTGTTCGCCGCGTGCTTCACCTGGTGGATCAGGCCCGTCATCTGGGACAGCCGGCGCAGATTGATCGGCAAAAGGATCGCGTGCTGGATGACGATCGGATAGATGCCGGTCAAAAGGCCGAAGCAGATCTGCCCCACATTGTGCGCGACGCCGGTGATGCGCAGCGGGATCATCGTCTGCATCACCAGCATGAGAATGCCGAGCGCCGCCGACGCGTAGCCGATGAATTCGATATCCGTCGCGCTCAACGCGAACCCAGCAACGCTCACCGCAAAAGCCCCCGCCCAAACGATTGGAACGGAAAATTGCAGGCTCCTTGGCCGCGGTGTCTATCGCGGCGGGACCGGCCGGGCGCGAATTCAAATCGATGATGTCGCGCTGCCATGGTAAACGCGCCGCGGGCGGGCATGGACGGTGTTGCTCAAATGAGCTACACGGTTCGCCGGAGAACGGATATGACCTCGACAAGCTTCGTCCGCGCGCGCATCGACGAAGATCTGAAGAACGAAGCGAGCAAGGTGCTCGCGGAATTCGGCCTGACGGTGTCCGACATCGTCCGCATGACGCTGACGCGCGTCGCCAAGGATCAGGCCGTGCCGTTGGAATTGAAGGTTCCCAATGCGCAGACGCAGGCCGCCATGCGGGAGTCCTGGGCGTTGATGAAGAAGCACAATGCGCGCTTCGGCAATGCCAAGGATGTTTTCAAGGCGCTCGAAGATGGCCGCCAGCGCTAAACGGGCGTCTCTCCCGCGGGCAACGGCCTACACCAAGCAGTTCGCAAAGGATTGGGAGAAGCTCTCCCGGAGCGGTCGCTATGACATGCGCCAACTCAAGGAAGCGATGCTGCTCTCGATCGCCAATGACGCTCCGCTCGGTCCGGAATGGCTCGACCATCCCCTGAAGGGCGAATGGGCCGACCATCGCGAGTGCCATATCGGGGGCGATTTCCTCATGATCTATCAGATCGAAGCCAATCGGCTCAATTTCGTGCGCGCCGGCACGCATGCGGAATTGTTCGAATAGCCCGTCCGGCTGTCGGGTCGAGCACGCCCTTCAATTCCCGACGATCGCCCAATTGTCGGGATAGAACCCGTTGAACGTCGTGCGCACCGCCACCGAATAGGCACCCATGCAGTCGAACACGATGAAATCCCCCGGCCCGATATTGGCGGGCAGCATGATGGGGCGCGGCAGGACGTCGAGCGTGTCGCAGGTCGGTCCATAGACGCGGAAGGGCAGCGTCGCGCCGGGCAGCGGCAGGGCGCGGCTCTTGGAGTCCAGCGTGAACACGCGCACCGGATAGTCGGCGACCCAACCGGGCAGCGTCAGCTCGTCGAACGAGCCGTAGACGCCGTCGTTGATGTAGAGCCGGTCGTTCTTGCGCAGGATCACCTGGGTGATCAGCGACAGCCCTTCGGCGATCAGCGCGCGCCCCGGCTCGCAGATCAGCGGCACTTTGGGATTGTCCAGCGTCTCGAGCGCTTCCTTGATGGTGTCGAAATACCAGTGATAGGGCGGCACGTCGTCGCCCATGTAAGGTCCGGGAAAGCCGCCGCCGATGTCCAGCGCCGCGATCTCGATCTTCGCCATCTGCGAGGTGCGCCGCGCCATCTCGATCGCCTGCGCGTAAGAGAAGGGCGACAGGCATTGCGAGCCGACATGGAAGGTGATGCACGGCGCAGCCCCCGCCTCCTTCACGCGCTGCAGCAGCCGCGCCGCGTCGGCCTGGGTGGTGCCGAACTTGCTCGACAGTTCCAGCACCGCGCCGCCCAGCGCGGTCGCGATGCGCACGAAGATGCGCAGCTTCTTCGGGTTCTTGGTCTCGGCCAACAGCTTGTCGAGTTCGTAGTCGCAATCGACGACATAGTCGGTCACGCCATATTGCTCGAACGCCTTCTTGGCCGCGCCGACCTGGCGCACCGGGCTCATGAAATGGCAATGCGCTTCGGGAAAGCGCTGCTTGACGATCTCGATCTCGGGCACCGAGGCGGTGTCGAAATGGCGGACGCCCGCCGCCCACACCTGGTCGAGCACATGCGGCGCCGGATTGGCCTTGATCGCATAGAGCGGATCGCCCGGGAACGCGTCCAGGAAGCGGCGCGCCGCGACGGCGAACTTCTCCGGAAAGATGCAATAGACCGGCTCGCCCGGCTTCATCGTGGCGATGGCCTTCTCGATCGTACCGAAGCGCGGCAGCGAGCCGATCTGCACGGGAGCGTTCATGCGCGGAACACCCGACTGAAGTTGCGGCGGCCTCAATGAGCCAAAGGGGGAGGGGGGTCAAGAAAATATCGTATGACGGGCGGCGCTCAGGAATGCACGGCTTCGAGCTTGTGGCCGTCGGGATCGATCGCGAACGCCGCGTAGTAGGTCGCGCCGTAATGCGGCCGCGGCCCCGGCGCGCCGGCATCGCTGCCGCCCGCCGCCAGCGCCGCGGCGTGGAACGCATCGACCGCCTCGCGGCTCTTGGCTTCGAAGCACAGATGAAACCCCGCGCCCGGCGCGCGCGCTTCGCCCGGCTTGGCGAACAGCGCCAGCCTGTCCTCGCCGCCTGGCTCGCCGAAGCCGGCCGCGCGCGCGTGCTTCCACACGCGAACATAGCCGAGCGGCGCCAGCGCCGCCTCGTAGAAGGCCGTTGCCCGCTCCAGGTCTTCGACGCCGAAGGAAAGATGAGAGAGCATGGGCGGTTTTCCCTGCGAGCCCGCGAAGTTATCACGGCCTGCCGCGGGGCCTCCACCGCGCCCCGGCTTGCTTCTGTGTCCAATTGGTCTAGCGTGGCGAAACGGGCTTCCGGGGGGCGGCGGCGTGATGAGGCAAACGGTTTGACCATCGCACCTCCCGATCGTTTTCGCGGCCCCGACCTTCGCCGCGTCGCGACCCATCCCGACTTTTGGTATCCGCTGGCCTGGTCGCATGAGATCAAGCCGGGCAAGACGCTGGCGCGGCGCTTCGCGGGCGATCCCATCGTTCTGTATCGCACCGCCGGCGGCGAACTCTTCGCACTCGAGGATCGCTGCGCCCACCGCCAGGTCCCGCTCTCGCTCGGCGTCGTCGAGGGCGAGACGCTGCGTTGCGGCTATCACGGCTGGGCCTATAGCTGCGCCGGCAAATGCATCGACGTGCCCTATCTGGGACGCGAGCGGCTGCCCAACGGCGTGCGCGCCTATCCGGTGTGCGAGGTCGACGGCCTTGCCTTCGTCTTTCCCGGCAATCCCGCGTTGGCGCAGGTGCGCGCGCCCGCCGCGCTGGGGTCCAAGGCCAACGGTGCCTACAAGACCCGCGAACTCAACCGCGAGGTCGCCTGCCACTATACGTTCATGCACGAGAACCTGTTCGACATGAATCATCAGTTCCTGCATCGCAGCTTGATGGGCTCGATCAAGGCGACGTGCCTGGGCCGGCGCCACGGCGAGGATTGGTGCGAGGTCGATTACACCTTCACGCGCACCGCCGGCAGCCAGTCGCTCGGCGAGGCCGCGATCCTCAACGTGATGCGCAGCGAGGAAGCCGGCGTGAACGCCGATCTGATGACGATCCGCACCGGCTATCCCTATCAGAACCTCAGAGTGTGGGTGAACGGCGGCGATCCGGTGCTCGACGTGTGGCTCGGCTACACGCCGCTCGACAAGGAGCAGCGCACCAACCGCACCTTCGGCTATCTCTCGGTCAAGAAGCCGAAGATTCCCGGCCTCATCCATGCGGCCTGGCCGTTCGTCACCTGGTTCACCGAAGGCATCTTCACCCAGGACAAGCACATCGTGGAGCAGGAGCAGAGGGCGCACGACGCGCAAGGCGCCGACTGGAACAACGAGGTGTTCCCGCCGATCCGCGATCTGCGCGCGGTGCTCGCACGCTGCGGCGTGCCGATGGATGCCGTTCCGGCCGCCGCGGAGTAGGTGCTCAGCGGCGAACGGCGCGGCGCAGGTCTAGGTGCTTCAGCGTCATCGCTTTGACTACGGAATAGAGATCCGGCGGCAGGAAGCCATAAGCGAAGCTCTTCCGCGATCGCGGCACGAGCGCGATTCCGGCATTGGGCCATTCATCGACATTGGCCTCTGTGACGACGATCCAGCATCTTTCGCTGTCCAGGCCTAACGCGCGCCGGACCGCCGCTGGAATTTCCACGCCGACGGCATCGCCGGTCGGCGCGCTGTGGGTGATCGGTAGGACGATCACAAGACTGGGTTCGGCAGTGGAGTCCGCTGCCACCGCAATGCAAGCTGGGCGTTCCTTGCCGGTGGTGCGGCCGGTGCGCGCTTCGCGCGTCCAAAGATAGTCGTAGCGAAATACCAAACCGGGCTCTGGCGGCGGCAGGCTCACTTCTTTGGCATCAACGCGTTGAGGTGGTCATGCCGCGGGTCCATCTCGGCCCTGCGGATTGCCTCGATCAGCGTCTCCGGCAAATCCTCGGTCCTGTGGGCTCGCTTGGCGGCGGCCTTGAGCCAGTCGTATCGCTCCGCCGACATCAGAACGAGATCGGGGCGTCCGTGGCGGGTGATCTCCACCGGCTCCTTGCGGGCGCGGTGCTGGAATTCGCCGACCTTGCGCTGAAATTCGCGGGCGGTTGTCGTGGCCATGGGCTGTTCTCCGGATAATCCAGATTATACAGACAATACGGACATTGGCAAGTCGCTCAGACCCGATACACCAGCGCCGCCATCAGCGCCGTGTTGGCGGCGAGCAGGATCAGCGCGGTCGGTAGCTGCGCTTTGATCACGCCGTTGCGGTCGGGCAGTTCGAGCAGGGCCGCCGGCACCAGATTGAAATTCGCCGCCATCGGCGTCATCAGCGTGCCGCAGAACCCCGCCAGCATGCCGATGGCGCTCATGATCGCCGGATCGCCGCCGAAGCGGTGAACGATCAAGGGCAGGCCGATGCCGGCCGTCATCACTGGAAAGGCGGCGAAAGCGTTTCCCATCGCGGCGGTGAACAGCGCCATGCCAAGGCAATAGGCGGCGACCGCCGCGAGCGGCGAACCCAGCGGCAGGTAGTGCGTCGCCAATTCTCCCACCGCGTCGCCGACGCCGCCGAGCGCGAACACCGCGCCCAGCGCCGCCAGCATCTGCGGCAGCACCGCCGTCCAGCCGATCGTGTCGATCAGCCGGCGTCCTTCTTCGAGTGCCGCGAGCGCCGGCGGCCGCAGCCAGATCTGGCAGGCGGCAAGCGCCACCAGGACGCCGAGCCCCAAGAACACCAGCGTCGCCTGCTTGGGATCAACCAGACCGGAATTCTTCAGCAGCAGCGTGCCGATCAGTGCGGTTGCCGGCATGATCAGCGCCGGCGCGAACAAGCCGTTGCCATGCGCCTGCGCGCGCTTGGCGCTCCTGGGGCGTGGTCGTCGCGCCCGCGCCGCGATGCATCAGCTTCAGCCCCCCGATCGCGATCAGCGCGATGGCGATCAACCCGTTGGCGAAATCGCCCAAATGCGATCCGAAGAGAAAGCTCGCCGCCAGCAGGCCCCAGAACGCCGCATTGCCGAACCGCTTGGGATTGCTCGCATCGCGCGCGCTCAGCACGGCATAGGCCGCAAGGAACACGCCGCTCAAGATGTAGACGTGCTCGAGCGTGATCATTTGCGCTTCAGCACCCGATCGATCCACAACAGCCGCGCGCCATGGATGAGCGCCGCCAGGATCGCGGTCGGGATCGCCCACACCGACAGCGCGAAGGGTTCGACGAAGATGTGGTTGCTCTCAAGATAACCCTTGATCAGCAGGATCGAACCGATGGCGACGAAGATGTCCTCGCCGAAGAACAATCCGATGTTCTCCGCCGCCGCCGCATGGGCGCGCAGCCAGAAGCGCCGCGCCGGCGTCAGCGGCGCGCCGGTCTGCGCCTCCGCCGCGCCTTCGACCATCGGCGCCAGCAGCGGCCGCACCATCTGCGCCTGGCCGCCGAACGACACACCCGTCGCCGCCGCCAGTTGTCGCGCCAGAAAATAGACCAGCAGCAACCGCCCCGCCGTGGCGCGCCGCATCCGCCCGATCAGCATCCGCGCCCGCTCCTGCAAGCCATAGCGCTCCAAAAGTCCGATCACGGGCAAGGCGAGAAACGCGACGCTGACCAGCCGATTGGCTGCGAAGGCGTGGCCGAACGCCGCCACGATGGCGAAGGGCGACAGCCCCGCCGCCCATCCCGTCGCGGCGACCGCGGCCGCAATGGTCAGCAGCGGATTGACCTTAAGCCCGAAACCGAGAACGACGACCGCGATGCCGATGAGCGGCCACATGCGTGAGTCACCTCCCCGTTGGGGTGGGGGGCCGAAGGCGCATCATTTGCTCCGGCCCACCTTGATCGGCGCGGACTCCTTCACCAGCGCCATCGCGGTCAGCCCGACGACCAGCGCCGCGGTCCAGTAATAGGCCGGCGCCAGCGGGTTCTTGGTGACGTCCAGCAGCCAGGTCAGCACCACCTGGGTCGAGCCGCCGAACGTCGCGATCGAAAACGCATAGACGATCGCCACCACGCCGGAGCGCACGCGCTTGGGCAGTTGCTCGGTCAGCGTCACGATCACCGGCGGCGTGCTCAAGGCCTGCAGGATCGTGGTCAGCGCCACCATGGCGTAGAACACCAGCGTGGTGCGGTAATGGGTGATCGCCCAGAACGCGGGAAACACGCACAGCAATTGGAGCACGCCGGGCACCAGCATCACCGGCTTGCGGCCGAACCTGTCGGACAGCCAGCCGCTGATCGGCTCGAACACGACCGAGAACGCGCCGTTCACGATGATCACGCCGAACGCCACCGTCTGCGCCAGGTGCAGCGTGGTGAGCGCGAAGGTCGTCATATAGCTCGCGACATAGGAGCCGATGGTGCCCGAGGCGAGCATCATCAGGCCGAGCACGATGAGGCTCAGATAGGGCCGAAGCGGCGTCTTGACCGAGGTGTCGCCGGTGGTGCCGTCCGGCGCCAGCGCCGCGTCGTCCACCGCGTGCAGCGTCTCGGGCAGGTTGCTGCGCAGCCAAAGTCCGAACGGCACGATGGAGGCGCCGACCAGCATCGCCACGCGCCAGCCCCAATCCTGCAGCTGCCCCGGATCGAGCTGGCTCGCCAGTCCCGTCGAGATCAGCCCCGCCACCAGCACGCCGAGGTCCTGCGTCGCATATTGGCCGGAGGCATAGAGCCCGCGGCGGCGGACCGGCGCCGCCTCGACGAGATAGGCGGTGGTCGGCCCCACCTCGCCGCCCAGCGCGAAGCCCTGTACCACGCGGAAAAGAATGACGAGGATCGGCGCGGCGATGCCGATCGCGGCATAGGACGGCGTCAGCGCCACGCCGATCACGCCGATGCCCATCAGCACGAAGGACAGCATCATCGCCGCCTTGCGGCCGATGCGGTCGCCGAGCGGGCCGATCACCATCGCGCCGAACGGCCGCGCCACGAAGCCGATGAAGGAGACGCCGAAGGTGGCGAGCAGGCTCGCCGTCTGGTCGTGTGCGGGAAAGAAGGCGCGGCCGATATAGACCGCGAAATAGACGTAGATCAGGAAGTCGTAGAAGCCGAGCGCATTGCCGAGCGACACGGCGAAGACATGGCGCAGGGGGATGGGGCGGGGTTCGGTCGCTGCCATCACCTCCCCCTTGTGGGGAGGTCGGAAAATTGGCGCGTAGCGCCGATTTTCCGGGTGGGGGTACGGCGCTCATCGACCACACGCAGAATGGACTCAACGACCCGTTCCAGATCGTCGAAGACTTCGGAATTGGGAAACCGGAGCACGTGGTATCCTTGGCTGCGAAGAACATCGTCGCGCACGGCATCATGTTCGCGCCGGTCAGCGAGACCATGTTGGCCGCCGTCGAGCTCGACGACGACCCGTGCGCCGTGCTCGACGAAATCCAAAACATAGCCGCGAAACGGCGCTTGGCGGCGGGAGTGATAGCCCCGCCTGTTCAGCTCACGCAGCTTCCACCACAGCAGTCCCTCGGGCTCGGTCAGCCGCGCGCGATGATCGCGTGCGCGCAGGATGTTCGCGTGAGCAATTCTTGTCGGCACCGGCACCCCCACCCGAAAAATCGCAAGGGCGATTTTTCGACCTCCCCACAAGGGGGAGGTAATGATTCAGCGTATTTTGCTTCGCGGCCTTTGTCACATTCCGGGATTGCCCAGAGAGCGGGCGCTCAGGGCGAAATAAGCGGCACGGTGGGGAAGTAGGCGCGAACATGGCGCGGGTCGCGCGTCAACAGCGACGCGCCCTCGACCGCGGCGTGCGCGCCGATGAAGAAGTCCGGCAACACGCCGGTCTTTGCCCCACCGCGCTGGCGATAGCGTTGGAAGGCTTTGGCGGCAAGGAACAGACTTCGGCGAGGAATTTCGCGATGCGACAGTGGGACCGATGCCAGCGTGACCTCGAACGACTCAAATGTCGGATAGCGCACCGATAGTTCGGCAAAAATGACGTCATTGATGACGACGTCATCGTTCGCAGAGGCGTCGTCCAACGCCTGTCGCGCGCGCTTTCCCCAAACGGGATCGTTTCGGACGACATCCAGAAGGACGCTTGTGTCGGCGATGATCACCGATCAGTCGCCACGCAACAACGCCATAATCTCATCGGTGCTCATGTCGTCCTTCAAGGTTCCGCGGATTTTCTCGAAAGGACTCTTTTTCACTCTGCGAACCGGCGTCAGGACGACTCTGCCGTTCTCGACGGTGACATTCACCCTTCCGCCTGGCTTCAGTCCGGTGGCATCGCGCGCGCGCTTGGAAATCGTCACCTGCGCCTTGCTGGTCATATTGGTGATGGTCATCTTGGTATTACCTGCACGGACAAGGGTAATACTATTGGAATTTCCCGGTCAATTCAACCGGGCCGCCGCTATTTTCCCGCCCTGAGCTCGCGGATCGTCTTCTTGCCGTCGGTCGAGGGCTGGTAGACGTTCGTCATCTCCGACAGCGCGCGGTTGAAATCGTCGGCGGTCAGCGGATGCGTCGGCTCGAACGTGTCGCAGCCCACCCGCACCAGATAGGCGATCTGGTCGTAGAGAAAGTCGCCCACCGCGCGCACCTCGCCGGTGAACTTCAGCCGCGTGCGCAACATGCGCGCCCAGGAGAAGCCACGCCCGTCGGCGAATTTGGGAAACTCGATCGCCACGACCGACAGCCGCGCCAGATCCTCGCCCAGCCCTTCCGGCGTCTCGTCGGGTTTCAGGCGCACGCCGATCGGCGCGTTGCGCGCGACCAGCGTCTCGCGCTCCTGGATGAACCGCGCCAGCGTGACGATCGCGCCGCCATCTTGCGGCAAGGCCGCGTCGTCGGGAACGAACACGAAATCATTGCGCGCCTCGGCCGCGCGGCCGCCCTCAACCCGTATGAGCGGCATAAAGCTGTTCCCGGTACGCCACGTTCTTGAACGGCTCCATGCCGATGCGGCGATAGGTGTCGAGGAAGCGCTCGCCGTCCTGCCGCTCCTTGAGGTACAGCTCGACCACGCGCTCCACCGCATCGGCGATCTCGTGCTCGCCGAAGCCCGGGCCCATGATGTCGCCGATGCTGGCGTCTTCCGCGCCGGAGCCGCCGAGCTGGAGCTGGTAGAATTCCACGCCCTTCTTGTCGACGCCGAGGATGCCGATATGGCCGGCGTGATGATGGCCGCAGGCATTGATGCAGCCGCTGATCTTGATCTTCAGTTCGCCGATGTCGTGCTGGCGCTTGAGATCGGTGAATTTGCGCGACAGTTCCTGCGCCAGCGGAATCGAGCGCGCATTGGCGAGGTCGCAATAGTCGAGCCCGGGACAGGCGATGATGTCGGTGATCAACCCGGCATTCGGCGTCGCCAGATCGAGCGCCTTCAGCCGCGCATGGATCGCCGGCAGGTCGGCTTTGCGCACATGCGGCAGCACCAGGTTCTGCTCATGGCTGACGCGGATTTCCGCGATGCCGTACTGGTCCATCAGATCGGCCAGCGCGTCCATCTGCGCGTCCGTCGCGTCGCCCGGCACGCCGCCGATCGGCTTCAGCGAGATCGTCGCGATGGCATAGCCGTTCGCGCGATGGGGATAGACGTTGGTCTTCACCCAATTCTCGAAATCGGCGTCGCCTTTCGGCATCGCATCGCTCAGCGCCTCGAATGCCGGGGCTGAGAAATAGGCGTCGATCCGCGCCAGCTCCTCCGCCGGCACCTGCAGCGTGCCGGTCTGCTTGATCTCCTCGAATTCGCGCAGCACAAGGCGGTGCATCTCTTCGGGGCCCAGCGCATTGGCGAGGATCTTGATGCGCGCCTTGTATTTGTTGTCGCGCCGGCCGGACTGGTTGTAGACGCGCATCACCGCTTCGAGGAAGGCGAGGATGTCCTCTTTCGCCACGAACTCGCCGATCGTGTAGCCGACATAGGGTGTGCGCCCCATGCCGCCGCCGACCAGCACGCGATAGCCGACCGCGCCCGCGTCGTTGCGCACGATCTCGACCGCCATGTCGTGGAATTTCAGCGCGGCGCGGTCGTGCGCCGATCCGCCGACCGCGATCTTGAACTTGCGCGGCAGGAAGACGAATTCGGGATGCAGGCTCGACCACTGCCGGATGATCTCGGCCAAGGGGCGCGGGTCCTCGATCTCGTCGGCGGCGGCGCCGGCGAAGTGATCGGCGGTCACGTTGCGGATGCAGTTGCCGCTGGTCTGGATCGCGTGCATCTCCACCGTCGCCAGGTCGGCCAGGATATCGGGCACATCGACCAGCTTGGGCCAGTTGAACTGGATGTTCTGCCGCGTGGTGAAGTGGCCATAGCCCTTGTCGTATTTGCGCGCGATGTGCGCGAGCATGCGCATCTGCCGGGCGCTCAGCGTGCCATAGGGCACCGCGATGCGCAGCATATAGGCGTGCAGTTGCAGATAGAGGCCGTTCATCAGCCGCAGCGGCTTGAACTCGTCTTCCGTCAGTTCGCCCTTGAGGCGTCGCTCGACCTGGCCGCGGAACTGCGCCACGCGCTCGGCCACGAACTGGGCGTCGAACTCGTCGTACCTATACATAAATCACCTCCCCCTTGTGGGGGTTGCTGGCGGCAGCGTGGCAACAGAGATGCGAAGCATCTCCGGGTGGGGGGCCGCTCGCGACGTCATGCTGTAGCCTTGCTCGCCTGCTTGCCGAGGTCCAGGCGCACCGTCGGTCCGGCGGCGCGGATGATCTCGCGCTCCTTGACCGGCTTGATGCCGCCCGCGTCCGTCCGCACGTCGAACAGATAGGGCGCCACGACCATGTTCCCGGTCACGTCTCTCTGCGCCGCGGCCAGCGCCGCCTCGGCCGCCTTGGGGTCGGCAAAGACCTCGCCGTCGGCCAGGGCCATCACCCAGCTGCCGGCCTTCCAATAGAGAACGTCGCCGTCCACCAGACGGTTCGCGGTCAGCATCTGAGGGTCCTGGGCCTTGGCCATAGGGGGTAGATCACACGCTGAGGGCCAAACTTCAATGGATCACAAGCTGACGCTGTATTATTTTTCAAATCACAGAAACAGTCAGTAGTTATTGCCTCTTGGAGACGGCGGTGACGAGCGATGTATATACGAGGATTGACATTTTAGACCAAGGCATTTTATGCTGCCGCTATGACCAAGCCCTTCAAATCCGGCAACAGCCAAGCGGTCCGAATTCCGGCGGATATCGCCTTCGATATGGATACGGAGCTCTTGGTAACACGCACGGGCGACGAGGTTACGATCCGCCCCGTGCGGCAAAACCTGGTGCGATTGGTCGAAGAGTTGCGAAGCCTGCCTAAGCCCTCCGAAGTCGAAAAGCGCGAAGCGATCGAGCTGCCTGATCGGGACGGTGACTAACGCTTGGCGCACCTTCTCGACACTAGCATCGCAATCCACGTCCGAGACGGCGACGAGCGCGTGCTGAGACGATTTCAGCAACATCGCGGCTCCGTGTCGCTCTCGGCTCTGACCGTCGTTGAACTCGAGCGTGGCGTATACAAGAAGATCGAACTGACGGCATCGCGCCTTCCGCGCCTGGAATCCATTCTTCGGCTCATCCCGATACTTCCCTTCGATCTTGACGCGGCGCGCGCCTATGGCCGCATCATCGCGCGGTGCGGATGGGTCAAAGGCCGGGACTACGACCGGATGCTTGCAGCGCACGCCATCAGTGCCGGTTTGGTGCTGGTGACCAGCAATGAAACGGACTTCGACGACATCCCCGGGCTCGCCATCGAGAACTGGGCGATCGCTTAAGCCGCCGCATTGCGCCGCCCGCCCGCCGCTGGCAGGCTGCGGCACGGGTTGGGGTAGAGCGCCATGGTCGGTTGTCGCATCACGCAGGTCCGGCGCATTCCAACAACGCTCGCAGCGTAGGCCCGGATGACGGCACCGCGCCAAAATCTTCGCGTTCTCGATGCCGCCCTCTATGCGCTGGCGCTCGGCACCGGCATGCGCTGGATCGCGGTCGCCGCCGCGGTCGGGCCGTCCTCGCTGCCGCTCTGGCTGCTCGCGCTGGCGATCTTCTACGCCCCGCTCGCCGCCGCCACGGCCGAGCTCACCTATCGCTTCGACGGCGAGGGCGGCATCTATGTCTGGGCGCGCGACGGGCTCGGGCCGCTGATGGGCTTTCTGTGCGGCTGGTTCTACTGGATCGCGCAGCTCCCCTATTTCGCGGGCATCCTCTATTTCCTCGGCGGGCTGATCCTCGGCGCGCTGGGCGGCGATCCGAAGAACACGCTGGCCTATATGGGGATTTCGGTCGCGCTGCTCGGCCTCGTCACCGGCGTGCAGCTCGCCGGGCTGCGCTGGGGCAAATGGCTGCCCAATTTCGGCACCGCCGGCGGCTGGATCGTGCTCGGCGCCATCATCGTCACGGCCTGCATCATCGCCGGGCGCGGCGAGAGCGCGACGGCCTTCCTCTCCGCCTCCTACATGCCGCATGCCGGCTTCGACACCGCGATCCTGTGGGGCACCATCGTCTTCGCCTATAGCGGCATCGAAGCCGTCGCCTTCCTGCGCAACGAGGTCGAGGGCGGCATGAAGACGATCACGCGCGTGCTCGTCATCGTCGGGCTGGGTTCGCTCTTCATCTACGGCGCCGGCACGGTGGCGTTTCTCGTCATCCTGCCGCACGAGGCGCTGTCGCGCCTGTCCGGTTTCCCCGACGCACTCAGGCTCGGCTTCACCCATGTCGGCGCGGCGGGCTTGGCGCCGCTGGTGATCGGCCTCTTCGCGCTCTCGATGCTCGGCGGGTTCACGGGCTGGTTCGGCGTCGCCGCGCGTCTTCCCTTCGCCGCCGGCATCGATGCCTATCTGCCGCCGCTCTTCGCGCGCCGCGATCCCAAGACGGGCGCGCCGGTGCCCGCCATCCTGCTGCAGGCCACGCTGACGCTGCTGATGATCGTGCTCAGCCAGGCCGGCGCCAGCGTCGCCGCGGCCTACGATTTCCTGGTCGCGATGAGCGTGCTCACCGCCACCGTGCCCTATCTCTTTATGTTCGCGGTGTACCTCAAGACCGCGCGCCAGCCGCCCGTCGCCGGCGCCTGGACGCCGCCCGGCGGCGCGCGCGCAAGCCTTGCGCTCGGCGCGGTCGGTCTGATCTCGACCGTCGTCGCCATCGCCTGCACCATGGTGCCCAATGCCGGCGAGCCGCATCCCCTGCAGTCCGTGCTCAAGATCGTCTTTTCCGCCGCCGCCATGACGGCGGTCGGCCTCTTGCTCTATTGGCTCGCGGGCCGCCGCCGCGCGCCGCTGTCCGGAGCCGCCGCATGAGCCAGATCGGTGTCGAGGCCTTCGGCTACCGCCAGGAGCTGAAGCGCTCGCTCTCGCTGTTCGATCTTCTGGTCTACGGCCTGGTGTTCATCGTGCCAGGCGCGCCGGTGGCGGTGTTCGGCATCGTGTTCAACGCCAGCCACGGCATGGTGCCGCTGGTCTACGCCATCGGCCTCGTCGCCATGGTGTTCACCGCGCTCTCCTACATGTCGATGAGCCGCGCCATTCCGGTGGCGGGCTCGGTCTATGCCTATGCCGGCCACGCGCTCGGCCCCGCCGCCGGCTTCTTCGCCGGCTGGGCGATCCTGCTCGACTATCTGCTGCTGCCCGCGCTGAACTACGTCGCGTCCGCCATCGCGGTGCATGCCGCGCTGCCGATCCTGCCGCCCGCCGCGGTGGTCGTGGCGCTGCTCGCCTTCGCCACGGCGGTGAACTATTTCGGCATCGAGACGACGGCGCGCGCCAATGTCTGGCTTCTGGGCGGTCAGCTCGTGGTTCTTGTGATCTTCGCCGTCGCCGCTTTCGTCGCGCTGCGCCACGGCGTCGCCGGCGCGCATCTGTCGCTGCTGCCGCTGTTCAATCCGCATCAGGCGTCGTTCGGTCTTCTGTTCGGCGCGCTGTCGCTGGCGGTGCTGAGCTTTCTGGGCTTCGACGCGATCTCGACGCTGTCGGAGGAATCGCGCGGCGGCGCCCATGCCATCGCGCGCGCCACCATGGCGTCGCTTTGTCTTTCCGCCGTGCTGTTCGTGGCGCAGACCTGGCTCGCCTCGCTCTTCGTCTTGGGGCGCACGTCGTTCCCGCCGGGCGATGCGACCAACGCCGCGTTCTACGACATCGCCGAGACGATCGGCGGCTATGGCCTCAAATTCCTGCTCACCGTTCCGGTCAGCCTGCTGGCCGGCGTCGCCGGCGCGCTCACCGCCCAGGCCGCGACGGCGCGGCTTCTCTACAGCATGGCGCGCGACGGCAAGCTGCCGCGCGCCCTGGCGCATGTGAATCCGGCCCGCGCCGTGCCCGACCGCGCGATCTTCGCGGTCGCCGCCGTGACGCTGGGGCTCGGCGTCTTCATGGTCGACAGGCTCGAGCTTCTGACCTCGATGGTCAGCTTCGGCGCGCTGGTCGGCTTCTTCCTCCTGCACGTGTCGGTGGTGGTCTATTTCCTGTGGCGCAAGCGCAGCCGCGACTGGCTGCGCCATCTCCTCGTCCCCGCCATCGGCCTCGTCATCATCGCGACCGTGCTCGTCAATGCCGAGGCCAATGCCAAGATCGCGGGTCTCGCCTGGATGGCGGCCGGCGTCGTCCTGTTCTTTGTGCTGCGCGCCCTCGGCCGTTCGACCGCGCTGCCGGTCGATCAGGGTTGACGGTCCGTTTACCAAAGCTCCGTTAGGCTGTGCTCCGCATGAAAGCGTGCGCGGGGGCGCTATGAAGGCGAAGGTTCTGGTCCGGGTCGACCGCGAAGCGGCGGTGCAAGCCATCCGCGCGCTCGATGCGCTCGGCGACGCCTTGCGCGAGCATGAGCCGCACTGGCCCAAGCAGCTCAAACGGACCTACAAATTCGCGCGCCGCGACCTCCTCGACACCATCGGCTATGCCGCCAATTTCAGCGGCATCGCCGAGAACGCGGTGATCGACTGAGACGCGCCTGCCGTCGCGGCACGCCTTGCGGCCGGCGATGGACAGGCACCTGTAAGTCCACGATCAGATGTAGCAATGTTTTCGCCGGTCCTGATTGACCTCGGCGCTAGCGAGCGCGAGAGTGGCGCATGCGATGCGGCGCGGCCGCTCTGGTTGAAGGAGGAATCGATGTATCTGCGGGTGGGGACTCTTGCTTTTGCCTTGCTTGTTTTCAGCGTCAGCAGCAGCAGTGCTCAGATGTCTGATGACGATTACAATGGAGCGCTCCGCGCCGCCGCGGCGATGGGCGACACCGCCGCGAGATATGAGACCTGCGGAGTGGACGCGCACACTATCCCCGAAGCTCTGAGTCACCATCTTGATTTATGCCAGGCCTCTGTTTCCCAAAACAGTGATGTTATCGCGCGCTTTCTTTCCGCGAAGGTGGCCAGCCGCCATAAGTATTTGGGCGCCCAATGCCCTTGGGAGGCAAGCGAAGCGCAGGCCAATTTCGACGACATGATGGTCCAAATTAAGGCCATGACCGACAAAGGCTGCTGACTGGAATCGGCATGGGCATCCGCAGGGCTTGGTGGCTCCGTGGACTGCTCGGCATGATCGTCGTGCCGCACGGATCGGCCGATCTGGGCTCCGCCGTGTCACGGCCATGATGCGCCATGGACGCGACGGCCCAACTTCGTGCAAAGCTAGGCGCATCATCCCGCATCTGGAGTGCCCGTGTCCGACGCCGCCGAGCCGCCCGTGATCAAGCGTCGCCATGTCGCCGCGGCGGTGATCGGCAACGCGCTCGAATTCTACGATTTCACGACCTATGCCTTTTTCTCGGTCGCGATCGGCCAGGCGTTCTTTCCCTCGGGGCCGGGCGGGCTGACCCAGACCGAATTCGGCAGCCTGATGGCGTCGCTCGGGACCTTCTGGGCGGGCTTTCTGCTGCGCCCCGTCGGCGGCATCGTCATCGGCGCCTATGCCGACCGCGTCGGCCGCCGCGCCGCGATGCTGGTCAGCTTTTCGCTGATGGGCCTGGCGATCCTCGCGCTGGCGCTGATCCCGTCCTATTCGAGCATCGGCATCGCCGCGCCGATCCTGGCGGTGAGCGCGCGGCTGCTGCAGGGCTTCGCGCTCGGCGGCGAGGTCGGTCCCACCACCGCCTATCTGGTGGAGAGCGCGCCCATCAACCGCCGCGGCCTCTACGCCTCCTGGCAGAGCGCCAGCCAGAGCATCGCCAGCGTGGCGGGCGGCGGCGTCGGCGTGCTCCTGGCACTGGCACTCAGCGAAGCCAAGCTCGACGTCTATGGCTGGCGCATCGCCTTCCTGCTCGGTGCCCTGACGCTGCCCTTCGGCCTCTATATCCGCCGCTCGCTGCCCGAGACGCTGCATCACGCCGATCATCTGCCCGACTACGACGCGCGCGCCCGCGGCGTGTTCCGCATCGTGCACGATAACGGCCGCGCCATCCTGACCGGCCTCGCCATCCTCGCGGGCGGCACGGTCGGGACCTATGTGCTCAACTACATGACGACCTTCGCGCGCACCACGCTGCACATGGCGGCCTCGCCGTCCTTCGCCGCGACCCTCGTCAACGGCGCGTTCGGCGTCCTGGCCTCGCTGGCCGGCGGCTATCTTTCCGACCTCTACGGCCGCAAGCGGCTGATGATCGCCTCGCGCGGTCTCTTCCTGCTCGCGGTCCTGCCGGTGTTCCTCGCCATCGTGAACTGGCACTCGACGAGCGCGCTGCTGTTCGGCACCGCGGTGCTCTCGATCCTGCTCAACGTCAGTTCGGGCGCGTTCTACGTCGCCTTCGGCGAGACGCTGCCCAAGCGGGTGCGCGGCACGATCTTCGCCACCGTCTACGCGACCTCGATCACGGTGTTCGGCGGACCGACCCAGGCCTTCATCGCCTGGCTGATCCATGTGACGGGCAATGCGCTGGCGCCGTCCTGGTATCTTCTGGCGATGACCGTGATCAGCCTGGTCGCGATGTTCTCGATCGCCGAGTCCGCACCCGCCGCGAAAGCTGCCGCCCCATGAACGACAACAACGCCAAACCGCATGCCCTGTCGGCGGCGCTCGGACTCGAGAAAATCGTCGATTCCGGCGAGAGCGGCCGCGCCGTCATCCACTACCGCGCGCGGATGGAGATGTGCCATTCCGGCGGCGTCGTGCAAGGCGGCTTCGTCACCGGCTGGATCGACGCGGCGATGGCGCATGTCGTGATCGCCAAGACCAACCACGAATTCTCGCCGCTCAGCCTGGAGATCAAGGTCTCCTTCCTGCAGTCGGCGGCGCCGGGCCTGATTGTCGCCGAAGCGTGGATCGAGCGCATGGGCCGCAAAACCGCCTTCCTCGAAGGCCTGATCAGGAACGCGATGGGCGAGGTCCTCGCCAAAGGCTCCTCGACCGTCAAGCTGGTGCCGATCAAGCGCGGCTAGGCCGGCTCGGTCGTGAAACGGATTTTGCCTACCGTCCTCGACTTGTGGCGAGGCCGCACCAAGATCTCGACGTCGCGATTGAATGTGGTGAGAAATCCCATCAGCCGTTCGATCGAGTATTCGCGAAAATGTCCGCGAAACATTCGTGAAACTTCCGGTTGACTAATTCCCATCAGCTTTCCCGCGCGCTCCTGAGTAAGCTTACGCTCAGCCGTCATCCGATAGAGTTCAGCGACGATTTCCGCCTTCAGCAAATGCGTTTCGGCATCGGCAAAGCCGAGGTCGGCAAAAATATTGTCGCTGCCCCGCTCGACTTTTACCTTTCGTGTCATTCGGCGCTCTCCTGTCCGAAGCGTTCCTGATAATCGTATGCCGCGTCCGCCAGTCGGGATCGCACCAGTTCGATGTCCGCTCTCGCTGTTGCGGCGCCGCGTTTCGATTTCTTCTTGAATGCGTGCAGGACGTATGTCGCACGGGCAAACCGCACGGCATAGACAGTCCGATACGCATCCCCTTCGAACTCTATCGCAAGCTCGATCACGCCGCCGCCTGGTCCCTTGAGAGGCTTTGCATGCGGCGAGTGCGCTCCGGTTTGCGCCAGATACAACTCATAGCCGAAACCGTCCTGCACGTCGGACGGGAATTTCAGAAAGTCCCTCTTGCTCGACGCGATCCATAGCAGCGGCCGCAACCTGCGGGTCATGACGCATGATATGAGTAATTACTCATAATTGTCAATCCTGCTTCTTCACCGCGCTGTCGTGCCAGCGGTGCAGCAGCGCCCATTCCAGCGCCGTCATCGCGAACAGGATCGTCACGCCCAGGAGCGAGAGCAGCGCCAGCGCCGCGAATTCCTGCGCCGTGTCCAGGTTGCGGTTGGCCAGCGTGATCACCCAGCCCAATCCCAGATCGTTGCCCGAGCCGGCGACGAACTCCGCCGTCACCGCGCCGATCAGCGAAAGCCCGCCGGCGATCTTCATGCCGGTCAGGATGAAGGGCAGGGCGCTGGGCAATTGCAGCCGCCACAGCACCTGCCAGCGCGATGCGCCGTACAGCCTCATCAGGTCGATCAGGTTGTGATCGGTGGAGCGCAGCCCGGTCAGCGCGTTCGACAGCACGGTGAAGAAGCCGATGATCCAGGCCAGCACCACCAGAACCTCATTGGTGTTGTCGAACCCGACCCAGATCAAGAGCAAGGGCGCGATCGCCACGATCGGCGTCACCTGCAGCACCACCGCGAAGGGATAGAGCGCATATTCGACGATGCGGCTCTGGCTGAAGACGACGGCGAGACCGACGCCGGCAAGCGTCGCCAGCACGAAGGCGCTCGCGGTGATCTTGAGCGTGAACCCCAGCGCCGGCCCCAGCACGTCCCAGTGCTCGAAGAACGCCGCCCAGATGTCGCTCGGCGCCGCCAGCACCAGGGGCGAGATGCCCAGCGCATGCACGCGCCATTCCCAAAACAGGAGCGCCGCCGCGAACACGATTGCCGGCACCACATATTTCAGCGCCGCCTTCATGGGATACCTCTCCCGCTCGCGGGAGAACTCGATCCGTCGCGGCGCGACGGATCGGGTGAGGGGAGATTTGCGCAGCAAATCATGCCCCCATCGCCGTCTTCAGCGCCGCCGACACGCGCCCGGCGTCGGCCGTGAACTGCGGCGACAACCGGTAGCTTTCATCGCGCGGCAAGGGCGGCGTCAGCGCGATCGTCTCCGCGACGCGCCCGGGTCTGGGCGTCATCACCACCACGCGCGACGACAGATAGGTGCTCTCGTACACGCTGTGCGTGACGAACAGCACGGTCAGCGCGTCCTCCGCGCACAGCTTGAGCAGATCGTCGTTCAGTGCCTGGCGCGTCAGCTCGTCCAGCGCCGCGAAGGGCTCGTCCATCAGCAGGAGCTTGGGCTCGGCCGCCAGCGCGCGCGCGATCGACACGCGCATCTTCATCCCGCCGGAGAGCTCGCGCGGGAACGCGCTCTCGAATCCGTTCAGCCCGACGCGGCCGAGCGCCCGCGCCGCGCGCTCGTTCGCCGCGCCGCGCGGCATGCCTTTCAGGTCCAGCGGCAGGCGCGCATTGGCGAGCGCGGTCGCCCAGGGCATCAGCGTCGGCTCCTGGAACACAAAACCGATCTCGGGCCGCCCGCTGGGGAACGCCACCGTCCCCGCGTCCGGCGTCAGCAGCCCCGCGACGATGCGCAGCGCGGTCGACTTGCCGCAGCCGCTCGGCCCCACCAGCGAGACGAATTCGCCGTCGGCGACCGCAAGATCGAGCCGCCCGATCGCGTGCGTGCCGTTGTCGAACCGCTTGGCGATGGCGGAAAGGGAGAGGAGAGGAACGCTCAAGAATCACCTCCCCCACTGTTCGCGCAAAACACGCCACAGGCGCCGCTCGTGATCGGTTGCTCCCCGGCGCAGTTGCCTGGCTCGCGCAATGCCTTGCGGTCCCGCTGGCCTGTACATGCACCGCCCCCCAACCCGAAAAATCGCGTTCCGCGTTTTTCGACCTCCCCACAAAGGGGGAGGTGGTTTTCTCCCTACTGAAAATTCATCGGCATGGCGCGCACGAAGCGCAAATCATAAGCCTGCCGATAGTTCAGCGTCGGATCGTAGAGCCCGTCCTTCACCATCGTGTCGAAGAACCCCTTCCAGCTCGCATCCGTCATCGCGCCCAGCCCCAGCGTCTTGGCGTCGCCCGACAGCGCGATGCCGTAGACCTTCATCTTGACGATGGCCTGCGCGATCAGCGCATCGCTCATCTCCGGGTTGTCGTGGCGGATGAGCGCGTTGCCGGCCGCCGCCTCGCCGCCCAGATAGTGCAGCCAGCCGGCCTGCGTCGCCGTCACGAAGGCCTGCACCGCCCTCGGATTGGTGTCGATCCAGCGCTGCGACGCGAACACCATGTTGGCGTAGCCGGGAAAGCCGTTGTCGGCGAGCAGGAAGACCTGCGGCTTGAAATGCGCCTTCTGCTCGATGGTGAAGGGTTCGCTGGTGAGATAGCCCTCCTGGATCGCGGCCGGATCGGACAGGAACGGCGCCAGGTTGAAGGTGTATTTGCGGATCTGCGCATCGGAGAAGCCGTACTTCGCCTTCAGCCACGGCCACCACGCCACCGTCGCCGCGTCCGAGATCATGATCGGCTTGCCGCGCATCTCGGCGAGCGTCTTGATGTCGCCGCGCGGATGGGTGATCAGCACTTGCGGGTTCTTCTGGAACACCGCCATCACCGCCTTGATCGGCGCGTGCTGGCGCACCAGGTTGAGCGCGATGAAGCTGTCCGAGCCGATGCCGAAATCCGCGGCGCCGCCGGCCAGCATCTGCGGCACGTTCACGCTCGGCCCGCCCTGGATGATCTTCACGTCGAGTCCGGCCTTGGCATAGAGCCCTTCCGCCAGCGCTTCATAGAATCCGCCATGCTCGGCCTGCGCCTTCCAGTCGGTGACGAAGCGGATCTTGATCGGCGGCTGCGGCCTGGCCTTCGCCGCGGGCGCCTTGGCGGGATGGGATTTGGCCGCCGCCGCAACGGCCGGCGCTGCGAACAGGAACACAGCGGCCAAGGCGGCGCGAAACATCGAAACGCGAGTCATGCAGTCCCCACGATCAGCTTGGCGTCCTCTATAGCGGTCCGGCGCGCCGCGGCCAACGCTTCCCACCCTGCGGGGCCGCTCAACCTCTTGTTAGCGATCTGCGCACTAGCGTGACGGAATGTGGCAAGTCCTCGTCATGGCGGCCGTGCTTGTCGCGCTCGGCGTCGTCGCGCGCGCCTGGCTGCTGCGCCAGAGCATCCAGGGCCGCGCGTATACCGCCTTGGTCCTGCTCAGCATCGCGCTGTACACCTATGGCACCGCGCTCTATGGCGCCTGTCACGGCGAGGTGGATTTTCTGCGTCGACCTTTCGCCTGCACCCGCGCCCACCCCGTCGCGTTCAATCCCGACGCCTGGCGCATCGGCCGCGCGCGGTGATCAAAACCACGTGTCATGGCGCGCCGGAGTGCGGGCCATGACACGAGGGCGGAATCGATGCCGCGCCGCGCCTAATTCGTATCGCGATCGCGATTGTCGTCCTGTCCGCCGGTCTGCTGCCCATCGTCCTGCGGCGTCGGGCGGCCTTGGCTGTCGCGGCCGCGGCGGTTGAACAGCCAGTCCCAGAAATTGCCGCCGCGCGCATTGGCCGGCGGGGGGCGCTCGTTGTCGCGCTCGCCGCCACCGGGCTGGGTGCCCATCGTGTAGCCGCCATTGCCGCTCTCGTCGTCGCCGGTCGCGGGCGTATAGGCATCGCCGGTATCGCCGAAGATGGCGGAGCTGTCGACCGGCGGCTGGATCGGCGATTTGTCGAGCGGGGTCGAGGCGAGCCCCTTCTCCGCCACCGTCATCGCGGCCTTCCAGATCTGCGCCGGCAGCGAGCCGCCGGTCACCGATTTCATCGGCGAGGAATCGTCGTTGCCCACCCACACCGCGGCGACATAGTCGTGGGTGAAGCCGACGAACCACGCGTCGTGGAAATCCTGCGTCGTGCCGGTCTTGCCGCCGGCCTCGTGGCCCGCGAGCGCCGCGCTCATGCCCGTGCCGTGCACCACCACGCCGTTCAGCATCGCGACCAGGTCGCGGTCGACATGGCTCGCCACGATGCGCTCGGGATTGTCCTGCGCCTGGCGACGGTAGAGCACATGGCCGCCGGCGTCCTGGATCTGCGTGACGAAATAGGGATAGACCTTCAGCCCGCCATTGGCGAACACCGCATAGGCGCGCGTCAGCTCCAGCGGCGTGACCTCCGAGGTGCCGAGCGCCAGCGACGCGTTCTCCACCAGCTTGGACTGGATGCCCAGGCGCTGCGCCGCCTGCACCACCGTGCTCACGCCCACTTCCTGCGCCAGGTTGGCGGTGATCGTGTTCACCGAATGCGCCAGCGCGTCGGCCAGCGTCAGCGTGCCATAGGAGCGGCCGCCGAAATTGGTCGGCGTCCAGCCGTCGATATCGACGGGCTGGTCCTCGCGCTGGTCCCACGGCGTCAGCCCGCTCTCCAGCGCTGCGAGATAGACGAAGGGCTTGAACGCGGAGCCGGGCTGGCGATGCGCCTGGGTGGCGCGGTTGAAGGTGCTCTCGTCGTAATCGACGCCGCCGATCAGCGCCACCACCGCGCCGTCCGGCTTCATCACCACCACCGCCGCCTCGCTGGCATGCATCTTGGGCCCGCTCTTGGCGATGACCCGCGCGGCCGAGGCGCGCGCCGCGTCCTGGATGCGCGGCTCCAGCGTGGTGTGCACGATCAGGTCCTCGTTGAGCGTCACGCCGCCCTGGGTGACCAGCCGCGTCGCCTCGTCGGCCGCGGTGTCGAAGTAATAGTTCTGCGCGTCGGCCTGGGCGTGTTCGGCGATCACCGCCGGATCGGCGAGCGCGGCGTCGGCCTGGGCTTGGGCGATCGCGCCCGTCTCCACCATGGCGCGCAGCACGATGCGGGCGCGCTCCTGCGCCTTGGGCAGGTCGCGGCGCGGCGAGAAGGCGCTGGGCGCGCGCGTCAGCGTCGCCAGCATCGCCGCCTCGCTCAGCGTCAGGTCGGACGCCGACTTGCCGAAATAGACATGCGCCGCGCCGTCGACGCCATAGGCGCCGGCGCCCAGATAGATGCGGTTGAGGTAGAGCTCCAGGATCTGCTTCTTGGTCAGCGATCGCTCGAGCTTGGCGGCATCGACCAGTTCCTCCAGCTTGCGGCTCATCGTGCGCTGCTGCGACAGGAACACGATCTTGACCGTCTGCTGCGTGATGGTGGAGCCGCCCTGCACGGTGTGGCCGGCGCGGAAATTGGTCCACAGCGCGCGGACCAGGCCGCGCACCGAAAAGCCGCGATGGTTGTAGAAGTCGCGATCCTCCATCGCGATGAACGCGGCCGGCAGATAGGCCGGCATCTGTTCCAAGCTCAGCCGCTTGCCGATGATGGCGCCGCGATGGCCGACTTCGTTGCCGGCCGCATCCAGGAAGGTGAAGGCGATCGGCCGGTTGACGGCGTACAGGTCCTTGGACATGTCGAGCGGCGGCGCGAACCAGGACAGGACCGTGGGAAGAAGGATGAGCAGCGCCAGCGGAACCGCGACCACCGCCGCGCCGATCGCCAGGATGGGCGCCAGGGTGCGCCGCCGCGCCACGAAGAAATCCACGAGCGCCTGCAGATTGCGCGCGATCGCGGCGAGGATTGCGTCTTGGGGTTCGGCCATGGGCCGGTTTCGTCGCCCATATTTGCGGCGCAATCAAGGCTTTAGGGGTTAACCGCGCGGGAATGCGCCCGGCTAGGCCGCGCCCTTCAGCCGCTTGCGCGCGGCTTCCGCGAGAAAGGCCGAGCGGCTCTGGCCGGCCGCTTGTGCCGCGCTGTCGACGGCGGCCAGCAGATTTTCCTCGATCGAGATATTCACGCGTGTCGATTTCGACGGCAGGTCGATCGGCACCTCGATGACGCAGACATGTTTTATGTCCGCGGCCTCTTCCGCGAAATCGCGATCGCGGCGCAAGTCCTGAATCGTGCGCGGCTGAGGAACCGGGTCGCCGTCCTCGATCATGCCCGCGACATGGAACGCCAGCGTTTCCTTGCCGCGCCGGATCGCCTCTTCGAGCGAGCGGCCGCCGGACGCAACGCCGGGGAAGTCCGGGAAGGAAATTCCAAACCGGCCTTTCTCCTCATGCACCAATGCATAGACCATGATCGCCTCCGTCGTTCACCACTCCCAGCCGGCCTGGCGGAAGATGCTGCGCAGCGTCCCGATCGGGATGTCCCGGACGCCCATGTCCGCCGTCACCTTTCCCGGCCGCGTCGGGTGGACGAACTGGACGTGATCGCCCGGACCGCGCCGCTTCTCGATCCAGCCGCTTTCGCGCAGGCGCCGAACGATGTCCCTGGGCGTCATCACGCCGCGTCTGGTCATCCCGGCCTCCGACGTTGTGTATTCATACACAACGCTGCCTCGCGGTCAAGTCGGTGAGATGTCTGCGCCGCTGTTGCACCGGATATCGGTCGCTTGTCGTTTTGGTCTCTTCGCGCCGCCGCAAAATTTATTTTCGTGAAAGATAATATCGTTCGCCGCATCGCACAAAACCCGCTTATCGACGCGGGCGCGAAAATTTTTCCAGCCCATCCGCCGTGTACGGATTATCGCCGCGTCGATAACTCCGCTTCAAAAAAATTTTCGCGCCCCTCTTGAACCGAGTCGGTCTAGCCACCAAATCCCCCATATCCCCACACGTGTAAGCAAATGGAAACGGACCCTGAAACGGAGCGCCGCGCATATGCGCGTTCGCATCCCAAACATTGGATCGGCGTGATTGCCGAGGACATTCCGCAAGGATGGATGGACGACATGGTGAAACGACTCTTCGAAGAACTGAATCGGCAGATGCTGCGCCTCGAGAAGACGAGCACGCAGGAATCCGACAAGAAGGATCACAACGACATGATCGCCGACGATCCCGACAAGCGCGAGAAGAACGCCCGCACGCTCACGCGGCTGCGGACCGATCTCGAACACCTCACGAAAATGGAGATGGAACGTGCCTCGCTGCGTGCCACCAAATCCGCCCGCAAGCCCAGCGCCGCCCGTGCAAAGCTTGCGCAACAGCTCGCTGAAACGCCTGAGCCCGGAGCGGCGCAAGGCGTTTCTGGAAAGGCTCAGTGATGAAGACGTCGACTTCCTCCTCCGCGACTGGCTCCGCTATGCGCGCGATGAACAGCTCGCGCCGCAAGGCGCCTGGCGAATCTGGCTGTTCCTCGGCGGACGCGGCGCCGGAAAGACGCGTAGCGGCGCCGAATGGATCGCGCAAGGCGTTGGCGAAGGCGCCATGCGCCACATCGGTCTCATCGGTGCCACCTTCCACGACGCGCGGGCGGTCATGATCGAGGGCGTCAGCGGTCTCAAGGCGGTCAGCGCCGGCGCGAGCTTCGCGCCCTCCCTGCGCCGCGTGAGCTGGCCCAATGGCGCGATCGCCACCGTGCTCAGCGCCGACGAGCCGGACGGCATCCGCGGCCACCAATTCGATACGATCTGGGCCGACGAATTCGCGAAATGGCCGGATCCCCAAGGAATGCTCGACATGGCCTTGATGAGCCTTCGCATCGGCGCCGATCCGCGCATGGCGATCACCACCACGCCGCGCAACATCGCGGCGCTCAAGAATCTGCTGGCCGCGCCCGACGTCGTGCTGACGCGCGGCCGCACCGCCGACAATGCCGGCAATCTGGCGCCGGGTTTTCTCGACACCATGGAGCGCCGCTATGGCGGCTCGCGGCTCGGCCGCCAGGAGCTCGACGCCGAGATCATCGAGGACAACGACGCCGCGCTGTGGCACCGCGCCTGGATCGAGACCGCGCGCGTCCGCGCGGTGCCGGCGCTCGAACAGATCGTCGTCGCGGTCGATCCGCCCGCGAGCGCGCGCGGCGACGCCTGCGGCATCGTCGTCGCGGGAAAGCAGAATGACGAGGCCTTCGTGCTCGCCGATCTGTCGTCCGACGGTCTGACGCCCGGCCAATGGTCGGCGCGCGTCGCCGACGCCTTCGCGCAATACGGCGCCGATCTCGTCGTCGCCGAAGCCAATCAAGGCGGCGACATGGTCAAGGCCGTGCTGACCGAACAGATGCCCGATCTTCCCGTGAAACTGGTGCATGCGACACGCGGCAAGACCGTGCGCGCCATGCCCTATGCCGCGCTTTACGAGCAGGGCCGCGTGCACCACGTCGGCGCCTTCGCCGAGCTCGAGGATCAGATGTGCCAATACGACGGCAGCGGCGACAGCCCCGACCGCATGGACGCGCTCGTCTGGGCCCTGGCGCAGCTCTTTCCGATGACGCCGAAGATCAAACCGAAAGTCAGGACGCTTTGAAAATTACCTCTCCCGCTTGCGGGAGAGGACGCAAAATCCTGCACTTGGCGAAGCGCGTAGCGAAGCCAAGTGCTTGGATTTTGCTAGGTGAGGGGAACGCCGCTTGTGACGGCCCCTCACCCGGCTCGCTTTGCTCGCCGACCTCTCCCGCAAGCGGGAGAGGTTAGGAAGGTCATAACGCATGTTCTCATTCCTCAACCGACGCGCCGCGCCGGAACGCAAATCCGCGCCGCTCATCGCGCTCTCGCTCGGCGGTCCGGCACGCTGGTGCCCGCGCAATTACGCGAGTCTGGCCCGCGAAGGCATGCTCGCCAACGCCGTGGTCTATCGCTGCGTGCGGCTGATCGCCGAGGGCGCCGCCTCGGTGCCGTTCCTGCTCTATGACGGCGCCGCCGAGCTCAACGATCATCCGTTGCTGGCGCTGCTGACCCATCCCAATCCGGAAGAAGACGGCGCCAGCTTCTTCGCGCGCTGGTATGCCTTCCTGCAATGCGCCGGCAACGCCTATCTCGAAGCGGCGAGCGCCGCCGGCCAGGTGCGCGCGCTCTATCTGCTGCGGCCCGATCGTGTCGCGGTGGTGCCCGGCCCGCGCGGCTGGCCCGGGGCTTACGACTACACGGTCGACGGCAAGACCACGCGCATCGCGCGCGACGGCGCCACGGGATTTTTGCCCGTGCTGCACACCACGCTGTTTCATCCGCTCGACGACTATTACGGCCTCTCGCCGATCGAGGCCGCCGCCACCGCGATCGAGGTGCACAATGCCGGCGCGCAATGGACCAAGGCGCTGCTCGACAATGCGGCCAGGCCCTCCGGCGCGCTGGTCTATCGCGGCCCCGACGGCGCGCCGGGCCTGACCGACGACCAGTTCGCGCGGCTCAAGCGCGAACTGGAAGACGCCTATCAGGGCGCCGGCAATGCGGGGCGGCCGATGGTGCTCGAGGGCGGCCTCGACTGGAAAAGCATGAGCTACACGCCGGCCGACATGGATTTCGCGCAGAGCCGCGATGCCGCGGCGCGCGAGATCGCGCTGGCCTTCGGCGTGCCGCCCATGCTGCTCGGAATTCCGGGCGACAACACCTTCGCGAACTACCGCGAGGCGAACCTGTCCTTGTGGCGCCAGACGATCCTGCCGCTGGTGGCACGCACCGCCGCGTCGCTGACGCGCTGGCTCGGCCCGCGCTTCGGCGAGAGCCTGCGCATCGGCTACGATCCCGACAGCGTCGATGCGCTCGCCATCGACCGCGAAAGCGTCTGGGACCGCCTCAACGCCGCGACATTCCTGACCGAGGACGAAAAACGCGCTGCGGCGGGATATGGACCGATAGACAAGCGAGTGGCGAGTGGCGAATAGCGAGCGGGCCGTCCCTATTCGCTACTCGCCATTCGCTATTCGCCAGGAAACAACATGACCCTCGCCGAAACCTTCGCGCCGCTGGCGCTGGAGAAGAAAGTCCCCGCCGCCCTCGTGGCGGCGTTTTTGTTGCAGACGGCCGGCGCGCTGTTCTGGGCGGGTTCCGCCGCCGAGCGCATCGCCGATCTGGAACGCACGCTCGCCCGCGACCAGGGCGCCATCGAGCGCGTCGCGGTGCTCGAAGAACAGATCGCCGAGATCCGCGCCGCGACGGCCAGGATCGAGACCAAGTTGGACAAGGCGAGTAGGGAGTAGCGAATAGCGAATAGGGCGGTGGATTTACCCTACTCGCTATTCGCTACTCGCTATTCGCGTCCGAAGGACCACCCATGACACTCATCCATCACGTGAGGCCCCGCCTCGCGCACAGGAACACGCCCGCGCTCATCGAAGCGCTCGGCCGCTATGAGTTCGAAGGCTATGCCTCGCTCTTTTCGGTGGCCGACGGCGCGGGCGACATCGTCGCCCCCGGGGCGTTCGCCCGCTCGCTGCGCCGCCGACCGCCGGACCGGGTGCGCATGCTCTATCAGCACTTCGCGCATGAGCCGATCGGCGTGTGGCAGGTCATCCGCGAGGACGCCAAGGGCCTGTATGTGCGCGGCCAGCTCAACGAAGAGGTCGAGCGCGCCCGCGAGGTCGCCTCGCTCGTCGCGCAGGGCGCGCTGAACGGCCTCTCCATCGGTTTCCGCACGCTGCGCGCCAAGCGCGACGTCGCCGCCGGCACCCGCACCCTGCTCGAAGTCGAGCTGTGGGAAATCTCGATCGTCACCTTCCCGCTGCTGAGCGGAAGCGAGGTGACGGGGATCGGGAAGAAGCACGCACTGGCCGAACGCCTTCGTGCCGCAACAGAGCGAATAGCGAGTAGCGAATAGCGAATAGCGGGCGAGCCTTTCCCTATTCGCTACTCGCCATTCGCTATTCGCCCTTTTTTTCCAACGGAGAACCACATGGACTACGAAACCAAAGCCGCAAGCCCCGAGATCAAAGACGCGTTCGACGATTTCCTGCGCGCCTTCGAACAGTTCAAGGGCGCCAATGACGAGCGCCTGGCCGCGCTCGAACGCCGTTCCGCCGACGTCGTGACGGAAGAGAAGGTCGACCGCATCAACAAGGCGCTCGACGAACAGAAGCGCGCCCTCGACACGCTGACGCTGGAGGCGGCGCGCCCCGCGCTTTCCGGCGAACGCAAGGCGCGGGACGACCGCGGCGCGATCGAGCGCAAGCAGGCCTTCGACCGCTATGTCAGGAAGGGCGACACCGCCGGCCTCGACGCGCTGGAGCTCAAGACCGCCGCCTTCTCCGCCGGCTCCAATGCCGATGGCGGCTACACCGTGCCGCTGGAGATCGAGACCACGATCGACGACATCCTGGCCAAGGCCTCGCCGATCCGGTCCATCGCCACGGTCCGCCAGATCGGCGGCAATGTGTACCGCAAGCCCATCGCCACGACCGGCCCGGCCACCGGCTGGGTGGCGGAGACCGCGAGCCGCCCGCAGACCGACACGCCGACGCTCGCCGTGATCGATTTCCCGGCGATGGAGCTCTACGCCATGCCCGCCGCCACCGCGACGCTGCTCGACGACAGCGCGGTGGACATCGAGCAATGGCTCGCTTCCGAAGTGCAGATCGTGTTCGCCGAACAGGAAGGCGCCGCCTTCGTCGGCGGCAACGGCACGACGCAGCCCAAGGGTTTCTTGTCGGAGACCATCGTCGCCGATGCGAGCTGGGCCTGGACCAAGCTCGGCTACATCGCGTCCGGCGCCGACGGCGCCTTCGCGTCGTCCAATCCGACGGACGCGCTGGTCAGCCTCGCCTACGCGCCCAAACAGGCCTATCGCGCCAACGGCACCTGGGTGATGAACCGCAAGACCGAAAGCGTCATCCGCAAGTTCAAGGACAGCACCGGCAACTACATCTGGCAGCCCGGCGTCGCCGCCGGCCAGCCGCCGACGCTGCTCGGCTATCCGGTGGCGGAGGCGGAGGACATGCCGGACGTCGCCTCGGGCAGCTATTCCATCGCCTTCGGCGATTTCGCCCGCGGCTATCTGGTGGTCGACCGTATCGGCATCCGCACGCTGCGCGATCCCTATTCGGCGAAGCCTTACGTCTTGTTCTACACCACCAAGCGCGTCGGCGGCGGCGTGCAGAACTTCGAAGCGATCAAGCTGATGAAGTTCTCCGCAAGCTAGCGAGTAGCGAATGGCGAATGGCGAATAGGGAAAACCCTTCGCCGTTCGCCACCCTACTTGCTACTCGCTACTCGCTACTCGCTATTCGCCAGGTCTCCCATGCCCCTCACGCTCAACACCCCGCCCGCTATCGAGCCGGTCACGCTCGCCCAGGCCAAGGCGCATCTCAAGGTCGACACCTCCGACGACGACGCGCTGATCGCGGCGCTGGTCGCGGCGGCGCGCGCCCGCGCCGAATGGCACACCGGCCGCGCGCTCGTCACGCAAGGCTGGACACTGCATCTGGATGGCTGGCCGGCCGACGGCAACATCGAAATTCCACTGCCGCCGCTGCAGGCCGTGACCGCCGTCACGACCTATGCCCGCGACGACAGCGCCGCCGTGATGTCGTCGTCCCTCTACACCGTCGACACGGCGTCCGCGCCGGCGCGTCTGGCGCTCAAGCTCGGCGTGCCGCCGCCGACCAATTTGCGCGGCGTCAACGCCATCGCGGTCGGCTTCACCGCCGGCTATGGCGATGCGGCCGACGATGTGCCGCCGCTGCTGAAGGCGGCGATTCTGGAACTCATCGCGTTCCTTTACGAGAATCGCGGCGAGGCGCCCGCCGAACTGCCGCCCGACTGCCTGGCGCTGCTCGCGCCGTTTCGGGTTTTGAAATTCTAGTGATCCTCCCCCGCTGTTGTGGGGGAGGGGGACCATCGCGAAGCGATGGTGGAGGGGGCGACTGCCCCGCACGGACCCCCTCCGTCTCGCTTCGCTCGACACCCCCCCCGCGCAGCGGGGGAGGATCAGGACACCATTCATGCTCTCGACCCTCACCCAGCGCGCCGCGCTGCTCGCCAGCACGCTCACGCCGGACGGTGGCGGCGGGTTCAGTCAATCCTGGGACGCCTTCGCCAGCGTCTGGATCGCGCTCGAGCCGCTGTCCGCGACGGATACGGTCGGCGCCGATCATCTGCAGTCGCGCGTGCGCCATCGCATCACGTTGCGCCGGCGCAGCGACGTCGCCGCCGGCCAGCGCGTCCAGGTCGGTTCGCGCCTCTTTCGCATTCATGCCGTGCTCGACGACGGCCCGCGCGCCGCCGCGCTGACGCTGCTCTGCGAAGAACTGCCGGGAGATCCCTCATGAGTGCCGCGAGCTGGGCCTTGCAGCAGGCCGTCTTCGCCACGCTGGCGGCGAGCGACGCGGTCAAGGACGCCGTCGGCGATCCGCCGCGCGTGTTCGACGCGGTGCCGCGCGGCGTGGCCTATCCCTACATCGTCATCGGCGACGACACGGAAAGCGACTGGTCGACGGCGACCGAACCCGGCTCGAGCCACGCGCTCACCATCCACATCTGGTCGCGCGCGCAAGGCCGGCGCGAGACGCGGCTGGCGGCGCAAGCGGTGATCGACACGCTGAACGGCGCCGAGCTTGCGCTCAGCGGCCAGACGCTGATCGACCTGCGCTGGCTGGAAAGCCAGAGCACCCGCGACAGCGACGGCGAAACGGTGCACGCACAACTGAAATTCCGCGCGGTGACGGAGCCGGCGTGAATTGATCCTCCCCCGC